>Ga0335074_10010715_pt1 | contig 12824 bp, 12 predicted proteins | sample Lox_Sample_23_FD_206715 | JGI IMG/M metagenome (GOLD analysis project Ga0335074, IMG submission 206715) | Soil microbial communities from Loxahatchee National Wildlife Refuge, Florida, United States - Lox_Sample_2.3 | ecosystem: Environmental > Terrestrial > Soil > Wetlands | place: USA...
ACCCCACCTGGACCCTGCCGCTGGGCTGGTGGCAGGCCTGGGATCCGAGCGCTATCCCGGTCGGCGGCAGCGACTGGCACCGGCCGGGGTCGGACGCGCCGCCCGGATCCCCGACAACCTGGGTGGCAGCCGAGGACGCCGATCCGGCAGCAGTCCTGCAGGGACTCGCAGCCGGGCGGACGGCGCTATCGGCGGGCCGGGACGGCGCCGTCCTGCTGCGGGTCGGCGACGAGCTAGTCGCGAGCGATGCCGACGGCCTGGTGCTGTACGGCCCCGGCGGGCCGCAGGCCAGGGTGCGCGGACAGCTGGCGAAGTTCCCCGCCGCCGAGGGATGTCACCGGCTGGTCGACCCGGGCGGCGCGACGGTCGCGCTGACTGGCTAGGAATCCAGCCCTGTGCCGACTGGGCGAGCCGCACTGTGCCGACTGTTCCAGGGACGCGGCTGGCCCCGGAGCTTGCTCCGGGGCCAGCCGCATGAGTTACGGCTTAGATGTTCCGCTGATCGCCCCAGCTGCGGCCAGCGGTCCTGGTCAGCCACAGACGGCTGCTGCCATTCGCCTGCGTGCCTTCAACAGCCACGCCCTGAGTCCGGGTGGTGAAGCCGAAGTCATTCCAGCCGAGCCCGCCGTCATCGATCCGCTTGGAGGTGTGCCAGGTCCGGCCACCGTTAGTGCTGGCGTAGATCCAGCTCGCCCCGGACGCGGTGGCGATGAACAAGTGCTGCGGAGTGGCCTCGGCGAGCAGCCCGCCGTCTCCGCCCCGCGGAGCCGTGCCGACCTTAGTGAAGCTGGCGCCGCCGTTGGTTGAGGCGTACACCACCTTCGTGGTCGATCCCAGCCCGGGGTTGCCGACGCACAGCAAAGTGATCTTGCGAGGGCTGAATGCAGCGACGCTCCCGATGCCATACCCCGACCCGCAGCGGAAGGACTCCTTCGTCCAGGTCGCATCGTTCTGCGTCGCCCACAGCCGGTTGTTGAGGATGATCCAGCCGGCGCTCGCGTTCAGAGTGATGTCACCGAGCCCGCCGATCCCGGCGGCCTCGGGAAGGGCAGTGACACGCTGCCAGTTATCGTTGTGGATGCCGCTCGCGTAGATCTCCTGCTTCCCGGAGGACGTCACCGTGGTTGCCGCGTACACGATGCCCGCTGACGTCTCCAGGTCGGTGATGGAACCGGGGACCTGCTTGATCCGCTGCCAGCTCGACCCGCCGGTGTGCGTCGTCCACAGCTCTGAGCCGTAGGCGAACCCGTCGAGATCGTCAGCAAACCGGATCCGCCGCAGGCCGGCCGACGTGCCGGTGGCTACCTTGTACCTCGGCGCCGGGATCGAGGCCCACGACTCGCTGCTGTTCGTCGTCCGCAGAACGGCCGTGCAGGGCGCATGCGTACAGCCCTTCGTGACGCGACCGAGCACCCAGCCATCGTCAGGCGACACGAAGGTGACCGAGGCGACCCGGAAGCCGCGCGGCACCGGCCCGCCAGGCGGTCCCGTCTGCGCACTTGCGCTCGGGCGCGTCCCAGCCGACGCCACCGTAGCGGCCGCAGTGGCGGTTCCGACTGCGGCCGCTAGAACGCCGCCACTGGCCAGAGCCAGTCCGGTAACTGCGGCCACCATCCGGTTAATCCTCATTGATCCTGCCTTAGCTCGATCCGACTAGGTACCAAACCTAAGACCGGGAAGGCCGCCAACCGGTTGCATTTAAACGAAGCCACGGATGGTTGCTCAGCTGTGCCCGGCCACAGCGAGCTCCGCACTGCCGGCCGTCCTGGCTGCGCGACGCCAGCCCGGCAGTCCGCGCGCTCCCGCCGCCACCCCGATCGCGACCACTACCTGGACCGCGAGCACCGTCAGGAACGCGGTGCTAACGCCGGCTCCGTCGCCTGCCATCGCGAGGAACATGCTGCCGAGCGTGGCGACACCCAGCGCCAGCGCGGTCTGCTGGGTCGTGGTGAGCACGCCAGCGCCCGCGCCGGCGACGGCCGGCGGCACCTCCGACAGCACGACTCCGAAGATCGGGCTCATGACCAGGCCCTGACCGAGCCCGGCGACAGCCAGTCCGGGCGCCAGGTCCGCCACGGCCAGGTGCGGCCAGCCGAAGTAGACGGTGGCACCCAGAATGAGCAGGCCGGCTGCCTGGAGGAGGCCGCCGGCGGCGAGTACCTTCGCGCCGAACCGGGCCAGCAGCCTGGAGGTGGAGAGCGAGGCGAACAGGAACGTGGCCGCCATCGGCACCAGGCCGAGTCCCGCGGTCAGCGCGCTAGCGTGCAAGCCGACCTGCACCAGCAGCGCGTAGCAGAACATGAACGCGCCGAACCCGGCAAAGAACGGCAGCGCCAGCAGCAAACCACGGCGCATGCTGCGGTGCTGGAGCAGCGAGGGCGGTACCAGCGGAGTGCGGCCAGTGCGCTCGGCCCTGACCTCGTACCGGCAGAAGGCGACGGCGGCGAACGGCGAGACGATCAGCATTGCGATCGTCCAGACCGCCCAGTGCACCGCCCGACCCTCGGTCAGCGGGACGAGCAGCGTCAGCACGGTCAGGCCGAGCAGCACCGTCCCCGGACCGTCGACCCGCGCGGGCGCCCCGTGCCGGGTGTCGGGCACGTAGCGCCGGGCCAGCACCAGGCCAGCCAGGCCGATCGGGACGTTGACCAGGAAAATCGGCCGCCAGCCGAGACCATCGATGTTCGCGGAGACCAGCACGCCGCCGAGGACCTGGCCGAGGACCGCCGCCAGGCCACCGGTTGCGCCGTAGCGGCCAAGCGCCCTGGCGCGCCGCTCGCCGGTCGTCGCTGCCTGGATCGTGGCGAGTACCTGCGGCACCATCATCGCGGCCGACGCGCCCTGCGCGACCCGGCCGATGACCAGGATGTCGGCGTTCGGTGCCAGGCCGCACGCCAGCGACGTGAGGGTGAAAGCGGCCATGCCGAGCATGAACAGCCGCTTGCGGCCGATGCCGTCGCCCAGCCGGCCGCCGAGTACGAGCAGCAGCGCATAGGCGGTCGCGTAGCCGGACACGACCAGTTCCAGCAGCGGCTGGCTGGCCTGCAGATCGCGGTCGATCGTCGGCAGCGCGACGTTGACGATAAAGAAGTCGATCATCGGCAGCAGAACGCCGACAAGGATTACGGCAAGCCCGGTGCCGGTTAGTACGCGCGGCTCCTGCGGCTGGTGTCTTAGGTGCTCCCGGACGGAAAGATTCGCAGTGGAAGGCATGCATCCAGCATCGCCGCGAAACTTAGCCAGGTACTAGAGCCTACTTATACTGGTATTGGCACTACCTGGCCAACCGTACCGACAAGAGAGCATACTAGTAGTCATGACAGAGCAGGCGCTGCTGCCAGCGGCCGGGCACTCCCACATCTGGCACTCAGGGACCGGGCTCGCCGAACCTGAGCTCACCGAATCCGGGCTGCCCGGAACCGCCGTCGCCGACATCGCTGCCTTGCGCCGCCGCGAGCTGGCCGCATTCCTGCGCAGCCGCCGGGAACGGATCGCGCCCGAGGACGTCGGCCTGCCACCCGCGCCTCGGCGCCGCACCCCCGGCCTGCGCCGCGAGGAGGTCGCCACGCTGGCCGGGGTGGGCGTGACCTGGTACACCTGGCTGGAGCAAGGCCGGGACATCAATGCCTCGCCGCAGGTCCTGAACGCCGTTGCCCGGACCCTGCTACTGGATCCGCATGAACGGGACCACTTGTTCAGGCTCGCCGACGCCCCGGACGGCACAGGTCAGGACGAATGCCGGTCGCTGTCGCCAGCCACTCAGTTGCTGCTCGACAAACTCGATCCGTTCCCGGCCTGCATCCGCAATGCCCGCTACGACGTGCTCGCCTACAACCGGGGCTTTGACCTGCTGATGGGCCCGCTAGCGGACGTGCCCTTCGACGAGCGGAACTCGCTGTGGCGGATGTTCACCGTCCCGACCTGCCGGGCCGCGACGCTGGACTGGGAGGAAAGCACCCGGCGGATGGTGGCCGAGTACCGGGCTGCCATGGCCGAGCATGTGGCCGAGCCCGCCTGGAAGTGCCTGGTGGCCAGGCTGACGAAGGCGTCGCCCGAATTCGCCGAGCTGTGGGAGCGGCATGAGGTCGCCAGCCCGGAGAACCTCACCAAGCGGTACCTGCACCCGGAAGTCGGGCTGCTCAAGCTCAACTACACCCACCTGTGGCTCGGCCAGCGGCTCGGCACCCGGATGACGGCATACAGCCCGGCCGACGAACAGACCGCCGAGCGGCTGCGCGAGGTGCACCGCCGCAGCGAACTGAAGCCAGCCTGATCTAAGCAGCAGAAAGCCCGGCCGCTCTCGGGGGGGTGCGGCCGGGCTAGCTGCCCGCTTGAGGCGCTCTTCAGGCTGCCTCGCGCACCGGCAGCAGGTCGGTTGCTGCCGGGACCTCGACCGGCGCCGCGACGGTCGGGAAGAACAGGCAACCGCACAGCTCACTGGCCAGCTCCCGGACCCAGGACATCCGGTCCTGCGCCTCGACCGGGTGGTCGCCAAACTCCTGCGCCATGCGGTCGGCGCAGCCCGCGGCGCCTAGCCGCCGTACGGTGCTTCCAATTGCGTCCGTAACCGCCTCGGCCGTCACGGCTTCCGACGGCTGCAGCGGAGACGCGAAGAGTGCCTCGCACAGTGCTTCGTTCAGGTTCAGCCGGGTCACAGCAATCCTCCGAGGTGGGATGGGGGTTCGGCCTGAGTAGCGGCCGGACTACGGATTCAGTTGGCGTGGCCCTCGCGGGCCGGTTATCTCCTGCGGCCCAGCTACCCTGCCGCTCTCGATTACTCATTGCTATGACGAAGTAACCGTCAGTTTCCGTTGCGTGATCTGGATCACATTTCCCGGTTAGCCCGCCAGCGGCCAGGCTGGCATACTCCCGATCATGGGATCGCAATCGCGCTGGGGCCTCACCCTGCCACTGTCCGGAGTTCCGCTTGCCGACCAGCAGAAGCTCGTCGCCGCCCTGCCCGACCTCGGCTACACCGACGTATGGTCAGCCGAGCTGAACGGCATCGACGGCTTCACTCCCCTGACACTGGCCTCGCAGTGGGCACCGCAGCTGCGACTCGGCACGGCGATTGTCGGCATTTACACCCGAGCGCCCGTTTCCCTCGCGGTGCAGGCCGGCACGCTCGCCGCCCTGGCTCCAGGCCGGTTCGTCATGGGAATCGGCACCTCCTCTCAGGTCGCGGTCGAGCAGTGGAACGGCATCCCGTTCGAGAAGCCCTACCAGCGCTCACGGGACATGCTGCGGTTCCTGCGGGAGGCGCTGGCCGGGGGCAAAGTTACTCAAGAGTACGAAACGTTCAGAGTGGACGGTTTCCGGCTCGACCCGGCCCCGGAAAGCCCGCCCGCGCTGGCGCTGGCGGCGCTCCGCCCGGGGATGCTCAGGCTCGCCGCCGCCGAAGCAGGCATCGCGATCACCAACTGGCTGGCGCCGGCCGACGTACCGAAGTTGCGCGAGGTCGCCGGAACGGACTGCGAACTCGTCGCCCGGATCTTCGTCTGCCCGACGACGGACGCTGATACTGCGCGTTTCGTCGGAAAGCGGATGATCGCCGCTTACCTCACGGTGCCCGTCTACGCCGCGTTCCACCAGTGGCTTGGCCGCGGCGAGATAATCGCGCCGATGCTCGCCGCCTGGAACGCAGGCGACCGGAAGGGCGCGCTGGCCGCGGTCCCCGACGAACTGGTGGACGAGCTGGTCATCCACGGCCCGCTTGAGTACTGCCGGGACCGGGTCGCGCAGTATCACGCGGCCGGGCTGGACACCCCGGTCATCGCGATTACCCCGGTTCCCGGCGTCGATCTGGCTGAGGCCATCAGCAAGCTGGCGCCCGCCTGACGTGCCCGGTCAGGGCGGGACCAGCTTCCAAAAAGCCCTCAATATCATCAGGGAACGCAGCAGCCCGGCGCAGCTCTGCATCGTTGCGCGCGGCCGGATCGTGCTGAACGAGGCGGTTGGCTGCCGGCCAGACTCGCTGTTCTTCCTCTTCTCGGCCAGCAAGCCGCTGGTGGCGCTGCTCGTGCACCAGCTCGCCGAGCGCGGGGAACTGGCACTCGATGATCGGGTCGCCGCCTACTGGCCCGAATTCGGCCAGGGCGGCAAGCAGGACATCACGATCAGGCAGGTTCTCCAGCACCGCAGCGGGCTGCCTGTCGCGCGCAGCATGGCCGCGGACGCGCTCGCGATGACCGACTGGGCCGCGTCCGTGCGGGCTCTGGAGGCGGCAACGCCGTCGTTCCCGCCCGGAGCGGTGCCCGCCTATCACGTGCTCAGCTACGGGTTCATTCTCGGTGAGCTGGTGCAGCGGGTGACCGGCGCGCCGGTCCGCGAGGTCCTGCGGGCCGAACTCCTCGGACCGCTTGGCCTGGATAACAGCTACCTGGGGCTGCCGCCTGCGCAGTGGCACCGGCACGTCCCGGTGTCCGGCCGCGGACCGGCCGAGGCCGTGACCCAGCTCATGATCAACCGGCGGGCGACCCGGCAGGCCGTCATCCCGGCCGCCAGCGTGTCCGCCACCGCATCCGACCTGGCCCGGCTCTACCACGCGCTGCTAGCCGGGGGCAGCCTCGACGGCGTCCGGGTCCTGCGACCGGAGACCATTCGGCAGGCGACGACCCCGACCAGCGACGGTGCTGTTGATCAGTACCTGAAGCTGCCGGTTCGCTGGTCCGAAGGCTTCCAGCTCGGCGGCGAGCGAGCCGCCAGCGCCAGGGTTGGCGGCGGGCCGGGGCCGATGGGCTCGCTGGCCAGCCGGGCCACGTTCGGCCACAACGGCAGCTACGTCTGCATCGGCTGGGCCGACCCGGAGCGGGACGTCGCGGTCGGATACCTGACCGCTCGCCTAGTCTCCCGCCCGGCTGGCGCCCGGCACATGGCCGCGGTCAGCGACGCGATTCTCAGCGAGTTCAGCTGACCGGAGCGGGCCGCCCTCGCGGTCCGCTCCGGTCAGCAACCAGTTGCCTACCTGGCCACGCAGAAGACGTTGAACTGGATCTGGAAGTCGGCGGGCGACCCGCCGGCCGGCCAGATAAAGACCCAGCCCCATTGCGAGTACTGCAGCTTCTTCCCGAGATCGGTTCGCGGGGCTGACATGCCCAGCGACGGGCCGGGCTCGGTGAGGTAGTGGAACGCGCCGCTCAGCGCAACCGGGAACGCGCTGCGCGGGCAGGAGTAGTGGAAGAACAAGTCCGTCGTCCCGGTCGGAACCGTGTAGGTGTAGGGCCCGGCCCAAGTCGGATTAGCGGCATGGTGATGCTTCTTGGCCGGCGCGGTGGCTCCCGCGGTGACGGCATGCACGGCAGGCCTGGCCGATGCGGTACTTGCGGTAGCTGCGCCGAAACCGGCGCCCGCGAACAGTGCGAGCGCGCTCGCGGATAGTGCCGTAACCCCGAGCCATCGTGGTATGCGCATGCGAGACCTTCCTTCACATCAATGGCTTTGCACGTTTGCAATCACGTTCGTCCCGGCAACGGCGGATGACCACACAGATCGGCGCACAGGACAATGCACAGTTAGTTTGCGTAGGGTTGGGCGAGGACGTACCTGGTAGCGGCTGGTGGGGGGGCGCGGGCTGATGTCTGAGCAGCTCAGGCCTGGCTTTGCTGGCTTATTGCGGCAGTTGCGGACGGCAGCGCGGCTCACGCAGGAAGAGCTGGCGGAGGCCGCGGGAGTCAGCTTCCGCACTGTCAGTGACCTGGAACGCGGTGTCAACCGAACCGCTCGCAATGACACCGCGAAGTTGCTGGCCGGCGCCCTGGGCCTGACCGGGCCGGCGCAGATAGCGTTCGTGGCGGCGGCTCGCGGCCGGATCAGCGCGGACGAGGTGCTGCTGGCCGACCCTGGCGAGCTGCTTCCTGCTCACGTAGCGGGAGGCACCGGCGCTCGCGGCGCGGTTGTGCCCCGGCAGCTGCCGGCTTCGGTGCGGCAGTTCGTCGGCCGGTCGCGCGAGATGAAGGCGCTGGCCGCGCTGCTCGATCAGGCGGGCGGGCCGGCCGGCACGGTGCCGATCGCGGTCATCAGCGGGCCCGGCGGAGTCGGCAAGACCGCGCTCACGGTGCACTGGGCGCACTCGGTGGCTGACCGGTTCCCGGACGGCCAGCTGTTCGCGGACCTCCACGGCTTCGACCCGTCCGGCGTGCCGGTCAGCCCGGCCGATGCAGTCAGGGGATTCCTGGAGGGATTCGGTGTGCCGGCCGAACGGATCCCGGCCAGTCCGGTTGCGCAGGCAGGCCTCTACCGGACGCTGACGGCCGGGAAGCGACTGCTGATCGTGCTGGACAACGCCCGCGACGCCGGCCAGGTGCGGCCGCTGCTACCCGCGAGCCAGGGCAGCCTCGTGCTAGTCACCAGCCGGTCGGGCCTGACTGGCCTGGTCGCGGCGGATGGCGCGCAAATGGTCGGACTGGACGTGCTGGCCGAGGACGAGGCCGTGCAGTTACTCGCCGCCCGCCTCGGACCTGAACGACTGGCGGCCAGCCCTGCCGCTGTCAGCAGCCTGATCCGACTCGGCGCTCAGCTACCGCTGGCGCTGGCAATCATCGCCGCGCGGGCGAGTGCCAGTCCGGACACCCCGCTCGCGGCGCTCACGGCCGAGCTGGAAAGTGAGCCCGATCAGCTGGACGTCTTCGACACCGGCGAGGACTCGACCAGCCTGCGGCCCGTGCTGTCCTGGTCATGCCGCCACTTGTCGGCGCCAGCCGCCCGCATGTTCCGCTTGCTGTCGCTGCACCCTGGCCCCGACATCAGTGCACCGGCGGCGGCAAGCCTGACCGCGTCGCCGGTCCATTACGCCCGCCGGGCACTCACGGAGCTGGGTAGCGCGGGCCTGATCAGCGAGCTGGCACCAGGCCGTTACGGCTTTCACGATCTGCTCCGCGCCTACGCCATGGGCCTGGCCCGCGAGGCCGAAGACGAGGCCGCGCGGCGCGCTGCCATCCACCGGATCCTGGACCATTACCTGCACACTGGCGCTGCTGCCGCGACACTGCTGCGCAGCATCGTCATCCCGCTCGCGATGGCGCCACGCCAGGCCGGGGTTACCCCAGAGCCGCTCGCGGACCGGACCGAGGCAATGTCGTGGTATCAGGCGGAACGGCGGGTGCTGGTCGCCGTCACTACTCTGGCTGGCCAGAGCGGGTTTGACGGGCACGCCTGGCAGATCCCTGAAGTCGTGCGGAACTACCTGTACATGACCGGCCACTGGCAGGATCGGGAGACGGTTGCGCGGCTTGCGCTGGAGGCAGCCGGACGGCTCGGCGATCACACCGCGCTCGGCATGGCACAGCTCGCGATGGGCAGCCTCCGCTTCCGGACCGGCGTCAGGGATGACGCGTTCGCCCATGTGTCCGCCGCACTCCGCCACCTGCAGGTGACAAGCGACCTGCTCGCCCAGGCCTACGCGCATCTGCTGCTGGCCCAGATCGGGGCCGGCTTGAAGGGGCCGGTGGCCGAGAACCTGCAGCACGCACAGCAGGGCCTGGCGCTCGCGAGAGCGGCCGGGCATCGCGTCGGCGAGGCCTACGCCCTCGGCGTCATCGGCATGCTGCTGGTGCAGGTCGGCAATCCCGCGCAAGGCATCGACTACTGCCAGCGGGCCCTTGCCTGCGCTCGGGAACTCGGCGATCCCGCTGACCTAGCTGCCGCACTCGATAATCTCGGCCGGGCACAGCGGGCAGCCGACGATACTCGCGCGCCGATTGCCTCGTTCCGCCAGGCGATCGGCCTGTGGGAAGAGGTTGGCTATACCTTCGGCCGCGCATCGAGCCTGCTCGCGCTCGGCGACGCGCTCGAGGCCGCGGCAGACCAGCCGGGCGCTCGCCAGGCCTGGCGGCAAGGGCTCGAACTGCTCGGCGAACTGCATCACCCGGACGCAGAACGGATCCGGGCTCAGCTTCTCGCTCCGCCACCCTGGTGACCTGCCGCGAACGGGCGGAAGGCCGCGACGGGCAGCTGAGCGTTCCGGTAGGAATGTTGTCGCGGTCAGCTACTCGTCGGCTGGCCCGGCTTACCCGACTGGCGGTGCAGCCGCCACACCGCAACTGCTGACACGGCGATGCAGATGAAAAGCAACGGGATGCCCGCGGCGATGCCCGCGCCCGTCGAGAGATTGTTCACTGCCGATGGCAGCCATCCCGCCAGCAGGAAGACGACCATTGCGATCGCCGGCCGTGCGTCAATCAGCAGCCACAGGATGCTGAGGACGCCGAGGGCCAGCGCCAGCGAAACGGCAGCGTCGGTGAACAGGGCCGAGCCGTTGCCCAGCAGCCTCGCACCTTCCAGAAGCCGGGCGAGCACGACAATGCCGATCGGCCACAACCACCATCGGCCTGGCCGCCGCCCGCCGACCAGCGCAATGAGCGTCACCAGGCTGGCAAGCTCGGTGACCAAGAAGCCGAATGAACCAGACTGCCAGGACCCGGCGAGCGCAAAGATGGCAGCGGCCGGGACTGCGGCCGCCAGGACAAAGGCGCGACGGGAAGTCACCCAGACCAGTCCCAGAGTCACCGCGTTCGACGCGCAGACGAGAAGCACCGGCCAGTCAGATCGCAAAGACCACGGACGCCCGCCGAACCAGAGGCCGATATGTTCGATTGCGGAGAACTGAAGGCTCACGATCGACGCCGAGATGTAGGCGAGGTAGGCAGCCAAGCCGACGACCACGGCGACACGCAGGTTGGCTGACGTCGTGCCACGCTGGTTCACTGCCGCGCGAGCGCGCAGACCGCCGATGAGCAGGCCGCGGACATCTCGCGGTAGCGGCCAGGCGCGGCCGTCCGGCGTCGCCTCCAGCAGCGTGCCGATGATCTCCTCGCCGCGCTCGTCCCGGTAGGCGGCCGGATACGCGCGCAGCAGTAGCCGGCACCGGCGCTCCAGAGTGCTCGCCTGCTCCTCACCCGACGCGGTCATGCTGGCCTCACCTTCTGGCCCAGCCGGGCTCGCCGCGGCGCGGCTTGCTCACCGGTCACCAGCCGCGCCGCCTCGGCCATCCGCTGCGCCTCAGCGCGCAGTGCGGCCGATCCCGCGTCGGTCAGCCCGTAGGACCGGCGGACCCGACCGGCGACGATCTCCTCGCTGACCAGCCGGACGTAGCCCTCGTCGGTCAGCCGGTCCAGCGCGGTGTACAGAGTGCCGGTCGCGAGGCGAACCCGGCCGCCGGACATCTCCTCGGCCCGTTTGATGATGGCGTAGCCGTGCAACGGCCCGCCTAGCAACGTGGCCAGGACAAAATACGTCGGCTCCCGCATCGGAGCCGCTGGCTTGCTCATACCGGCCACTATAGGTAGTTCATAGACGCATCGTCAATCTACCTATCAGCGGGTCCGCGACTACCGCTGCCCACACCGGCGCAGCGGTCAGATACGGCCTGGTCGGTGTTCGAGAGGACGCGCTATCATGGGATATCACCATGGGGGTGTGCCATGACTGACTTGCTGATCCGGGACGTACCCGATGAGGTCGTCGCTGCCGTCGATGCTCGCGCCAGCCGTCTGGGTCTCTCGCGCAGCGAGTACGTCCGGCGCCGGCTAGCCCAGGACGCCGCCGCGACCAGCGCGCCCGTCAGTGTGCAGGATCTGACCAGGTTCACCGACGTGTTCAGCGACTTGGATAACCCCGACGTGATGTCGCAGGCGTGGCAGTGACGGACTGGCTGATCGACAAGTCAGCTCTGGTCCGGCTTGCTGCGAGCCCCGATGCGGCGCAGTGGGCAGCCAGGATCGAGCGCGGGCTTGTCCGGATCGCCACCGTGACAAGACTGGAGGTCGGCTACTCAGCGCGCTCCGGCGCGGACCTGCGCACTGGCTTTCAGCGGCCGCCGCTGTCGGCGATGCCGGTGGAGTACCTGACCCCGGCCATCGAGGACCGGGCTGTCGAAGTCCTCACCTTGCTCGCTGATCGTGGCCAGCACAGGGCGCCGGCGATTCCTGACCTCATCATCGCCGCGACTGCCGAACTTACCGGGCTTGCCGTGCTGCACGTCGACAAGGACTTCGAGATTATTGCCGCCATTACCGGCCAGCCTCTTGAGCGGCTTGCCGTCAGCTAGGACGCCTGGTTACCAGCTACCCGGCAGCTCGGTGCCGTACCAGGACTCGATGATGCGGTGCGCGATGGACACCGGCGGCGGGAGCCTGATCGTGCCGGACGCGATAGCAGCCGCGAGTTCGTCCCGGCTGTACCAGTTCGCCTCCGCTATCTCGTCCGCGTCGACGCGAATGTCAGTGTGCTCCGCTTCGGCGCGGAAGCCCAGCATCAGGCTCTGCGGCATCGGCCACGGCTGGCTGGCGAGATACGTCACCGAGCGAACCGTGATGGCGGTCTCTTCCGCGACCTCGCGGGCGACCGCCTGCTCAGCGGATTCCCCGGCCTCGACAAAACCCGCCAGGATGGATACGCGGCGCTCGGGCCAGAGCGCGTTCCGGGCGAGCAGGGCGCGGTCGGCGGCATCGGTGACGAGCACGATCATGGCCGGATCGACGCGCGGGAAATGCTCGCTGCCGTCGACAGGGCACTTGCGGGCGTGACCGGATGCGATCGGCTCGGTCGGCGAACCGCAGCGCGGGCAGTGCGTGAACGTCTCGTGCCAGTTGGCCAGCGCGACGGCGTGCGTCAGCAGCCCGGCGTCGCGGTCGGAGAGCAGCGGTCCTGCCTCACGCAGGTAAACCGGCCGCAGGCCGGGGGCGATCGGCTCGGGAAGCGGCCCGGCGACGCCGAAGTAGGCGACGCCGTCGTCGTCGACCCCCAGAAGGAACCGCACGCCATCCAGAACGTCAGCCGGGTCGGCGAACTCGAGCGTGATCGCCGGACCGTTGAACTCGCACAGCGTT
>Ga0335074_10010716_pt1 | contig 12823 bp, 12 predicted proteins | sample Lox_Sample_23_FD_206715 | JGI IMG/M metagenome (GOLD analysis project Ga0335074, IMG submission 206715) | Soil microbial communities from Loxahatchee National Wildlife Refuge, Florida, United States - Lox_Sample_2.3 | ecosystem: Environmental > Terrestrial > Soil > Wetlands | place: USA...
GCCGGAGACGACCTTGGCGACATCCCGGCACTGAGCGCGATGCGCGACTCTGGCGGGTACGCCCTGGTCGTCGACCACGGCAGCGAGACCGACGCTCGGCTGCTCGCGCTCGCAGATGAGACCTTCCCGGGCACCGACGCCTTCGCCGCCTGGCTCACCGACCTCGCGGACGCAATCGGCCGGTGAAGACGCTGCCTGGCGCACAGGCGAACCGCGCCGGGCGGGTCGCACGGACCCGAGGCAGCCGTTTCGGGTGGCTGCCGAGGCGTCCATGCGTGCCCGGCCCGGCGAAGCAGCCTCATTACTAGATCCCGGCACCGACTCGGCCGGCCGCCGCCGGGTCCAGCCGATCCGCCCTGAGACCGACGATGACGCGCTGCACCGCCAGGCTCACCGCCAGGTACAGCAGCACCGTCGCGCCGCCGAGGCTGCCGATGTCCTTGTGCTGGCCGATCAGGTAGTCGTAGCCAAGGTGAGCGCCGAGCGCCGCGACCCACAGCACGGCGGTCAGCCAGTTCCCTTTAACCCAGGCCTGGCCGCCCTGCATCCAGATTTTCACGGTGGCGGCCCGCGCGGCGCCGAACACGGCTGCCAGCACCAGGCTGCCGACCAGCGCAACGATCGCCGCGGTCCCGGCGTGCAGCTTCTGGAGATACTGCACCGCCTCGACCAGTCCGATGACCCCGAGGATCAGCACTACGCGCTGATTCCCGCGGACCGGCCGTGGCACGAGCTGGCGGTAGATGAGCAGACCGAGAACCGCCACGCCGATCACCAGATAGGTAAGCGTCTGGCTGGACATTGTTTCCCCTAGCGGCTGCCTGGGCACGGGCCCGGTGACCCGGCTACAGATCCCGGCAGCACCAGTTCGAGGCTATGAGTTCAGACGTCACTGCGCCTGTGTCCGCCGTCTTGACCTGACCATGACAGATGTCACCTGCCGAGGCTCAACCCGGTCACAAGATGATCACAAGCGGCCTGTAAGTTGAGGCCGGGGGAAATCTGAGCGGTCAGATCGGAGGTGTTCGATGGGCCTGCCTGCACGGCAACGCAGAGTGCTTGAGCGCATCGAAGGCACACTGCGGGGGTCAGACCCAAAACTTGCTGCGCTGTACGCAATCTTCGCGCGGCTCAACCGGGACGAGGAAATGCCCCGGATCGAGCAGGTGCTGCACGGCGCGCGCGCCGTGCTAGTCCGGCTGCGGCACGTGACAGCTCTCCTGCTCACTCCGATCACCTGGCTGTTCTTCCGGCTCGCGCCGCGGCAGCGCGCAGTGCTGCTGTTCCCGCTCGCGATCGCAGTCGCCGTCACGGGAATTGTGTTCGCGGCACGGTCAGGGTCTGGCAACAACTGCGTCCCGACTCGGTCAGAGTCGATGTCAGCGGACGCCGCGAAGGCGCCCAAGGTGTGCCGAACCGGGTTCGTGTACATGGGGAACTACGGTCACTGATCACCGCCAGAGACAGATCGCCCAGTCGAGGCAAGGCGCCGTCAGGACGCAGCATCAGGCAAGTACAGCGACATCAGGCAAGTACAGCGACATCAGGCAAGTACAGCGACAAGCTCCGGCCGCAGGCAGGCAGGCTCCGAACTCCCGGCCCCCGCCGCTCCGACCCGACCGCAGGTGGCCAGCAGCATCAGGTTGCTGTCAGGGCTTGCGCTGCCGCCGAGGCCGGACAGGTCGGTGAAGAAATGCGGCCACGGCAGCGATGGCGTCGACCACACCACTCGCCGCGTCGTCAGGTTGTAGCCCCAGGCCTCGCCGAGGGCATTCTCATCAAGGCCGAGCGCCACGTCGCCGGCGACCCAGTAGAGGCTTGACGCCACCGACACCGGAGCGCGGCTGACCACCTGATCGGTCAGGACGTCGACGCCGATCAGCCGGCTGCCGGTCGCCAGGTAGGCGGTGCTCTGTCCGCTCTCCGCCAGTTCCACGTCGGCAGAGCGCCGGAACCAGAGCCGGGCGCCAGTAGTCCCGTCGTAGGCCTCCACGCCGTCATCGGTGGCGAACAGCACGTCACCGTCGACCACCTCGCTCAGCGTGCCAGGGAAGCCGGACTTGCCGGCCGCCCTGATGACCCGCTCCGCGCCGTTGTGCAGGCTGATCCGCCGCAGCACCATCACCTTCGCAGCGGGGCCCTTGCCGCTGCCCGCCTCGATGTAGAGGTAAGGCCCGGAGACCCGCCAGGTCCGTTCGTCCGGCCCGATGGCGCGGCTCCACAGCACCCGGCCAGTGGCATTCGCGTAGTCGATCACCGCATGGGATCCGACGATGACCGCGGACGTCGCGCTTGCCTCGATCGCCCCGCCGTACGGCGCGGACCGGTAGGTCCTGAGCTCTGCGCCCGTCGTCGCCGAGAGGATCACCTCGTCTCGCCCGGCCGTCGGGCCGCCGTCTGGCTCCACGCCGACCGCGACCGCGCCGCCGAACGCCCGCACGCCGACAATGGCCGCGCCAGACGGGATGCCGCTCAGCGAGACCTGCCACAGCTGCTTGCCACTTTTTTCCAGGAACGCAGTCACCATGGTGCCGGTGCCGATCACCGCGATGCCGCCGCCTGCGGCCGCATAAGCCCCGTTCTGGCTCGGGACCGTGCCGGCCTCGCCCGGCTCCGCCACCCAGGATCCGGAGAGGGCATGCGTCCACAGCAGAGATCCGGCCGTCCGGCAGTGCAGTCCGCTGCAGTGCTGCGCCTGCTCGCTGCTTGCCCGGCCGGGGATCACGGCGGCTCCGATCAGCACGACGACGAGCAGCCCCCGGCGCACCAGCGCGACCGGTTTGCGTGCTCGCCTCACGACGCTCAGGCCTTCCTTTCGTGCGGGGTCCTGGCTCGCCCCGCGGACTGCCTCCTGGAGGGCACGATCGGCTCCCGGGTACCCCGTTCCCGTCCGGATTGTGGGTTGCTAACGTGCAGATGATCGGCTGATCAAGTGTCACACCACGGTAGCGGCTGTCCGGCGCTGGCCCGGCCCGGGTTACTGCCGGCAGACGTACCCGCCCCTCGTTCAGTAGCGTGTACCTGGCCGCGCCAGGCCGCTCACACTGGAGGAACCGATGACTGATCGTGCTCCGCTCCCCCATGAGTTCCTGCCGCACGTGCCGTCGTTCACTGTCGAGAGCGACGACGTCACCGACGGCGAGCAGATGTCTGAGTCGCAGGTGTACAACAGCTTCGGCATGAGCGGCGAGAACATCTCGCCATCACTGCGCTGGAGCGGGTTCCCGCCGGAGACCAAGGGCTTCGCGGTGACCTGCTACGACCCGGATGCGCCGACTGGCTCGGGATTCTGGCACTGGATCGTGCTGGACATCCCCGCCTCGGTCACCTCGCTGCCGCGGGGCGCCGGGAGCGAGGGCGGGCCCGGCCTGCCTGCGGGCGCCTTCTCCGTGCGCAACGACTACGGCAGCAAGGACTTCGGCGGCGCTGCCCCGCCGCCCGGCGAGCCGCACCGGTACGTGTTCACCGTGCACGCGCTGAGCACCGACCACCTGGGCGTCGACTCCGACGTCTCCCCGGCCGTCGCGGGCTTCAACCTGACCTTCGCCACGATCGCCAGGGCCTCCATCGTGCCGGTATACGGCCACTCCGGGTAGCCCGGTGGCACCCGGCAGCTCGGTACCTGATGCCAGCACGGTGCCTGCACCCGCCGTGCGGGCTAACCCTGTGCTTGCTAATACCGGGAGCCGGTCGGTCTTCGACCTGGCCGCCGACAGCTACGACGCGGCCAGGCCGTCCTACCCGGACGGCCTGTTCGCTGAGCTGGAGCGGCGAACCGGGCGCCTGGCCGGGCGCCTCGTGCTCGACTGGGGCGCCGGAACGGGCATTGCCAGCCGCCAGCTCACCGAGCGCGGCGCCAGGGTCATCTCGCTCGACATCGGCGAGCAGATGCTCCGGCGCGCGCATGCACGCAGTCCGCTCACGCCATGCGTGCAGGCGGACGGCAACCGGATGCCGGTGCGGGCTGGCAGTGCTGATCTGGTCACGTTCGCCCAGTCGTGGCACTGGTTCGACCAGCGCGCCGCGAGCGCGGAGGTCGCCAGGGTATTGCGGCCGGGCGGGTACTGGGCGGCCTGGTGGAACCGGGCCAGCGGCGCCGGCGAGCCGTGGTTCGACCGCTACGAGGACGTGCTGGCTGTCTCCTGCCCGGGCTTCACCTGGCGGCACGAGCGAGACGAGACGCTCGCGCAGGACTCGTCCAGCGCGCTCGAGGGCACGCTCCTGATGGAGCCGATGGGCCATGGGGTCGTGCCCTGGACCAGGCAGGTCAAGGCAGCCGACTGGTTCACAGACGAGCAGAGCAAGTCCTACATCATCGGGCTAGAGCCGACCGTCAGGGAGTCGGTACTTCGCCAGCTGGCCGAGATCGTCATGGCTCAATTCCCGGACGGCCAGATGACTGTGCCGTACCTCACGACGCTGGTGGCAGCCCGCCGGACGGTCTAGCCGGACGCGTTAGCCGAGTTAGCCAGCCGCGGCCGGCGGGACGCTGGCCAGCCGCGGCGGGGCGGGACGCTGGCCAGCCGCTCGCCGCGCTGCGTCAGGGTGGAACAGAGCAAGGTCACAGATGTCCATCATTCTTGTTATGCGCAACCCACACTGGCTAATATCGGCCGAATGGTGGCTCTAACTAGGCGCCGCGGTGCACAGGTCGCCGCGTTCGTATCTATCACTTGCATCGGGCTCGCCGCCGCTGGTTGCGGCAGCTCCACCCCCAAGGCCGCGACTGCGTCCATGCCCAGCGGAAACGTGGACGTGCTTTCCGCTGGCTCGCTGGACACCCTCATGACCAAGACAGTCGGGCCGGCCTTCCACAAAGCGACCGGCTACACGCTGGTGGACACGTCGGGCGGATCAGGGACTCTCGAGGCCGACATTAAGAACAAGGTCGATGTCGCCGACGTGTTCGTCAGCGCTTCACCGACGGACACTCAGGGCCTCGAGGGCGCCAGCAACGGCAACTGGGTCTCGTGGTACGCGGACTTCGCGACGTCGCCGGAGGTCCTCGGTTACTATCCGAAGAGCAAATTCGCCCACGACCTTCAGACCATGCCGTGGTATGACGTGATCACCAAGCCCGGATTCCGCCTCGGGCGGACTAACCCGTCTCAGGACCCTGGTGGCGTCCTGGCCGCCGAGGCCCTCAATGAGACAGCAACGGCCAAGAATCTCCCGGCACTGAAGACGCTCGCAACGGAGACGTCCGACGAGTACGTGGAGAACACTGAAGAGGCCGACATCCAGAACGGGCAGCTCGACGCGTCCTTCATGTACGAGGCCGACGCCATCTCGCAGGACAGCCCGTTCGTGACACTCAGCGGCGTCAGCCTGGCCGGCGACTACACGATCACGATCGTCAAGGGTGCGCCGCATATGGCCGCGGCGGAGGCCTTCATCAAGTTCCTTCTCGGCCCGACCGGTCGGGCCGAGATGCAGGCCGACAAGTTCGGCGTCGTCTCACCGGCGACGGTGCACGGATCCGGCGTCCCAAGCGGGCTCACGAGCCTCCTCAAGTAGTGACCGCTGGCAGGGCGCCGCGCCCGCTTCGCTGGCTCGGCGCCCTGCTGGTGCTCTATCTCGCGTATCCGGTCGGCGCGTTCGTCTATCGCATTATCGGCGGGCACAACGAGGGCTGGAATGTCCCCGGGCTCTGGTCTGCCCTGGGCGTGTCGGTCGAGGGCGCGACCATTTCGCTGCTCATCGGCGTCGTGTTCGGCATTCCGCTGGCCTATGCCCTGGCCCGATCCCGGGGCCGGCTGTCCGCTGTGGTGAACGTAGTCGTCTGGTTCCCGCTGGCCGTGCCTCCTCTCATCAGCGGCATCCTGCTGATCTACATCTTCGGCCCGTACTCATTCCTCGGTGAGCTGTCCGGCCAGGTGCTCACTCAGACGATGTACGGCGTCGTCATCGCAATGTCCTTCGTCTCCGCGCCCTTCCTTGTCGTCGTGGCCCGCAGTGCCTTTCGTGCTGTCGATCCGTCCCTAGACGATGTCGCCGCAACCCTCGGCCACGGTCCGATCGCTCGGTTCCTCCGCGTCGACGTGCCCGCAGCGGCGGACGGCCTCCGGACGGGCATGGTCCTGATGTGGCTGCGGGCCTTCGGGGAGTACGGCACGACCGTGGTTCTCGCGTATCACCCCTACAGCCTCCCGATCTACGTCGATAACTTGTTCTCCTCAGCGCCCCTGTCGCAGGCCGAGGCTCCGACCATGCTCGCCTTCGGCGTGGCCGCGATAGCAGTCATCATCGGCTGGACCCGGCTTCCAGCGCGCGTGCAGCGCGCTCCGACCCCGGTGCCGAGGGCGCCGGCGCCAGCATCACCAGAGTCAGTTGGCTTCAACATCGACACGACCGTCGGGACGTTCCGCCTCAAGGTGGCGCACCCAGAAAGCACCTGCCGGCTAGCCGTAGTCGGGCCGTCAGGCTCGGGCAAGTCGCTGACCCTACGGGCTCTCGCCGGGCTACTCGGGCCGGGCGCCGGGACCGTGACCTACGGCGGTGTCGACGTCAGCCGGATAGCGCCTGAGCGGCGCCGCCTGGGCTACGTCCCGCAGGGATTTGGCCTGATACCCGGACGAACGGTCTGGCAGCAGGCGGTCTTCGGTGTCCGCGCGGATCCGGCACGCGCGGCCTGGTGGCTCGAGAGACTACATCTCGACGGGCTCCTCGACCGTCTCCCTGAGCAGCTCTCCGGCGGCCAGCGCCAGCGCGTCAGCCTCGCCCGCGCGCTCGCCGGTGACCCCCAGCTAGTGCTGCTCGACGAGCCCTTCTCCGCGCTCGACGCCCCAGTTCGGGCCGAGCTGCGCCGGGAACTGCGCCGACTCCAGCGTGAAGTCAACCTGTCCACGGTCCTCGTCACCCACGACCCGGAGGAGGCGGCGATGCTCGCGGACGAAATCGTGGTCGTGAAGGACGGGCAGGTACTTCAGTCCGGAAAATGCGCAGAGGTGTATCGGCGTCCCGCTTCAGCCGAGATCGGTCACCTGCTCGGCATCGACAACCTCTTCGAGGGCTCGGCTGGTGCTGACGGCCTGCTTCTCGCGGACGGGAACCATGCCCCGGGCATGGGAGGTGAAAGCGCCCCGGTTAGGTACGCTTCGGGGCTGCCAGCCGGCGCCCGGCTGCTGTGGCAGGTCCCGCCCGAAGCGCTCCGGATCCGCCCGGGGCCATCGACGTCGGCCGCTAACGGGTCGGCCATTGACCTCGGTCACGGCCGGGTGAGCGATATTGTCGATCTAGGCCGATCCGTCGAGACGGTGGTGACGCTGGCTTCCGGGCTTGAGGTGCGAGCTCGGACGCTCGTGGCGCCCGACCTCAGCGTAGGTGACGGCTGCCAGGTAGAGACGGACATGGAGGCGGTGTCCGTCTGGTCCGCGCCGGAGCCGGCCGAGACTCGAGATGATCCGGCGCGGCTGGTGTGACGGGCTGTGCGACGGGCCCCTGCGCGTGGGCTGGTCTTCACCAGGCTGGGTCCGTGGTGACGAGCCGGCCGGGCGGGCGGCCCGGCGCGTGCTGCAGTGAGTTGGTGGTGATCGTGATCGGCCGCTTGCCCGATGGCTTGGCGCCATGACCGGGGAGCCAGGAGTGCCAGCCCAGCCGGAAGCATCGGGTCAGCACTCAGTCGACGATTCGCCGGATGAGCAGCGTGAGCTTGCCCGGCCCGGCAACTCTGGCGACGGGCGGACGCAGCCGCCAGGGACAGGCGCGGCAGGCCGGCGGCTTCGGTCGGCCAGGCAGGCCCGAGGCTTGTCCCAGGGTCAGCTGGCCCGGATGGCGCAGATCTCCCGGCAGGCTGTCTCCGCAATTGAGGCCGGGCTCTCCGATCCGTCGCTGCGCGTTGCGCTGACGCTCAGCCGGGCACTTGGTCTCACGGTGGAAGATCTCTTCGGGCCGGCCATGCCAGAACCCTCAGTACCAGTGCGCGCACTAGCACCTCTCGGCGGCGAGGGCAGCCGAGTATCGCTGGCACCGATCGGGGAGGCGCTGGTCGCGTTCCCCCAGTCGGGCGCCACCATCACCAAGGCGGGTTTCGCGCCAGCTGGCGGCCGCGTCAGCGGGCGGGAGGAGGTCGTTCCGCTGGGATCGCTCCGGCCCACGCTGCTGGTGGCCGGCTGTGATCCCGCCTTGCCGCTGCTCGAACTGCCGCTGAGCCTGCTCGATCCGCCAGTGGAGTTCTTGTGGTGGCCCTGCGCCAGTCAGGAGGCGCTTGGTCTGGCGGCGGCTGGCCTCGTGCACGTGGCCGGGGCGCACCTGCGCGACCGATCAGGCGACTACAACACCAGCGCGGCCGGAGCGCTGCTCCGCGAAGGTGCAGAGGTCATTGGCTTCTCATCCTGGCGCGAAGGGCTGGTACTCCGGCCCGAGCATGCAGCACAGGTCGGTGGTGTGGCGGGAGTCGTGTCCGCTGGCCTTCGCCTGGTGAACCGTGAGCCAGGCGCCGAGGCCAGGCGTGTGCTTGACCGCGAGCTGGCCAGCCTCGGCATCAGCGGGCCTGACCTGACCGGATACGACATCACGGCTACGGGCCATCTGGAGGTTGCGGCCGCGATCGCGGCCGGACTGGCCGACGCGGGCGTCGCAAGTGAGCCAGCCGCTCTCGCCTACGGCCTGAGCTTCGTGCCGCTCACCTCGGAACGATTCGATTTGATCATCCCGGCCAGCATGACTGGCATGCGCGAGGCCCAGGGCCTGATGCGGGTCCTATCCTCACCGTGGCTGCTCAGCCAGCTGGCCAGCCTGCCGGGTTACGACGTGACTCAGTGCGGCGAGCGGATAGCCTCTCTTCGGCCGGCCTGACCGATCGTGGCGGGGTACCAAAAGTCGCGGGTCTACTGCATCGTGACCTATCAGACAGTGCGCCACAAGGCAGGCCAGCGCCCTCAGCGCGGGGAGAGGCAGTCTTCAGCTAATCCTCAGCAGCTACCGCTTCTATAACGGAGGAGGCTGCACCAGCCTGAGCGCCTTAGCATTGACTGCGGAACCTCCACCATGGCCGGGCGGCGAGCCACCGGGCGGGCCGCCACGGGGGCACTGGCTCCCGGCCGGGTTAGCACACGACCCCCACCAGCAAGCGAGGAAAGATGGGCAAGGCTGAGCGGATTCGGCAGAACAACGCTCGGGCGAGAATCGCTGCGCAGCAGGCTGCCGCACGGCGCGCCGAAGCCCGCAAGCGGATGCTCATGGCTAGCGCCAGCGTCCTCGCCGTGATTGCCATCGTGGTCGTCATCGTCGTGGTCCACGCGGCCGGCAACAACAAGGCAGCTGCGGCCGGCTCGGGCGGGACCGGCACGACCTCGACGGCCGCCGCGGTCACCAAGGACCTCGCGAACGTGCCCGCGGCCACGCTGAACTCAGTCGGCGCTGGCAGCGGCGTCGCCAAGCTGATCGCGACCTCGGGCCAGAAGCCGCTGACCGCCAACGGCAAGCCTGAGATCATCTACGTCGGCGCCGAGTACTGCCCGTACTGCGCCGCCGAGCGGTGGGCCATGACCGTGGCCCTGAGCCGGTTCGGAACCTTCACGAACCTACACCTGATCCACTCCTCCAGCACCGACGTCTATGCCAATACGCCGACGCTGTCGTTCTACCACTCGACCTACACCAGCAAGTACCTGACCTTCTCGCCGGACGAGTGGTACAGCGACAAGCAGCTCAGCCAGGGCGACGGCTACAGCGTCCTGCAGGCCCCCTCGGCGCTCCAGACGGTGGCGTTCGACAAGTACGACGCACCGCCGTACATCACCTCCGCGGACAAGGGCAGCTTCCCGTTCGTCGACATCGGCAACCAGTACCTGGTCATCGGCGCTCAGTACACCCCGAGCACCCTCTCCGGCCTGAGCTGGACTCAGGTGGCGGCGGATGTCGCTAACCCGTCGAGCGCGGTCGCCAAGGACATCGACGGAGCGGCCAACTCGATCACGGCCGCGATCTGCAAGATCACCCACAACTCGGACGGCGCTGTCTGCAACTCCGCCGCCGTCACCGCCGGGGCAGGAAACCTCTGATGGCCAGCCAGAAGTCCGCTGGCCGAAGCGGAGGCAGCACCAGGCAGGGCCCGGTCCGGCAAGGCTCGCCCACGGCTCGCCCGGCGAGCTCCCGGCAGGGCTCTGGCAAGAAGCCCAGCACCAGCGGGAACGGGGCCGCCACCAGCCGGTCCGCGTCTGCGGGCAACGGCACTGCGGCGGCCAGGCCAGCCGCTCAGCGGGGGGCCGCCAGCGCGGCTCGGCCCGCCACCCGGACTGCCGCCACAGCGCAGGGCCGCGCAGCCGCGGTCGCCGAGCCGACGACCGGCGGGCCAGTGCGGCTGCTGCTGCGCGCAGCCTGGTCGCCGTTCCGGACGATGGGCGGGCTGCCGCTGGCCACCCTGATCCTGTCGCTGTACGGCCTTGGCGCCTCCATCTACCTGACACTGGCGCACTACGACACCAGCGTCACGCTGGTGTGCTCGGACAAGGGCCTGATCAACTGCGAGGAAGTGACGACCAGCCCTGAGTCGATGCTGTTCGGTGTGATCCCGGTCGCGCTGGCCGGCCTGCTGTTCTACATCTTCATGGTCGCGATCAACTCGCCGTGGGGCTGGCGGCTGCAGCACCTACCGGTCGTTCGCTGGCTTCGTATCGGCTCGGTCGTGGCAGGCATGGCGTTCGTGCTCTACCTGATCTACGCCGAGCTCATCGAGATCCGTGCGATCTGCCTGTGGTGTACCAGCGTGCACGTGGCGACGTTCCTGATCTTTGCGCTGCTGGTCTTCCACTACGTCTTCACCTGGGAGTCCCCGTCGGCGGCTAGCCAGGACTAGCCGCCTCGGCCTGCCTACCCAGCGCCAGGCCATACGCGGCGCGGTGCCATGATGGTGTCTCGGGGCTCTGGCCGCGCCTGGGTGCGGCGGGCTGACCAGCACATTCGCCGGTACGAGGGACCGAATCCTGGGATGAGCAAGGCGGACCGGAACAGGCAAACGGCACGGGCACGGATCGCCGCTGCCCAGGCGCAGCAGCGTCAGGCAGAGCGGCGGCGCCGCATCCTGGCGATCAGCGGCGTTGCAGCAGCCCTCGTGATCGTGGTCGTAATCGTGGCCGTTGCCGCGGCCACGAGGAGCAACAAGCCCAGCCAGTCAGGGTCGAGCAACGGGCCGCTCCCGGCCGATGTCCAGTCGAAGCTAACGGTGCCCGCCAGCACGCTGGCCAGCGTCGGCACCGGCAGCTCGGCCACGGCCGCGATCCAGTCGGTGACCGGAACGGAGCTCACCTCGGGCGGTAAGCCGGAGATGCTCTACATCGGTGCCGAGTGGTGCCCCTACTGTGCGGCCATGCGCTGGGCGATGGCCGTGGCGCTCAGCAGGTTCGGCACATTCTCGCCGCTCAAGGGCATCCACTCGTCCTCGACCGACGTGTATCCCAACACGGCGACGCTGACCTTCGACAACTCGACCTACACCAGCAAGTACCTGGTCTTCACGCCGGTGGAGACCGAGGATGTCAACCACAACACGCTGGTCACGCCGACGGCCGCCCAGAGCGCGCTCTGGAGCAGGTACGGGACGAACGGCAGCTTCCCGTTCATCGACATCGGGAACCGCTTCGTCGCCGGAACGATGTACAACCCGCAGGTGCTCCAGAAGCTGACCTGGAGCCAGATCGCAGCCGACCTGCAGATCGCGTCAACGCCGCCGGCCCAGGGCGCTGACGGCTCGGCCAACGTGCTGACAGCCGCGATCTGCAAGGTCACTGGCAATCTGCCCGCGAACGTCTGCACGACGGCGCCAGTGAGCAGCCTGGAGGGCAAGATCTAGGGCTCTTGGGGCGTGACTCACGGACTACTGCCCAAAGAGCGGCACCAATCCGTGAGTCACGCCCTAAGAACGCCCCTATTCAGGGCCGTGGCTGACGGCCTCGACGTTGTTGCCGTCCGGATCGCGGACAAATGCGCCGAAATATGTCTCGTGATAGTCGGGCCAGAGCTGCGGTTCGTGCAGCGCCTGCGCCCCGGCGGCAACCGCGGCGTCGAAGAAGGCCCGGACAGTCGCCCGGTCCGGCGCGGCGAAGGCGATGTGCGACTCGCGGAAGCCCTCACCGGTCTGCCACGGGCCCAGCCAGAACTGCGGCTGCGGCGGCACGCCGTAACCGATGACATCGCCAAAGTCCATCACCCGCTGGGCGCCGAGCGGGGCCAGCACCGCGTCGTAGAAGGCAGCGCTCGCGGCAACGTCGGCACACTGCAGTGACAGGTGGTCAATCATCCTGAGGTCCTCTCGTCATGGCAGCCCGGCCAGCGACTCTGGCCGGGCTGGAACTGCGTGTTATCCGCGCCGCGCGCCCGCCTGGTCCGCTCAGGTCGCGGCGGTCCACGCCTCGCTGTGCTTCCACAGCTGCTCGCCGAGTTCCGGCGTGGCGACCGGGCTGGGCTCGCGCTCAGCGCACTTGTCGTAGTACCGGCCGCTGGCCCCGGCCAGCTCCGGCGAGGTCGCGCAGTACAGGGTGGTCTGTGCGCCCTCGTCGACGGTGATCATCCGGCGCGTGACCAGAGACCGGACCGGCCACGGTATCCGGCGCCAGATGTCGGAGGCCACGACTCCGGGATGCAGGGAGTAGCTGGTCACCCCGGTGCCGTCGAAACGTCGCGCGAGCTCCTGGCTGAACAGCACATTGCAGAGCTTTGAAACCGCGTACTCCGGCATGCCGGTGATGCCGCGGGCCGGACGGCGCAGCTGGTCGAAGTCGATCCCCCTGGCCTCATAGTGCGCGTCGCTGGCGACGTTGACGATCCGGGCCTGGTTCTCCGTCAGGCAGTCAAGCAGCGCGAGCGTGAAGGCGAAATGACCCAG
>Ga0335074_10010717_pt1 | contig 12823 bp, 11 predicted proteins | sample Lox_Sample_23_FD_206715 | JGI IMG/M metagenome (GOLD analysis project Ga0335074, IMG submission 206715) | Soil microbial communities from Loxahatchee National Wildlife Refuge, Florida, United States - Lox_Sample_2.3 | ecosystem: Environmental > Terrestrial > Soil > Wetlands | place: USA...
CAAGGGTGTGGGACTCGCGATCCTCTGGCCGCAGCTGCTCGCGCTGCTCGCGATCGGTGGGGGCCTCATGAGCCTCGCCGTGATGCGGTTCCGCAAGTCCCTCGACTGACGCCGCGCGGGCGCGAGAGGTAGGTACTTTCGCGGATCGACTTGATGCCGGCCTGCCCGACAATCATTCAGCCGGAGCGAGGCGATGATACGCACGATACCCAAAGCCGCGAAACCGCAAGGCATCTCCCACTACCTGACCGACTACGATGCCGCCCGGCGCGAGTTCAGCTGGGAAAACGCGCGACGGGCTCTGACCGGCAACACCGATCCGCGGCTCAACATCGCGCGCGAAGCGGTCGACCGTCACGTCGAGCGGGGCGAGGGCGCCCGGCTTGCCGCGCGCTTCATCGATCGCACCTGGAAGCGGGTCGATCTGACCTACGGTGAGCTGCAGAGGCGCTGCAACCGCTTCGCGTGCGTCCTGCGCTCGCTCGGTGTCGAACCTGGGAGCGCCACCGGCTCGACTCCGGCCCGGCCGGCGCCCTGCATCGCGACGCTTCTCGGTCGCGTCCCGGAGCTCTTCACGGTCGGGCTCGGAGCTCTCAAGGCGGGCAATGTCTTCTGCTCCCTCTTCTCGGCGTTCGGTCCCGAGCCGCTGAGGACCCGCCTCCAGCTCGGCCACGTGCAGGTGCTGGTCACGACGGACTCGCTCTATCGACGCAAGGTCGCAGGCATCCGCAGCGCACTCCCCGAGCTGCGGCACGTGCTCATCGTGCGCGAGGATGTGCACGCGGATCTTCCCGCCAGCACGCTCAATTTCGAGCAGCTCATGCGCCTCGCCGCGGACAGCTTCGTCGCCGGCCCCACCCGCGATGCCGACGTGGCGCTGCTGCACTTCACGAGCGGCACGACCGGCAAGCCCAAAGGGGTCACTCTGACCCATGCGGCGGTGGTGGCGCAGCACATCACGAGTGAGCTCGTTCTCGACCTGCATCCGGGGGAAGTTTACTGGTGCACCGCCGATCCGGGCTGGGTCACCGGAATCGCCTACGGTCTCATAGGTCCGCTCACCTGCGGAGCGACGCTGATCGTCGATCGGGAAGAATTCGACCCGCAGCGTTGGTATCAGATCCTCGCGGAAGAACACATCAACATCTGGTACACCGCGCCGACGGCGATCCGCATGTTGATGAAGGCGGGAACACCGCTTGCCCGCGCGCGCCAGTATCCGCAGCTGCGGCACATGGCGAGCGTCGGCGAGCCCCTCAACGCCGAGGCGGTCATATGGGGCGTCGAAGCATTCGGCATGCCGTTTCACGATACCTGGTGGCAGACCGAGACCGGGGCGATCATGATCGCCAACTTCGCCGCCTGTGACGTTCCGCCGGGATCTATGGGACGGGCGATCCCGGGCGTCGAGGCGCAGGTGGTGCGGCGCGGCGCCGGCGGTAGGCTCGAAGTCATCGAGTCGCCCGATGAGGTGGGCGAGATCGCGCTGCGGCCGGGATGGCCCTCCATGTTCAGCAGTTATCTCGAGAACCCGGGGCGCTACCGCGAAAGCTTCGTCGATGGCTGGTACCTCGCCGGTGATCTCGCGCGTCGTGACCATGAGGGCTACTTCTGGTTCATCGGCCGCGCGGACGATGTCATCAAATCGGCCGGCCATCTGATCAGTCCCTTCGAGATCGAAAGCAGCCTGATGACTCATCCGGCGGTCGCCCAGGCAGCGGTCATCGGTGTTCCCGATGCGATCGCCGGACAGGCCGTCAAGGCCTTCGTCGAGCTGAAGAGCGGCTTCGAGGCCAACGAGGAGTTGCGCCGCAAGATCCTCGGGCACGCGCGGCGCCTCCTTGGCGCGGTGGTCGCGCCGCGCGAGATCGCCTTCAGCGAAAGCCTGCCGCGCACCCGCAGCGGCAAGATCATGCGCCGCCTGCTGCGCGCGCGCGAGTTGGGACTCCCGGAAGGGGATCTCTCGACCCTCGAGGGGCGCGAAACATGAGAGCGCCCGCGACTGCGCTCACCACGCGGGAGCACGGCCTCGAGCTCCTGCGCGAGATGCTACGCATCCGCTGCTTCGAGGACCGCTGCTACCAGCTTTACGGTCAGATGAAGATCCGCGGCTTCCTGCATCTTTACAACGGCGAGGAGGCCGTCGCGGTCGGCGCCATGCGCGCCTTGCGGCCTGCCGATGCCGTCGTCTCCACCTACCGCGAGCATGGGCACGCCATCGCCCGCGGGATTGCCATGAGCGCGATCATGGCGGAGCTTTACGGCAAGCAGACCGGCTGCAGCCGCGGTCGCGGCGGCTCGATGCACCTCTTCGACGTCTCCAAGCGGTTTTACGGCGGCAACGCCATCGTCGCCGGCGGGCTGCCGATCGCCGTCGGTCTCGCGCTCGCGCAGAAGCTGCAGCGCCAAAGTGACATCACCGCCTGCTTCTTCGGCGACGGCGCCGTCGCCGAAGGAGAGTTTCACGAGTCGCTGAACCTCGCCTCCCTGTGGCGGCTGCCGGTGCTCTTTCTTTGCGAGAACAACCTCTATGCGATGGGAACGGCGCTCGAGCGCGCGCAGGCGGAAACCGACATTACGACCAAGGCCGGCGCTTATCGGCTCGATGCCGCCGCGGTAGATGGCATGGATGTGCTCGCCGTGGAGGCAGCGGTGAGCGGCGCCGTGGAGAAGATGCGCCGCGGTGGCGGACCGACGCTGCTCGAGATGCGCACCTACCGGTTCCGCGCCCACTCCATGTTCGATCCGCAGCTTTATCGCGACAAGGCCGAGATCGAGGCTTGGCAGAAGAAAGGACCGATCATTACCCTCACGACGCGGCTGAAGGCGATCGGCCTCATGAGCGAGGACGACTATCAACGGCTCGAGCGCGAAGCGTCCGCCGAGGTCGATGCGGCCGTGCAGTTCGCGGAGAGCTCGCCCTGGGAGCCGGTGGCGGACCTCGAGCGCTTCGTGTACGCGGAGCGCCGGACTTGAGGTCCGGACGGTCATGAGCCCAGCCGCCACGGCGCCCGTCGAGGCCGGATCATCATCCCGGATGGCATACCGTGACGCCGTTCGCGAAGCCATCCGCGATGCCATGAAAGCCGATCCGCGCGTATTTCTCATGGGCGAGGACGTCGGCCGCTACGGCGGCAGCTACGCGGTGAGCAAGGGATTGCTCGAGGAATTCGGGCCGGAGCGCATCCGCGACGCGCCCCTGTCGGAGTCGGCCTTCGTCGGCGCGGGCATCGGCGCGGCGCTCGGCGGCTGCCGCCCCATCGTCGAGATCATGACCGTCAATTTCAGTCTGCTCGCGCTCGATCAGATCATGAACAACGCCGCAACCTTGAGTCACATGTCAGGCGGTCAGGTCAATGTCCCGCTGGTCATGCGGATCGCGACCGGCGCCGGACGCCAGCTCGCGGCCCAGCACTCCCACAGCCTGGAGGGTTGGTATGCGCACATTCCGGGGCTGCGGATCCTCTCGCCATCCACCATCGACGATGCGCGCTTCATGCTCGCCGCGGCCCTGGCGTGCCCGGACCCGGTGCTTTTGTTCGAACACCTCTATCTTTACAACATGGAGGGCGAGCTCACTCCGGGACTGGAGCGGGTCGACCTCGATCACGCGGCAACCCGTCGCCCCGGACGCGATGTCACGCTCATCACCTACGGGTGGAGCCTGCACAAGTGCCTGGCCGCCGCCGAGGAGCTCGCCAGGGAGGGGGTCGAGGCCGAAGTGCTCGACCTGCGCACGCTGCGGCCGCTCGACGATGCCACCATCATGACGAGCGTACACCGCACGCGCCGCGTCGTGATCGTGGATGAGGGCTGGCGCAGCGGCAGCCTTTCGGCGGAGATCGCCACGCGCATCATGGAGCAGGCGTTCTACGATCTCGATGCGCCCGTGGCTCGCGTCTGCACCGCAGAGGCGCCGGTGCCCTACGCCCGGCATCTCGAGGATGCCGCGCTGCCGAGCCCCGCGCGCATCGTGCGCGCTGTGCGCGCCGTCGTTGCGGGCAACGGAGCGCATTGATGCAGGTCGAGTTCCGCCTCCCTTCCCTGGGTGCCGACATGGAGAGCGCCGTGCTCACCGCATGGCTTAGGAAGCCGGGCGACCGCGTCCGACATGGGGAACCGCTCGCGACCGTCGAGACGACCAAGGGACTGATCGACATCGAGTCCTACGATGACGGCCAGGTGTTGGAAGAGCTGGTGCAGCCGGGGACCCGGGTGCCGGTCGGCGCCGTGCTCGCGCGTCTCGAGGTCGAAGGAGCCTCCCGCGCTGCGGCCGCGCCGACTCCAACCGGCGCCGCGCCGCCCTCGCCGCTGCTCAGCCCCATGCCCCAGCCGGCGACGCCGGCCGCGCCCGTGCCGGCACTCTCATCCGCCGAGGCGATGCCTCCTGGCGCGGGCGCGCATACGCGGATCTCGCCCGCGGCACGGCGCCGCGCTCAAGAGCTCGGCGTGTCGCTCGAGGAGCTCGCGCGCTCGGCCGCCGGCGGGATCGTCCACATCGAGGATGTCGAGAAGCTCGCGGCGCGCAAGAGCACGCCGCCACCCGACGCGCGTACCGCCATGCGGGCGACGATCGGCGCCGCGATGGCGCGCGCGAAGCGCGAGATTCCGCATTACTATCTCGGGCACTCGCTCGACTTCGGGCCGGCGCGTGACTGGTTGACCCGCCACAACGAGCCGCTTCCCGTGAAGGACCGGCTCATCGAGGCGGTGCTCATCACCAAAGCGGTCGCCTTGGCCGCCTCGCGCATCGAGGGCTTCAACGGTTATTTCCGCGACGGCCGCTACGAGCCCTCACGCAGCGTTCATGCGGGCGCCGCCATCGCCGTCCGCGGCGGCGGACTCGTCGCGCCGGCGCTGCTCGATGCCGATCGAAAGGATCTGGCGACCCTGATGCGGGATTTCAGCGACCTCGTCACGCGCGTGCGCGCCGGACATCTGCGCTCCGGAGAGTTCTCGGCCGCGACGATCACGGTCACGAGCTTGGGCGCCGACGGCGTCGATGTCCTCTATCCCATCATCAACCCGCCGCAGGTTGCGATCGTGGGCGCCGGAGCGATCCGCGAGCAACCGTGGGTTCACGGCGGTCAATTGGTCGTCCGGCCGATTCTGACGCTGGCGCTGGCCGCGGACCATCGCGTCACCGACGGGCGCGGCGGCGCGCGCTTCCTGCGCACGGTCGCCGACCTGCTCGCTCATCCGGAAGCGCTTTGATCGAGGCGAGTGGACCACGATGGACACGAATGAAATCCGAGCCAAGCTGCTGTCGCTACTCGCGGCCATCGCGCCGGACATAGAGCCTCAGACCGTCGACCCGGCTCGCGAGCTGCGCGATCAATTCGATTTCGACTCCATGGATGCGCTGCACTTCGCCACTGCCATGAGCGAGGCGTTCGGCATCGAGGTCGCGGAAACCGACTATCCGCGGCTTGCAAGTCTGCGCGGAGCGGCAGAGTTCGTCGCCGGGAAGCTGGCCGCGAAGCACGCTTGAGCCAAAACGGTGAGTGATGGGGCGTTTTGACTCGATCTACACCCACGGCTTCCTCCGGATCGCCGTGTGCACCCCGCGCGTCGAGGTCGCCGACCCCGCCACCAACGTGCGGCGGACAATCGATCTGGCCCGCCGGGCGGTGAGCTGCAAGGCGGCGCTCGTGCTCTTTCCCGAGCTCGGGCTCTCGGCATATTCGAACGAGGATCTCGCGCAGCAGGACGCACTGCTCGATGCGGTGGAGCTCGCGGTAGCCGATCTGCTCGAGGCCAGCCGCTCGCTCGGCGCAATCCTAGTCGTCGGGGCGCCGCTGCGCTCCGAGGGGCGTCTCTTCAACAGTGCGCTCGTGATCTGTCAGGGACGACTGCTCGGCGTTGCGCCGAAGACTTACCTTCCCAACTATCGCGAGTTCTATGAGAAGCGCCAATACGCCCCGGCGGCGCAGGCGCTCCGCGAGAACATCACTGTCGCAGGCGTGCGTGCGCCTTTCGGCAACGATCTGCTCTTCGTCTGCGACCGGCTGCCGGACTTCGTCCTCCACGTCGAGGTCTGCGAGGACCTGTGGGTTCCGATTCCGCCGAGCACCTACGCCGCCCTCGCCGGAGCCACCGTGCTCGCCAACCTCTCCGCGAGCGATATCACCATCGGCAAAGCTGATTATCGCCGGCTGTTATGCTCGTCGCAGTCGGCCAAGTGCCTCGCCGCCTACGCATACGCCGCGGCAGGGTACGGCGAGTCGACGACCGATCTCGCCTGGGACGGACAGGCCATCGTGTGTGAGAACGGCGATGTGATCGTCGAGTCGAGCCGCTTCCGCTACGAGGACCACTTCGTCACCGGCGACGTCGACCTCGAGCGGTTACGCCAGGAGCGCATGCGCATGACGAGCTTCGGCGATTGCATCGAGCTGCATCGGGATCGAATCACGCGGCTGCGGCGCATAGACTGCGATCCCGAGATTCCGCAAGGAGCGGTGCCGCTCGAGCGGCCGATCGCGCGCTTCCCGTACGTGCCGGAAGATCCGTCGAGGCTCGACGAGCGCTGCCGCGAAGTCTACGACATTCAGGTGCAGGGCCTCGCCCGGCGCATCCAGGCGAGCGGCATCGACAAGCTGGTGATAGGGGTCTCGGGCGGCCTCGACTCCACACAGGCGCTGCTGGTAGCGACCAAGGCAATCGATATCCTGAAGCTGCCGCGGGCCAACGTGCTGGCATTCACCTTGCCCGGATTCGCCACCGGTGAGCGCACGCACCGCAACGCCTCGCGCCTCATGGCCGCACTGCGGGTGAACGCGCGCGAGATCGACATCCGTCCGTCCGCGCGGCAGATGCTCGTCGATCTCGGGCATCCCTATGCGCGCGGGGAGCCCAAGTACGATGTGACTTTCGAGAACGTGCAGGCCGGGGAGCGCGCGTCGCACCTCTTCCGCCTCGCCAATTTCTATGGCGGCCTGGTCGTCGGCACGAGCGATCTGTCGGAGTTGGCTCTCGGCTATACGACCTACGGGATCGGCGACCACATGTCGCACTACGCGGTCAACGCCTCGGTGCCCAAGACACTCGTGCGCCGACTCGTCGATTGGGTCACGCGTACGGGTCAGTTCGAGACGGAGGTCGTGCAGACGCTACGGGACATTCTCGCGACGCGCATCAGCCCCGAGCTCGTACCGGCGACCGACGGCGACGGTGCGCAATCGGCCGAGAGCATCGTCGGACCCTACGAGCTGCAGGACTTCAATCTTTACTATGTCAGCCGGTTCGGCTTTCGGCCAAGCAAAGTCGCCTTCCTGGCTCAACATGCGTGGTCGCACCACGGATACGATCTCGCGGCCATCAGGAAGTGGCTCGAGATCTTCATCGTTCGGTTCTTTGCATCGAGCCAGTTCAAACGCTCGGCGCTGCCGAACGGCCCCAAGGTGGGCTCCGGCGGCTCGCTCTCGCCACGCGGGGACTGGCGCGCACCGAGCGATGCGTCCGCGGCAGCTTGGCTCGATGAGCTCAAGCGCAATGGGCCCTCTATGTAGTTCCGCGTATTTTCAGGGGTCATCCCGAGCCTCACGATCATGCGCACATGGTTTGAGAGGTAATATCACATGAGAGCCGACAGCGACATCAAGCGGGACGTTGAAGCGGAGCTCAAATGGGCACCCGATGTTTGGGAGATGGACATCGCGGCGAAAGTGACGAACGGTGTCGTCACACTTACGGGTTATGCCGCCAACGCTCATGAGAAGTATCGCGCCGAAGCCGCAGTGAAGCGCGTCGCCGGCGTGACCGCGGTAGCGAACGACCTGGCCGTTCGCGAGCCGCTCGGCGGCATGCCGACCGACCCCGAGATCGCCCGCGATGCCGTCGCGGCGCTGAAGATGGAGCTACCACTCATTTGGGAGAGCATCAAGCCGATCGTCAAGGAGGGTCATGTCGGGCTCGAGGGTACGGTCGAGTGGAACGATCAGCGCGAGCGCGCGGAAGCCGCGGTGCGGCGCCTGCGCGGCGTCCTCTCCGTGCGCAACTCCATAAGCCTCAAGCCTCGCGTCGCGACCATCGAGATCAAGCACCGCATCGAGGAAGCGTTCCGGCGCAGCGCGATCATCGACGCCGGTAGGGTCACCGTGGACGCCCATGGCAACGAAGTGACGCTGCGCGGGGAGGTGCGCTCGTGGGCGGAGCGGGATCAGGCGCAGCAGACCGCCTGGGCCGCACCGGGCGTTCTGACGGTGAAGAATGAGATCACGGTGCGCGTCTGAGCTGATCAGCCGCGGAGGAGCTCCGCCGCGGCTTTTTCCGCGATCATGATGGTCGGAGCGTTGGTGTTGCCGCCAACGAGCCTCGGCATGACTGAGGCGTCGATCACGCGTAGCCGCTCGGTGCCCCGCACGCGCAGGCTCGGATCGAGCACGGCATTCTCATCGAGGCCCATGCGACAGCTGCCGGAAGGGTGATAGATCGTCTCCGCCTTGCGTCTCACCACGGCCTCGAGCGCGCTTCGCGTCGTGACGTCCTCGCCCGGAAACACCTCCGTGCCGCGATAAGCGGCGAACGGCGCGGCGCGGATGATGTCCCGGGCGAGCCGGACGCCCTCGAGCAGAGCCTCGAGGTCGCCCTGGCCGGTGAGATAGCCGGCGTGAATGCGCGGCGGATCCTCCGGCCGCGGCGAGCGCAGCGAGATGGTCCCCCGGCTGTGCGGCCGCAATACGCAGGCGTGTACGGTGAACCCGTGTCCCGGTAGCCGGTTGCGGCCATGGTCGTCGAGCTGCGCCGGCACGAAATGCAACTGCAGGTCCGGGCGCGCATCGGCAGCGAGGCGGCTTCGCACGAAGCCTCCCGCCTCGGCGATGTTGCTGACGCCGGGCCCGGAATGAGTGAGGAAGTAACGCAACGCAACCACTACCTCCTGGCGCCGGTTGAAGTCGTAGCTGATCGGCTGCGTGCAGCGGCAGACGGTACAGAAGTCGAGATGGTCCTGAAGGTTGCGGCCCACCTCGGGACTGTCCACCACCAGCGGCAAGTCCATCTGGCGAATATCCTCCGCCGGCCCGACGCCCGAGAGCAGCAGCAGGTGCGGAGAGCCGATCGCGCCCGCTGCCAGGAGCACCTCGCGCTCCGCATGGACCCGCTCGATGCGGCCGCCGCGCCCCCGGTATTCCACCCCGACCGCGTCTCTGCCGGCAAACACGATGCGCGTCGCGAGAGTGCGCGTGCGGATCTCGAGATTCGCTCTGCCTCGGGCGGGCGCCAGATACGCGACCGCGGCGCTGCATCGGCGACCGTGTCGCTGCGTCACCTGATAGAACCCGACGCCCTCCTGCCGGGGGCCGTTGAAGTCATCATTGCGCGGCAACCCACAGGTGACGCCGGCGGCGACGAACACCGAGCTCAGCGGATTGCGGAACCCGAGATCCTCGACGGCCAGCGGGCCGCCGACCCCGTGATAGGCATCGGCGCCGCGCGCCTGATCTTCCGCCTCGATGAAGTACGGCAACACGCGACGGTAACTCCACTCCTCGCCGGCGAGCGTCGCCCATTCGTCATAGTCGAGCGGGTGACCGCGCGTGTAGCACATCGCATTGATCGAGCTGCTGCCACCGAGCACTCTGCCGCGCGGCCAGTAGAGGCGACGATTCTCGAGCTCGGGCTCGGGCTCGGTGTAATACCGCCAGTCGATGCGCGGATCACGGACGAGCCGCGCCAGGCCCGCGGGCATGTGAATCCACGGGCTCGAATCAGCACCCCCGGCCTCGAGCAGCAGCACCCGCGCGTCCGGGCGCGCCGACAGCCGGTTGGCGAGAACGCAGCCGGCGGAGCCTGCCCCGACGATGATGTAGTCGAACGTGTTGCGCCTCATGCGGATCCACTCGCGTCAACCGGAAGCTCCTCCGCCGCAATCGTGCCACCCTCGAACAGAGACTGCATGAGCCGCATCTCGCGCTCCTCGATGATCGTGAAAAGTTGCTTGGGATGCGGCAATTTGTCGAAAGCCGCGAAGCCGCGCTCGAGGAAATCCTGCAGCACACCGAAGCCCGCAACATGCGCGGGTGCATGCGCGGCCCGCAGCGCGAGCGTAACGAGGGGTGTTCGCACTGCGCGCGCAAGCGCCGCGCCGATCTCGACAATGAGACCGATCTGACGTCGGCGAGCCTCGGGCCGACCGACGGCTCGATAGGCATCGGCGTAGGCCTTCGCGCTGAGCGGACCCGGGGTCAGCCGCCGAGCCATCTGCAGATCGAGCTCCGCGCTGAGTACGTCGAGCTCCATCGCCAGCGACAGGACTTCCAGCATCCGTGGCGGCAACGCTCGTTTGAGCAGCCGCCACGCACGCGCCACGTTCTGATCGCGCTGGGTGAAGTCCTGGGCGCCGTAGAGGTCGGTCAGGAAAAAAGCCACCGCGTCGCCGGCCACCGGATCCCGGCGTATATCCGCATAGGTGCGGGCGAGACGCTCGGCCTGCCAGGCACGCAACTTCTGCAGCCGCTGCGCGAGCGGTGCCGCGGCGGCATCCTCGGCAAGGGCGTTCTTGCGCTCGAGCAGCCGATCCAGCGCCTCCGCGATGTCCGCGCGGCTCATGAGAGGATCTCCGACATGACGTGCTCGAGAACTCTCTTCGACTCGAGAAGGCTCAGGTGACCCAGCCCGTGTAGCTCGATTGCCCGTGTCCCGCGAAAGCGCGCGCTTTCCGCGGGGATCACATAATTGTCATCGAGGCTGTAAAGAGTGGTGACGGGAATGTCGAGCCGGTCTTCCTGACAGGCGTTGAGCTCGGTCAGCCAGCCCGAGCCGGGGCACATTTGCCGCGTGTTCGGCCAGCGAAAGGGGCACGCGAGCGCGGTCCCGTGATGCGGCGTGCCGAGGGTGATGATCCGGCCGATGAGACCCGGCCGCGCGCGGCGCAGCGCCGCCCGGGCGACGAGCCCTCCCATGCTGTGGGCCACGATGGTGATCGCCCGGCCACCGCCGAGGGAAGTCAGGGCGTCGAGCTCTGGGAGCAAGCCGGTGGCATAGGCTTCGATGTCGGCGAACAGGGGCTCGAGGCTCACGGCGCGCACGGGGCCGACTCCCGCTGCGCGAAGTCGCGTGAGTAGCGGCCACCAGACAGCGCGATTGCAGGCGATGCCGTGAACCAGCAGTATCGGATGCGGCGGGAGCGGGCCGCCGGCGAGGGTATCAGGGGGCGCGCGCCAGGGCTCGAGAGCCATGCGTCCCAGCGCAACCTCGAGCGCGAAGGCATCGCGACAGAGCGCGCGTGGCAGATGACCGATGCGCCCCGAGAACCGCCGGGAGGGAGCCATCGACTCTCCCAACACGAGGGGAGCGATGGCGAGCAACAAAGCGCCGCCGCCGAGCTCTGCGACAGTCAATCCCGCGACGGCGGAAGCTTTCAGGGGCGATGCGACCGCAAGTGCGAGCGCGACCATCGCGGCCAGCAGCAGCTGACCCAGCAACAGCACTGCCGACCGGCGGGCGGCCATGTGGCATCACCTCGTGGACTGCTGCGCGATGATGTACTCGAGGCGCCCGAGCGCACGATTCAGCTGCCGGGCCACGTGCCGCACATGGGCGCTCCTCTCGCGAGCCGCGGTCGAGAATGTGCGCTCCGGGTCGCGCAGCTGCCTCATGTCGAGGGTGAGGCCGTGCTGCTCGAAGAGCGGAGCGAGAACCCCGGCGTGCGCGCGCAGATCGCGCCGCGTCCGCTGATAGGCGTGGTTGGCGAGGCGGCGTCGACCGGCATAGCGGAACACATTGGTGAAAAAAAACTCCTCATCGTGTCGATCCGGCTCGAAGAGCAGGATGTCGGCGCGCGGATACTCCCCCGGGTAGCTCGCCATCTTGATCTGCATGCGGGAGTGAATGAGCGCGCGGAAGGTCTGGCCGAGCACCACGGGAAGGCCGCGCTCGGCAAGATTGGTGTGGCTACCTCCCGGCTCGCCTGAAGCGTTGAAGGGAACGAGTGGATTGATGCAGATCACGAGGCCGCATCCGGCCTCCAGAGCGGAGCTCGCATCGAGGGTGCGGGTGAGCGCACCGTCGACATAATGATGCCCATCGATCTCGACCGCCGGATACAGCCCCGGAAGCGCCGCGCTCGCGACGAGCGCGCGGGAAATCGGCACGCGGTTGTGTCCCCGGTCACCGAAGGAAACAGGCTCTCCGGTGTTGAGATCGGTCGCGACCACGTGCAGGCGACCCGGCAGCCGGCGGAAATCGTCCGTGTGCCCCTCGGTCGTGAATGCGGCATGCAGATAATGCTCGAGTCCCGCGTTATCGAACAAAGCGGCCGGCACGAGCTCACCCAGAGCTCCCATGACCGCCGGCCAGCCGCTGACCAGGGGCTCACGGGAGAACTGGCGGGCGATGCCGGCGAGGACCGCGGGGATGCGCGCGAGCCGGCCGGCATATTGCGCGAAGGCCGGTCGGAGCAGCGCACCCGGTGAGAACGGCAGCAGCGTCGACTCATCGTGAATGAAAGTCGTGCCGAGCGTGGTCGTATCGAAGCCGTTGGCGAGCCCCGCCGCGACCAGCGAGCCGGAGCTGACGCCGATGTAGACGTCGAAATCCGTGAGCGCGCGTCCGACGATTGCCTCCTCGAGCGCATGCAGGGCGCCAAGCGCGTAAAACGCGCCCAGCGGCCCGCCGCCCGCCAGGGCGATCGCGAGCTTCCCCCGGCCCGCGCGTCGCCGCCGCGCGGGCTCGATGGTCAACATGCTCTTCTCAGGCTGCCGCAGCCGGCGCCGGAGCTCTCGATGCCCCAGGCCGCGCCCTCGACGTCCTTCGCGGCCGACGAGTCAGCTTGTTGATGTTGGCATTGAGCGAATCCACACGCTTGCTGAGCGCCGTGACT
>Ga0335074_10010718_pt1 | contig 12822 bp, 11 predicted proteins | sample Lox_Sample_23_FD_206715 | JGI IMG/M metagenome (GOLD analysis project Ga0335074, IMG submission 206715) | Soil microbial communities from Loxahatchee National Wildlife Refuge, Florida, United States - Lox_Sample_2.3 | ecosystem: Environmental > Terrestrial > Soil > Wetlands | place: USA...
GGTCACACGACGGTGACGGCCAGAGCCGGGTGCTGGTGGCGGTGTTCGCCTCGCCGGTGGCCGGTTACCTGCTGCGCTACGGCGCGGACATGGGCTTCCGCGGCCTGCTGCTCGAACCGGACACGGCCAGGGCGGCCGCGGCCAGCGCGCTGGGGTTCCCGGTGACCGGTCGGGTGCCTGACGACCTCAATGACGCGGCCGACGTGGTCCTGACCGATCATCATCGCGAGGAACTTGGCATGATCCTGCGCGACGCGCTGGCCACCAAGGCCCGCTGGATCGGCATCATGGGCAATCCCCGGCATGAGGGCCCGCACGTCTCGGCGCTCACCGCGCTCGGCGTCGCTCCCGGCGACATCGCCCGCGTGCACCGTCCCATCGGCCTCAACATCGGCTCACGGACCCCGCCCGAGATCGCGGTGGCGACGCTGGCCGGCCTGCTCGCCGACCGCAATGCCCGCCCCGGCGGCTTCGAGTTCTAGGCCGACGGGACGGGCGTCGGGTCGGCTACGGCTTGCTCCAGTGCTGGTTCGCGCCGTTGTTGCACTTGTACATGAACGGCTGCGTGCCGTTCTTGGTCGAGTAACCCGGGTCGTCGATGCACAGCGACCAGCCGTTCGCCTTCTCCACGAACTCGTCATGCGAGTTATGGCTGAAGATCTCGTTCCCGCTCCCGGTGCACGACCACAAGATCAGCTTGCTGCCGGTCTTGCCGTTGCCCTTCGCGTTCAGGCACATTCCGTGGATCTTCAGCTCGCTGCCCGAGTACGTCCACCCCTGCGCCTGATCGGTGTCATTGCAGCCCCAGATGATCACCTCGGCCCGCTTCCCCGAGCTGTTGCCCTTGTCATCCAGGCACGTCCCGTCGAACCCGTGCACCTGATTGGTGTAAGTCTTCGTCGTGGACGTCGAGCTCGCCGAGGAGGTGCTCGCCGACGGAGTGGGGCTGGTGCTCGCCGCCGCGGACTGGTTGACCGATACGCTCACATCCAGCTCAGTCGCGGCGGTGCTGCCGGTGACCGTCACCACGACGGTCACGTCGCACGTGGTCGGGTCGATGGCGTTCATGCTGGTCGACGTGTCGCTGGAGTTGTTAGCGTCCAACGTCAGCACCGGCGGCGAGTCAGTGGTGGAGGCGGTGCCGGTGGTCGAGGTTGCCGGCACGCTCACCTGAGCCCCGCTCGGCTCGGTGCAGGTGGAATCCCACTTGAATTCGACCGGGAGGTTGGCGTCAAGATCGGAGTCCGTCGAGGTGCTCGTGTACGCCGTGTACGAGACCGAGATCGGGTAAGCGATCGCCGTACCGTCGGCCGCGGTGTCCGTCGCCGTGCAGGTGAGCGCCGTCGTCTGGTCCGTGGTCGGCGTGACCTCGCATCCCGTCCCCGCTACCGTGCCGGCCTTTGCCGTCAGGGTGAAGGCCGCGAACATGCCTGCCGCGAGTACGCCGCTGGCAACCGTAGCGGCGGCTGCAAGCTTCCACTTCCGCATGGTCAATATCCTCCGTCAGTTATATGCGTCCCCACCCCACCCACGTGACGCACCAGCATCGTCGGCCGTTTACCCGACTTGGTCACTTTTGCATAAAGCAATACGGCTCTGCAGCGAAACCGGCGGGTACGCGGCGTCGTCGCGCACCCGCCGGACAATCCTCGTTACGGCTCGCTCCACTGCTGGTTGGTGCCGTCGTGGCAGTCGTAGACGATCAGCGCCGTACCATCCTTGGTCGAGTACGCCGGGTCGTCGATGCAGTACCTGTAGCCGTTGCCCTCCATGACGTACTCACCGTCGGAGGTGTGCTCCCACAGTTCGTTGCCCGCGCCGTTGCAGGTCCACAAGATGACCTTGCTGTGGTTGCCACCCCAGCCGCTGTCGTTGGCGCACATGCCGTTGTGGATCAGCTCACCGCCGGAATAGGTCCAGTACTGGGCCTGGTCGGACGGGTTGTAGCAGGTCCAGATCTGGATCTTGGTCCAGTCGGCGGACTTGTTACCGGCGTCGTCCATGCACATGCCGTCGAACCCGGTCACCTGCGTGAGGCTGGAGGTGGCGGTCGGCGAGGGAGACGGCGAAGGGCTCGGTGTCGGGCTAGCCGTGGCCGTCGGCGTCGGCGACGGAGTCGGGCTGGCCGTCGCCGTGATGTAGGTGAGCGTGACGATGACCTCCCCAGCGGCATCACCGGTGAGCGTGCCCGTCGCCGACAGGTTGCACGAGGCCGGGTTGCTGGGCTGGAACGGCGAGATCTCAGTGGTCGCCGGCGTATCGACGTTCTCCACTCCGCCGGTGGTGGTCTGGCTTGTGCCGTTCAGCGAGCAGACGGCGGTCCATGAGATGTTCACCGGCAGTCCGGCTGGGGACGACGTCACCGTGACCGAAGCGTACTGCGGCGTGTTGACCGTCTCCGAGGCCGTACACGTCGCGTCCAGTTCGTCGGCGCTGGTGCACGTGCCCGTACCCGACGTCTGGGCCTTGGCGGTCAGGGTGAGCGCGGCGATGCCTCCCGCCGCGATCACGAGCGCGCCCGCAACTGCCGCCGCGACGCGCGTCCTACTTCGCATGCTGTATACCTCCGAAGGGTGGTCCCGCTCCCCCCAGATCTCCCAAATAATGACATAAATAAACCTGGGCGGCAGGCGTAACCACATACGCCGACCGCCCAGTTTCTGACATTTCATTGCTGTCCGAGTCTACGGCTTGCTCCAGTGCTGGTTCGCGCCGTTGTTGCACTTGTACATGAACGGCTGCGTGCCGTTCTTGGTCGAGTAACTGGGGTCGTCGATGCACAGCGACCAGCCGTTCGCCTTCTCCACGAACTCGTCATGCGAGTTATGGCTGAAGATCTCGTTCCCGCTCCCGGTGCACGACCACAAGATCAGCTTGCTGCCGGTCTTGCCGTTGCCCTTCGCGTTCAGGCACATCCCGTGGATCTTCAGCTCGCTGCCCGAGTACGTCCACCCCTGCGCCTGGTCGGTGTCATTGCAGCCCCAGATGATCACCTCGGCGCGCTTGGAGGAGGAGTTCCCCTTATCATCCAGGCACGTCCCATCGAACCCGTGCACCTGGTTGTTGTAATACGTGGTCGTGGAAGCCGTGCTCGTCGACGCGGACGGCGTGGGACTAGCGCTCGTAGTGGCGGCGGATGGCTGCTCGGTGTAGTCCATCTCCATGCCCAGGCTGGAAACCGAGCTCACCGATACCGAGGAGTCGACCGTCGCGCTCGCCGTCGCGTCACACGAAGTCGCGTCATCGACACTCAGTGACATGTCGGTGGTAGCCGATTCGGACCCCGTCCCGGTGGGCGTGGTGACCGTCAGGTTGGCTGGCGAGTAATCCGTACCGAGGTCCCCCGCCGGGTCAGAGCAGATCGTCTCCCATGTGACGTCTACCTCTATGCCTCCCGGATCCGTCGTGATCGTGAGCGTAATCGCCGCCGGCGCGTTGATGGTCTGGTCCCCGATGCTGCAGGTCAGCTCTGTCGATTGATTGGCGCTGGCGCTGGCGGTAGGGCACGTCGCCTGCGTGGTTGCACGGGCTGTCAGGGTGAAGGCGGCGAAGATACCTGCCGCGAGCAGTACGCTGCTAGCCGCTGCCCCCGCGGCCAGCTTCCATCTGCGCATTGTCAAAGCCTCCGTTGGTCGACCGCGTCCCCGCCAGCCCTACGGACGCGACAGGCAGAACGCCGGGCTTTTGCCCGACTTCGACACCTTTGCACAAAAACGCGCCGCCCGGTGGCCGAATGGCCAGACCGGGCGGCGCCGATGCGCTTCAGCGGTTCCGCGGTTAGGGCATGGTCCAGTGCTGATCGGCACTGTCCTTGCAGGTGTCCACCTGGAGCTGGACCCCGTTCGACTTGGAAGCACCGGGGATCGTCAGGCACAGCCCGAAGTTGTGCGCCCTCAGCACGAATATGTCCTTGAGCGAGTTGTAGATCCAGATCTCGTCCGTGCTGCCGTTGCAGTAGTACAGGATGAGCTTGCCGCCGTTGCCGGCGTTGCTCTTGTCGTTCAGGCACATGTTGTTGTGGATCAGCTCACCGGAGGCATACCGCCAGGTCTTGCCCTTGGCGCTGCCGCACGCGTAGCTCACGACTTCGGCGCGGAGCCGAGAGCTGTTGCCGGCGTCGTTCACGCACTTGCCGTCATAGCCCTTGATGATGCCGCTGACGCCACCGGTGGGCACGCTTGACGCAGGCGTCGGGGTGGGCGACGCGGACGTGCCGGTACCCGTGGCCTCGTCGTAGTTGAGTTCCACTTCGCCGACCTGGGTGTCACCGCTGAAGTTGTTCACCCGCATGGTGACCGTGACCAGGCACGACGCGGTGCTGGCGATGTCAATGTTCTGCTGGATGTATATGACCGACGGGATGAACGCGTCCTCGTCGCTGCCGGTCTCCGCCGTCGCGTTGGTCGACGGGCAGTTGATCGTCCACGTCAGCGCGGTCTGCAAACCCTTCGTCGCCGACGGCGAGAACAACTGCAGGTAGATGTCCGATGGATCCGGGACCGACGCGGAATCAATCTGACACTGCGAACCAGTACCGGTCATCGCGAGGCAGACAGCCGCGTTGTCCGCGAGCGACGTCCCTTGCGTCAGGACGATTCCGGCGGTCGTGCCACCTGCCACGAGCAAGCCGCCGACCGCTATCGCGACGACAGCCCGCTTCACACTTCGCATAATCAAATCCCTCCGAAGGTCAGTGCTCCCCACATGTCCTACCAGACGCGCAGGTACCGGTGATCGGTTTACAGCTAATTCACATGAACTCGCACTCTTCGTGAGCGATGCGCGGCTGCGGAAGGCTCCGCCCCTGGTCACGCGCCCTCGCCACCCGGCCGGTGCACCACAGATCTCGCTTGCCGCCGCAATTCGTCACCGCAGATACGTCCAGCCCCCTACGGCCGGCGACCGCACCGGCACCCGAGGAAGTTGCGGAGAGTAACCCGTCAGGTCCGGTGGGTTGCTATCCACTACTTCCAATCCCGCCGCAGAAGATAGCCCGGCATGACCTCGCCGGTACCACTAAACACTGCGGCATCGATAGCGTCATCCGAGCGACGGACGCCGCCCGAAGACCGCTGGCTCGCGGCTGACCGACGACCCGGGCACCGTGCTCGATGGTGCCAATGACACGTTAAGGCCCTCTGGAGCGGAGGCCGCCGTGACCTTCGCGAAACCGAGATAACGTGGAAGTTAACCGCTTCGTGTCCGTCTGTCATACGTATACGACGGTTAACCTTCCACGAAGCGGCAGAGTTCCACGTTAAATGGCTCTGGCACACTTTACGGCGAGACCGGTTGCCGACCCTGGCCGCCCGAAAGGTGCATCGGTGCCATCTCGCTGGCTGGGGCGGTTAATCGAATGAGCGTGTGCAGTTGTACCCCCTATGGGATGTGCAACTGCACACGCTAGACCGGATGCGCTGACCGTGCGGGTATTATGCCCCGTTCTGGCCGTTCACCGGCCCGCGGTGCCGGTGTCTATCGCAAAACGGGCGTACCGGCACGACCGCCTCGGGGAGCAAGTTAGGGGCCGGGCACGCGGGATTTCTAGCGGTTCTGCATAACTTTCGCGTATAGGTCCGCTGTCTGTGCGGCCACCGCGGTCCAGGAGAACTCCGCCTCCGCGCGGGCCCGGCCGGCCTGGCCCATCGCCCGTGCGCGGTCCGGGTCGCGGAGCAGGACATTGAGCGCGGCGGCCAGCGCCGCCGGGTCGTCCGGCTCGACCAGCAGACCCGTCTCGCCGTCGGCGACCACCTCCGGGATGCCGCCGGTGCGGGACGCGACGACCGCGGTGCCGCACGCCATCGCCTCCAGGTTCACGATGCCTAGCGGCTCATACAGGCTCGGGCAGGCGAACGCCACCGCGTGCGTGAGCAGCTGGATAACCTCGCGTTTCTCCAGCATCTTCGGGATCCAGATGACACGGTCGAGGTCCCGCACCAGCGAGCTGACCTCGGCTTCCAGCTCGGGGGTGTCCGGCTGCCCGGCGCACACCACCAGCTGTGCCGCGGCGTCCAGCGACGAAGCCGCCCGCAGCAGCACCGGCAGGCCCTTCTGCCTGGTAATCCGCCCGACGAAGATCACGTACGGGCCGGAGACGCCGTACTGGTCGAGCACGTCGGTCGCCGGGTCGGCCGCGTATTCCGCGACGTCGATACCGTTGCGGATCACCACTGCTCGTTCTGATGAAATGCCCGGATAGACGGTGAGCAGGTCGGCGCGCATGGCCGCGGAGACGGCCACCACCGCGTCCGCCGAGGTGGCGGCCACCTCCTCGCACCAGGAGGACACCGCGTAACCGCCGCCGAGCTGTTCGGCCTTCCACGGGCGGAGCGGCTCCAGCGAATGCATGGTGACCACGTGCGGGATGCCGTACAGCTTGGCGGCCAGGTGGCCGGCCAGGTTCGCGTACCAGGTGTGCGAATGCGCCAGGTCGGCGCCCGCGACCCCCTCCGCCATGGACAGGTCGGCGGAGATCACCCGCAGGGCGGTGTCGTGGAGGCGGTCCCACGGCTGGTGCGCCGTCGCGCCCGGGCGCGGCTCGCCCTGGCAGTGGACGCTGAGGTCGACGAGTTTGCCCAGCTCCCTGGCCAGGTACGTGACGTGCACGCCGGCCCCGCCATAGACATCGGGCGGGTATTCCCTGGTGAGCAGGGCCACCTTGAGTGTTTTCTTGTCCGCTCCGCTCACGGCGTGACCTCCTGGCCCTTGCCCACCACCGTGATGCCGCCTTCGGACACCACGAAACCGCGCTTGCGGTCGTGCTCCTTATCGACGCCAATCACTGCTCCCTCTGGCACAGTCACGTTCTTGTCTATGATCGCGTCCCGGACTACCGCGTGCCGGCCGATCTTCGTGTTGTGCAAGATAACGGCGTGATCCACCTCCGCCCAGGAGTTGATTCGGACACCTGGCGACAGAACGGACATCTTGACCAGGCCGCCGGAGACGATGACGCCGTTGCTCACCAGGCTCGAGATCGCCCGGCCGATCCGCCGTCCGCCGTCGTCGTGCACGAACTTGGCCGGCGGCAGCGACGGGATATACGTCAAGATCGGCCACCGGTCGTTGTACAGGTTGAACAGCGGCTGCACCGCGCACAGGTCCATGTGCGCGTCGAAGTACGCGTCCAGCGTCCCGACGTCGCGCCAGTAGGCCGCGTCCTCCGGCAGCGCCCCGGGGACCTTGTTCATGTGGAAGTCGTACGCCTGCGCGCAGCCGTCCCTGACCAGCATCGGGATGATGTTGCCGCCGATGTCGTGCCGACTGTCCTCCTCGGCAGCGTCCTTGCGCAGGGCGTCGACGAGCACGTTCGTGTCGAAGACGTAGTTGCCCATGGACGCGTAGCAGCGCCCGGGGTCATCCGGCATGGCCGGGGGGTAGGCGGGCTTCTCCAGGAAGCCGGTTACCGTCCGGCCGTCCCGCCGGTCCACGTCCAGGATGCCGAAGGCGGACGCCTCTTCCCTCGGCACCGCGATCGCGGCTATCGTCACGCCCGCCCGGTGCCGGAGGTGGTGGTCGATCATCTGCTGCGGATCCATCCGGTACACGTGGTCCGCGCCGATCACCATGACCAGATCGGGTTGCTCATCGTTGATCAAGTTCATCGACTGGAAGATCGCGTCGGCCGACCCCGTGTACCAGTACGGGCCAAGCCGCTGCTGCGCCGGGACCGGGGTCACGTAGTTGCCGAGGAGCGAGCTCATCCGCCAGGTGGTGGAGATGTGCCGGTCCAGGCTGTGGCTCTTGTACTGGGTCAGCACGCAGATCTTCCTCACGTTGCCGTTGGCCAGGTTGGACAGCGCGAAGTCGATCAGCCGGTACAGCCCGCCGAACGGCACGGCCGGCTTGGCCCGGTCCGCCGTCAGCGGGCTCAGCCGGGTGCCGGCTCCCCCGGCCAGCACGATCCCCAGCACTGGCGCGTCAGTCATGGTCTGAGCCCTCCGATCGCTCGACGCTAGGGGTGAGGTAAACCCGCTATGCACCTATATACCTGCGGCAACCGCCATGACGCGTGCCCAGGGGTCGGGTAACGTCCGGTCCGGTGTGCCAGTGAGCGTCCAGGCCTCGCGGACCAGGACCTGGAAGGCGCCGGCCGCCGGGATGGCAAGCATGGCGGCCACGAAGCCGCCGAAGATGCCGCCGATCAGGCTGCCCACCGACGCGGCGACCAGGACCGAGATCAGCACCAGCAGCGGGCTTATCCGCACGGTCTTGCTCATCACGACCGGGTTCAGGATGTGGTTCTCCACCTGCGTATAGATCACGAACACGACGAGCGTCACCACACCGGGAGTCACCGACTGGGACTGGGCGAACGCGAACAGCACGGTCGGGATGCCGGCCAGCGCTCCGCCGATCATCGGCAGGAAGTCGACGAGCGCCACCCACAGCCCCCACAGCAGCGGGTAAGGAACCTTCAGGATCAGCAGCGTGACGTATATGACCACGCCGGCGATCAGCGAGGTGAGCAAGTTGCCGAGCATGTAGCCGGTGACCGCCCGGTTCACCTCCGAGGCCACCCTGGTGATGCCGGCCGCCCGGCGCGGATCGATCTGGTTGAGGATGCCGTTGCGCATCCTCGGGCCCTCCAGCAGCAACAGCAGCACCAGGATGAAGATCGTGGTCAGTTCCAGTACCAGGGAAACGGCGCCCTTGCCGACATTCAGCACCGGGGCGCTCAGCGACTGAGCGTAGCTGACCAGTTTCGGTGCGTTGCGTTGCACCCACGAGTAGATGTGGTACTTCCTGATGACGTGGCCAATCCAGCCTTTGCCGCTCTCGGCGCTCTGCACGTAGGACGGCAGCCGGTTGGCCAGGTGAGTGATACCGTTCACCAGCGGATAGCCGAACGCGAAGGCCAGCCCGGCGAACACCACCAGCGCCCACAACGCCACCACCGCGACCGCCAGCCCGCGCCGCCTGATCCCGTGTCTTTGCAGGAACACCACCATCGGGTTGAGCAAGATCGCGACGAAGCCGGACACGACGAGCAGCAGCACGACGTCACGCAGCCGGTAGATGAGCTTTCCGCCCAGGTAGGTGGCCACAACCACGGCGACCGTGACGACGATCGTGCGCAGCGGGACGTGACGGAGATCAGCGGCACGCCACAGACGGGTCAGCCGGGTCTCCGCTGTCACGACCTCGGGCGGTGCCACTTCGTCGGATAGCGGTGCCATATCGCCGGATGAAGGCTCCACGTCCTGCACCCATTAAGCATGCCAGGTTATAGAGCCCGCGGCAGCGTCCGAGTGCTCACCGGATCACCCCTTTATGCAGGACGTGCACCGGGCCGTCGCCGCCGCCGAGCTTGGCCAGACCGTGCGCCACCGCGTCGCCGGCGATGAACGCGGCCTGGCCGGCGGCCTCGTCCAGCGGCAACCCCGCGGCCAGGAAGGCGGTGAGCGCCGCCGAATGGGTGCAGCCGGCGCCGTGGGTCGCCGCGATGTCGTGCCGCGGCACCGGGATGGACACATGCCTGGCGCCGTCGTACAGGTGGTCTTCCGGGTGGGTGCCGTGGCCGCCCGTGACCAGGGCGGCCGGTGCGCCGAGCCCGACCAGCCGCTCGGCGAGGGCGCTTCTGTCTTCGGTGTCCAGCCCGGTGAGCGCCTGCGCCTCGGGCAGGTTCGGCGTAACGACCGATGCCAGCGGGAACAGGCGCGCGATCAGCGTCTCGACGGCGTCCTCGCGGAGCAGCCGGGCGCCGGAGCTGGCGACCATCACCGGGTCGACGACCAGCTTGATGCGCGCCGGGCCGAGCACGTCCGCGACAACGTTGATCAACGTTGCCGAGAACAGCATGCCGGTCTTGGCGGCGTCGGCGCCGATGTCGGTCAGCACCGCCTCGATCTGCTCGCGGACGAATGACGGCGGCAGCTCGTGGATGGCGGTCACGCCGAGGGTGTTCTGCGCGGTGAGGGCGACGATCGCGGACATGCCGTGCGCGCCGCAGCGCGCGAATGCCTTGAGGTCGGCCTGGATGCCGGCGCCCCCGCCGGAGTCGGACGACGCGATCGTGAGCGCTCTGGGGATCATCGGCTCGCTGGCTTCCCGGTCATCGGGCTGGAAGGGACGGCGCCGTGCCAGCGCCTGGTGATGCGGCCCGCCTGCCGCGCCTCGTAGCCGGCCTCCACCGCGTACCGCATCGCCACCGCCATCCGTTCCGGATCGGCGGCCCTGGTGATCGCGGACGCGATCAGCACCGCGTCACAGCCCAGCTCCATGGCCTGGGCGGCGTCGCTGGCCGTGCCGATGCCCGCGTCGAGGATGACTGGTACGCCGGACTGGCCGGTGATCATCTCGATGTTGTGCGGGTTGCGGATGCCGAGGCCGGAGCCGATCGGCGCGCCGAGCGGCATCACCGCCGCGCAGCCGGCCCGTTCCAGCTGCCTGGCGATGACCGGGTCGTCGTTCGTGTACGGCAGGACCGTGAACCCGTCCCTGACCAGCACCCGCGCCGCGTCGAGCAGTTCGACCGGGTCGGGCAGCAGGGTGTCGTCGTCGGCTATGACCTCGAGCTTGACCCAGTCGGTGCCCAGCGCCTCGCGGGCCAGCCGGGCGGTGAGCAGTGCCTCGGCGGCCGTATGGCAGCCCGCGGTGTTGGGCAGGATGCGGACACCGGTCTCGGTCAGCATGGCGAGCAGGTTGTTCCCGTCCGTGCCTACCCGGCGCATGGCAACAGTTACCAGCGTGGTTTCTGACGCCTTTATCACCTTGCCGAGCACGTCCAGGCTCTGCGCTCCCCCGGTGCCGACGATCAGCCGGCTGGTCATCTGCTGACCGCCGAGCCGCCATGGTTCTGTCATCGCTAGCCTCCCTGCACCGCGGTGACGATCTCGATCTGGTCGCCGTCGTCTACCTGCGTGGCGGCCCACTTCTTCCTCGGCACCACCTCGCCAGCGACCGCCGCCGCTACCCCGGTGGTGAGCTCGGTCACCTCGGCGACCAGCTGCTCCAGGGTGATCCCGCGCGGCGCCGTACGGGCCTGGCCGTTCACCGTGATCAGAACGGTCATCGGTACACCTCCCGGTCGTGCGCGAACCGCCCGGGCGCGAACGGCCGCCAGGCGGCATCGGGTTCGGCACCGGTCAGATGCGCGACGACAGCGTCGGCGGTCGCGGCCGACATCAAGATGCCATTGCGGTAATGTCCGGCGGCCACCACGATCTTGCTGTTATCAACAAGGCAGCCCACGATGGGGCCGTTGTCGGGGGTGCCTGGCCGCAGTCCGGCGCAGGTCTCGGCGAGAACCAGCTCGCTGATGACCGGGAGCACGCTCATCGCGTCGTGCAGCAGGTCGTGCACGGCACCCGCGGTGACCCGCTGGTCCGCCTGCTCCTCCTGGGTGGCGCCGACGACCAGCTCGCCGTCCTGTCTGGGTACCAGGTAGATGTCGGTGCCGCGGACGGTGGCGCGGATCGTGTGCGTGGCGACCAGCGGCATGTGGCCGGGGTGGGTCAGCCGCAGGAGCTGGCCCTTGACCGGCCGGATGGCGTTCCGCACCGGTCCCGGCAGGCCGGCGATCTCGCCGGTCCGCGAGCCAGCCGCGACGACAACCGTGCCGCAGTCGATCGTTTCCTTGCCGCTGAGCATCACACCGTGGCCCACATCGGTGACCCGGTCCCTGATCGTGATGACCCCGGCCCGGCCCATCGCGGTCCTGAGCGCTCTGGCGTAACGCCTGTTGTCCACCGACCAGTCGCCGGGAAACAGCACGCCGCCGTGCACGTCCGGGGTGAGGAACGGCTCCAGCGCCCGGCACTCGCGGCTGTCCAGCTCCTGGGCGGTCAGGCCGGCCTGGCGGCGGAACGCGGTCAGCCGCATCAGCGCCGCGTAGTCACCCGGGTCGTAGGCGATGGCGAGCGTGCCCTCGCGGCGCAGACCGGTCCGCTGGCCCGCGGCTTCCTCCAGCTCGGCGGCGAACTCCGGGAACCGGCGGACGGCGAGCAGGTTGATCCGGAGCAGGTCTTCCTCGCCGAACAGGCTTTCCGACACCGGCGCGAGCATCCCGGCGGCGACCTGGGTCGCGGGCACGCCGTCCTCCGGGTCGACCACGATCACGCTGAGCCCGGCCAGCGCAGCCCGCCAGGCTATCGCGGTGCCGATCACTCCCCCGCCGGCCACGACGATATCTGCTGACAACTTCGGCACTCCCTTCGCCGGCATTACCCGGATCAGGTACGACGGTCGGAGGCTCGTTTGCCTCCCTCTCAGCCCGTCAGGGCTCCCGTGGACAGGACCATTCTACAGGGGCGGGTGCCGGCAGATGGCTGCCAGGCGGCGCTAATCGGTGAGCTTGCGCAGGTGCGGCGCATATGCGGGGTCGGCGAGCGCGGCGGCGAACTGGGCGATCAGGTAGTCCAGCGGGTTGCCGGTGTCGTACCAGCGGCCATGGATGACCTGTCCGTACACAGCGTGGTCGCGGGCATACGCGTTGATCGCGTCGGTCAGGTAAATCTCGCCGGTGCGGTTCGCGTACCACTGCTCGGTCAGCGTCCGGAGTTCGCCGATGATCCCCCCGGTGAGTACGTATCCGCCGATCGCGGCGAAGGCCGACGGCGCGTCCCGCGGCCTGGGCTTCTCCACCAGCCCGGAGATGCGCATCAGCCCGTCGTCCAGGTACTCGGTGACCGCGGGCACCCCATACCGGGACGAGTCTTCCGGCGCCATCGGCATCAGCGCGAGCACCGGCGCCTGCGTGGCGTTGTAGGCGCGGATCAGCTGCTGGGCACGCGGCACATCGGCGACGAAGACGTCGTCGGGCCACAGCACGAGCACCGGCTCCCCGCCCAGGTTGCGGGCGGCGTTGAGCACCGGGGTGCC
>Ga0335074_10010719_pt1 | contig 12822 bp, 8 predicted proteins | sample Lox_Sample_23_FD_206715 | JGI IMG/M metagenome (GOLD analysis project Ga0335074, IMG submission 206715) | Soil microbial communities from Loxahatchee National Wildlife Refuge, Florida, United States - Lox_Sample_2.3 | ecosystem: Environmental > Terrestrial > Soil > Wetlands | place: USA: Florida...
CAAATCCCCTGTCGACCCATTTTCGATAACCAAGGAGGAGCTTTGTAGGTTGACGCAATTGGTGACCCGACCTGCACTGAGATTGAAGGGGTTAGTTGTTCTCCATGACACAATTCGTGGAATTCCTTGACACAATTGCTGGCATGATCCTACCGTCTTGACGCGATTAATGACATAAACCTACTCCAAATCTCCCTTACCGGATTTGAACCAGAGAGAACGTCAAGGGGTTTGTTGTCGCTTCATTTTCAACAACATATGCGATGCTTGTCTCAATCGAAGTCAGACCTGGAAAGGCGCATCGACTGTTCATATCCGGCGACACGCGCGGCGCGGGGCCTTCCCATAGGAGTTCGAGTGGTGTACTATGTTCTGTCCCATAGAAATTCGAGTGGAAGGCTAGCGCATGGCGAAGAATGGTCAGTCAGACGGAGAGATGCTGAAGGGCACGCTCGACATGATGATCTTGCGGACCCTGGTTACAGGGGATGCGCATGGGCACACCATCGCAAAGGTGATCGAGCGCACGTCTGAAGATGTGCTCGAAGTGGAGCAAGGTTCGCTTTACCCAGCTCTACATCGACTGGAGGATCGCGGTTGGGTTTCGTCCTACTGGGGTGCAAGTGAGAACAACCGAAAGGCGAAATTCTACCGGCTCACAGCCGCAGGAAAGAAGCAACTTCTCCGTGAAACAAATCGCTGGCGGCAAATGAGTCGTGCCATCGGGCTGGTCATGGGAGAAGAGACTGCGGGTTGATAGGGGGATCCAGTGACTTGGTTTAGGTTCTTTCGGCGGAAGCGTGCGGATGCTGAATTGCAAGAAGAAATCGATGCATATCTGACCGAGGAAGTCGCTGAGAATATCGGCCGCGGCATGTCGCCACGCGAGGCGCGGCGTCAAGCGCGGATTAAGCTCGGAAATCCCCAGAGGGTCCGGGAGGAGCTCTGGCAGCAAAACACGATCACCGCGCTAGACAAGCTTTGGCGCGACGTTAGATATGCTGCCCGAGCGTTGCGAAGGACGCCTGGTTTTTCAGCGGTCGCGGTGCTGGTGATGGCGCTCGGTATCGGTGCAAATGTTGCATTGTTCACAGTAGTGCGGAGCGTCCTGCTTAAGCCGCTCCCTTTTAAGGATCCCGACCGGCTCCTGATGCTTTACGAGCGCGGAATTGGCGGAGATTTTCAAGGCGACCAATTCAACGTCGTGGCCGGCGCCATGTATGGAGAGTGGCGGAAGCAGAATCACAGCTTCGCCGATATTGCTCTCCTCGGTGAGGATGAGTTCAATCTCTCTGGCGCGAACGGGCAACTGCCTGAGAGGGTGCGCGGCGCAAATTGCACTTGGAACCTGCTGCCAACACTGGGAGTCAAACCTGTGCTGGGACGCAACTTCACCGCATCCGATGATGAACCTTCCGCGAACGGAACCGTACTTTTGAGCTGGAGCTTGTGGAAACGCCGCTTCGCAGCTGATCCGGCCATTCTCAATCAGATCATTCATCTGAATGGACACGCCTACACGGTCATCGGTATTCTGCCAGCCTGGTTTGCGTTTCCAAACACCTCTACGCAGCTGTGGACGCCCGTCTACCACGACGTGCCGCCCGAACAGATGTCCAACCTCGGCGCGCATGATTTTCACGTGATTGGGAGGTTGCGAGAAGGATTTACGCTCACGCAGGGAGTTGCCGACCTTTCGCTGATATCGAAGCATGTGCATGATCAGCACCTTGACAACGGTTTCGTCGGCATGGCTGCGAATGCACGTTCTTTGCTTGACGATATGGTTGGCGATATCGAGCGCCCGCTTTACGTGCTAATGGCGGCCGCAGCTTGCTTGTTCCTGATTGCATGCTTAAACGTCGCCAATCTGCTTGTGGCGCGGGCTGCAGCTCGACGCAAAGAGTTGGCGATTCGTTCGGCATTGGGCGGGGGTCGCCTCCGCCTATTGCGCGAACGCCTGATGGAGAGTTTTCTGCTCGCGGCCTGCGGCGGTATAGCGGGAATGATGCTCGCCTACGGCGCGATTGAATGGCTGGTCCGCACCCGTCAGGACATGAGCCGTGTGGACTCGATCCACATCGACGGGGTAGTCTCGGCATTCACGGTCGGTGTCGTCGTTCTCTGCGCCTTGTTCTCCGGACTGATTTCGGCATTCAGCGTCCAAGACAAACGAGTACTCGCCACACTGCACGAAGGGTCGCGCACGTACAGCCCTGGTCGTGCCAGGGCCACGCTGCGCCGCGCGTTATTGATGATGGAACTCGGCCTGACTGTAGTACTCCTCGTTGGCGCTGGTCTGCTGCTGAAGAGCTATCGACAGCTGCGCGCGACGGACATCGGTTGCGCCACGCGAAACGTGCTGACCATGACACTCGATCTCTCCGGAGACCGTTACAAGGAACGAGCACAAATCGTCAACTTCTATACCGAATTGCTCACACGCGTCCGCGCATTGCCGGGCGTGACAGCGGCAGGCTTTGTTCGTGCGGTGCCTGGTCAGGGGTACATGGGTGACCAGGGCTTCACCATCGTCGAACATCCACCTTTGCCGCAGGGCCAGGCACAATATGCGATTGATCGCTGGGCCGATCCGGATTACTTCCAGGCGATGGGCATCCCCATTATCCGCGGGCACACCTTCGATGCGGATCGCAAGCTCGATCAGGCCAATCAGGCGGTGATTAGTGCGTCCTTTGCTCGGCAGTACTTTCCCGACGAAGATCCCATCGGCAAGCACATTCATCACGATGGCAGGGTTTATGAGATCACAGGAATTGTGGGAGATACACGTTACTGGGCGGCAAAGCCGCCTGAGCCCATACAGTATTTTCCGCTGTTTGCCGGATTGTGGGATTACGGCACACTGGTAGTCCGCTCGGACCGCGATGTGGAGGCACTCGCCCTCCCCGTGCAGCGCATTGTGCAGGCTTTGGATCGCGACCTGCCCGTCTCCGATGTGCTCACCATGGACCAGTTGCTCGGCAAGTCCACCGTCGACGCCAGTTTCAACGCGACGCTCCTCGCCGCGTTTGCCGTGCTGTCGCTCGTCCTCGCAGCGGTCGGACTCTTTGGAGTTCTCTCTTACATCGTGGCCCAGCGCACCAGCGAAATCGGCATCCGGATTGCGCTGGGAGCCAGGCGTCAGCAGGTGCTTCAACAGATGCTTTCTGATGGCTTACGGCCCGCATTATTCGGTCTTGTAGCCGGTCTGGGAGCAAGTTTTGCTACGGGGCGTTTGATCAGTACGATGCTCTATGAAACGCAGGCACTCGATTTGACAGTGTACGCGGCCGTCACGGGGTCCCTGCTGCTTGTAGCGGCGCTGGCCTGCGTAATTCCGGCGTGGCGAGCTTCACGTTTGGATCCCATGCAGGCGTTGCGTGCCGAGTGATCGGGTCGGCGCGAGTTCAAGCCAGTCGCAGAAGAGCATGGGAAGCCGGTTTTAGCAGATGGAGGCGTGGAATGAGTTGGCTTAGATTCTTTCGCCGCAAAAGGGCAGACGCTGAACTGGGATTAGAAATGGAGGCCTATCTGGCTGAGGAGACCGCAGAGAATATGGCGCGGGGCATGTCTGCGGAGGAAGCACGACGCCAGGCGAGAATCAAGTTGGGCAACCCGCAAAAGGTCAGAGAGAGTCTGTGGCAACAGAACACGATTCCGAGAATCGATAACCTGTGTCGTGACCTCAAATACGCCCTCAGAACGCTGGCGCGCTCACCCGGCTTTGCGTTGACCGCTGTTCTGACACTCGCTCTTGGTCTGGGGGCCAATACCGCAGTCTTTTCGCTTATCAACTCACTTCTTCTTCGCCCGCTGCCTGTGCCGCGCGCCCAGGAACTCGCCTTATTGCAATGGAACTCCTCCCATTATCCCGGTCCCAACTACAGTTTCAGTGCGCCCATGTTTCGCGCGTTAGAAAAACGCGATGACGCCTTCCAGTCCGTCGCCGCGTTCGCCGGTGATCTATTTCAAGTGCGCAGTGGCGTGAGCAACATCGAGGTGCCGGCGGCGCTGGTGAGCGGACAGTTCTTTCAGACGATGGAAACACCTCCTCTGCTTGGACGGTATCTCACTGCGCAAGATGATCTGCCGGGTGGCGGCCCGACGGGATTCGCCGTCGTGATCGGCGAGGGCCTTTGGAAAACATGGTTTAACCGAGCGCCCGATGTGGTAGGCCGTCAGCTGTATATCGCCAATGCTCCGTTCACCGTGGTGGGTGTGGTTCCGAATAGCTTCATCGGAGCGGATCCGACCTGGCGTCCAGAAATCTACGCCCCGCTGTGGGCTGAGCCCGTTGTCGACTTTCCTTATAACAACATTGCGCGTGGCTACCGTTCGCGATGGATACGCGTGATTGCCCGCCGGAATCCGGGCGTTTCTCTGGAACAGGCCAATGCCTCGCTTGGTGCCGCGACGGACGCTGTCCTTGAAGAGTCGATTCCGGATGCAAAGTGGATTCAGGAGGAACGAAGCGACCATTTTCGATTGGCGGCCGAGCCGGGATCGAACGGCTATTCGTATCTGCGCTCGATCTTTGTGAAGCCGCTCGAAGCGGTGTTTTATTTGTGCGCTGCGATGTTGCTGCTCGCTTGCCTGAACCTGGCCAGTCTCCTGATAGCACGCTCTGCTGCGCGCGAGCGCGACCTCGCCACCCGGTTGGCCATGGGCGCCACGCGCGGGCGGCTGATCCAGCAACTGATGGTTGAAAGCATGGTGATCACTTTACTGGGAACAGGGGCAGGACTCATCACAGCGCCTGTCGTCAGCCGCTCGCTGGCAGACTTTGTCCTGAGCAACAATCGAACTGCCAGGCTCGACGCGGCGCTTGACCTGCGCGTGTTTGCGTTTGTGGCTCTCACCGCGGTCGTGACCACTATCATCATTGGACTGATCCCATCGCTACGAGCCACATCGAGAAACCTGAACGAGCAGATCAAATCGGGAGCCCGCGCGATCGGTGCGCGTGAACGGATACGCCTCATGCCTCGCATCCTTATGGGCTTTGAAGTGGCACTTGCATTGATTCTCGCGGTGGGCGCCGGTCTGCTGGCCACCAGTCTTACCAGGCTCTATCGCACCGGCCTGGGATTCGATCCGAAGAGCGTGGTCAACCTCGACTTGAACATGGGCAAGCAAGCTTTGGATGGTCAGCCGCTGGTGCAGTGGTATCGCACATTTGGTGACTCTCTGAGCCAATTGCCTGGCGTCAAGAGCGTGAGCTTTGCGGCCGTCACGCCGATGAGCGGAGACGAGTGGACGAGCGATCTGCACGCTCCTTTCGGCGGCGATAACGAAATGTATCTGAACGCGATTGCGCCGGCGTACTTCCAAACCATGCATATTCCTCTGCTGAAGGGGCGCGACTTCGCGTGGAGCGACAGCACGGCGTCTGGGCGAAAGATTATTTTGAATCAGTCCGCCGCGAGGTCTCTCTTTCCCGCGCAGACCGCCGTAGGGCAGCATGTGACCATGGACAAAGAATCCTACGAAGTGCTTGCCGTTGTTGGCGACATTGTTTATGGATCGATTCGAGAAGGTGCACGCGCCGTAGCATATTTGCCGATCACGCAAAGCGAAGACCATAAGCCGTCCTACACGGCAGTCGTTCGTCTCGAAAGCTCGCCAGCCGCATTCGCCTCTGCAGCACGTTCGCTTGCCGCAAAGATGGCACCCGAGGTCCCTGCGCCCGTGATTATGACAATGAGCAGCGATATCAACGCATCTATCAGCTCGGAGCGCATGATGGCGATGCTCGCGGTGTTCTTCGCCTGCTGTGCCTTGCTCGTAACCGCGATCGGCCTCTACGGCACATTGGCCTACGCGACTGCGCGCCGCACCAGTGAGATTGGAATTCGCATTGCGCTTGGGGCCAGCCGGAAACAGGTCGTGTGCCTTGTCTTCCGAGAAAATGCATGGATCGCCGCCGGCGGTTCCCTACTCGGCCTCATCATCGCCTTGTTGGTCACACGGACATTGACAAGCTTCCTCTACAGCACTTCTTCGCACGACCCCTGGGTGCTGTTGGGTTCGGTAGCGGCGCTAGTTTTCGTTGCGAGTGTGGCCTCTCTTCTGCCCGCTGTGCGCGCAGCGCGACTCGATCCAATGGAGGCACTCCGAACCGAGTAGCCATGACGACATCTTGGGTTCGTGCATCGCCGATGCGCGCCGTGACTGATTAGAACACTCGAATCGGCATCGGTTTGCCGAATTCAAAAAAACGAGTCACGTGCTCTTCGGACGTGCTGCCCGCGTCGTTTCGCATCGAAATCACTGCAACCCTCTCATCTTACCCACCCGGCCGGAGCCTCTGGCTTCATTTCTGCGGAATCTGCAGACCTTGAACTTGGAAGTGCTGCAGCGATTCTCTTGGGACGAATATCTTGCGACCCTTCCCCGGGATGGGAACATCAAGAGTGGGAACCTTGATCTCACGAAGCCGACGGGTCAGTTGATGGTTTGTGCTGCCCGAGTGCTCAGTCAAGGTCGGGATATCCACGTACTGCGCCGCGAAGCGCAGCACATCCCCGGCAGGGACAAGTTTCGCGAGACCGAAGCGGTATTCATTGGGGCTACTGAGAATGCCATGGGTTACGAGTCCCCGAATGACTTCCGATCTCGTTTTCAGCACACGGGCCGCCTCTCGGTAATTGATAAAGCCTCCAGGAGGCCTTGGGGATTGTGTGGGCCGATACTTACGCAGATCCTCAGATCGGAACAGATAGCCCAAAATCCCTGGAAACCGATTCGTATACCCGACTGGCACAAGGGCACCATCCATGACGGCGCGAATGACCGCCGGGAGCCCCACATTCCGTCCCAAATAGTTCTTGAGCCCATGGCGCAGAGCGATGAATTCGTCAGGGGTGGAATAGGTGCGTGTCCGCACTGCGAATTTGTCGAATGCGTGCTTCAGTCTCGTTACATCCTCACGGCGGAAGTAATAACCGTTTGGGCGAAAGAACTTCTCATTTCCATTCGCGCAACGGATGATGTCCGCCTCGGCTACTTTCAATAGAGTGTCGTGCGTCAAGCCCAAGGCACGCTTAGCTTCGGGCGCTGTCATATAGCGAGCGCGCTCTATACTGTGCTTGGTCATCCATTCTTCCAACGACTTCCGCTTGACCCAACACTCGTTACGATGCCGCCCGGCCTTAAAGAACATTCCTTCAAGTTCACCCTTGCGCACAAGCACCCCGATACTCTTGGACCGGGTACCGGCTATGTTCTCGGCTTCGTTGGCAGCGAGCCATTTGGTGCTTTTGCGGAGTGCATCGGAGAACCAACGATGTTGTCCACGTACCAGACCGTTCCAGTCTTCGGCCACGAACGATTCAAACGCATCGTGAAGGGACCCGAATTCATCGCGCGGCAAGACATTGAATAGATGGCGATAAAAGTTGCCGAACACTTTGTGAAAGTTCAGAGCGCCAGCACCCGCACTTTGCTCATCCGCCATCCGCCGAAGTGTGGCCTTAAACGATCGGGGCCACTCCATCAACATTGTCGTTGCGGCGATCCCTATCCTGGTAGCGATGTCAAGATCTGCAAAGGGGCGAATCTGTTTGCGGCGGAGCCGTCCATTGTCCTCAACTGATCCAAGAAAGCGGATCAGTCGTAGCAAGGCATCGAGCCCAAGGTCAATCTGATCCGGCAGGAAATCGACCCGCTTCACATCGGTTGCACAACTTTCTTGATAGAAGCCGGCAGCGCGCCAAATTGCAGCATTGATCGTGACCAAGTTCTCGTCCGATCTTTGAGGTTCGATTTGGCGGAGATCCATGCCACATCGGCATTGATGCACTGCCCGCCGGTGCCAAGTGAGCGAGTGAGTGCAGGACGGGCATCGTTCGATCAGTCGACAACGGTGAATTGGGCAAGCCGACACCAACTTCAGATCCCAAACAGCCAGCCACATGGAACGGTCGCGAATGCAATAAGGGCAAAGTCTCGACCGAGTATAGTTCAACTGATGAGCCCCGATGATTTGACCCAGAAAGGTCCGGCGTTCGATTCGTCCCTTTACGGGCATGTAGCACATGCGCCGCCATTCTGATCTCTGAAGCCGGAGAGCGAGGGCCAATTGTTTTGCCCGATCCTCCTGTTCCCATCTGCCGGGCGGTATTCCTGCAAGATCGGCCAACCAGCGTGGTCCATCATACCCATGAGTATGGGCAACGCGACACAAATAGCCAAGCGGGCTTTCAAAGGGCACTGGAGCGACCCGAAAGAGTACCTGCCCTCGTACAGCCCTCCCGTGCGAAGAATTCCGCGAATCTGTGTTGGCCGTTTTCATCACGCGTGCAATACGACTCGAGCAACCTTGCAGCTGTCGTATCCTCGTGGAGCAGCCGTCGTGATTCTACCTGGTATTTTTACTGGAGCCACGCGATCCGGGTCGAAGTTCTCCAGAAATGGATTGGGGTCATCGAGGCGCTCGGCCCAGACATTGACTGCATAGGATTGTGCGAGGGTTTGCAGGGTGATGTTGTGGCGCGGCTGAGAACTGGCAATCCGCGCTGCGCCGCGAATGATTTTCATTGTGTAACCAATCAGTCCACAGGAGCCGTAGTGCATGCGGAAGGCAATCTCAACGTCAGAGAGCGCCGGCATGCTGAACTCGGGAAGCTGTTCCTGAACGGCGCGAAGGAACGCCCGATAGACCATACGCTCTTCTTTGTTCTCCCAGCGGAAAGCACCGACTCTGACGTTGGCGCCGAATCGGCGGCGCAGTTGCTCGTTCTGCCTGAGCACTTCTAGACAGCGCTCCAACCCAAGCACGACGATGGCTAGTTTTGCCTCCTCGACCTGTTCCTTGAGCCAGTCGGCAACGTCATTTGGAATGTTTGCTTGGCGAACGTCGACAAAGTGCTGAAACTCGTCCAGGGCCAGCAGACGCACGTGGCACTGTCTGAGCAATTCGCGCAGGCGGATGCTCTTGCTGACCGTGTTTCCGCGCGCCCAGAGCGGGTCGCCGAGTTTATACAGAAGCGTCTCGGCAAGACTCTTCACCGTAGGGCGAGCGGGAACTTTAGCAAGAAGCACCGGCTGCTCGACACCCCACTTCCTATCAATGCGGGGATACAGGTTCGCGAAATACGAAATAATCGTCGTCTTGCCGCTGCCACTCTCGCCAACGATTGGACAGCACGCCGGCTCAGCGGTTGTACCATAACTGTCGAAGCACTCCTGGATTCGCCGAACTGCGGTCGTGAACAGGGGATACTTCACCAGTATTCGTTCGGAGCAGTCCATCATTTCAGACTCCCTCCACGGCAGATGAGTCTCTTTCCGAGCCTGGGTCGAGAGTGGGCGGATGCGGCAGGTCGAAATTGGCTTCAAATACCGGAAGGATTTCGTCGTCCTGAAAAGAACTGGCCGCGATCACGCTCGGAGCGTCCGCAAAAACCGGTCCACGATTCTGCGTCGCCAATCCGTTCTTTGGAATCTCCAGTGCCTGCCCTGCGGGGAGATGTGATGCGGGTTCTGACAAGAAACGTGCATGACGCTTGCGACCACGAGTCGATTTGAGATGGAAGTCACGGTCGATCAACGCACGGATCTCAGCCTTTGCTTGCGCCAATGCCAGGATGTCCGTTCGAGCATTGAGCCGCTCTTGAGCGTAGCGTCGGATGACCTTGTGCTGCCACAGCGTGAGCCGGTTGGCATATGCATGATTCAGTGCGGGAACCTGAAGGTAGCTTCCCTTGTGCGGGTCCAGGACATTGATATGGCCCAGATCGCTTGGATCAAATGTCAGCTCGGCCCTGGAACTTGTTCCCATGCTACGTCGCAGTTCGCCCAACTCGATACTGTTGTACTTTAGTCCCTCCAGTTCGATGCCGTAATGAAAGACAACTCTCTGTGCTCTCATGCCGAGGACGATATCCAGTGCGGCAGCACTTGGCGGCAGGGGCGGCGGCAGGCCACTGGTTTCAGCGCGCCACCTCTCCGCCGGCAATTCCCGAATACCCCGGTGCGGTGTTTGCAGATATACGTCGATGATCCATTTGTGTAGAATCTCGCGAAAGGTGCTGAGCAGAACGACAGCGTGCTTGGTGGGATCGTAATCGTCGCGTTCCAGAATGCCACTGAATGTCGTTCCGGGTTCGCCATGCAGGAGATCGCGATTCATGGTTCCCTGAAACCGTTCAAGCGCGCCTTTGTACCAGGGCACGAGAACCTTTGCATACTGGATATCTGCGCCGATCTGCAGACAGGCATGTTCAAAGTGGGTCGAATGGAACTCCGCCGGGTTATCGACTACCAGAAGCTCCGGGAGACCATAGCATTCCCAAGGATTCCTGATTGAAGGAAACTCTCGCGAAACATAGGTTTTGGGCAGAATGGCATGCTTCAAACACCGCATCACCGCCAAACAGCTCGGAGGTTCGAAGCCGGTATAGAGACCCATCGGACATCGAGTGTATTCATCCAGGACCGTCGTAATTGTTGGCCTCCCCAGCGGCAACATACTGTCATCATCCACGACGATCATGTCGGCGGGCGTGTGGTCCATGGAGACACGCTGCAAGGCGCGAGATGCGTTGGGTCCAGCCATCGATACCCGGAAGTCCATTTCCGCGCGACGTTTCCCGTAACGCGCCAGCGTAAGTTCATAGGGCGTCTTGCGCGCTATCTCGCGATATACCGTTCTCTGGCTTGGCAACGGGAGCTTGCAATCAGCGGAGCGGAATTCGTTCTCGTCGTTGAGGCGGCGCAGAATCTCCAGATGCACTTCGGGCACGCGCTTACGTTCCGGTGTCATGTAAAGATCTGCGAGCACCTGCTCACTGATTGCCTTGACTTCCGGAGGCATTCGCGGAATCCGATTACCGCGGTTCGCGTGGTGCGAAATGATCGCGCGGATATCACGGCCCGCCGCAAGCCATTTGCGATGGTCTCTACAGACAGTGCGCCAGTTGGGAGGTTTCGTATCGTTGATTTGCTCCGATATTGAGCGGATAAGCGGCTCTATAGTTCTTTGCGTGACGGCTATCGGCTGGCGCCTCTCAATCTCTTTGACGTACTGAATGCGGACTTGTGCCAGGGCAACCAGTTCCGGCGGATAGGTGGAGAGATCGCGCTTGAGCTTCTCGGCCAGTTTGCAGGCTGTGGAGCATGCGGCATCGCCTTTCGAAACAAAGGATAGTTTGCCGGTAGCAAACAGGTCGAGCAGATCACATTCCGTGAATGTGCACCATTCGCCCGTGGCAGCATTTTGAACTTGCCACTTGCTCTCGGGCAATCGTCGGAGGATCAGAAACTCGTCTGGCCCAATCCTCAAAGATTGTCCTGCTCTAAATGCGAATCGTGCCATCCATGCCTCCTGTGCAATTCAGTGCCTGCGCCTCATGTGGTGGGGAAGGCCACACCTGCGGACCAATGGGTGTGCTGCTTATTTCTGAATCCAGCGTGATCGATTCCCACCAGTTGAGATGTAACGCGCCATCCAGGACGTTCCGAAGTACGCTTTGAATGGCGATACCCCGGATCTCGCGGATTATCCTCAAACGCAATTTTGAATTGGAAGCAAATGCTAGCCGGATGCTTTCTTGTTCAATGGGTGTGACATCAGCACATCTATAACGCAGCATCAGCCCCACGTTGGCGAATCGGGGCTGTGCGGAAATCTCGGATTTCCGCCATACCCGGAAGTGAAAGCCGTGTCCGGCAAGGAGTTCGCGTATAAGTGCAAATCGTTCCCGATTTGCTGGCAAGTCGGCTTCGGCGTCGTCCTTAACTTCCACAACCTCTCTGTGCGATCCCCAGGCCACCAGGATGTCCGGTGTGTAGCGGTGTCTTGCTCCGTCGTCGTGATATTCGAGATGGAAAGGTTGTTCTTGCCAGCCACTGGTCCGGCCGGTCGCCAGTAGCACTTGGAATCCTCTGAGTTCATTCTGTGATTCGGCGTGACGTGATCGTCCATTGAAGACGTCTGCGACTTTTCCCTGCACACCTGACTTCGATCGGCTCACAGGCTCACGCGTTCGCTTCAGATACCGGAAGTCCATTGACTCGGCGGGTTCGTGAGTTGAGCAAAAAGTGATCCGGCTGCGTCGAAGCTCAAGGCCGCTCAGTCCGTGCATTTTGCCCTCCATGCAGCAAAGCAAAAAGTCGTACCTCGGTCGTGCCCGTCGAACCATCCTAGAATAGGATTGACATATCCTCTAAAAGGAAGTACAACATGCATCAAAAGGAATGTCAACAGAAAAGGGCCGTTAGCCATGCCTCCGCGAGCACGAAATATCTACAACTGGATCGGTGACCGGGTTCGAGAACTCAGGACAAGCTGGGGAGGCGGCGGCATCAGCCAGGGGGAACTGGCGGAGGCAATAGGAACCACGGCCAATACCGTTTCCCGGTGGGAAACTGCGAGCTATAGGCCGTCAATCTCAGACTTGGAAAAAATGGCGGACTTCTTTAAGGTGCCGATTACCGCGTTTCTCCCTGACATCCAGCCCTCCTCACAGCTAGACGCCCTGCTCACCGCTACCCGCGGGCTCGACGAGGAAGACTTGGAAGAGGTGACACTTTACGCATTATTCAGAAGAGCCCGCCAATCAAGACCTCGAAAGTAAGAAACACCCATCCCAACGAAAGGAAATAGGTCGCGGTTGCGGCCATTCTATGTCACGAATTGCGTCGATTCATGTCACGAATTGTGTCAAGAATGTCAGCAATTGCGTCAACCTACAAGCTTTTCATGAGTGGTCTCAAAGTTGAAGCCCTGCAGCGCGAGTTCTTTTACAACGGAACTCGTATTCCTGACCCTGCGCCAAATCTCTCCGTCGAACAGGTGCGCGAGTTGCTGACGCCAAC
>Ga0335074_10010720_pt1 | contig 12820 bp, 17 predicted proteins | sample Lox_Sample_23_FD_206715 | JGI IMG/M metagenome (GOLD analysis project Ga0335074, IMG submission 206715) | Soil microbial communities from Loxahatchee National Wildlife Refuge, Florida, United States - Lox_Sample_2.3 | ecosystem: Environmental > Terrestrial > Soil > Wetlands | place: USA...
CGGAAACTGTCGCCTGAGGAAGAGCGGAAAGTCCTGCTCAAAGAAATCTTCGAACGAGCACGTCGACACGATTATGAGGAGGAGAATGAACTGGAAATAGACGCTGGGCGTCGACCCTGGTATATCATGACTGCAGAGGAAATTGAGATGGTTGGACTGGAGCTCCCATACAGCCTAGTTGCCCATCCGGACCACGAATTCATTCAAGATTCTATTAAAGAAGAGGGACAGAGACTGAAAAGTTTGAGAGCCGCTGGACTGAAGGCGACTCCTTGGTCAACTTGGAACAAGGGTAAGCGAACCGAAGGATGTACTTCACTGTAAATCCGAGAAAACTCACGTCTAGATCGTATGAGTATTTATTATTCCTCAGTGTACATTCATGAAAGTTGAACAACCGGAGACTGTAGGCGACAGCTGCTCAGGAGCTTCCACATAGTATCCTCCGATAAAAAGTCGAGCCATGCATGACAGGCATACCGGGACATCAGTCTGAACGTAGGCCCGTTAAATGTATGTACAGCAGCCCTGTCAGAGACATGAAATATTTCGTAGGGCGGATCTGAAGGACTAACCCTGGGAAGCTTTAGTTATCGAACAAGAAATAAATAGTCTGGTACCTTGAAACTTTTCACCAGAACACTAAGAAATGAGAACTTGGGAGTGTACCTTCTTGGCTTGGCCCATAGTTATGTAAGTGTACATACATAGGTCACTTTGGGTTGAAAGGCGGATTGTGGCGGCCACAAAAAGTTTATGGCGAGACCATCCCAAAATAGATCTGCTCGCACTTCGCTTAATCCCAGCTTAAAGCATTCGGAGATATTGTGCGCCAGCCAATAACTTTATTAATTGAGCCGGAATAAATCCCACCCCGAGGTATTGAATACTTACGAGATGCTGTACTTGGCCACACCTGACAATACTGTTACTTTTCTTCGCTCCATTCTCGCGTTTCCAGTGACAGTTCCAAGAGACTGGTTCAGCGCCAACGGCCGTTATAACAACACCACACCTATACCTAACCTGCCCTCCAATTTATACGTCGCTGTCAGCCTTGCCAAGAGCCAACTCCGTCTCTTCATCTCACCCTGGACGGTGATCTGTTACATGTCAATGCGGCTCGGAATAGTCGCATGGTGTACCATGTGTTTGATCTGGGCAATGGGAATTCGAGGACCGCCTATTAGCCCTTTTCCTCTCATTAATTTTGGCTCGAGAGTGACGTCGGGAGCAAGAGGCACACGCTCTCCAGCTAGGATCTTTGCCGAGATTGCCGGGACCGCGTTGTCCTGCAAGAAAGTGCCAGATGAAGACCGATTTGTGGCGACAGACGCAGCTGAGCCAGACTGTGAGGGGGAGGTGGAGACGGATAAACTGATTGGGTTTTTAATGGAAACATAGTATTATGACAGCAATTGAAACATCCTACATACATGCCGACACTTACGAGCCCCCACTTACATCAACTAGTAGGTACTAGCCAGGAGTCACCAACGGGTGTATAGATACGGTGTAAAAGATCGAAAAACCGAAACGCTGTTTCTGCAACGAGTGCGCTCCTGTTACATACAATGAATACAAACCTCGAGTCCCTCAGCTTGAACAAAACAACACGAAACGTAAACCATTCAGTTCGAGAGGTTTGTAAGGTCACAGCTCCGATGGCTGCCGCATCATCATCAATGCGTTGTTCAGAGGACTCTCTGAATAACTGGTCTTCACTGATCCATATTCGGTGTCGTCGTACAATAATTTGAACTCGAGAGCAGTGTTGAAGATGATTGCAAGAGTAAAATAGACCTCATAATAAAAGTAACCCCTTGGCGAATACTTTCGTTTGATCGCGGCGGGTGGCAGTTTTTTAACATCCACTGTCAGGGCACACAGCTCTCGGACCGATCCTACATTTTAGAACACATACACAGATAAGAGCATACTGTCATCTCGGTAAACTGCGGGACTGTCTTGCTCACAGACGTAGAGTATCTGGTCCGCAAATAGACATTCAGATCGATTCCAGTCGTGTTCGGTCCAATGGTCCAAAACGTACCGAGTCTCCATCTTGTGTCCATTGTGAAGCACCTCAGACTGAAACATCAGAGAGAGTCCCAACAGTTTTATACCTTTTTCACTTTCCACTCCATCGTATTCGTACAATAGGTCCGACCGTCATGACCAACGCTCTTAAGGTCTTCCCGATGGCCCTCTTGAAATAATCTTTTGAGAGCAATCCCATAGTGACGACGCATACGGTGAACATCGACTTTTAGGCCAACTCCATATATTACAGCGCCTCTCATGATTGCGGTATGACTGAAAGTTAGTTTCACAGGTAAACGTAAGAGAGTACCCGCCGTCTGGCTGTTTCACCGTAACACCATTTGTCCCAATGCGACTTTGAAGGAATTTCAGGAGAAACTTGTTTGATCCAAGACCGCCAACTAGAAAAACCACCTAAGCGAATTAGATATAGATCTTCAGATTAGAGATACCTTCACTCTTGAACTGGAATCCGGCTGTACACTCAGCATCTGATTCCTCACGATTTCGGTGATTTTAGTGAAAGTAGGTATGAACACTTGCTGCATGAGCTCGTTCCTGAGACAGTCAGTATCTCAATCTTTCATAAGTTTTTGTACTTTCTGATCGTCAGATAACCATCATAAAGATCTATCTCGGGAATATCAGGGGCTCCCCGTAGTGGGATCTCATATTCCGGTTCGCAAGTTTCAGCATAAGGATCAAACTGAAACTTGATTCCTCCTTCGAATGCCTTGACTGCATTTGTTAGCATCCTCTCTGTGAGAATGTCACGACGATCCCCAAGACGGTCGGCAAGGAAGGTTTCGAAAGCGCGGGTTATGTAGACCGCACCACACGCTCCGCCTGAGCCGATTGCACACTCTTCGATACGAAAGGGACTCAGAGTTATAATCTCGTAAGAAATAAGGTCCTACGATTAGTGCAGTTCCAGGCAAACAGAACATACAACTGTCCCACCGCCGGCGTCGCAGATCAGAAAACGATCTCCGTCCGTAAGATCCACGTCCCGGCATAATGTCGAGCAATAAAGGGCTGCTGCCTCCGGTTCAGTGACAAGGGTGAGGTCCTCACTGGGTATCCCGGCCCGTTCAGCAGCCACTCGCGTAAGACTTCTTGCCTTGTCATCCCACATCGCCGGAACCGAGATGACATACCGTATGTGTTGATTTTCCAAGAACACAGAGCCCAGATGAAGTGGCAACGATTTTTCCAAAACATGTTTCCGAACCAATCTGAGATAATCGGCTGCAAAATCGACAGCGTTGTAGTCTGGCAACCTTGGATGTCGCCAGAGATGGTTTCTGATAAACCCGCCCAAAACAGACAATACCTGTTCAACAAAGCCAGGACTGTAAGTGTCGGAAATGCCTTCTTGCAAACCAAGTTTGAAATGCGTGACTTGGGCTGAATGACGACCGGAAACATCGCCTCCCCATGCTACCGGTACACCGTTTTCATATGCTAGGATTGTTCGTGCTTTGTCAGGATATAAAAGGTCGGCATTCGGCCAATCTCTGATGATGGTAATCCTATCGCGCACTTGGTCAAGAGTCCAATCTGCGATTGTCTCCAGACTAGCGAAGGAAGTGGAATGCGAATATGCTACGCCGGTGTATGTTGTGCCAAAGTCGATTCCGATTACGAGGTTTGTCCCAGTAGCGGCTCTGTTTCCTCCCAAACCGATCCTGTTGAACCGTTCTTGAAGGTCGTCGAACGAATGTGCCATGATGTCGCAATGAAAGACAAAAGGATGATAGCGATGTTGCGAAATTTATACTGACGATTTCGCATTTCAACATGGACGGCTAGTGGAGCCCCGACTTATTAGCGCAATTACCTTCTGCTTGTAGAAAGTTGGCACCCCCACGAAAAATCAGTCGCATGACCAAAAGCTAGCTTAGCGAGAATTGGGTGTCAACTGCGGGCACTGTCTTATTCTTTAGTCCCACATTTCAGGCGGATCCACTTATCGTTGCACAACTCTTCAAGGCCAAGGATAGCGAATTCCACCTTTCAGAAACCGCAGTAGATTGAAAGAGTTCGCATGATGCTACCAGAGTCCACAGCTGTTGACCCAGCAGAGAGTAAACAACCGGAGTCAAACCACAGGACTAGCGAGCCCAAGAACGACGCATCATCCATCCCACTCTCCGAGGATATTACTCCGACAAGTGACCTCCGTCAAGAAGATGGTGGTGAAGACTCCATCGTTGAGTCACTCGAAGAAATGTATTTTCCTGGGGTCATTGGTTAAGCTAATACATCAGAAAACAAGTTGAACCTCCCACCGAGGAAACTTCGGAGGAGCCATCAGATTCGCAGCCTCAGGTTGAGGTTACGTCAACCGAACAACCAGAACACCCACCTCCAGAAAATCGCAATACCGATTCTCGCAGTATCGACTCCAAGATCATCATCGCAGAACAAGGCCGCCGGATAAGCGAGTTGGAAGCAAGGCTTGCGGGACTGGATTCCGGGTTCAGGGAGCTCTCAACTCAAAACCACCAACTCCTAATCCAAATGAACGCAACTCTCGACTCACGCGATGAAATTGAGAAAGACAATGCAGCTTTGCGTACTGAAATCCTGCGTCTTCGAGAACCTCCTGGTCAAGACTACAATGACGACGTCTACTTCAAAAACCTAAATGAGTTGAATGAAGTAACGCAATTATGGGTCGCGGCGATGTTTAAGGGACCCACCAAACGAGTGTTGGATGCAGAAGCGGAAATTAAATTGCGCAATGCCCTCAATCATCACCGTGTGGGCGAGAGCATATTGCAAGTTATGCATGAAAATCGGTGTACCATTCAAAAACTTTTTCAACATTCGATTACACGCATCGTTTTCGTACGTCAGTTGATCGCAATCTTTCTCTGTTCAGAAGTTTTTGGTCCATTTTGCCTTGGAACCCCACAAGAACTCGATACACCATTGCGCAAAACAATGGAAATCGTTATAAATGCAGGTATCGCATTGTGTCTCCTCACATTCTAATGGCAAAGAACAAAGTGTCACCAAGGTATTGACTGTACGACAAACGATCGGAAAAGCCCTTCTTTACCACCATGAATCAACCCAAAAGGCTACGAGAGACGATTTAATCGTCAATCTGGAAGAGATCTTAAGACTTCTTTTACCAATACCTCGCGATATTAAACCCAAGGTTCGAGAGCTCGTCAAGAGGGCTATACAAATTGCCCATTTGATAACCTGCGAGCAAGCTTTATTCAATTGCGACTTGTGTCAAGGAGGGTCCCAGTTTAAAGGAGATGTCATGTATCTCCCGGATGAGAATCAACGTGGGCGAGTCTTTATGTGTACTTTTCCATATTTTGGAAAACGATTGCTTCAAAATGGACACGAACGTCCACACTGTCTCTTTCCGGCGAGTGTAGAGCTTGAGAGCATTCTTAGGGAATTTGCATAATCTTTCAATTCTTTTCGATTCTAGTTGATTATGATTCTTGTACAGAAGTTGGTAGGAATGAAAAGCAAGTCAACGGTCCGTGATAATGATGCATGTGCATTGTGCAGTGTTTCAAGCACATTATCAAGCTACAACTAATACATATGCCTCACGTATTAATGTCTTTCGTTTGAACCTTTGCAAGTAGCAGCTTGCTGATAGCGATACAGATGTCGGATTTCAAATCAAGTCGTATCATAATAGACTCAATAAGTTGATAACATATTCGCGAACTATAGGTACATAAGAAGCGTCAAGTCCGCCTACTCCTTTCCTTGAACCAAAAACTCGATTTATTCGAACGTCTCTAATTGGATTTCCCATAAACATATTCTTTCATTCAGCCAATCCAGTAGCAGAGATCTGCTGTAGGTGTCACTAAACCAAACATCAGTATGCGATAGTGAGATAGTACTAATGTTAATCAGACAAACGGGTCTTTACTTGATTCATCTGGTTGGATGGCTCGCTGGAAGTCATCGCTGTGGCACCTGAACTGCCATTCGGCAGTTTTATATTCGCCGTTAACTTTTTCCAGTGGATCCTTGGACTCTCCATCTATATCACATGTATCAGAGCAACGGTCAACGGGACAGGTTACGAAGTTGCCCAGCGCGGCCGGCCGCGTGACACAGTTGGTGTATTACGACGTTCAGTATCGCTTCCATCAAGCGAACGCTTGCAGAAAGTTGACGGGGTGTCATAATAACTTGCGATGTATCTGTACTATATGATGTTTGCGGAATATCCGTGGCGGGCGCCAACTTAGTTTTGACATAAGCAGGGTTATAGAACTAGCTTTGTTAACTACCCACAGCTCTGGGTATACCGAAATGAGAAGGGTCAATCCATGACGCAGTACGCCGAAGGGAGGGAGAAGGGAACGCCCTACAGGAGTGAGCCGGAGAACTTGGGAGTTATAATAGCTAACCTGAGAAGCATTCAGGTCGCTTTCCGCCTCGGCTCTCAGAAAAGTCGGCAAAATCGTGATGACCGAGGAAATTAGCACAAGTGTGTCCATATATTTGTGTCGTCTCTTGTCCCATGCGAACCGAGAAGGTTTCCACCCTTTCACCAGGTCTTGAATTAGCTTGTCTATCCGGCACACATCTCGCAAAGCATCCTGTATCACGAAAGTTTCCACCTCGAGATCTGTATCAATGAGAAGTGCGTTGCTGTTATCAAGAAGTGCGTTTACAGCTTGCAGCACTCCAACGGCTTTATTCACTTTCTTTCTCGCCTTCGCTCTGTTGAAATAGATGTGTGTGAGCGAGTGAATTGTCTGATTGAGATGTGGCTACAGACTTGTCTTTATATACTTGCAGCACAGCGCTGACGTCATTGTAACACGCTCGAGCAATACGAACAATATCTTCTTGGTCCATTGACCGCACGGGGAGGAGTGTATCATCGCTGTCGAGAAGGCCGACATCGTCCGTATTCGCGTCATCGTCTCTAGTCGCATCGTCGTCTCTAGTCGCCTTCAGCAGACTGTTGATGGCGATTGATGTCCGAGAGTCACCGGCCACAGATGGTGAAGCGTCGTTGCTGGCCGAGGCCATTGTCTGCATCACTTGTTCCCCGGTCTTCTGTGACGACGGCGAGCGACTCAGTAGTTTCAACCAACTTCGGACTTGGGGCATGGCGGCCTTCGGTTGAAGGGGACAAGTTGTGGTCTTGGAGCTTCGGCTACGGAGACGAACGGGTCAGGTATGGGGTGTTCGTTAGCTGAGGATTACGTGGTCTGCATCAACCTTATTTGCACTTGCACATTTTGCTTACTGGCAATCAGAGGCAATGCTGTGGAACACATCACTACTATTTAATTGGGCCACATATTGCCCCGATTTCTATTTCGCAACGAAACCCATTCGCGCAAACCTCCCCACCTGAGTCTACGCTTGTGTTCAATCACTTAAAAAATGTTTTGTCTTTGGGAGATTGGGCTTGAGTTGGATGTATTCATATCCTGGGTTGTTCTTTTTCTATAAGTGTTTTTTATCGTGCTTTCAGTTGTTCACTTAGTTGTACGGGAATTATTTGCTTTGGCCTTAAATATTCATTGAATAATCTCTTCAATTCAATTGATTGAGTTTGGCTTTAAGTTGGCCAATTAAGAAATCAGGCTTACTGCAGTGTTGCGGGATTGGAATGTGATGATTCGGGCGGAAATAAATCGCTATCTTCTGTCTCTGAGCCTTTAAGAGCTCGGCAAATCCGTAGTTCCCCAGAGACAGCTATTCCAATTGAAGGCAGCTAGCTATTAGAAGCAGCTATTTGATAGCTGCTTCTGTTCCGCCAATGAAATCGACAATCCAATTTAGGTTTTCACGTGGCACGCCGCTGCGCCGAGCCTCGCTGTGTATTTAAAGGCCACGTTAGTACATACCTCCCGCCTCCCTTGCCAACAATCTACGGAGCGCAGAAGGAAAAGCGGGAAAGGCCGTAGGATTTCAGAGGACCATTCAATGCCAGTCGATGGTATGTTGCGAAAGGTTTAGCCTCCTCCCTGTCCACAAGGCTATAACGAGCCCAATGGATCTACTTCCCGCATCGGATCGGATTGATTACAGGTCGACTTGTCAGGTACTCGGATTCAAGGTATGTAATGCGCTTTTCACCCTTCGAGCTTGAAGCTAATGAACCAAGGTAATTGTGAGGAAGTTGATACGTACTCATGATTTCGACAATGACATTTCCAATGAAATTGTGGCACTCAAAAAGCACTGTCAAAGCCGATACCGAAATATGGTCCAAGTCTTTCACGGCGAACTCAATCGAGACATCACAATCCATTACTTTGCTATGGAATTTTGCGGCATGAGTGTCGGAAGCTATCTAGTCAATCGCCAACTCAACGGTGCCATGGGTTCGACAAGTGTTTGGAAACAGGACAACTCAGCTCGAAAGCTAGCATACAGAATTTCCCAGCTGATATTGGATCTCGGGAAATTCGTGGAATACTATCTTTCTCTCGATAAATTGCGACATAGAGATCTCAAACCCCAAAAAGGTATGTACTTCTGTGTTTCCAGTGGATAACGGCAAAAGTTTTATTGAGTCTCCCGAACAGAGATTGGAAAATCGCCGACTTTGGATTCACATCGCCTGGGATGTCGACAGCTATGAACAGTCGATCGTCTATATCTAGTCCTTTCTTTTACGCCGTCGATCAGTGGAATTCGATGATGGCACACCCCACTCGAATATCTGCCATATTTACTTATTCCTTGCTCGGAGTGAGAATTGTCGCTCTCACACTGGCACGTTTTATTCAACATACCGACGAAAAAGGATTTAGGGGACTTTTGGATCGAATTTCCTGTAACGGGAGGGAACAGCAACGACTTCTTCTTGGCTACGGCTGCGGGTTCATAGACGACTGGATATGGACCCACATTCCGAGGTAACTTAAGTTCTCAAAAGATCTTCTAATTCGTAACAGTGGAACAACTTTCTAAAAACATATTACCAAGACAACCCTAGATGGGCTCCTCAAGACTTCATCGCCGCGAATTCCGGCTTATCAACATTTGAAAATTACACCACTGAGCAAGCTTTAAAGCCATTCAACGATCAGCAAGATGTAAACAATCCTGCTACCCCCTTTCCTCACTTTGATCCCTACACAACCGATCCCTACACAACCAACTCCACTGCGACACAAGCCTCTACATGTCCATACTTCCACCCTTCAAATTTCCTTCCAGATATCGCCGCAATGGGGCAAGAGATACATTCCGCTTATCAAGTACCTATCAACCCATCCTCATCAACCACTGAATATCGTCAACCACCTGAGTTGTTGCAAGAACTCATTCGCGTTCTATCCATGCCTCCACGTTCAACAACTTCATCCTACTTCGCTCCAAGTCAACCACTACTGTCAGTTGAACACGAACAGCTAGGTCCTTCTCATTTCATTCCCACCTCGTTCCCTGAACAACAGTACTCCACAGAGACCGCCATCATGCAACCTACCCTTCAGACGACCTATCCTCCGGACTTTGGGTTCTCCACCATCCAATTCTTAGATCCTTTAGCACGCTTCGAACAGCGTTCCTCTCGCCCTCTTCCTGCAATTCCCTCGTCTTCATCCTCCACGGCGGTCCCTAATACAGCCCCCCTGGAAGTGCGGACGAAAGGAAAGGGAAACAACCCAGTAGGTGTGAAAGGAGTAATCAAATGTCAACGCTGCCAGAACGTCAACAGTGCATGCCATGAGAATCCCGAAGACCCACAGGGACCTTGTTTGCGGTGTCTGAGAGCCAGAAGCAGGCCTCTTGAATGCGTTAGAAAGCCTGCATCAGAAAGGGAGAGGAAGGGTAGAAAAAGAGCAAGACTAGAACATTGAATGTTCTATCCATTTTTGAAAAATCACAAAAAAAGGAGAAAAGTTGAAAACCACAAAAAAAATGTTTTTGCCGTTTTGATTGAGATTGGGTTTGTTGAGTTTGATTTGAATGTATTCATATCCTGGGTTTTTGTAACCTTGTTTTTCATCGTACGTTCAGTTGTTCAGGTAATGGATGGTATGTAGTTCGGTATTAAATATGACTTCAAAATGTCTTCAATTACTTGATTGACTTCGGTTAAAATTAACCAATCGGTGAAAGTGTGCTGACTGCAATGTGTTGCGTGATTGGAATCTGACGAATGTGGCGGAAATAAGGTTTGGTAAGATGTTTAACGGCGATGTCAGTTACGTTACATTGGGTCGGTGCTCAAACCATTTCCACCGTTGAAACAACCGGTGTCCGAGTCTATAATCTCAACCGAGTGTCTTGGCAAACGTTTCGCCGTGAAGCGCCAATGTTCGGTGTGTGACTCACAAATAACCTTTTTGTCGGCTTCTTGGACAACCTTATTCGCCAAACCGCATCACTTCGCTTTCGCCACGTTGGACCTTCTAAACCGCGGTGTGGAATAGACCTCCTGTTTTCCTCTCAGAACGGTACCTAGAGTGACACCGGCCTATCTTCAAGGCTTTGCAGTTGAGTAATCGTGTCTATTTTGATGAACTAATTTGCAGTTTGAATTGCGAAACGAAACGAGATGTCAAATCAACAAGTCCGTGACCAGAAACCGCAGTCCAATGATTCGGCGTACAGTAGTCAACCGCGCTCAACAATCTTCTTCATCACCAGCCGCCGTTCGTTTCTTATCCCTCGACTCGGTACGGAGATCTTGCGGATCTTTCCTTACGTTGCGGCCGCCATCATACTCTTATCGCAATGCAAGGGAGTATTCGCAGCTCCTCTAATTTCACCTATTTCAAAACGGCAACCTACTCCTGTTGAACAGGAAATACAATGTTATGCCCTCCCCTATGGCGGCATTGGTTTTATATCTCATATTCTCACTTTTTACACCATCTGGTGCCTCTGGTTCGAAGTGCGGCCCCTTTGGCCAGCCGCAGCGATTAAGGTTCACTGGTGGGACTTTGTCATCGGCAGCGTGAGCCTTGTTGCGACTGTGGCTCTCTCCACGCTCACCATGTTTCGATGTCGCCATCATTGGCAATTTGTAGTAATTGCCTTTTGGAAACTTTGTCTATCAGCAACGGTCGGAGCCAACGTCTTTCTAAACACACTCGGACCCGGTTCACCAAACAACACGGAGCTTGGATGGTCCTCGATCTATGTGATCGGTGTCGTGGTGGGAATCACTGGTATTGGGTCCCTTGCAAACGAGAATTGGGATACGATTCCTGCAATACCCAGCATCACATACGCATTTTCGGGTTTTTGGATTGGCCTCGTTTTCTTGACGGTTTTTCTACAGTATGCAGGGCGGCAGGAAAGATTTACAGGCAACTCGGACGTGTTGTTGAACGACCACGCTAAGACTTTATTCATAAGCGTTGTTGTATTCCTAAGTAGCCTTGCTCTGTACAGCGACTGGATTCTGGGAGGCGTTGCTGGTAATTGGAGCGGAGAACCAAGCGGAGATATTGCAATATTATATTGGGCCTACTTTCTCGCAAAGCGGTTGCCGATGACTAGTCTATAAATGACAATTCATTGACATTACCGTGGAATAGTATTTTGTTAAGCACGATATTATCCTGTTGAGAATAACTTGGATGTTAATGGAGCTAAATAGAGCTCCGTAGTTGTTTCATTAATTAACTCGCACACATCCACCCAACTAATATTGAAGATTGACGCTGATCCAATTCCGTAATGGGTAACTCGTTCAAGCACGGAATGAATATCTTAATTGTAAGAACCTTGTTCCATCTGTCATTCAAATTCTGATAGCAGACAATTTCTGATTCACTGCGTGAGAATCCCCAATCCCACACCTCACAACCACCATTACGCAAGCTCTTGAACCATTGAATTAGATGTTTATCCTCCTCAGTTTCCCCTTTCGTCTTCCAGTCCAATTACCATGTACCTTTATCACACGGGGTTTATTGACCATTCCCGACTGGTGAAAACTTTAAAGTCTTGAATGCGCAATCAGCCGCGCAATTTGACAAATCGGCTACGCCCAGAATTCGTGAAGGTTAAAGTTTCAGGACGGCACGGAAACGCCATCTAGCACCGAAATAGACCGTGGGCTGCCAGTGAAAGCCTTGATAATCAATGTGCGATTCCACACAATCCACCCTTATCTCGTCCTGAGCGTCATCGGTCCCACTTCAGTCCAGAGCCCATGCGAACGTATTATGGGGTTGTGAAGGGCCGCACAGTCGGCGTCTTCCGGCGGAGGTTCTTCTTTCGTCCTCTTCCCTAACATATCAGGGCGTCATTTGACAAGGCCGTCAAAGATTATCCGGGTGCGGTCTGGAAAAGCTTTGCCACAATCGAAGAAGCAACAAAGTTCGTCAAAAGTTACAAGGTTGGTCAGCTTTCCTCCTCCCCTAAAGCTTCTGGAGATTCCGCTCCCAAAAGTTCCGCCACCAAAAGCCCCACCCCTACGAAAGGCCCTGCTCCGAAGGGCGCCACTTCTGTTGCAAAAATCGAAAGCACAGCAACAAAGACAGTAACAAAAAAGGAACCCTCTCCGACTGCAACTGTCCAGGTGCAAGAACCTGTACCATTACAAAATACAACCCCTGTCACCTCGAAGACAGAAACACCAATCCAGGTCGAAGTATCACTTCCACCTACTTATCATCGGTTTAAAAGCAAGCGATCAAGCCCTCCCGAACCACCCTTCAAGAACTTTCTTGACCGTAAGTCCTTTTCATCAAGATCTAACAAGACAAATAGACATGCAAGCTCCAGAACTCCCTCCCCTTGCCGACCCCGAACTCTTCAATAGTGTATTCTTCCAAGACTTCTCAGACAGCGA
>Ga0335074_10010721_pt1 | contig 12819 bp, 15 predicted proteins | sample Lox_Sample_23_FD_206715 | JGI IMG/M metagenome (GOLD analysis project Ga0335074, IMG submission 206715) | Soil microbial communities from Loxahatchee National Wildlife Refuge, Florida, United States - Lox_Sample_2.3 | ecosystem: Environmental > Terrestrial > Soil > Wetlands | place: USA...
AGCCTCGAGCGCGAGCGACCGGCCCGCGCGAGACGCTCGGTCCCGCAAGGGACCACGGAAGTGGCAGTTCCCGTCGAGGCGTAGTCGCTGGCAGACCCTCAAAATCCGCGGAAGAGCTCGTACTCGATCCGGTCCGGAGCGACCCCGAGTTCGTCGCGGAGACCGGCGACGGTCTCGGAGACCATCTCGGGCAGGCCCGCGACGTACCAGTGAGTCCGCCCGTCCGCGGGCACCGCGTCCCGGAGCCATCGAACGTCGATCCTCCCGACTCGACCCGTCCACGCGGAGGAGGACCGGTCCGGGCGAGTGACGGTGTAGTGCACCCGCACGTTGGGGTGCGCGCGGGCGATCGTATCGAGCTCCGACCGGAAGATCAGCTCCTCCGGGACCCGGGCCGAGCAGAGCAGAGTTAGGGGAAGGTCGAACCCCCGGTCCGTCGCGTACCGGATCATCCCTCGGAACGGGGTAACGCCGATCCCGCCGGCGACGAGCGCGACCGGTCGAGCGGGGTCGAAGAGGAATCGGCCGAGCGGACCGTAGACCTGGACCGTCTGCCCGGGGGCGAGCCGGGCGAGCGCCTGCTTGAACGGCGTATCGGAGATCCGGCAAGTGACCGCCAGGACCCCCTCCTCGGTCGGGCTGGAGGAGAGCGAAAAGGTCCGGGCGGCGCCCCACGGGTCGTCGACGCCAGGAAGACTCAACCGGATCGCCTGGTTCGAGAGGTATCGGAACGCTGTACCTTCGGTGGAGAAGCGGAACGTCATGGCGGAAGGAGACTCTCGGTGGGACTCGCGTAATGGCAGCTCGTACCGACCGGGGGTCGGCAAGGCCGTTCCGGTACTCCCGATCACGTGCACGGTCCCGGGACCGACCCGACCTTCTTAATGAGCAGATGTGCGAGATCTCGGTCGCACCGCCCATAAGGGGCATATCCCGCCCTCCGCTCTCGCGGCCCGTGCCCCGCTCTTCTCACGAACCATCTCGAACGCAGCGGGGCCGCCGGGAGGAGGGGTTCGGTGGCAATCCTGCCCGGAGCCGAGGGTACCCGAGGGACGCCCGGTGACCCCCCCGAAGGAGGAGCGGCGCAACCTGCTCCTATTGGTCACGGTCGGGCTGATCTGGGGAAGCGCGTACCCGGTGATCCGTTTCGGTCTGGTCTCGGGAGCGACTCCGATCGCCTTCGCGGCCGTGCGCTACGCGCTCTCCGCGGTGGCGATCGCGGCGTTGGCCGCCTCGATCCGCGTGCCCCGCCCTACGGCTCGGTCGCTCGGGCTCTCCGCGGTCCTCGGCATCCCCATCGTGGGGGTCTATGGGCTGCTCCTGTATGTCGGGGAACAGACGACCTCCGGCGGGCTCTCCGCGATCCTCATCGCCATCGTTCCGCTGCTGACCGTCCTCTTCGCCCTCCCGATCCTCCCGGGAGAAACCCTCCGCCCCCTCGCGCTCCTCGGGATCGTGCTCGGTTTCGTGGGCGTCTTCGTGTTGGTCTTCCCACCGCCCGGGGTCACGCTCGCGACCACGGTGTGGGGCCCCATCGCCGTGATCGGGGCCGCCGTCAGCTTCGCGCTCGGCTCGGTGATCTTGCGGGCGAAACGCCCGGAAGGTGAAACGCTCTGGGGAGTCTCGGTCCAGTTCGCGATCGCGACGGTGTTCCTCGCACTCCTCCTCCCGGTCATCGAGCCTCACTCGACGCTCCCGCTCTCGAACGACGTCCTCGCGTCGCTCGCCTACCTGGTGCTGTTCCCTTCCCTCGCGGGATATGCCCTCTACTTTTCCCTCCACCACCGGGTGGGTCCGGGCCGGGCGAACGTGGTCGCGTACGTGAACCCGATCGCCGCGCTCGCAGTGGGAGCGTTCGTCTTTGCCGAGCCGTTCAACTGGTGGGAGCTCGTGGGATTCGGGCTCGTGGTGGTCGGGCTATCGCTGGTGATGGGCCTGCTGGGGCGACGGCCGCGGTGATCCCCGCGAGGGACGGTCACGTCGGGAACGCGTTGCCCACATGCATTATCTTCCCGTCGGCACCATGGCTTCGGGGATGCCCGAGAACTACGGCGGATTCGGTCCCGGCCGACAGGCGGCGATCTATCGCGAGGGCGCCGCCGGGCGGCCGCCGCGCGTGCCGGTGTCGCCCGACGAACTCGAGGCCGCCGCCCAGCGCGTGCTCGCACCCTCCGCATTCGATTATGTTGCCGGGGGCGCAGGAGGGGAACGGACCGTGCACCAGAATGTCGCGGAGTTCGACCGCTGGCATCTCGTGCCGCGGATGCTCCGGGACGTGCACGAGCGGGACACTCGCGTGGAGGTCTTCGGAAAGCAGTTGCCGGCCCCGCTGCTGCTCGCCCCGGTCGGGGCCCTTGACGTCGTCCGGCCCGACGCCGAGCTCGCGGTCGCCCGTGCGTGCGTCGCGACCGGCGTTCCGATGGTGGCGAGCACGCTCACCTCGCATACGCTCGAAGAGATCGCCACGGAGATGGGCGGTGCCACCCGCTGGTTCCAGCTCTACTGGGGCCCCGACCGCGACCTCAACCTCAGCCTGGTGGCCCGGGCCGAGAGAGCGGGCTATTCCGCGCTCGTCGTCACCCTCGACACCCGGATCATCGGCTGGCGGAACCGCGACATTCGTCGGGGATTCCTTCCGTTCCTGGGCGGCGTGGGCCTCGGCAACTACATCGCGGACCCGGTCTTCCGCTCCCGGCTCGCCCGGCCTCCCGAGGAGGACCTCCCGACCGCCGTGCTGCGCGCGGTCGGCTCGATCGGCGACCCGACGTTCTCGTGGTCGGACGTTCGGTTCCTCAGCGAACGGACGTCCCTGCCGATCGTCGTGAAGGGGATCGTGCACCCGCAGGACGCGGTCGACGCGATGGAGGCGGGGGCGAACGGCCTCATCGTGTCGAACCACGGGGGCCGACAGGTCGACGGCAGCATTCCCACGCTCCGAGCCCTCCCCGGTGTCATGGCCGAGGCCGGCCAGCGAGTGCCGGTGCTCCTCGACAGCGGCATCCGCCACGGTTCGGACATCGCCAAGGCGCTCGCGCTCGGTGCCCGGGCCGTTCTGATCGGCCGGCCGTATGTGTGGGGCCTGGCGGTCGGGGGAGAGGAGGGGGTGCGCTCGGTGGTCGAGAACCTCCTCGCCGACTTCGACCTCACCCTCGCGCTCTGTGGGCTCGCGCGACCGTCGGAGCTCAGCCGAGAGTCGATCTCCGCAGCGTAGCGAAGTCATTCAGGCGCCAAAGAGCGCGCTCCCACGGAAACGCGGGCCTTCGCACGAACTCTCGCCGGGCCCCGCGTTGCGTACCCCGGTCCGACCGTATCCGGGGACCGGGCGGGCGTTGGGGGGCCCGACGTGCCGCGAAAGGGGCCTACGAACTCGGACGGGTCGCCGCCGAGGGGGAGGGGGCCGGAGCGGCCTGCGGAAGGCTCACGAGGCCGAGGAAGAGGAGCAGGATGCCAATGAACTCGGCGTAGTAGAGTGCGATCGGGAACGACGCGATGTAGAGGGCGCCGCCCGCTCCCAGGATCACGGCACCGGCAGCCATCAGGAGGGTCTGCCACCGCCAGGTTCGACGAAGCGACAGGGCGGTCGCGGTCAGTAGCACGACGGTGGCCGGGACGGTGACCAGCGAGGAGAGGACGATGAGCGAGATCGGGGGGTTCCCCGAGATGATCCCGCCCGAGACCATGGAAACCGGCAACGGCGTGAGGGCGCTCGCGACGGCCACTAGTCCACAGGTGGCGAGGATGTATCCGGTATAGTAACGCTCGACCCGGGGGCTGCGCAGGATCTTGGTCGCTCCGAGCGAAAGGACGCCAACGATCGCTGCCGAGCAGAACACGTAGAGCTGGAGGATCGGGGAGGAGACGGTCCCGAGATAGACCGTGCATTCGACCGCCATCGCTGCGGTCGCGATGGACAGCCCGCTCCCCCACATCAGCTGGGAACGCGAACGGTTCTCGGCGTACCGTACCAGGCCCCGGACCGAGAGGACGAACAGGAGACTGGTCAGGAGGACCAGCGAAGTTGCAATGAGGACGAACTCAGCGTCCACCGCGACTCCTCGCCAGGCGGTCGTCCCGGAAGTCGCTCGGACTCAGCATCCCAGGTTCGGGATGCAGGGCGCGCGGCGATTGATATCCCAGTCGTACGAGTAGTCCGGACCTGGTGTCCTGACTCGCAAGACACGCTCGCCCGGAGAGCCTCCGCGTCGGGGAACGCTCGGCCGCGCCCCCGTGCCAGCGCGTGGGGCCGGCAGGAGAACTTCCTCAGACTCGAGCCTGCGTCGCTCCTGGGATGCCCGCACGGGCAAAGGCGTTGGTGCGTTCCGGGAAGACGAAGCCCATACCGGCGATAGCGTTCGGCGGAAGGGTCGGCCGCCCTTTTGGTCCCGATCGTCTCCTCGGACCGCGGTCGTGCATCCTCGTAAGTCGAACGCCGCCCGACTATCTCCGGGCTCAGCCGGGGTCGTCGGGCCCGCGAGATCCGGAGCGAAGCTGATGAACTCGCGCAACGGTCCGCCGGCGGGGGGAGGACGGTTGCGCTCCATGGACGACACCCTTTCCGTGAAGATCATCGACCTCCCCGGTCCCCGTCGGGAGGCCGCCCTCCCGACCCTCATCGACTCGTTCGTCGGGATCTATCGGTGGCACGCGAAGCGCACGCTTCGTACGGTCTCCCGGGTTCGGGCGGCGGTGGTGGGCGATGAGATCGTGGGGGTCGCCCTCCTCGAACGACTGAACTCAGCGGTCGGGTACGTGTACTACCTGGCCGTCCGCTCGTCGTATCGACGTCGAGGGGTCGGTGCCCGCTTGCTGGACGACGCGATCGAGGGCTTCGCACGGTCGGGGGTCCGAGTGGTCTATGCGGCGGCCGAGGAGGAGAATGCCGCCTCCATCGCGCTGTTTCTCTCGAGGGGCTTTCGATCGGTCGAGCGCCGCGAGCGGGGGTACCTCGAAGGAGGTCTCGGGGCGTGGGGACTACGGAGCCGGATGTGGATCGTCTCCGGCGAGGTCCTCCTCGGGCGACGGCTAGCGCCCGAGCCGCCCGCGAGTCCCGCCGTCGAGTCGACCTAACTCGCCCGGGCGACGAGGCTATCCCGACCGCGACGCCTCGGGGTGCGTTGACCGGCTCCGCCCCCCCGACGTCCGAGTGGCCGCCAAGCTTGGGCCGGTTTCCCTTCGATCTCACGGCGTCCGAACTGCACGCACGGTCGGAAGCGGTGCTCGCGGAGGCGGCGGACGGGCTCCGGTCGCTGGAGGCGTCCGGCGCGCGGCCCACTGTCGAGAGCCTGCTCGAGCCGCTCGACCGCGTGCTGGCCCGCGTGCAGAACCTCAGTGTCCACGGGAGCCTCCTCTTCGGAGTCCATCCCGATGCCGAGGTCCGAGCCGCCGGCCGCGAGGTCAGCGAAGCGGCGGAGCGGTTCCTGAACCAATATCGGTTGAACGGGGCGCTCTACGCGGCTCTCGGCCGTCTCGACCTGAGCGGGGCGGACGCCCCGACGGCCTTCGCCGTCCGCAAGATGCGACGCGAGATGCGCCGGGCGGGAGCGGAGACCGACGCGGAAACGCGGACCCGCCTTCTCACCGTGAGCAACTCGATCGATCGGACCTCCAACCAGTTCATGGAGAACCTCGCCCACTTCGAGCGGTCGATCGAGGTCGACGGGCCGGAGGCGCTCCGCGGGCTTCCGACGGACTTCCTGGCGACCCACCCCCCCGACGCGCGCGGTAGAGTGCGGGTCACCACCCGCTACCCGGACTTCCGACCCGTCATGGCCTATTGCGACGACGCGAACGTGCGCCGGGCCCTCCTCCACGAGTTCATGAACCGCGCCCATCCCGAGAACGTTCCGGTCCTCCGCGAGCTTCTCGCCCTTCGGGCGGAGTTCGCCCGGACGTTGGGCTACCCCCACTACGCCGCGTTCGCGCTGGAGGACAAGATGATCGGGACACCGGGCGCGGCGCACGAGCTATTGGACCGACTCCGGGGCTTGCTGTGGGACCCCGCGCGGCGGGACCTCGAGCGGTACCTCGAGCGGAAGCGGCGGGACCAGCCGGGGGCGACCGCGCTGGACCCGTGGGACGGGGAACTGTTCGGGAGCGGGTACTACGACGGAAAGATCCGGAACGAGGAGTTCGGCGTCGACGCCCGAGTACTGCGGGACTACCTCCCGTACGGGCGGGTGCGCGACGGTCTCCTGGGTCTCTGCCGGGACCTTTTCGGCCTCTCGTTCACCCGAGCCGCGTCGGCGGCCGTCTGGCACCCGTCGGTCGAGGCGTACGACGTGCGACAGGGGGATCGGCCTCTCGGGCGGTGCTACTTCGACCTCGTTCCTCGCGAAGGCAAGTTCACGCACGCGGCGTGTTTCGCGGTCCGAGAAGGCGTCGCGGGGATCCAATACCCCCAGGCGAGCCTCGTCTGCAATTTCCTCGACCCGAACGTGGCGCCGGAGGAGGCGCGGATGGAGTGGCGCGACGTCGTCACGTTCTTCCACGAGTTCGGACACCTTTTGCACGCGCTGCTCTCGGGCCAACCCCGGTGGCGGTACAACGGCCAAGCCCAGGTGGAGTGGGACTTCATCGAGGCACCCTCGCAGCTGTTCGAGGAATGGGCCCGGGACCCCGCTACGCTCGCCACCTTCGCACGGAACCCCGACACCGGGGCGGGGATCCCGACGGACCTGCTCGAGCGGCTCCGGGGCGCGGAGGCGCTCGGGCGTCCGTCCCGCCTGCTGCGGCAGGTCGCCCTCTCCGCGATCTCGCTCGACTACTACGAACACGACCCGCCGGGCGTTGACCCCGCCGTCTCGTACCGTTCCGAGTGGGACCGGTACTATCCCTGGAGGTTTCCCGACGACTACCACCCCGAATCGTCGTTCGGGCACCTCACCGGATATTCCGCGTTCTACTACACCTACGTCTGGTCGGTCGTGATCGCGCGGGACCTGTTGAGCCCGTTCCTCGAGAAAGGGACCCTGACCGACCCCGGTGTCGCCGCCCGGTACGCCTCCGAGATCCTGGCGCCCGGCAGCAGTCGACCCGCCGCCGAACTGATCCGGGCCTACCTCGGCCGCGACTTCACCTTCGACGCGTTCGACCGATGGTCCCGCGAGACGCCGTCGACGACGCCCGGGCGCGGCTCGGTCTAGTCCGACCAGTCGGACCAGCGGTGGGCGAACCCGAGCCCGAAGGTGATCCAGGAGATCGCGAGGACGCCGGCGAGAACGACCAGCGAGACGAGGACGACCACGACGCTCTGGAAGAGCGAGAAGTGGGGCGCCCAGAACCCCACGTAGAGAAGGGTGAAGGAGATCCACGCCACGAGACCGACGATGGACACGACCACCCGACGGCGCAGCCGAGTGACCGCGTCGGAGCGACGGGAATCCCCCGGGTGGGACGGTGGGAACGCGGAACCGCTCATCGCGCGGTCGACCGGCATGCCGGGTTAAGAAGGCAGCGCACCCTGCGTGTCGGAACCGAGTCCGCTCGCTTCCCACGGGGACCCGGCCGGCCCGTGTGCCCGAAACCGATTTGGGAGCCGGGCGAGTTCCCGGGTTCGCTCCCATGCCGACGAGCGCGCGGGCCCATCGACTGCCGGGGCCGGAACTGCACATTCGGGCGGAGTTCCGGGCACCGCTTCCGTTCGTCTACGCCTGGTGCACGGACTTCGATGCGGGGGACGCCGAACGGGAGAAGGAGCATTACACTCGGCGGGTCCTCGAGCGGACTCCCCGGCGGGTCGTGTTCGAAGACCTGGCCGATGGCATCGAGGGCTGGGTCTGGTCCCGCCACGTCGTCACGCTGCGACCGCCCAACGCCTGGCACTCGGAGAGCTTCGGAAGCCATCGCGAGGCGTCGCTCGATTACGTGCTGACGCCGCTGTCGCCCGAGCGCACCCGGCTCGACCTCCGCTGGCGTCGGCGTCCGACGACCCGCACGCGCACCCGACGATCGAAGTCGGCGATCGAACGCGAGAGCACGGCCGGCTGGCGCCACTTCGCCCGCGCGCTGGAGCGGGACTACCAACGGAGCCGGTCCGGCGCCTCTCGCTGAGCCGCGAGAGGGGGAGCTCGCGAGGTCTACGCCGTCGTGATCTTTCCGGACCGCCCCATCGAGATCTGGAGCTTGCCGCGGAAATCCTTGACCCAGCCGTCGGTGATCCGGATCTTCTGACCCACACTGTAGCGCTTCGTGTCCTCACCCCAGAGGGTGAGGGTGATCGTCCCGGTCTCGTCCTGGAGGGTGGCGTCCGCCACCTGGGAAGGGCCCCGGGAAGTGGTAACGTCCCGCACCGCCGAGATGGCCGTGATGGTCGCTTCGATCGTCGCGTTCTGGTTCGCTTGCAGCGAGGCAATGCCGGGCATGACGGCGGCGGCCAGACGGGCGGGGGTTAAACACCTTCCGGTCGCCGCCCCGACGGGCCGCCGAGCTACTTCCCGCCGGAATCGGCGGTTCCGCGCCAGTCGTCGTCCTGCTCGAGCCCGAGGAGATGTCCGAGCTTCGTCTGCTTCGTTTGCATGTACGCCCGGTCGTAGGCGTTCGGGGGGACGATCACGGGGATCCGGCCGACGATCTGGATCCCGTGTTCCTCGAGGTCCTTCATCTTGTCCGGGTTGTTCGTCATGATCCGGATCGACTGGACCCGGAGCGTGCCCAGCATGTGGGCCGCGATCGCGTAATCTCGCTCGTCCGCGCGGAACCCGAGGGCTTCGTTCGCCTGGACGGTGTCGTAGCCCTGGTCCTGGAGCTGGTAGGCCTTGATCTTGTTGACAAAGCCGATCCCGCGCCCCTCCTGGCGGAGGTAGAGCACCACCCCGGAGTCCATCTTGCCGATGCGCTCGAGGGACTCGATCAGCTGGTCGCGGCAGTCGCACCGAAGCGAGCCGATCGCGTCCCCGGTCAGGCACTCCGAGTGCAGGCGCACGGGCACCTCCGCCCGTCCGACGATGTCCCCGTGGATGAACGCGGCGTGCTCCTTGCGGTCCGTCGGGCTCCAGAAGGCGGCGACCTGGTAGTCGCCGAACCGGGTCGGGAGCTCGGCAATGGCGAGCACGCGGACACACACCCCGGGCGGAGCCCCGGGACATTCGTGGGTCGCGCTCTCGGCGAGGAGCTCCTGCACGACCGTCGGGGAGATTCCCATCGGCGGTGGGAGTCGGACGACCGATTAAAGCCAACGGTATCCCAGACGCCATCGGCCGGGTCCCGCGTCGGGCGAATCGTTTAGGGGCGGTCGGCCCTCGGCGTCCGGGGGTCACCGGGCGTGGCGGAGCCCGAGGAGGAAGTTCGCTGCCCGAAGTGCGGTCGCTTGATCCCGGTGGCGGCCGACTGGAGGCTCGCCGTCTGCCCGACCTGCGGCGAAGTCGTCACGCGGATGACCTCCGACGCCACTTACGACTGAGCCGACCGCGACCGTCCCGGACGACTCCCGCCCGGGACGCCACCTCACCGGGGGACGGACCGCCGTCCCGATGCCCGCATCGAGGACCGATGCTCAACTACTTACGCCCGGTCCACGTACCGGGGTCGTCGGCCGGCCGGCTCCAAGCCGGGTCGCGCGGCGGGATGGTACACTTTCTCGGATGCCGTTCGTCGAGTACGACGAAGTGGAGGCCGTCTGCTCGGACTGCGGGCGGATCTTCCGGTCGGAAGAGGCCCTGGCGGCCCATCGCATCGACAGTCACGCCGGGCGGGTGGACACGGCTCCGAAGGACCCGTTGATCTGCCCGGAGTGCGAACAGAGGTTCACCTCGACCGCGGCCGTTCAGGCTCACCGGGCCCGCGAGCACGCCCACCCGTAGACGTCCCCGGGACCCCGCTGCCGGGGGCCGTCCCTGAGGAGCGTGAGCCGAGCCGCCCCAGCGCTAGTTTATCGCCATCTCGGGGCGTGCCGAACTCCGTCGGCGGGGAGGCGGTCCGAGGATGGTTCAGATCGATTGGCCGAGCCTGGCGATCGTCGCGGCGGTGAGCACGTGGGTCCTCGCGATCGGGACGCTGATCATCCTGTTCTGGCAGACGCATCAAACTCAGGTGCTCAACTCGGCGAACGCGGTGATGAACCTGCGAGACAAGTTCGACTCCAGCCGGATGCGCTCCGTGCGCCGCCACCTCAGCGAACGTCTTCTCAAGCAGGCCCACGAGGACATTGCGAGCATCGAGGTCATCACGTTCTTCGAGCTCATCGGGACGCTGACCCACCGGCACGTGCTGGACGAAGATCTCGTCTGGGAGGCGTTCGGTACCTGGGTCACGGCCTACTGGTGGGCCCTGCGTCACCCCGTGGACTGGGTCGGACGTCTCCGGCACGACCTCGAGGATCCCCTGATCTTTCACGAATACGAGTGGCTCTCGGACCGAGTGGTCGAACTCGACCGACGCGCGCTCGCGAAGGAGCACCACAAACTGGGGAACCCGGAGGAGGAGTCGCGACGCATCCTCAACCGGGAAGCGCTCCTCGAGTCCGTGTGACCACGCGTGACGGGGCTCCCGGCCGGTCGGACCCGCATGTCGAAAACCCGAGTGGCTCCCTCTCTCACGCTCCGAAATCGAGTGGTGCTCGGGCTCGACCTCGCGGGTTCGCCCACCCGCGACACCGGCGCCTGCGTCCTCGCCGGCCCCGGCGAGGTTCGTGCCTCGGTCCTCCACTCGGACGAAGAGATCCGTGCGCTCAGCGCAGCGAGCCGACCGGCGCTCGTCATCATCGACGCCCCGCTCTCCCTGCCTCGGGGCCGCCGGTCGATCGACGACCGGTCGGGCCCGCATCTAAGGGAGTGCGACCGGGAGCTCCTTCGCCGCCGGATCCGGTTCTTTCCCCTCACCCTAGGACCGATGCGAATGCTGACCGAGCGAGGGATGCGGCTTGCGGCCGAGCTCCGGCGGGAGGGGCTCGTGGTGGTCGAAGGCTATCCGGGGGCGGCCCAGGATCTGCTCGGCATCCCGCGAAAGTCCGCCGGAGAACCGGCGCTCGCGCGGGGTCTGCGGGGACTGGGCCTGGGCGGTGACCTCCGGGACCGCCCGCTGTCCCACGACGAGCTGGACGCCGTCACGATCGCCTATGTCGGTCGACAGCATCTGGCCGGACGAAGCCTGGTGATCGGAGACCCGACAGAGGGGCTCATGGTCCTGCCTCGTCCCCTTCGCACGCGCCGCAAGACCGTCCCCCGGCCGAGGCGCACCCGGCGCAACTAACTCGCGACCACCCCTGGCTCACCCCCTTCGAGCGGAGGCGTGCCCGCGTACGGGCCGGCCGAGAGGCACCTACCGGCTCCCGGAGGAGCGCCTACCGGTTCGACCGCGTGGGGGGGCGGGTCGACTGCGCGCCGGCGACCGGCGAGCCCCGACACGGGGGGACCGGCGTCGGAGTGCGGCGAGCCACGCTCGGCCGCCGATGGAGGGGTCCCGCGTCTGGAATCGCTCCTCCCGGATCCATCGGACCTGCCAACCGTCGGAGAACGTCGTCCGGATCTCCGCCTGGGTCACTCGTCGGGGGCCGCCCCAGTCGGTTGGCTCGTGTTCGTTGAAGCAGAGACAGAAGAACCGGCCGCCGGGGACCAACGCCGTCGCCAGGCTGGCCGCGTAGTCGCTCCGATGCGAGTCCAGGAACGTGTGGAAGAGACCGCAGTCGGTGATCGTATCGAATCGCTGCTCCAGCGCTCCGAGATCGAGCGCGCTCGCGACCCGAAATTCGGCGACGACTCCCCGGGCGGTCGCCTTCTCCGTCGCGCGGTGCACCGCGGTCGGTGCGAAGTCGACCCCCACGACGGGGTGGCCCCGTCCCGCGAGATACAGGCTCAGCTCGCCCGTCCCGCATCCGACGTCGAGCACCCGCCCGACGATCTCTCCCGCTTCCTCGAGTCGAACGAATGCGGGTTGCGGTCGTCCGATCTCCCACGGCGGCGACCCCTGGTACGCAGACTCGAAGAAATGCATGTGCGACCGGAATTGGGCTCGGCGGGCTTAACCCGGCGGGTACCGGATCGCGCCCGGAGGTCGGGCGCCGGCCCGCCCGTTCACCCGGAAGGGATCTCCACGAGGAGCTCGAGGAAGAAGCCACCGCTCCACGCCGCGCCAAAGCGTCCATCGGGCGCGAGGAAGAGCATCGGCCGGCTCGCGTTGTTCGCTTGCCCACCGAGGAGGAACGAGAACGTCGTCCGATTCAGCTCGGTGCCATTCCCGTGCACATAGCTCCCGTGCGGGTCGTACCAACCGGTGGTCCAGATCCAGAAGGTCACGTTCTGGAAGAGTACGGAGACCGGCGGCGTGCTGTTGTTCCCGAGCTGAGGGAAGGGGAGAAAGTAGCCGTCGGTGTAATACTCGTGGCCGTTCAGCCGCACGTTGGTCGTGAAGTGGCCGGGAAGGCCGGGGAGGCTCCCGCTGAAGAGGGCGAGCCCGAACGCGAGCGCGACCGCGTACACCGCGAGCGAGGCGAGGAACTTCCGCTTCCGTCGGGCGGACGGCGGCGGCGGATACGTCGGGCCGGAGAGATTCATCGCTCGAGCATCGCCGTTCCGCGCAAGAGCTTAACTCGCGAGCCGGGCTCCGAGGTCGGAACCTGCAATGCCGCCCCTTCCCTCGTCCGCTCCCGACCTGACGGGTCCGACGTCGATCCTGGAGTGGCCCACCACGTTCGCCGGGCGCGGTCGGGCCCGCCGACCCCGCCCGTTCGGTCACGTTCGGCTGGAGATCGACCTTCGCCACGAGCGCCTCGAGGAGCCCGACGTGCCCGTCCTCCGACAGTTCGAGCGGCTCCTCCGGGAGCGCTCGGTGGTCGGTCCCGCGGACCTCTTTCGCCTGAGCGCCGCCGCGGTCCACGCGTTCTCTTCC
>Ga0335074_10010722_pt1 | contig 12819 bp, 7 predicted proteins | sample Lox_Sample_23_FD_206715 | JGI IMG/M metagenome (GOLD analysis project Ga0335074, IMG submission 206715) | Soil microbial communities from Loxahatchee National Wildlife Refuge, Florida, United States - Lox_Sample_2.3 | ecosystem: Environmental > Terrestrial > Soil > Wetlands | place: USA: Florida...
CGGCCTGGATCCTGCGCCTATCCATTCAAGCGCGGGGCGGGTGTGCGCGCCTGGTGATCAGCAGGCAACCTGCTCACCGTCGACGAATGAGGCCTGGAGTGTTCCGTTCGAGCTGACGGCGACCAGGTTTGCGGAATGGCCGACGGCGACGCGGCCGGCCCGATCCTGGAATCCGGTCATGGCCGCCGGATTGGCGGTGAGCAGGCGGAGCGCGTCCCGCACGGGAGCGCCGGTGAAGGCAACACAGTTGGCGAGCGCGCGATCGAGAGTGAGGACGCTGCCGGCGAGCACGCCGTCGCGCATGGCGCGGCCCTCGGCCACCTGCACGGCAAAGCCGCCAAGCTGATATTCTCCATCGGGCATACCGGCTGCGCTCATGGCGTCGGTGACGAGGATGGCGCGGCCAGCGCCTTTGGCGCGCCACCAGAGTCGCGCCATTTCCGGCTGGGAGTGGATGCCGTCGCAGATCAGCTCGGCAAAGATTGAGTCGTCAGTGAGAACGACGCCCAGGATTCCGGGCTCGCGATGATCCAACGCGCGCATGGCGTTGAAGGTGTGCGTGGCGCTGGTTGCGCCGGCGGCGATGGCGGCGCGCGTTTCCGCGGCAGTGGCGTTGGAGTGGCCGACCGATACGCGCACGCCGCGCCTGACGGCGTGGGCTGTCAGCTCGATCGCGCCGGGCAGCTCAGGGGCAAGCGTCATGAGGCGCACGTGACCCTGGGCGGCGTCAAAGAGCCTGTCGAAGGTTGCCACGTCAGGCGCGAGCAGATGTTCTGCCGGCTGGACGCCGCGCTTGGCGTGGGAGAGAAACGGTCCTTCAAGATGAATGCCCAGGGGCCGGGCGGAGCCACTTGCATTTGGCCGCCCGATGAGGTCTGCCAGTCTCTCGACCGATCGCAAGGTTGTATCCAGGGGAGCGGTTACGGTGGTCGCCAGAAAGCTTCCGGTGCCGCGCGAAGCAAGAAAGCGTCCTACGGTGTTGAGAGCCCCGGGTGTCGCCTCCATGACATCGTGGCCGGCGGCGCCGTGAATATGGACATCGAAAAATGAGGGAGCCAGGGTGGCGCCTGGGAAATTGAGAACGCGAGCGCCGGCGGGCAGTGCAGAGTCCTTTCGGGTGGAAATGGAGGAGATCCGGTCGCCTTCGATGGTGATGACGGGATCAAGGACGACTACAGCGCCGTCAACAAGCGCATCGGCAGTGAGAATCATCGGCATACAACGCTTGCATTCTATTCGATGGCTGCACGTCTGCGAGGAAAATCAGCGCGACAGCGCTGTGGGATTCTGCTCAGTAGAAAAGTTTGAAGCTCGAAGGCGCCCGCTTCGAGCTTCTTGGGTTGGCGATGTTCCAGAACGTTCAGGCGCTGGAACCCAGGAGCTGGGATGCGCTCAGAAGGTTAGCTTGAGCGCGAGATCGATAAATCGGCCGGGATTCGAGCCGTCTTCCAGGCCAAAGGTTCCCACCGTTCCGCCGAGCCCGCCAGTCGGTCCCGTGGTGCGGACGCCGTTGCAGGCATCGCAATCACTGAAGGGCCCGGGCCAGGAGGCAGGCAGGCTGAAGATGGGGGTGTTCGTGAGGTTGACAAACTGCGCTTCGAAATCGAGGTTGACCCGTTCGGTAATGGGGAACTTCTTGGTGACATTGAGGTCGGCGGTTTTGAGGCCCGGTCCGCGCCAGATGCCGTTCTGGCAGTTGCCGAAGGTTCCGGCGGCCGGCGCGGTGGCGATGTCAGGATTGAGAGTGACGAGTCCGAATGACCCGCCAATCTGCTCCCAGGTCGGCTTGGAGTAGACGGCAACTCCGGCAACACAACTGGGGCGCGGGTTCACCGAAGTGGTGCCGGAGTCATCGGGTCCTGCGGGCTGAACGGCGAAGCCGGAGCGGAAGGTAAGATCGAGCGATGTCTGCCATCCGCCAATCACTTCGTTCACGGGCGTGGGAACGCTGGAGCCAAACGTCCTGCCCTGACCGAATGGGAGGGCGTACACAGCATAGCCATTCAAGTCTCCCGCAGCGTCGGTGATGCACTTGCCGTAGTCGCCCATGGGATCGTACTCGTTCTGGAAGAAGTTGTGCTGGCCGATGGTCTGGAATTCGCCCGTTCCTTCTTCGTCGCCATAGGAACCGAAGTAGCCGAGAGAATTGGCGAGGCACTTTGACCACGTGTAAGAACCCTGGGCATCGAGGCCGTGATAACTACGCGTGGCCACGGTCGCCTCCAAGGCGTCGTAGCGCGAAACGGCATCGGAACCGTTGTAGCGCACAGCGCCGGCGCCCGCGGCAAACAAAGCATGGGAATAAGGAGGCGGGCTGATGGTGCCGTTGGAGCTCAGCAGGGACTGACCATACCAGTAGATATCGGTCATGTGGTCGATCTTGTTGCCCACATAGCCGAGGGAGGCGGTTGTGTTTCTTCCGAACTGGTGTTGGAGGGTGAAGTTCCACTGCTGATCCACAGCGGGCTGCATATTGGGATCGGTTTCATGAATCGTTGCCCCGGAGATGCAAGCCGCGGAGAGGCTTTCGACGCCGGCGATGGTGCAGCTGGCGCTGGGAAACGCCGAGTAGCCCTGGTCGAGCGTGAAGGTGGGCAGGTTGACGGGGCCGTTGGTCACCTCGTGCGCCACGGTATTGGGAGGATTTGCGTCGGCCATATTGTTGACGCCGACGCCCTCCATATAAGTGGAGATGCCGTAGCCTCCGCGCACGACGGTGTTGGGAGCGAACCCAGGCTGCCAGGAGAATCCGATGCGGGGCTGCCAGTCGTCGACGCCGAGGTAATTGTTGTAGGCAAAACCGACTTCAGGGTTGCCGGTCTGGCGATCGAAGTTGATGTTGTAATCCTTGACGGCATCCTGACGGGGGGTTATGTCTTCCCAGCGCATTCCGAGATTCAAAGTGAGGTTATGCGAGACCTGGTAGTTGTCCTGGACAAAGCCGCCATAAACGCTGTTGCGGAGATGGAGAGTAAAAGCCGCGCCCTCCTGCACAGTTTGCGGCAGGCCGAGCATAAAGTCGGCAAAGGCATCGCCTCCGCCGTTGCTCGAATACGTTCCTGAGCTAGAGTTGCCGGTGAATTGACCGTTGAAGTTCCAGCCGCCGGCGAGACCGCCGTTGCCGGGATAGACGTCGTTCATGCGGTAATTGAAGAACTCGAAGCCGGTGTGGATCGAGTGCCGGCCGTGCGTCCATGTGACGCCGTCTTCAATCTCGATGGTGGCGTCGTGGAAGCTCTCGAGGAGGTCATTGGTGCCGAAGGAGGGATAGTTGCCGGTGCTGAAACTCATCGCGGGAAGGAAGCTGGAGTTGACGCCCGGGATTCCGAAGGCGGTAGGCAGGTTCTTTCCGCTGGAGTTGACAAACTCCTGGTCATTGGCGGGGAAATCCTGGAAACCGGCGCGGAATTCATTGACCACCGTAGGCGTGAAGGTGTGGTCGTAGTTGGCCACGAAGTTCTTCAGCGGATATTCGCGCTGCGCCGCGGGGTTCAGCACCTCGTCGATTCCATTCGAAGAGACGTACATGGTGTGCATTTGCGTCCAGCGGCCCATGATGTGATCGTTCTGCGTGGCCTGCCAATCGATCTTGGCGTCGCCCTGGTAGGCGTTGATGGTATTGCTGGTGAAATAGTTGGGCTGCTGAATTGAGCTCGTAAACAGGGATGAGGTGACGATATTCTGCGCGGCCTTGCTGAAGGCGAAGCCGTCGGTAGCTGTTGCGGCATATGCTGCGAGGTCGTTGTTGGGAATGGGCGTGCGGCTGCCGAAGTTTCCGCTATAGGGATCGTAGAGCTGCCCGCCGGCGGCGGAGCAGACGCCCTGAGAGCTGAACGACCCGCCGGCGGCGGTGCAATCGGCGCCGAAATTACCGGTGAGGAAGGCTGCGGGAACGGTGGTGTTGCTTTGCTCGGTATTGGGCACGCTATAGCGCGTGCTTTCCTGATCGATGAAGAAGAACAGTTTGTTTTTGATAATCGGACCGCCCAGAGTTCCGCCGAATTCGTTCCAGTGGAGCGGCGGCCGCGGAAAGGCAGTGTCGTTCACATAAGCGCCGGACGAGTTTTGGATCTGGAACCATGCGTAGCCCTTGTCCTGCCAGCTATTGGCGTCGAGGACGGTGTTGCGCACGTACTCGTAGAGGTCGCCATGGAACTCATTGGAGCCGGACTTCAGAGTTTCGACGATGACGCCGCCGATGTAGTTGCCAAAGTCGGCGCCGGCGTTGGTGGTGATCAGGTTGAATTCCTGCACGGCGTCGGGAGCGGGAGTATAAGCGACCTCGCTGTTGTCCTGCTGGTCCATCTCCATGCCGTCGAGGGTGAAGGTGTCATCTTGTTCGCGCGCTCCGTTGACAAACGGACGGCCGGTGCCGAAGGTGCTCACCGGTGCTTCGAAGGAGAAGACGTTGGGCGTGACGACGCCCGGAGCGAGCAGGGTGAGCTGATTGAGGTCGCGCGAAGCGAGAGGCAAATTGGAGGCGGCGTTGGCGTCAATGAGCGTGCCAACCTCGGTTGAGCCGGTCTGCAAGAGCGGAGGAAGATCGCTTACGGTGACCGTCTCATTCACCATGCCGACCTTGAGACGAAAGTCGACCCGGGCTACCTGGTTCAGCACGAGCGTAAAAGGCGTGCGCACCTCGGTGTTGAATCCTTGTGCCTCGACTTTCACCTGGATCCTGCCGACGGAAATCGCGGGGAACTCGTAGAGGCCCGCGGCAGTGGTCTTGGTGCTCCACCTGGCCGACTGGTCCACATTCACGGCGGTGACGGTGGCGTTGTCGACGGCGGCTCCGGAAGCATCAGTGACCAGACCGGAAATGGAGCCGGTGGCCTGCTGGGCTCGCGCAGTCAGCGACAACCCTGCGAGAAAAATGAACAGGCAGGCTGCGCCAGATGCAAATAGCGAGATGCGACGAATTAGCTTCACTGGAATCTCCTCCTCCTCAGTAGAGGTCCTGGTTGATGCTTCGACCTCGAAGCGTTGCTCTGACAACGACTGCCTGGCGAGCTCGAGTCAGGTTCGATTCATCGGCGGCCGAGTCAGCCCAGCGCCGATGGCTAGCCGGCCGGCTCCGCCACTGCTGTTTTCTGTTTGAGCCGGAGCTGCCCGGGGACGAAAGTTCAATTTCGATCAAATCACCGGGAAACGCGCAATCATTGATGCGAGGGATACTAACGCAAGATTTCCCTAAAAAGCAAGAGGATTTTTGAAATATTTTAGAAGATATGATCAGTTTTGTGATTTGCAATGCAGTATGTGGACTCAAATATGCGCAAATCCGTGACTTGAGTGTTATGCGGAAGCCGGAGGCCGGCAACTGCGCCACGCCCTTGATGGTTTGCCCGGGGATCGCCGAATCGAGCGACGTGAGGCGCCGGTTCGATCAGATTAACCATTGAATATAGAAGCATTTATCTCGTACGAGCATAGGAGCATCTCCGGCTCAAAGCGTCTCGAGATCGGACGAAGAGAATGCCCTGGCCGCACTTTGGCCGGTGGCTGCCGGCATGAATTCGGTCTCGGTTGCCCGGCCGGCCATGTGATTCCATAGAGCAATCGGGACATTTTCGGTTGGTAAATGATCAATATGAAATTTATTGATCATTTTATTGCATGTTTCTACTCGATATGCTATAAACTCTCGAATCGCTGCTGCTACGTTACACGAACCGGGATACAGTGTGTATTTTGAGCGGAATTGGCCGAAGACTTCATCAATCAATGATTTTCCCATCGATAGCGGGCTGCGCCGCCGCAACTGCCTTTACCTCGGGGGCCGTCGCATGCGATGGCCGGATCAACAATCCAGCAATCTGCAGGGCCTGAGCCGGAACTGATCATGAATCGCGTCTTTTTCGAGTTGTGTGTTGAATCGCTTGCCGCGGGCCGCGCCGCCCGGGTTGGGGGCGCAAATCGAATCGAATTGTGCTCAGAGCTTGCGCACGGCGGGGTTACGCCGAGCGCGGAATTGATGAAGGCCGACCTCAAATCGCTTGAGCTGCCGGTTTACGTCCTGATTCGTCCGCGCAGCGGTGATTTTTGTTTCTCGCAGGGCGAGTTCGAAGAGATGCGCCGCCAGATCGGACAAGCGAAACGGGCCGGAGCCGAGGGAATCGCCGTAGGCATTCTTCTTGAGGATGGCCGCGTGGATGTGGAGCGAACGCGCGCGCTTGTGGAACAGGCGCGTCCATTGCAAGTGACTTTTCATCGCGCCTTCGACGAGACTCCGGATTTATTTGAAGCACTGGAAGACGTCATCGAAACCGGAGCCGACAGTCTGCTGACCTCGGGAGGGGCGCGGGATGTGCTGAGCGGCGCCGACATGATCGGTGCGCTGAAGCAGCGGGCGGGAGAACGCATTCATGTGATTGCGGGCGGCGGATTGCGGCTGGAGAGCCTTGTGGAACTGGTGCGGCGGTCGGGAGTCTATTCTCTGCACGGATCGCTCAACCGCAGGAACGGCGCCCATCAGGCAGCGGAGCATGGCGGACAATTAGAGGCAGATGTGCGCGAAGCCATCCGCCTGCTCGAAGCCGAACTCCGCGCGATGACCCCGTCCATTGCGCCAAAACGATGATTTGCGGCGGTTGGATTGCGCCGCAAGACGCGGATCAAACACGAAGCACGGTGATTCCCTGACGCTCGAAGGGCGAAACCGCGTCCTGCGCGGCGCCTTCATCGGTAATGAGAACATGAATCTCACTTGCGGCGCAGATGATGGCGGGACTGACCTTACCGAGCTTGCTGGAATCGGCAGCGACAATCACCTGTTTCGACTGCTTGATCATTTTTTTGTAGACCAGCGCTTCATCCGACTCCAGAGTGGTGGCGCCGCGTTCGGCATCGAGACCGGTCACGCTGAGAAAGACTTTATCCATATATACGTTGTCGAGAAAGTTGAGCGCGGCGTTACCGGTGAGAGCAAAGGCCCAGGCCCAAAGGACCTCACCGCCCGTCAGATAGGTGCGGATTGCAGTCTGATTGCACAATTCCATGCCGATGTTGATGGCGTTGGTGATGACCTGAATTTTTTCGCGGTGACGCAGGCTTCGGCCGACGTGAGTTGTTGTGGTACCGGCGGAAAGGCCGACCGTCTCGCCGGCCTGGATGAGTTCTGCCGCCGCCAGGCCAATGCGGCGCTTGTCAGCGGCGTGACGTTGTTCCCGGGCCAGGAACGAACTGTCAAAGCGGAACGGCTCGTAAAGCAAGGGCTCGACCAGCTCGGCGCCGCCATGGGTGCGGCGGATGAGGCCGCGGTTTTCAAGGCGCGCCAGGTCGCGGCGAATGCTCGGCGCCGACGATCCAGCAACGCTCAGGAGCTCCTCGATGGTCGCGCTTCCGGAGTTGAGCAGATACTTCACAATCTGCTCAGATCGGCGATTAATGGACTCGGACATGGCAACGTGATTCTACAGCGTCGAGCAATGCGCGAACCAGCAAAATGAGCATTCCAGTGGGAAAGTATCGGAAAATAATCTTAATTTGGTCAGTTTGATGATCATAATGGCATAATACGATCATGTCTTACGGACCAGTGAACCCTTCGGAAGAATCGCTTTCCAGTGCCGGCTCCGACTCTTCGCACGCGATGCTGCGCGAGATCGATGAGCAGCCGCAGGCGCTGGATCGGACTTTGAATCTTTATCTCGAGGGGGAGGGATTGAAGCAGGAGATGGGCGGGAAGCTCAGAAGCTGGACTCCTGCGGGACGGCACGTCGTAATCGCTGCCTCGGGCTCGAGCCGCCACAGCGGACTGGCGGCCGAGGTCTGGCTGGAAGAGCTGAGCGGTTTATCTGCGGACGTGGAATACGCCAGCGAATACAAATTCGGCAGGCTTTCGTCGCCGGGTAACTCCGCATGTCTGGTGGTATCGCAATCGGGAGAGACGTCGGACACGCTGGGAGCATTGCGGCAGGCGAAGGAGCAAGGCTGGAAGACGCTGGCGATTACCAACGCGGCCGGGTCAAGCATGGCGCGCGAGGCGGATGTCTTTATGCCGGTCGCCGCCGGCATTGAGCGAGCGATTCCCGCGACGAAGAGCTTCACCGGCCAGTTGGCCGCGCTTTATCTTCTTGCGCTCTACGAAGGAGTCAGTGGAGGAACAATCGAATCGCGAAAGCTGCCGGCGCTGATTGCGGAATTGCGGAAGCAGTGCGGACTGATTGAGAGCCAATTGCCGGAATGGCACAGGCGCATGGCAACGCTGGCCGGGAAATACAGCGGCGCGTCGAACTTTCTCTACCTCGGAGGCGGCATCCACTACGCCATCGCGCGCGAAGGGGCGCTGAAACTGAAAGAAGCTTCGTATGTACATGCCGAGGGCTATCCGGTTGGAGAACTGAGGCATGGCCCGAACGCGCTGGTCAGCGACACCGTTCCTCTGGTGTCGATCGCCACATTCGATCCGGGAGTTGAGGCATCAGTGGAGCGGCGAGAGAAGACGTTGCGCCTGCTTCGCGATTTGAAGGACCAGGGCGCGAAGGTGATTGCGATAGCGAATGCGGGAGACACGGCGACAGCCGAACTGGCGACCGATTGCGTTGGAGTGGAACCCACTTCAGAGCATCTGCTGCCGTTGTCTGAAGTGGTGCCGCTGCAGCTGTTCGCCTACTTCATGGCCCTGGAGCGCGGCGTCAATATGGACCATCCACGACATTTGTCGAAGGCCGTTGTCGAAAAGTAGATCGCGGGATCGCAGAGACCGCCGGAGCAAACCTGCGGCGCCCCCGCGGGTTCAGTCGGGCACCACGAAGAGGGTGATGGACTGCGGTGGGAACGAGTAGTTGCTGATGGTGCTGGTGGCGCCGCTTGCGGGCGGCACAACCGGGGCGGCGGGCTGGGCGACGATGGCGCCGAGATTCGCGTTGCTGTACTGGTAGACCTCGGCTGCCGTTCCGCTTGCGGCGGTGAAATTTTCGAAGCTGATGGTTGAAGCGAGCGTGCCGTAGGTCTTGTTGATGACCATGACGGTGATGGCGTTGTCGGAGGTGCGCCGGGCCGCATAGACGGCGAGCTGGCCTTCTGCGTCTCCGCCGGTACCTGTGCTCGTGGCATACAAATATGTATCGCCGAATGTGGAGTTATTGCCGTCGTAGTTCCGGTAAATGCCGAAAGCGTAGTTGCCGGGACCTTGCTGGTTGTAGTTCGTCGTGGGCCAGAATGCGCCCAGATTGAGCCCCTGGCGGCCGAAGATGCCCAGGATATCGGCCTGAACGATGGCGCCGTTGATCGATTCCAGACCTCCGAAGTTGTATTCGTCGATCGCCGTACCGGTGCCGGGATAACTGTAATCGGGATTGCCCAGGGGAGCGGCGCCGCTCACCCAAGCCTGGAGCATGGGAATCAGTTGCGGAGCCTGCACGGGCGGCGAGCAACTGGATGTGTAATTGGAGTCGGTGATGTAATTGGGTTGAGGGTAATTGGGGTCGGTATAGGTGGGATCCCAGAAGACGCGGGTGCCGTTCATGCGCGCTTCCTGTTCCGGCGTGTCGCCGGCAGTGGTGAACGCGACCGAACTGCCGTTATAGTCGGGCGCAAAATAGCCGTGAATGTCAACGTAATCGAGCAGGCGGATGCCGTACTGCTGTGAGTAGTTATTAAACTGCTGCAGATAGTATTCGATCATGGGCACGCCGCCGTGCGCCTGGCGATCGTCGGGGCCGCTCCACGGCTGGTAACACGGTCCGGTGCTCCAACCATTTTCGATATCCTTTTTGGAATAGAAATATCCCCACCAGTAATCGATCACGGGGCCGCTGACCATGGCGGTGGGATCGGCGGTCTTGATGGCGAGGGCTGCGCCGATGCCGTTGTCGGTGACTTCGTCGTAGGTGAAGGGACTGGGGTGAACGTCGCGATGCACGGCGTCCCACCAGGTCGGCTCGTTATCGAGATCCCAGACAGCAACGCCTCTGCCGCTGGAGCCATTGCCATAGCCGGATGCAGCCGCCAGCGAATTGACCCAGCCACCGATCCAGGTGCCGTTGGCCCAGCTTGCGGTGACCGAACCGGGACTGGGAATTTGCGTGGAGGCGGGATTGGCTGTGGAGTTGGTTGTCGGCGGGGGCTCGGGATTGCTGGTGACCTCGGCGATTGTGTTGCTGCCAAGGATTGCGCAACCGCTCGAGCTGGTGCAGCCGCCATAGCCTTCGGCGTAGTAGCCCTGGCCGCACATTTCGCCGTTGTAACTGTTGAACGCCGAATTGCCGTTCTGGCTGACCTGGTTTGGGAAAGAGGATTGGGGAAAACTGCAGGCGTTGGTTCCGTTCGAAACCCAACCATTGACGGGTACCGTGCCCAGGACAGCGACGCCGAGCGCATCAGTGGTTGCGACGTACTGCGTAAAGTTGGTGCCACTGGTTGAGTTGGGGAATTGGCCGCCGGCGCCCTGGAAGTTCTCGAAATACCAATCGCTGGCAGAGTTGGTCCAATCATTTTGATAGTTGTAGCGCGAGGTATCGTCGCCGCCCCAGCGCAGAATGCCCGGATTGGCGATTTTCTCAGAAGCGGTATCGAGAACGTACGCATTCATTCCGTAGATGTAGGGGCTGATGGTATGCGGATTTTCGCCGGGCGTGTTGGGCGTATTCACATCGACGCTCAAGGCGGGGCCGGTGGCGGTTGCGGGCGGGTTCAGGGTGACGATGGTGCTGCCGCTGACGGAAGTGTTTTGTACGCTGGTCGCGGTGATGGTAACGGTAGCGGGCGCCGGATACGGAGTGGTGTAGAGGCCTGAAGAACTGATACTGCCTGCGCCGGTTGCCGGGGTCATCGACCACGTAACTGCGCTGCTGAAGCTGCCCGTACCGTGCACCGTGGCGGTGAATTGCTGTTGCGTTCCGATGGTTGCCGTGTTGGGCGTTACCGAGATGGAAGTGATTGCCGTCTGGTTGTAGGTTGCGATCACGGTTGCGCCGGCGCTGAGCGTCAGATTACAGACACTTCCGCTGGTTCCGGTGATGGAGGCGCATCCGCTCCAGGAGACGAAGGAATAACTATTATCAGAGAGCGCGGCGGTGAGCGTGACCTGCGTTCCACCGTTGTAGGTGAGAGAGAAAGGCGTTGTGCCGCCGGATTTCCCGTTGTTGTCAGCGGGATTGGCCGCGATGGAGATGCCGCTGGAGGGCGCGGCCGAATTGACCGTGAGCACATAGGCGGTGGGAGAGGTGACGGTGACTGAGGGGCTCGTTCCTGAAGCGTTGGCGTAGGTGGAGGAGCTGACTGCGTCGGGAGAGTAGGTTGCAGTGAAGGTGACGGTTCCAGTAGAGAGCGAATTCGCGGGAATCGTGATCTGGGCGCTGCCGGCGGACAGGGTTGTAGCGGCAGAAGTGTAGCCGCCGCCGGTGAGCGTGACCGAGCCTGTCGGTGTGGGTGCCGCGCCGCCCCCGCTGACGGCAACGGTGACTTGCAGGCTCTGGCTGGTGGCAATGCTGGAGGACGCCGGAGTCACAGTGACGGTGGGCGCGGCGAGGTTAACCGTTACCGAGTTTGGAGTGCTGGTGGCGCTGGTGTAGATCGCGGAGCCGGCGGTGTCGGGCGTATAGGTGCTGGTGAGGGGAACTTTTCCCAGGCCCAGCGAGGCGGCAGGAACAACAATCTGGGCAATGCCATTGGCCAGCGCAGTTGCCGGCGATGTATAGCTGCTGCCGCCGGTGAGCACGACCGATCCTGTCGCCACTGGCGCGCCCGTGCCGCCGCTGACGCTGACAGTCACGGTGACGCTTTGCGTGGTGGTGACGCTCTGTTCGCCCAGAGCCACGCCCACGTTGACGACGGGCGCAACCTTGCTCACCGTGACTGAGCCGCTGCCCGAAGCGCTCAGGTATGTGGCCGAGCTTGACGCATCCGGGGTGTAGGAGGCGGATAAGGTGTCGGCGCCTGCGGCGAGAGCGCCGGCGGAGATCGAGATGGTCGCGCTTCCGCTTGCGAGCGGCGTCGCCGAGGAAGAATAAGAGCCGCTGGTAAGAACCACTGAGCCGGTAGGCGTGCCGCCGCTGCCGCTGACAACCACGGTGACAGAAAGAGATTGGATGGTAGTGACGGATTGAGGGGTGGGGGTTACGGTTACGCTTGGCGTGAGCTTTTGCGGAGGGGTGGTGGTATTGTTGTGGCCCCCGCCGCCACAGGCTGTGATCCACAAGGCTGCGACAACGGATAGCCCGAGCACCTGCTGCCATGCGGCCGTCTTCATTTCTCCAGACTTCCCTTCATTGGGATGGAATTGTCTTCGCGGACTCGAGCGACTGGCAAGACCGGATTGGCTTTTCAAGTTACTTTTTGTCAGAGATGACAGCGGCGCCGTGATTGCAGAAATCCGCATTGCCGATTCAGGTTGTTGCCATAAGCGCCAGAGCCTCTCCAGCCGCTTTGGAAACGACGGAGAGGCCCGGGAGCATGGCACGAGTTCAAGCGACGTCTTACTCGACGGTGATACTCAAAGTGGAAGTCACTGTTGAGCCTCCGCCAGTGGCGGTAACGGTAATGGACGATGTGACCGGCTTGGTGGTTGTCGAGGAGCTGCCTCCGCAGGCTGAGATCATGCTGAGGCCGGCGAAAACAGCCGCCAGGAGCAGGAGCAGCTGCAGCCGATTGCGCTTTCTGAAGCCCAACAGGCAAAGCGCGACGGCGAAAGCGGCCGGGAAGTACCCCCTGCCATCGTGACGCACCAGGGCCGCCGAGGCAGGAGCCGAGACGGTGAGCGTTGTAGTGGCAGCCGAGGTTCCCGGCAGGCCCGTTGTGCTGCTGGGAGTGAACTGGGTGATGGTGCTTGGGTTGAAGGCGCAGGTGTAGCCGGTGGGCAAGTTGGAACAGGTGAAT
>Ga0335074_10010723_pt1 | contig 12819 bp, 9 predicted proteins | sample Lox_Sample_23_FD_206715 | JGI IMG/M metagenome (GOLD analysis project Ga0335074, IMG submission 206715) | Soil microbial communities from Loxahatchee National Wildlife Refuge, Florida, United States - Lox_Sample_2.3 | ecosystem: Environmental > Terrestrial > Soil > Wetlands | place: USA: Florida...
CGCCGCGCGTTTTACCCTCTCACCTTGCCGTTGACCGTCGGTCCCGGATCTATTTCGGTGGCGATCACATTGGGCGCAAATTCGACTCACCGCTACGGAATTCACATTTGGTTGATCCTCGCGGCGGTGGTCGCCACCGGTTTGATCGCGGTGAGCGTCTATCTCTGTTACGGTTTTGCGGACCGCCTGGCGCGAATGCTGGGAGAGAGCGCAATGAATGTCATCGTCCGCCTCTCGGCCTTTCTCCTTGTTTGCATCGGAGTCCAGATCACCTGGAACGGAATCGCCGCGCTTCTGTTATCGATTCGCTTTCAGGTGCGCTAAGGAACATTCATGCCGAATTCCGATGCCTTGGCGGAAAAATGGCTCACCTTCGGTCTCGCCTTCGTCGGAGGTTATGGAGACGCGGCTGGCCTCGTGCTCGCAAAGACGTTCACCGGTCACGTCACTGGTAACCTTGTGCTCGTCGCTATTTCTTTGGTTTCTCGCGATGAACGCGCCACGCTCGCTCATTTCGTCGCCATCGGTACGTTTCTTTTTGGAGTTTTCCTGAGCATCCTCGTCGCTCATCTACTCCACGAATGGCCCTCCTGGTCGTACCTTCCGGCCATCATGAGCATTGAAGTGATTCTGATCGGCGTTTCCTCCTGGGCGATGTCCATGCGCGCAGCAATCGGAGTGGGAATATTTATCGTTTGCGTTTCTCTCGCTCTTGGCCTGCAAAACGGGGCCCTCCGCCGTACAGGCGGAATCAGCGTGCACACAACGTATCTGACCGGAATGATTACGCGCCTCATCACTACAGAGGCGGACAAAATCGGCTCGCTGGCTACCGCTCCTCCTCCACCAGGACCAGACCCGACAATTGTTGTCCTTGGCGGAATCTGGGCGAGCTTCGCACTCGGAGCCGCGACGGGAGCTGCGACGGCGTTTCAATTCAGGGACCGCGGCATCCTCGGAGTCGCTTTTATTCTGCTCGCCCTCATCGTGAGATGTCTCGCATTGCGCCGGAAGGGAGATGCAGCCGCTTCTAATAAGAATTTGCAGTGAATGAAAATCCACCGCTTCGGCCAGCCATCAATGTCCCGCATTCGCCAGCGGAAGCCATACTTGAAACCGTGTATCGCCCGGTTTCGAATGGACCTGAATATTGCCGCGATGTTTCTTGACAATCCGCTGCACCGTATCCAGCCCCAGCCCCGTCCCTTCCCCTACGCCTTTCGTTGTGAAGAACGGTTCAAAAATATGTGTCACAACGTCCGCCGGGATTCCGGCCCCATTGTCTCCGATCTCGACCACAACGCAGCCGGCATCGCGATATGTCCGGACACGAAGCTCGCCGTTGCCGTTCATGGCGTCAATCGCGTTGTCGATGAGATTCGTCCACACTTGGTTGAGCTCGCTTCCGAACGAGTTGACGAGCAGCGGGATCGGCTGGTACTCGCGATGGACCGTCACTCCGCGTTTTAGCTTATGGTTCATGATCGTCAAAGTTGTTTCAAGGCTCTTCACCACGTCCACGTTTTGCACGGGAGCTTGGTCCATAAACGTGTATTGTTTGATCGCCCCAACCAGGTCAGAGATTCGCGAAGTGCTGCTTTCAATTTCGTTCAACAGGCTTGCCATCTCTACGGAAGCGGCAATTCTCACCAGTGCCGCTCGTGCGCTGCCGGTGTCGAGGTTTTCGAACAGGGATTCCAAGGCGGCCGGTTGGATTCCTCGTTGCGCCAGCTCCGCCGCTAGCTGCCACAAATCGTTCTGCCCGTGACTTCGCAGCAAGGAACCGATCTGATCTTCCAGGTCACTGATGGTCAGAGCATCAGGCGGCACCTCCTCCCAGTGCGTAATCGAAGCTTCCAGCTTCTCGATTTCCGCCTTTTGGGCGGGAGTCAGATCGCGCCGGCCAAGTTCGTGGCTGGCGTCCTTGATGCGTTTTAAAGTGTCCCGCAACTGTGCCGCCGCGCGTTTGGCAGCGGAAGCAGGATTGTTGAGCTCATGGGCGAGCCCAGCGGAGAGTTTTCCCAGCCCGGCCAGTCGGTCGCGCTGCTGTTCCAGGCGCGTCACTTCGCGGATGCGGTCGGACATCAAAGCGACCAAGCGCTTGGCCAACTCCGGCATTCTCTGAATTAGATCCGGAAACAGCACGGCCGGAAATCGCAGGATACGCCCATCCGTCAAAGCCCTACCTGTAATCGTAAATTGCTTCATCCGCGAGAAGGGCAACGCTCCCGTCACGTCGCCGACCTTGCCCGCAATTACCGTGGTGCCTCCGCCAAGCTCACCGCGCCACTCGAATTCTCCTTCGAGAAGAACAAACATTGCCTCGGGAGGGTCACCCTGCTTCGCATAGATTTCTCCCGCCTTGATGTTCACTTCCTGCGTCTTGCTGAGGAACCAGGCAATCTGATCCTCAGGCAAACCGGCGAACGTCGGAAAGCACAATAGCTCCGAGGGAGTGACCATCAGACCTTGCTCAGATATTGATGAATGAATTGCACGGCCACAGACCCCTCGCCCACGCCCGACGCTACTCGCTTCACGGAACCATGCCGCACGTCTCCCACCGCGAACACGCCGGGAATATTCGTTTCCAGCAGGAATGGATCACGTTCGAGCGACCATCCTTTCGGCCGCTCGCCATCCCGTACTAGGTCCGGGCCGGTGAGGATGAATCCCCGGTCGTCCCGCTCGATGATTCCGGAAAGCCATTCGGTCCGCGGCAGGGCGCCAATAAAGATGAACATTGAACTCGCAGGCACTCGTTCCACCTTGTTCGTGTCCGTGCACAGGACCGAAAGCTCTTCCAAACGCTTGTCTCCATGCGCTTCGGCCACGCTGGCATGAGTCCACGTTTGAATGTTGGGAGTTTGCTGGATTTGATCGATCAGATACTGGGACATGGTGGCGGCCAGGCCATCGCCGCGTACCAGAATTACGACTCGTTCGGCGTACTTGGCAAAGTTCAGCGCAGCTTGTCCTGCGGAGTTTGCCCCGCCGACCACATAGACTTTCTCGCCTTTACAAGACAGAGCCTCCGTAGCGCCGCCGCCATAGTAGACCCCGGCTCCTTGTAGTTTGTCGATTCCCGGAGCATCCAGACGTCGCCACTGCACTCCCGTGGCCACCAGCAATGCGTGGCAGGAAAGCTCGCATCCATCGGCCAGCTTGATGATTCGATAGGATCCTTCCGTCCGGACGCCTACCGCCTCTTGCGGTGACAATATCTCCACCCCAAATCGTTGCGATTGCACCACCGCCCGGCGCGCCAGATCGCCTCCGCTCAGCCCCGTAGGAAATCCGAGATAGTTCTCAATGCGCGAACTCATTCCCGCCTGACCGCCGGGAGCTTCGCGTTCAATCATCACCGTCTTCAGGCCTTCCGACGCACCGTAAACAGCCGCCGCCAGACCCGCAGGGCCTCCGCCTATAATCGCCAAATCGTAGAAGTCGGTCTGGGCCCGCGTGCGGAGTCCCACTTTTTGCGCCACGTCAGCCGGCAAGCTCTCGAGGAGTTTTGTTCCGTCCGGGAATAGCACAATGGGTAGATTCGCGGGTTCAGGCGAAAGAACCTCCAGAAGACGCTTCGTTTCCGGATCGCTGGCGGCCAGCTCCACGTCGATCCATTGATAGGGCACGTGATTCCGCGCCAGAAAATCGCGCATCTCATAGCTTCGCGGCGACCACCGTGTACCCAGCACTCGTATACCCTCGAACACCGGATGGTACGATGCCCTCCAATCATCAAGCAGGTCGTCCAGTTGCGGATACAGGTGCTCGGCCGGCGGATCCCACGGCTTCATGAAGAAGTAGTTGATGCTTGCTTCGTTGATGGCGCTGATGGCGGCATTCGTGTCCGCGTAAGCGGTCAAAAGCGCCCGCTTGGCATCGGGAAAGAGGTGCATTCCCTCCTGAAGAAATTCCACTCCGTTCATCCGAGGCATGCGCTGATCGGCGAGTAAAAGAGCCACATCGTCGTTGCGCAATTTCAGTTGCTTCAGAATTTCAAGCGCCTTCTCCGGCGAATTGCTTCCAATCACACGGTAATCCGCCCCGTATTTGGACCGCAGATCGCGCTCGATCGCCCGTAATACATCGGAGTCATCATCTACGCTAAGTAATATTGGCCTGGCCATTGGCAGCTCTCATTTGGGAGACACATACAACTCGACCTTAACATCAGTACCCCAACAAACCATTAGATACAATATCCGTCCCTTGGTCGCGGGATGTCGGAGGAGGCGAGAATAAAACGCGCACGCTTGCCCGCCTGCGGCAGGGGCGAAGTCGGCAAGCATGCCGGCAAAGGCCCATGTGAGAAACTGCCATAAGCGTCATGTGCCATCAAAGACCGTCACATGGAATTTTCGGGGGGGGCAAATCGCGGTAAGTCGTTTAATTTCTGGTGAGCCACCCAGGACTTGTCCCGATGGTTCGGGACAGGAACCCGTTACCACCTCGCCGAACGCCAAGTAGTTGGCTCGCCTGACCCGTTCTCGTGTCGTAGTCGCTGGTTTCCGTCCCGTTCGTTGCTTAATGTTCCCTATGTGTTCCCCGTCGCAGTCTCTCTGCTCCATCTGAGTCGCGCGTCACGCCTAATCCCGCTACCTCAGGCGCCGTACTCAGGTCAACTGCTTCTTCGGTGCAGGAAATATATGCGAAATCGAGATTTGCAATAATCCATCGCGCCATTGTAATCGGCCCCGACGGAAAATCTATCCGCGATGAACGAACAAAGGTTGTCCCTTCGTTCTGAGGTTCAGAACTGAAATGTGATCGCGACCGAGATTCGAGACGTAGAGCTGATCGAAATTTGGTCCACCAAAGGCGCAATTAGTTGGCTGGCAGAGAAGCAGGTTCTCTTCATCCTTGCACAGAAGATCAACTTTCCGTTCGGGAGAAACGCGATAGATGCAGTTGGAGGCGTAGGTTGTGACGTAAAGATTTCGCGCAGCATCGAAGGCGTGCCATACCATCCACGAAAACCTCCGTTGCGCCGGCCGTACCGTCGAGATTGATGGCGATCCTCAAGACTCGATCTAAGTTGCTTTCTACCACATAAAGAAATTTCTCTGCCGCATCCAACGCGAGGCCGTTCGTGAAATGGAACGGCCCTGACGAAAAGAGCGATGGCTTGCCCGAGACGGAAAGCTTCCAAATGACACCGTTGCCTCCCTTCCATTCGCCCGAGTCGCTGAAGTAAAGATTTCCCCTCGAGTCGAAGACGCTGAAATTCGGCACGCGAATCTTCGTACCGTCCACCGTGTCCACGACCAGACTTACGTCTCCATGCTGCGTCACTTTCAGAAGCGCGTGCCGGTTCAAATCGCAGACGTAAATATTTTCTTCGCGGTCCAGCGTGAGCCCCAAACAGAAGCCGCCTGTATTAGCAATTTCCTTCACATTTTTTCCGTCTGGGGAGACCCGGTAAATCTGTCCGCGCTCGCCTCCGGCGTAAAGAGTTCCATCGCGTCCCACCGCCACGCATTCGGGATGATCAAGGCCGTAGAGGACGACATGTACCTCCGAGACAGGATAGAGCATGGAATCTCCTCGTCGATGGACCAGTCCACCTAGCGGAAGACGAAGATATGCAAAATGGGCGCTTCGGGCAAGGTGAATCGAATTCACACGCACGAAGGCGAAAAACTCACGGCTTGCTGCGGAAAATTTCGCCGATCATCCTCTCTTCACCGTCCAGGATGCTTTCGATCATGCTCAAGCGGTCCTTGCTGGGAACGAACTCAAGTCGGCGAATTCCAAACGGATCGATCTCCTTGCGGATGAGGCGCAACTCTTCTGGAGTGGGCGGAGCCATCCTCGGCAGAGGATTGGCGACAAGGAATTGCCCGGCCGTCTGACTGCGAACTTCCTCAAGCGTTGCTTCGGGATGAATGTTCACAAGCTTGAACCGTCGCTCGGAATGGTCAAGCTCGAAAATCCCGAGACTCGAAATGAGCCGGACTTTGCCAGGCTGAAGGCCGTTTCGTATGCGTTCGGCGTCGCCGAGGATTCCTCTCGAGGCTGTGCAGAATTGCACCGATTCGACAAATCTCTCGGGAGAATGACGTGTGAGATAGAGCACGAAATGCTGGTGAAGATTTGCGACATCAGCCATTCCACCCTGTCCAGGGAGCCGGAGTCGCTTGCCGTTGGATTCGATCCATGCGTTATTGGTGCGCCCGTGGACATCCAACTGCGCAACGGTGATCACTTCGTGCGTGATCCGGCCCGTCTGGTAGTACCAGTGATATGTTTCATCGCCGCCCCAGAAGACTTTAGCTGTTTCCCAATCCAGCGGCTCGGCAAGCGTTAGTGACATGGGGTGAGGGTCCACGTCAATGAAGCCGCCGTTGAGTGCGATAAGAGCAAGCCCTGGGGCGTGGGTGCGCTTGGCCAGCAGGTACGAGACCATCGCGAGCGGCGAAACGGAGCCGACCGAGCAGATGCTCGAACTGTCGTACTCGTGCGCGAGCGTGGCGGCGAGAAATTCATCAACGGTGCAGGGAGCCTCGGGAGAAATATCCAGCCCGAATCGGGAAAGTCGCTCCGAGGTCAGCGCCCGGCCCGGAGTGCTTGCGGCCTGCGCGAGGAATGCCACCCGCCCTTCGGGCGGGGCGAATTGAAATTTCGGCGAATGGATTTGCTTGGCGGGCACAGCGGCTGCCTGGGGCGCAGAGGAAGCAGTCTTCTTCTTCTCGCCCTCTTCCCGCATGCGCTGGAGCAACCGACGGTAGTCCGTTGAATAGTAGGGAAGACATGAAGTGGGGTACGCCCCGAGAGGCGCCTTGGCAACTGCGCTGACAAATTCACGGGGAAGGACAAAGGATTTCGGCGCATCGCCCAGCCTGCCTACTTCCACGACTTCCTCGACGGTGAAGAGTTTGTTCTTCGCCGCTCCCAACGAGCTCAGATCCAGTCCTCGAGCCCCCTGAATTTCAATATTCCCCTGCGTATCTGCTCTTTGCGCGTGAATGAGCAGGTAATCCAAATCGAGCCGGCGAGCAAGCGCAACCGGCTCGCCGGTGAAGGGCGAAGTCGTCTTTTTCCAGAAGTCACCGGCATTCATTAGGTCGGAACCCGCGGGAATCTGAAAGGGCATTTCCGGGATGTTATAGAAGGCAGCGTGCATTCCTTGAATCATGGCCAAAGCGGTCCATTCCTCGACTTCCACGATGTTCTTTTCGAGCGCCTGTCGAAACCGTGGAGCGAGGCCGAAAAAATCCATGCTGGAAAAGCAGAAGATGAGCTTCTTGATGGCCCCAGCCTCCAGAAACAATTCGAGTGGCAACCCCCCACCCCAACTGATGTAGGTGAAGTCGTTGCGACCGAGATCCAGAACGGCAGCGATCAAGGCAATCGGCAGGCGGGAGAGATGGACACCGCCAATCCCAACGCGACAGCCGCTCGGGACCTTTTTAGCGAGTTCTTCCAGCGCAACGAATTCCGTCATTTGAATTTCGAATCCTCCCCGCGAAAGGGCGAAAAGCGCGATATTCGTGGTGACGAAGTATAGCAGCGGGGGAACGCAGGCCGAAACCGGAGGCTCGTTGTGCCGCGAGAAAAAGGCGGAGGAGGAATCCGCGTTATGGTACGTTACTGGTTCCAACTGACGCCCGCGGACCGTTCAGGCGCGCGGGACTTTCACAAATTTCAAGTCTAGGGGGCTCTTTACGATGCGCCTCAAGGATCGTGTGGCATTCGTCTCCGGCTCAGCGAGCGGAATCGGGCAGGCAATCACCGAGCTATTCTCGGCCGAAGGCGCAGCCACAGTCGGAGTGGATATTGACGAAAGAGGCGGCGTGGAGACGCGTGATCGGATCCGCGGGAAGGGCAGGCGCAGTGTTTTCGCGAAAGCCGACGTCGGATCCGAGCCCGAAGTCAGAGCGGCAGTAGAAGCGGGAATCAAGGAGTTCGGCAGGATCGATGTTCTGGCCAACATCGTCGGAATCGCCTCGGAGGCGCCCTGCCATTTGATGGAGTTGAGCGATTGGGACCGGATCATCCGCGTCAATCTAACCAGTATGTTTCTGACTTCAAAGTACGTCCTGCCAGGAATGATTGACCGAAAGTACGGTTCGATCGTCCACATGTCTTCGGTGCAGGGAATTTTGGGGCTGTCCGGATATCCGCACTACGCCGCCAGCAAGGGCGGAATCATCGCGATGACTCGCCAGATGGCGCGAGAATACGCCTCGAAGAATATTCGCGTGAATTGCATCGCGCCTGGGACGGTCGACACGCCGCTTAACCGGATGGTACTCGAGCGCGTGCCCGATCCAAAAGCACTCTATGCCGCTTGGCTAAAAATGCATCCGCTTGGAAGGCTGGGGACTCCTCTTGAAATTGCGTATGGCGCGCTCTACTTGGCAAGCGACGAAAGTTCCTGGGTGACTGGGCAATGCCTCGTGATTGATGGTGGTTTTTCTTCCTCCGCACCTGTGTGAGCCGGAGGCAGGGATCGAAGCGGCGCATCCCATCGCCGGAAAAATAAGGAGTTCAAGAAAACATGAATGGACCGTTAAAGGGCCTGCGAGTTGCAGATTTCAGCCAATTGGTGCAAGGCCCGAGCGCCACGCAATTGCTGGGAGATATGGGTGCGGACATTGTAAAGGTCGAGCCGAAAGGTGGCGATTGGTCACGCAACTGGTCGGTTGGCGATTGCTTCATGAATGGCGAAAGCCTCTCGTTTATCGCCTTCAACCGCGCAAAGCGCAGCATCACTCTCGATTTGAAGGCCCCGGAAGGCAAGGAAGTCGCGATGAGAATCATAAAGTCCTGCGACGTCCTGATCGAAAACTTCCGGCCGGGCGTGATGGACCGCCTCGGGATCGGCTATGAAGCGCTTTCCAAGGCTCATCCCGGTCTGATTTATTGCGCAAGCAGCGGATGGGGGCAGGACGGTCCCTATAAGGATCGGCCTGGACAAGATCTATTAGCGCAGTCGATCGCGGGCGTTCTGATGCTCAACGGCAGCGCGCAGGATCCGCCGATGCCAGTGGGAATTGGGCTCGCCGACCTTACCGCCTCCATGCACATCGTGATCGCCGTATTGATGGCGTTGTATGAGAAGGCGAAATCCGGGAAGGGGCAGCGAATCGACATCAATCTGCTTCACTCGATGATGCACATGGCAACGCAGGAACTCACGCTCTACTTCAATACATTGAGCGAACCTGTGCGCAGCGGCGCCGGCGTCGCTTATCCCTGTGCGGGTGCGCCGATGGGCGTCTACCAGACCAGGGACGGATTCATTTCAATCGCTATGATGCCCGTAGGGAAGATCGCGGAGCTCGTCGGCGTTTCGGGATTTGAAGGCAATGATTCGAGAAATGTGACGGACGACCGCGACGGAGTAAAGAGGAAACTTGAAGAAGGCTTCAAGCGGAAGACGACAGCGGAATTGATGGATATTTTCATGGCGGCCGATATCTGGGCGGCCCCTGTCAATCGGTTCCCCGACGTGGAACGCGATCCGCAGGTGGTACACAACAAGGTGATCATCGAATTCGAGCATCCCCAGGCGGGAAAATTCCGAACCGTAGGACCGCCTATGAAATTTAGCCGAACACCAGGCGAGATTCGCAGGCCACCCCTGTTGGGCGAGCACAAAGACGAGATCCTGGCCGAGATCGGCTACTCCGGTCAGGAAATTGCGAGATTGAAGGAATCCAAAGTCGTCTGACCTTCAGTACCACTCAAATCACATGCGAGGAATCTGGAGAACCCTCTGTGACAACCCTTCGGGGAATTACGTGGAATCACGACCGCGGCCTGGCCCCTATGTTGGCCACGGCCGCGCAATTTAGAGAGTCGCACCCGGCAGTCCAAATCGAATGGACGGTTCGCTCTCTGCAGGGCTTTGCCGATCAATCGATCCAGCAGCTCTCGGAACAGTTCGATCTGATCGTGCTCGACCATCCCTTCATGGGGACAGGCTCGAAGACCGGTTGCCTCGAACCGCTCGGCCGCCACATCTCGCCCGATGTTCTGAAAACGCTGCGAACCGAAAGTGTGGGCCACTCGCACGACAGCTACTTCTACGACGGGCGCCAATGGGCTCTGGCAATTGACGCTGCAGCGCACGTCGCCGGCTACCGCCCGGACCTGCTTGAGAAGGCGGGAGCGAAAGTCCCGGAGACGTGGGACGAAGTGTTCGAACTTGCGCGCATCCGTCCGGGATTCGTCACCACACCACTGCTGCCAGTTGATTCTTCCTGCGCTTTCCTGTCTCTCTGTGCCAACGCCGGGGAGCCTGCCTTCGCCGATTCAAACCGTGCGGTGAGGGAAAGTACAGGGGCGCTGGCTCTTGAGACTCTGAAACGTCTTTCTGAAGCATCGTCGCGCGAGGCTCTCTCGTGGAATCCCATCGCCGTGTGGGAAAGAATGGGTACGACGGACGATATCGCTTATTGCCCCCTCGGATTCGGGTATTCGAATTATGCCCGGCCGGGATACAGGAAATCACTCGTCCGATTTACCAATATTCCGTCCCAAGGTTCGCGCGGTCCGGTGGGAGCGATACTCGGTGGAGCAGGCCTCGCCATCTCGGCGCAGTGCAAAGAAATGCCGGTTGCAGTCGAGTATGCACAGTGGGTTGCGAGTGCGGAATGCCAGAAATCCATCTATGTGAGCTCGGGTGGCCAACCCGCGAATAGGAAAGCATGGATTGACCCGCAAGTGAACGCAATGACTACCAATTTTTTCGAGGATACGCTTCTCTCGCTCGAAAGATCCTATGTCCGCCCGCGATTCCCTGGGTTCGTGGAATTTCAAGCGGAGATTTCTTCCATAATCAGCGAATTCCTTCACGGGCAGAACACGGCGGCTGTGACGCTGCGTTCGCTCGACGCAAGCTACTCCCGCTGGAAATCCTAAAGAAGACTGTTGAGCCGCCCATCCCGAAGAGTCGCTGGTACCCGCGGATTAGTCACCGAAGTCGGGCAAGAATTATGCCCCAAACCAATTTCTCGTGGTGAGCCGCCCAGGACTCGAACCTGGAACCCGCTGTCACCACAACATATGCTAAGTAACTGATTCGTCTTGTTCGTTCTCGCGTCATAGTTGCTGGTTTTCGACCCTGTTCGTCGCTTAATGTTCCCCTAGAGTTCCCTGCGCGAGTTTCGCTCGTTTGATGCCAACGATGGGGTCGTGTGTCATACCTGTTCCCCATGCCGAAGGCATGGCTCTTCCAGCGCTCCCCGGCGCTGTCCGTTAACTTGTCAGGACGTTTAGCGACTTCCGCAGCTTGTCCGCCGGGCCAGCAAAACGTAGGAGAGGCCGGTTAGTTTTGGAAACCGTGCCCGAGCTTGTAAACGTAATGCTTAGTGAACCCCTTGGGGTTCACGTCACCATAGCCGGTCACGTTGCACAGAACCTCATTGCCGCTGAGCCATTTCTTGGCTGAAAAATATACGTGCCCGTTTCCCAGAACGCTTCTTGCCTCATGTCGCGAGCGAAGGTATTCAAGCATCTCCTCTCGTAGGTCCACAGGCTGATTCGTCCAAGGCGCGGTGAACAGGATCGGACGCGACTCGTCGCTACCCTCATAATCATTCACCACGAATGCGTTCGAGGTTGGCGCCCAAAGCACATCGACGTGGCGGGCATAGGAATAGACTTTGGTCGCTGCGCCGTCTCTATTGTCTATCAGAGTGAGGGTATGTGCGGGTACCTGGCTTCCGTCATCCGCATTCCGAATCGTATAGCGGCCATCGGGTGATGTGGTTTCCGAACGAGTCCCGGGAAACGAAGTCTTTTGCGCTTTCGCGTCGGCGAGCGTGACGAAACATAGGACTATCGTCAAGAGCAATCCGATCATGCGGCAGAGCCGACGAGATAGTTTCCTCAAATTGGGTCGCCTCACGCTTAGACGCCTAGGATTGTGCAGCACTACTGACAGCCGCAGCCCCCGTCAGGAGTGCAGATGGTCACCATTCGCCACTGCTTGCCCCACTGTTTCGCCTGCGCACAGGGAAGCCAAATGTCTAGCCAAGAGTCCGGTGGCACGTTGTGATGCTTTGGGTCCCAACCTTTGCCCGTGTCGTGTACGCACCCAACGTAGGCAGGCGTGTTGAACGGGTCGGTGGGTTGACTATGGAAAACAGGGTCTGGGTCGCCCGACACGCTCACGCTGGACCCAAACGGGTATGCTGGCGGAACTGTATCGGCAACCGCCACGGTGCCTGGACCCACACTACCCGGTTTTCCACCGTGCGTCTTGGGCTTGAAGAAGGGCCAGTCTGTGCCTGGTCCAGTGGTGCAGTAGGCTGTGATCAGCATGATCTTCTGAATGCACTTCAGGCCAAAGGGATCCAAGGCGTCAGTCGGATTGTTTCCTGCATACATATAGAAATTCGGCCCGAAGAGGAATGGGTCCTCGCTGATGAACCTCCCAGGAGCCGGATCGTAGTATCTGGCTCGGTAGTAATAGAGACCGGTTTCCGTGTCGAACTCACGTCCCGTATAGCGCAAGAAATTCGTCAGCGAGCCGCTGGAGTTGGTGGTGTTTCCGAACGAGTCGTACGTGTAGCTCTGAGCGAGCGTGCCTGCTGATGCGCTCAACGACGTAACCGAGCCAAGGCCATCCTGCTCGTAGTAACTCGTTGTGGTGCCGCGCTGCATCGCCAACGGTTCATCAACATTCTCTGTCTGCGTGTAGCGGGCTACCACGACGCCGCTAGCGTTCACCGTTTCGATGAGGTTCGGGCCATCGTAGGCGAAGATGCTGGTGGCAGTGGGCGAGATTTTCTCGATGCGTCTGCCGAACGGATCGTACTTGAAGGTCACGGTGCCGCCCGAGTTCGGCAGTGTGACCTCGGT
>Ga0335074_10010724_pt1 | contig 12818 bp, 5 predicted proteins | sample Lox_Sample_23_FD_206715 | JGI IMG/M metagenome (GOLD analysis project Ga0335074, IMG submission 206715) | Soil microbial communities from Loxahatchee National Wildlife Refuge, Florida, United States - Lox_Sample_2.3 | ecosystem: Environmental > Terrestrial > Soil > Wetlands | place: USA: Florida...
ACCGCAAGCTGGCGCGACGGCATCCTGCAAGTCACCCTGCCGAAGAAGCGGGGACGGCGTATCGTTGTCGAATAGCCCCCTGCGCTTCCAGATCCCGAGGCCTGTCTGATGGCGCAGCAAAACGCTCACGACAATCCCCTAACTCCATCCGCTGAAGCATCAAAAGAAGAGCTGAAGGCCGCCGCCCCACCCTCTGAACTAAAAGCAACGGAACTAAGTGGTAAGGCGCCGATTAGCAGCGAAGAACTGCTGCAATTCGCCGCTACCGGCACAGATAGTCAGCTACTCGGTCAAGAGCGGGCGCTTGACGCGATTCGCCTCGCCACGGGTATCGACGCTCCTGGATACAATGTCTTCGCGACCGGCCTTCGCTCGCGCGCCGAACGTGATTCGATCCTGCGGCTGCTCGAAGCGAAAGCCGCCACGATGCCGACTCCAGGCGATTGGGTTTACGTAAACAACTTCCGCTCGCCTGAAAACCCCTTGGCCATCTATTTGCCCTCAGGGCAAGGCGTCGAATTGCGCAATCGAATGCGCGAGCTGGTCGATTTTATCGTCGATCAACTCCCCAAGGCTTTCCGGCGCGAAGACTTTGACGCCGAACGCGGCGCGCTGCGCGACAAATACAACAAGCGCGCGCAAGAGCTGCACAGTAAATTTGAGTCACTGGCTCGTGAACGAGGCTTTGCGATCCAGAGTACGCAGGCGGGCCAGCCGATCTTCATTCCGCTAATCGAAGGAAAACCGCCGGAATCGCCCGAAGAGCTCTCACGCAAGATGAATGAGATGCCTGAGGCCGAACGCGACCGGCTGGCGAAGGTCCAGAACGAATTGCAGGTGGAGCTCGGCAAGCTGGTGATCAATCAGCAGGAGCTTATGCGCGATTTGATCGCCGATATCCGCGCGATCGAGCGCTCGTTTGCGGCCCGCCTGATCACGCCAGCGATCGAAGCGCTCAAGACTACTTTCGCCAATCCCTCCGTTTCGGCCTATTTCGACCAGGCGGCCGAGCACATGCTGAGCCATCTTGAACGCTTTCGTGAGCGCGATGAAAACGCTCCAGGCCAGGACGGAGCGCCTGAGACTCCGCGCCTGGACGGGAGCCTCCGCTTCGTCGATTACGCGGTTAACGTCGTGGTTGATAATGCTGGGCGCCGGGGCGCGCCCGTAGTCTCCGAAGACGCCCCGACCTACCGCAACCTATTCGGCACGATAGAACGAGTGATCGATCCGATGGGCCGCTCAGCGACCAACTTTATGCGGATCGTGCCGGGCTCTTTCATGAAGGCTCACGGCGGCTTCCTGGTTTTTGATTTAGAGGACGCGGCGGTTGAACCTGGCGTTTGGAAAACCCTCAAGCGCAGCCTGCGTACGGGCCGGATGACGCCGGAGACTTTCGAGCCGTTCCCCTTCTTCGCGGTTAGCGGACTAAAGCCCGAACCGATCGAGATTCGCACCAAGGTGCTGGTAGCAGGTGGTGCATATCTATACAACGTTCTCTATTTTCAGGATCCGGAGTTCCCGCCGCTATTCAAAATCAAGGCAGAATTCCGTCCGGTCATGGACGCGACGCGTGAGGCAGCCTCACATTATGCCAGTCGTGTCGGTGCGCTTGCGCGTCGCGAGCACCTGCCGGAGTTTGATGGTCCGGCCCTACAGCGCATCGTCGAATTCGGTATGCGTCAGGCTGGTGACCGTGAACGTGTTTTGGCGTCGCTCGACCGAATCGACGATCTCGCGCGCGAGTCTGCGTTTTTCGCCCGCGAAGAGGAGGCGGCCATCGTCAGCGCCGCTCACGTCGAACGTGCCCTGCGCGAACGGATGTTACGGCTCAATTTTATCGAGGAAGAGATCCGCCGCCTGATCGCGGAAGGCACTCTGATTGTTCATCTCGACGGAACTGCAGTCGGCCAAATCAATGGCCTCGCTGTGCTTGACGTAGGTGGCTACAGCTTCGGCCGCCCGTCGCGCGTCACGGCGTCCGTCGCGCTAGGGCAAGCCGGCGTGATCAATATTGAACGCGAGGCCCGGCTTTCCGGCTCGACGCACGACAAGGGCATCATGATCCTGGCCGGCTTCCTGCGCGGACGCTTCGGCCGTGATCGCCCGCTCGCGATGACCGCGAGCATCGCCTTCGAGCAATCCTATTCCGGTATCGATGGCGATAGCGCCAGCTCCACCGAGCTCTACGCGCTGCTCTCGGCCTTGAGTGGCGTGCCAATCCGCCAAGACCTCGCTGTCACCGGTTCCGTCGATCAGTATGGGACCGTTCAGGCGATTGGCGGAGTCAATGAAAAAATCGAGGGCTTTTACCGCGTATGCAAGGCGTCTGGCCTCACGGGGCGTCAGGGCGTATTAGTCCCGCGCACCAACCTGCGCAATATCATGCTCGATCGCGAAACTATCGAGGCCGTCGAACGCGGCGTCTTTCACATCTATACCGTTGAGACCATTGACCAGGGAATCGCGATCCTGACCGGGGTAAATGCTGGCACCGTTGACGAGCCGGGCACCATCAATTATCTCGCTTCCAAACGGCTTGTCGAGATGGGCGAGAAAATGCGTCAACGCCCACCCGTTGAGACCCGCGTGGTTCAGGAAGTTGCGCAGCCCGACAAGCCGCCCGCGCCGCCGGGCCCGCCTGAACCTCCAACTTAGACTCGGTCGTCACCGCATCGCGTCATTCGCTGCAAAGATCAGCTGAAACAGAACCTTCGCGAATAGCTGGATGGCCTATGCGATTTTTAGTCTGCGTGACGCTTGTGCGCGCTGCCGCTACGATAGGCCTCGAGGTTCGATACTTGATGCCGATTGATCTGCGCTTCGACCCCGGCGAGGTCGCCCTGATAACTGACCTCTACGAGCTTACGATGGCTGCGAGCTATTTTGCTCTCGGCTACAACCAGCCCGCATGCTTCGATCTTATCGTGCGGCGGATGCCGCCGCGTCGCGGATTTCTGGTGGCCGCTGGCTTGGAGCGCTTGCTCGAGGCTCTCGAAGATTTCCACTTTACGGCCGATGCGCTCGATTACCTTGCTTCACTCCAACTCTTCACTCCTGAGTTTCTCGACTTCCTTGGCAAGCTCCGCTTTACGGGTGAGATTCACGCGTTGCCCGAAGGTTCGATCTTTTTCAGCGAAGAACCGCTGCTTGAAGTCCGCGCGCCGCTGATCGAGGCTCAACTCATCGAAACGCTGGTGATCAATCAGATAGGCATGGCGTCGTTGATCGCAACCAAAGCCGCCCGCTGCGTGATTGCCGCTGGAGGCCGTCGGTTGGTCGATTTCGGTTTACGCCGAAGCCACGGCGTCGACGCCGGCTTGATCGCTGCGCGTTCGAGCTACATGACCGGCTTCATCGGCACTTCGAATGTTCTTGCCGGCCGCCGCTACGGCATTCCGGTTTACGGCACGATGGCCCATAGCTATGTCATGGTCCATGATCGCGAGCGCGAGGCCTTTGAGCATTTCGTCGCAATGTTTCCCCAACTGAGCACCCTCCTGGTCGATACTTACGATACAGCCCGAGGAGTTGAAAACGCTGCGCAAGTAGCCGGTGAGTTGAAGGATCATGGCGGACGGTTGCAAGCAGTTCGCCTCGACAGTGGCGACCTCGCCGATTTGGCATCGCGAGCACGCCGCATCCTTGACCAGCATGGGCTGCAAGATGTTCCTATTTTCGCGAGTGGGAATCTTGACGAGCTAAAAATCCAAGCGTTGCTGCGTGGCGGTGCGCCGATTGACGCTTTTGGCGTCGGCACCGAGATGGACGTTAGTGCCGACGCGCCTTCTCTCGACATCGCCTACAAGCTTTCTGAATACAACGGTATCCCGCGCATCAAGACCTCTCTCGGGAAAATGAGCCTGCCCGGCCGAAAACAAGTATTTCGTGCGATGAATCATGCAGGTGGTTTTTACGCCGACCTGATAGGGCTCGCCGACGAAGGCGCCGCCACTGCCGCGCGTGAATTCAAACCCGCGCCGTTCGAGACCGCGACGCTGCTGACTCGGCAATTCGCCAATGGCCACCGCCTGGAACCGCGTCCCACCCTCAACGAATCGCGCGAGTTATGGCAGCGCTCTCTTGGTCAACTCGAGCAACGCTACCGCGACCTCGAACGCCCGGCTGTCTATCCGGTCCGTCGGACCGCGGCGTTGAGTGCGATGCTCACCAACGAGAAACTGCGCGCCGAACGCCGCCAGGCCTGAGTGAAGAGCCAGACGATAATTATCGGCGCGGGACCCGCCGGCTTGACCGCTGCGTACGAACTCGCCCGTGCCGGACGAGATGCGATAGTCCTCGAACAGGATCCTTTACACGTCGGTGGGATCGCTCGCACCGAATCTTATAAAGGTTTCCGTTTCGACATCGGCGGCCATCGGTTCTTCTCCAAAAATGCCGCGATCGAGGACCTTTGGACCACTATCCTCGGCGATCAGCTGATCGAGCGTGAGCGCCTCTCGCGCATCTATTATCGCGGCCGCTTTTTCAAATACCCGCTCGAGTCCTTGGATGTTTTGCGACAGCTCGGCGTTTATGAAGCCGCCGCCTGCATCGCAAGCTACTTTGCCGCGCGTATACGGCCCCGGCGTCCACTCGTCAGCTTTGAGGATTGGGTCACCAACGCATTCGGCCGGCGCCTCTTCGCGATTTTCTTTCGCACCTACACCGAAAAAGTTTGGGGCATCCCTTGTGATCAGATCAGCGCCGATTGGGCAGCGCAGCGAATCAAAGACCTTTCCATGGGCGCTTTGCTCGGCCGCACCTTTAGCTTGCGTTCGCGCCGCGACGGTCCCGTTATCAAAACCCTGATTGATCGCTTTCGCTATCCAACGCTCGGGCCCGGCCAGATGTGGGACACGCTCGCAACACAACTTCGTGAGCTCGGCGTCGTGATCCAGATGGACGAGCGCGTCACGGCGATTGAGCGGGACACCGGCGGGATCACATCCGTTACGACTATTGGTCCGCGCGGCCCGCGAACGCATCACGCGGAGCATTTCATATCGACCATGCCAATCCGCGAGTTGATTGGCGCGCTCGATCCGCCCGCTCCAGCCGAGACTGCGCAGGCCGCCCGCAGTCTCAGATATCGTGATTTCATCGTCGTGACTCTGATCATCGACCGTCGCCATGTTTTTCCGGACCAATGGGTTTATATCCACGAGCCGAGCGTCAAAGTTGGGCGTATCCAGAATTTCAAAAACTGGAGTAATGCGATGGTCCCGGATCCGCGCTACACGTCACTCGGCCTGGAGTACTTCTGCTTCAATCATGACCCGATGTGGCAACTGGATGATGCTGCCTTGATCGCACTCGCCAAAGACGAACTGAACCGGCTCGGCCTCGCCGATCCGTCCCTCGTCGTTGATGGCACGGTTGTGCGCCAACGCGAGGCCTATCCGGTGTATGAAGCGAATTACAGTAAAGCTGTTGCCGTGGTACGCGACTTTATCGAGCACAAAATACCCAATCTGCAACTCGTCGGCCGCAACGGGATGCATAAGTACAACAATCAGGACCACGCGATGCTCACCGGCCTGATGGCCGCGCGCAATATCATGGGCGACTCATATGATCTATGGCGGGTCAACGCCGACGCGCTCTATCTCGAAGAAGGAGAGGAGGGGGCAGACGGCGGCCGCCTTTTTCCGCAACAAGTCACGACAACCGCTGCTCCCCGTACCGCGTGACCTTTATCCGGAGTTCGCACATGAGTGAGTCACCGGAACTCATTCTGACAGCAGCCGAGCGTCATTTGCTCGATTCCGTGGCAAGCGGAGCGATCGCGAACTTCACGACACCAGACGCACCTGCTGTTAGTCACGATCGTTGGAGTGAGCAGCAAACGCTCTCGGCCTCAGTCGTCCACGAACTCGTGACCGGGGCGAGTCCCCCATTCGCGATCGCCGCTAACGGTATTCGAATCATCGGCGCGCGCATCAATGGCCTGTTCGATCTCAGTGGCGTCGAGGTCAGCTTTCCGCTCGCCTTTATCCAATGCTCTTTCGATCGCCCGCCAATCTTCCGCGGGGCCAATCTGGAATCGCTTTCACTGAGCGGAAGCGCAATTCCAGGTCTGGAGGCGCAAGACTTGCGCATCCGTTCCGATCTCCAACTATGCGACGGCTTTCGCAGCGAGGGCGCAGTTCACGTCGATCGCGCGTCAGTTGCGGGCAATCTATCGTGCAATCGCGCGATCATGAGCGCCAGTGAGTCATGCGCGTTAAGCGCTAACGATGCGGTCATCGGCGGCCATGTATTACTAAGCAACGGCTTCGAGGCTCATGGCGAAACGAGGCTCTGCCGTGCACAAATCGGCGGCATGCTCTATTGCGCTCACGGCGAGCTGGATCATTCAGGCGCGATCGCGCTGGCCGGGGAGGACCTTAGGGTCGAGGGCAACGTCGTGATGGGCATAGGCTTTCGCGCGAATGGCCAAGTGAATCTGAGTCGCGCACGCATCGGCGGCCTCTGGTATTGCGCCCACGGCACCTTCGCGAATTCCGGGGGCGTCGCGCTGATTGCCAACGAGGCTGTAATTAGCGATCGTGCCATCCTGGGCGAGTGGTTCAGCGCCAAGGGGACGGTGAGTCTTATCGGCGCGCATGTCGCAGGCGACCTGAATTGTGTCGGTGGCATTTTCCAGCATATAGGTGGCGATGCGCTCCGCGCTGACCGGATTCAGATCGGCGGCAATCTGCGGATGCATACACGCTTTCTAGCTCAAGGCGCTGTCCGATTTGAACGGGCAACGATCGTCCGCACAATCAATTGCATCGGTGCGCGCTTCGAGAATCCGTCAGGTATCGCATTGACCCTCGAAGGCGCGCGAATCGGACACGACGCCGTTCTCGGCAGTGGCTTTCGTTCGAGTGGTACTATCAGCTTTTCTGGCGCCACGATAGGCGGTGAACTCAACTACGAAGACGCGGTCTACGACGCGCTCATAACTGACGGCGCGATGATCGGTACTTCATCGGCTTGAGCCCGTCATAGAGTTTTATCGCGCTTGACGATATCCGCCTGACGGGCTACGAATCGCCCATTCCAGGACGCAAGGAGTGAACGATGAAGATTGGCGTGATGACTCCCGCGACAGTAGCGGCAGGCGATATCGCCGCGATCGCCCACGAAGCCGAGCAACTGGGCTACGAATCTCTTTTCATTCCCGAGCATCCGGTAATTCCGATTGGCTTCAAGACGGTGCCGCCCGGCGGTGGACCCCTGCCTGAGCATTATGGCCGCTGGATGGATCCCTTTATTGCACTCGCTGTCGCCGCTGCCGTCACTCAAAACATCAAACTTGGCACGGGCATCTGTCTGTTGCCAGAACGCGAGCCGTTGGTAACGGCAAAAGCGATCGCGACGCTCGATATCGTTTCGCGTGGACGCGTAATTCTCGGTGTCGGAGCGGGATGGCTCAAGGAAGAGACTGAGGCGACCGGTGCGCAATTCGGCACGCGCTGGAAACGTCTGCGCGAAACTGTCGAAGCGCTACGCCTGCTATGGACCGAGCCCGAGCCGAGCTATCAGGGCGAGCTCGTCCGCTTCGCTCCTCTTCGATGCGATCCCAAGCCGGTGCAGAAGGGCGGGCCGCCGATCCTGCTTGGCGCACATGGTCCAAAGGGCCGCGAGCGCGTCGTCCGCAGCTACGACGGTTGGTGTCCGGTGGCCGGCCAGCCCCAGGATTTCAAGCGCGAGGTTGATGAGCTTCGTGCGCTGGCCAAAGAGCGCGGGCGCAACCCAGACACGTTGCAAATCATGGCCTTCGTCGGGCCTCGCGAGGACGGTCTTTCCCTCGACGACCTTAAGTTTTATGAAGATGCGGGCGCCAACCGGCTGGTGCTGTTCTCCCAGCGCGACGCAATCAAGATGGCAAATGGCCAAGCCCTCGATGTGATCCGCCGCGTTGCTCCGACCGTTGAACGCGCGACGCGTTTGTAACGCCGCTCACTGATTGATGATCCTTAGCTCGACTCTTCGCGCCGACGACGTTCGATACTCGCCGAGGGCTCGTTTGCGAAGGTCTGGGCAAGGCACCGCCCCGCTAGTCCGCTAACGCTAGCGGATGCGTCTTCCGTGAAAGCGCCGGGGACGGTCCATGCAGGCCATCGTAGACCAACGCGCGCCCGTTGGAATGGAAGCCCATCGCGGCCATCGTGCGCACCCATTTCGATTCGAGCGCCGGGACGCCGCCGATCGCTTCAATCACCAGCTTCGGTCGCAGTTTCATCAGCGCGGAGAGCGCAGCAACGAGCGTTTCATTATTGAGCGACGGTGCCGCTTCCAACGACTTTCCGGCGAGTCCGAGGATTACAGTGCCGTTGCGGATCGCAATCAGATTCCCCGCTTCACGCGCGATTCCGCATCCCGGCAGAATCTGACCATAGGGATTCGCAGGATCGGCCGCACTCATCGCAACGATGCCGGCAGATCCTTCCCCGCGCATCGCACGCAGCATCGCGAGGGCCTCGGGCAACGCGTATTGCTCACCGGAAAGCGAGCGTACGAAGTACCCCCGTCTAATCATCCCGCCGTACTCCATGCGTCGCAGCGCAAATACCAGATCTTTCCACGCGATCGTCGCCGCTTCATCTGCAAGCATCTCGCGGGTCAGCACGCCGTGGCGCGTTAGGAGCACTTGCGCGATCGCCCGCGCATGATCGAACGCGTGAGCTTCGCCCCGCCGCGTGGTCGCTTCATTATCAGCGAATGCCTCAATCAGTGACCAGCGCCCGCTGAGACTTGACCGCAGCCGCGCTCGCACAGCCGCATCGTGACGAATAGCTCCTCGCCCACGCGAATTCCGCGACACCTTGCGAGGAGTATCGTTTAACTGGTTGATAGCGTCGGGTTCTCCGGCCAGCAGGCGTAGCGGTCCGAAACTATCGTTGGATACGCTGCCGCGCGCGGCGAGACGCCACAATGTGATCAGCGTGTCGCGCTCGGAAAGCTCAGCGCGATCGGCCACCTGATCGAGGTACTGCGCTCCACCCGTTTGCAACGCTCCGATGACGGCAAGGCTCTTCGCGTCTTCCGCCGGTGTTTCTTCGCGCGTCGTTTCCCCGCGTGAGACGAGAAACAGTGACAAAGCCGTCTTGCGTGGCACGAACGCGATCCGTTCAGGCACCGCCGGGTAGCCGGCAGCTTCGTCATCGAGGGGCAAGGCGAGCCAGCGCAATTCTCCGCCCATGCATAACAGGTCCAGATATTCCGGCCGATAGCTGGAAATCCGCGCTGGCAAAATCGCCGTTTCCCACATCGCCGGCGTGAACCCGAGGCCGGCGAGCTGTTCCACCACGGTTCGCGTGCCTTCAACGCCGGAAGGTAATTCGTTGTCGCTGAGATGGAACCAGCGCAGACGAAACGCCGTAAATTCCTCATCGCTGCACGGCTCGACTTCCGCTCGTAGCCGTCCGAGGGTCTCGCGATGGATTCGTTCGAGCACGTACCGATCACACCATTGCTCCGCGCCTTTACTCGATGCGCCATCCGAAAGAGGGGCTGGCCTAGTGAAATAGCCGCGAAAGATCGCGCCTCTCGCTTCGAGCGCCGCCAGGTTCAACAAAATATCGTTGACTGGCAGCTGCAATCGTTCAGCGAGTTGTGCCGACGTGACCGGTCCCGAGGTCGCGAGTCTGCGCCGCACGATTTCCTCGATCGCATGATCGGGTTCTTCGTAAGGTTCTGCTACATCGGCTGATTCGGCAAACAACGCTTCCGGATATACCGTCGTGAAGAGTGGGGCATCCTCGCCTGCAATCATGGCCTCAGGCGCATCAGGGCTAACCCGGATTCGGCGGAGTCGCTTAGAGCGCTCCAACTCCTGGATAATCCTCCGCCTCTCAACCGAGCCCTCATCGGCATCGCCTGGATCAACGCCGATCAAATCCTCCACGCTGATCGCCCCGTGCTTACGCACCAGTTCGTACCATTCATCGGGCGTGCGGGGTCGCGACGAGCCTTGACCGCTGAGTTGGGCGACGACCCTGCTGACCGCCTCCACCGCGAGCATCGACGAGAGATCTTCGTTGCGAAAGGCGTCCTCGGCGATCGAGCGATTCGTCGCGACAGTGCGGCTCCGGCGGTTCGCCCGCTCGCCATCGTCGAGGAACGAGTAGTCCCACGCCATCAAAATCCGCTGCGCGAATACCGACGGCGCGACGCTATCGACGTAGACCGCCCTGATTGATCGATCTTCGAGACCGCGCATCACGGCCTCGAGCCGTCGTACATCAGTCGTCTCACTGAGGCACTCATTCACCGTCTCGGCGACGACGAAATGATCTGGCACCTCGATCGCCGGTGGCCGATTCTCGAAACAGGCATTACGCTGCGGAAACAGCGACGTGATCAACTCCTGCGTGCGCAAGCGCTGAATCCACGCCGGTACCTTACGGCCCTGCATCGAGCGCATGATATACAGCGCGCGCGTTGCGACATGGCGCAGCCGCACCTCGAACATCGGCGCGTCAAGCAGCGCCTGCACGAGGCAGTCGCGCACCGTCCGCGAGTTGAGCATCGCGGGTACTTGGTCGAGCGGGAAACTATGGCGCGAGTTCAGCGCCAGCAGTATTGCATCGTCAATCGCCGAGGCTTGAATCTCGAAATCGAACGACTGGCACAGGCGCTTGCGCAACGCGAGACCGAGACCGCGATTGAAGCGCATCCCGAACGGCGCGTGGATAACGATCTGCGTCCCACCGAGGCCGTCGAAGAAACGCTCGAACACGATCGTCTTTTCGTCGGGCAAGACGCCCAGCGCTGCAAACCCGCGCCGAACGTGCGCGACGGCTTGCACCGCTGCCTCGTGGTCGAGACCACATTCATCGCCAAGCCATTGGATCGCCGCGGCTTCCCCGCCGTTGCCTTGCGCGAGCCGCGCGGCAATCTCCCGCCGCACCGCACACACCTCCGTCGACAATGCATGCGAGCGGCCGGCCGCTTCGGTTTGCCACCAAGGCAGTGTTGGTGCCATTCCGGGTGCCGCCTCGACCATCAGCCGGTTCTTCGAGATACGCAGGATTCGCCACGGCATCGATCCGAGCGCAAACACGTCATGCCGCGACGCCTCCTGGGCGAAATCTTCTTCGACGTCACCAATTTTGCGGCTCTGCGCCTCAATCACAACGTCGTAGTTGCCACTTTCCGGAATCGTTCCGCCGGAGGTCAACGCGGCCAGCCGTGCCCCGCGCCGTGGACGCACCCGCTTGGAAGCGCGATCGTGAAAAATCTTCGGCGACGCGCCCGCGATCCGTTCAGGTGTCGATGTCGCCATCTGATCGAGCAAATGAGTGAGCTGATCTGCTTCGAGTCCAGCGAAGTTATAGGCGCCGCGTAGCACTTCGAGCAGGTCGTCGTCCGCGATCTCTTCCTCTTCGGCAGCAATTGCAACAATTTGTTGCGCGAGCACGTCCATGCCCATTGCGGGCACTTCCACTTCATCCATGCGTCCGCCACGGATCGCATGCACGGCGGCAGCGCATTCGATCAGATCGTCAATATTGAGCGCGAAGAAACGACCTTTTGGCATCGCTCCCGGCCGATGCCCAGAGCGTCCGATTCGTTGGACCGCCGCCGCGATCCCTTTCGGCGAATCGATCTGGCATACGAGATCCACCGCGCCCACGTCGATCCCGAGTTCCAGCGAGGCAGTTGCGACTATTGCCTTCAGCTCTCCGCACTTGAGTCGCTGTTCAGCCTCGAGACGTTCGGCACGTGCGAGGCTCCCATGATGAGCGGCGACCGCGTCTTCACCCAGTCGCTTCTGCAATGCCAGCGTAATCCGCTCGGCCCATCGCCGGCTCAACGTAAAGACCAGGGTCGTCTGATGTTCCCGAATCAGTTGCGCGACCGCATCATACATCGCGTCCCAATGCGGATGAGTCGCCAATGTTCCAAGTTCAGGACCAGGTGCGATTACCTTGACATCGACTTCGCGCCGCACCGTATCGGCACGCACGATTTGCACCGATCGAGCCACTCGCCCGCCATCATTCGAAAGTTCAGTGCCCGCCAGAAATTCGGCCAGCGTCGTAATCGGGTTCAGTGTCGCGGACAGCCCGATTCGCACCGGCCGGGCCATCCCGTTGTGGCGGACCATCCGTTCGAGCCGTTCCAGCGTCACGGCAAGGTGAGCGCCGCGTTTGTTGCCCGCAACGGCATGCAGTTCATCGACGATTACGTAGCGAACGGCCGCAAGCTTCATGCGGAAACGCGCTGACGTCAGGAGGATGAACAGTGATTCCGGTGTCGTGACGAGAATATGCGGCGGCCGCCGCAGCATCGCGCCACGCTCAGCGACGGGCGTGTCGCCGGTGCGAAGGCCAGCGCGAATCGGGTCCAGCTTTAATCCCGCTGCCCGCGCTGCCTCACCGACGCCCGCCAGCGGTTCCTCGAGATTAAGCCGAATATCGTTCGCGAGCGCCTTGAGGGGCGAAACGTACAGAATCGAGACTTCGTCCTTCAGCGCACCTTCCTGTGCGTCCATGACCAGTTGGTTGATCGTCCACAAAAAGGCCGCGAGCGTCTTGCCGCTCCCGGTCGGTGCGCAAAGCAGCACATCGTGGCCCGGCGGTTCAGCAGCCTGCGCAATCATTGGCCATCCGAGTTCCTGCGCCAGCGTCATTGCCCCGAACCGGCCTGTGAACCAGTTGCGCACTATCGGATGGAAGCTGGTAAGAGGTTTCATTTTGATTCTATCGGCGCGATTCCTGGACGAATCGACGCAGCCATTCTCACCCAACCGCCATCGAAAATAGCACATGAGAGCAGCAGAACCGGCAGGGACTGAAAAGCTCATTGGAGTTGGCGAG
>Ga0335074_10010725_pt1 | contig 12818 bp, 11 predicted proteins | sample Lox_Sample_23_FD_206715 | JGI IMG/M metagenome (GOLD analysis project Ga0335074, IMG submission 206715) | Soil microbial communities from Loxahatchee National Wildlife Refuge, Florida, United States - Lox_Sample_2.3 | ecosystem: Environmental > Terrestrial > Soil > Wetlands | place: USA...
GGCCCGCGAAGGACCCGTTCCAGCCCGACGGCGGGCTCGCGGTGCTGCGGGGCAGCCTGGTCCCGAACGGCGCGGTGGTGAAGACGCCGGGTATCGAGACGCTCAGGTTCGACGGGCGCGCGCGGGTGTTCGAGTGCGAGGAGGACTGCTTCGCGGCGGTCACCGCTCGGCAGGTCGCCAAGGGCGACGTCCTGGTCATCAGGAACGAGGGCCCCAGGGGCGGGCCGGGCATGCGCGAGATGCTCGCGGTCACCGCGGCCATCAAGGGCGCCGGGCTGGGCCGCGACGTGGTCCTGGTCACCGACGGGCGGTTCTCCGGTGCCACGTTCGGGGCCTGCGTGGCGCACGCGGCGCCCGAAGCCTGGGATGGCGGGCCGATCGCGCTGGTCCGCGACGGCGACGGCATCCTGCTGGACGTCCCGCAGCGCCGGCTCGAGCTGGCGGTCGACGACGCGGAACTGCAGCGGCGGCGGGCCGAGTGGAGGCGCCCGGCGCCCAATTACACCAGCGGGGCGATGGCCAAGTACGCCGCGCTGGTGTCCGGCGCGGACCGGGGCGCGGTCTGCACGGTGCCCGCCGCCGTGTCCGCCGGGACGTAAGCGGGTACCGGTCCCCCGTGACGGAAGCAGATGACGACGGGCCGGGGCGGCCCGGCAGTATCGGCCGCCCTGGGCGCCCGCCGCGCCGCGGGATGTGGGGCGTCACCCGGTCGATCTTGCTGCTCGAGCACGCCCAGGACGTCATCACGATCGCCGTGGGCGTCCTGCTGATCCTGGTGTCCGCGGCCCTGCTGATCTCCGGTGTCGCCGACTTCGCCCACGCGCTGGCCGCGACCAGGATCTGGACGGCCGAGTCCATCCTCAATGCCACCACCAGCTTCCTCGACGAGATCCTGCTGGTGCTGATCCTGGTGGAGATCGTGCACACGGTGGTGCTCTCACTGCACTCACACCGGCTGGTGGCCCAGCCGTTCATCGTCGTCGGGCTCATCGCGGTGATCAGGAAGATCCTGTTCGTGCTGAGCGGCCAGAAGACGGTGAGCACGTCCGTGCTTGGGCTGCTGATCGCGATGACCGCGGTCTTCATCCTCGGCCTTATCCTCGTCAACCGGTTCGAGAAGAGCGCCGAACCGGACGTGGACTGAAAATCCTCAGGGCCTGAGTGGCGGATTCGCCGGGTCGAGGAAGCCGCGTTCCTTCAGCCAGCCGTACAACGGCGTGGCCGCCGGGTCGTGGCCCCAGGCGTGGTCCCCGCCCAGGTCCTCGGTACCGCCGAGCAGTTGCTGCTGAACGGGGCTCAGCCGGCCGAGCCAGTCGCTGGCCCGGAGCGGGGCGAAGTCATCGCGGATGGCGGCCCACCGGTAGGTGTAGCCGAAGAACGCCGCCTTGCGGGTGTGCTCGGAGTAGTTGCGTGACCGGGTGTGCCAGATCCGGCGGTCGAAGAATACGGCGTCGCCGGGCCTGGCGGTCACCTCGACGGCGCCTTCGGGATCGGGCCACTGGATGTCGCGCCGCGGCGGGCCGTCGATCCAGTTCACCTCGTGGCTGCCCGGCACGACCTTCAGGTTGCCGCGGCCTGGCTCGGAGACGTCGGAAAGCCAGTACGCCAGTTTCACCGACAGTCGCGGCCGCGGGGTCGTCTCGATCTCGCAGTTCTGCCTGCCGCCGTCCTGGTGCCACTCAAACCGGAACGGCACGGATACCCGGACCGGCGGATGGACATCAAGGTGAGAATGGTAAACGTGAATGTTCCAGCCCAGAGTCGACCACACGTAGGGAAACGTGGCCGGATGATCGATCAGGCCGGCGACTTCCGGGCAGTTCGCGACCGCGCTGAGCAGGTGCATCGACCCGTCCTGGCTCAGTGAGCCCGCCCTGGCCCTGGCGGCGTGCACGCGGTCGATCGCGTCGCGCGCGGCCGCGACCTCATCGGGGGAGAGCGCGCCCCGGATGATCAGGTAGCCGTCGCGTTCGAAGGCGGCCCGCTGCTCAGCCGTCACCGGCGCGGGCGGAGCGGCGCTCGTTGCTCGACTCATGCTGCCAGTCAAGGCAGCGTGGTGTTGTCAGCCCGTATGCGGTTTCCGATATGTCAGCGATATGCACCGGCTCGTAACCTTCAGAGCATGCGTGGGCTGGTCGTCAAGGATGAGCCCTTACCGCCTGGCCCCGCGCGACTTGATCCTGCCCAGGGCACCGGTTCCGCCTTTGCCGAATACGAAAGACACGATCCGCTGGGCGGTCGCGTGTGAGACACCAGCCGCCTGGGCGAAGCTGGTGATGCCTGCGGCGTTGTTGCCGCCGGCCCGCTTGGCGGCGGCCAGCCCCTTATCGAGTCGGCTCTGGCTGATACCGCCAGGCGAGGCGAGCGCGCCGGATGGCTGGGAGCCGGCTGCGGGCCTGCTGATCCCGGCAGGCTTTGTGTTGACGGCGGTCGCTGGGTGCCCTGGCTTGGGGGCCGGCGAGCCAGGACCGGACGCGAAAGCGGCAACTGGAACGGCGATCGCCGCCGCGGTCATGGCTGCGGCGAGGGCTGTACGACGGTAGCGGACAAGCATGATGCGCTTCCTTTCGGTTGGATCGGGCGGGCCGCCAGTGCTGCGTCGCAGGTAGCCAGCCGTTTTCACGTTCTGACCGGCACCGCGGCTGTGAACAGCTGCAACTGCCCGGTCCGGGTGTCGTTCCAGAGCGGGTGAAAGGCACCAGGGGTGGTGGCCAGCGCCTGATAGTCGCCGATCGACCACATCCCGTTCCCCCTTATCTCCCCTAGAGCGGGGTTGAAGGGTTTGTCGGTGACCGTGATCGGGCGGCCGAAGCGCAGCGAACCGGGCTCGGAAAGCATCAGCACCACGCTGACCTGGCCCTTGGCCCAGGCGAACGCCATGACCCCGATCCGGCCAGTGTCGTCGATCGCCACCTGGGGCTCGAAGTAGATGACCTGGTCCTGCGGGGTCACCGGCGTGGCCGGGGACCAGGTGCGGCCTCCGTCCTTGGAGGCCGCGAGCAAGATGCGGGCGTGGCCAGCGTTCGCCTTCTGAGCGCTGAAAACGGCGCAGACCAGGCCCCCGTCAGGACCGGCCGCGATCGCGGGCAGCGAGTCGCTGGTGCCGGGGAGCCCAGAAAACGAAACGTTGATCGTGCCCCGCCCGATCGCGATGGGAGCGCCGAACGTCTCGCCCCGATCCTGGGAGCAGAGCACGGTCATGGTCGCCGGGGTATCGGATGGCTGTGTCCCTGTCGTCTCCAGCGGACCGGCACTCCCTACGCCCCTGCCCGCTCCGTACATCACGTACACGCCGCCAGGAGGGCCGCAGGCGACCATGGCGTCCCCCAGCCCGCTGGTCACGCTGGCGATGGTGCGCGGGGCCCCGAACGTCAGCCCTCCGTCGGTGGAACGGGCGTACCCGACGGCGGTGGTGTTGCCGGGGCGGTACCCCGCAGTCCACACAACGTGCACCGCCCCCGGCCGCTGGCGCTCGGTGGCCAGCCAGGGACGGTCGAGCGGACTGTAGCCGGTCACCGCCACCGGTGCGGTGAACGTGCGCCCGCCGTCGTCGGTGCGCCAGACGTAGACGCCGCGTGCGGCGCCCTTGGGGCTGCCCGGCGCCGCTACGAGCCCGCAGACCAGGCCGTGGCCGGCGCCGTCGAAGTCGGCGCTGACGTTGCCTCCCTCGGGAGAGCCCACCGGCATCGGCAACGGGCCGTTGCTCCGCCAGGTCAGCCCGCCGTCGAACGAGGCGTACGCGGCCAGGGGGCCGCTGGCTAGCTCGCACGCGGCCAGCAAGTTACACGGGTCACGCGGGTTCACGGCCAAGCATGGCTCGGCATGGCCGACGTTGCCGTCATTACTGACCCGCACGTTGGCGGCTTTCCTGCCCCCCACGGCCCGGGCCCGGAGCGGAAGTCCGGCCGCCGCCAGCGAGGATGCGGCGAGGGTGCCACAGCAGAAATCGCGACGGGAGACGTGCAGTGGATCCACGGTGTCATAACTCCTTTGCGGGCAGGTAACGGAAGCGATATGCCGGAAGTTCTACGCCGGGGTGGGTGACATCAGCGCTACCGGCGATGTTGCACGGATGTCATCCCGGCCGGCGCATGATGGTGCGATGCGGGTGCTGGTGGCCGAGGACCACGTGATGCTGGCCGGGCGGATCACTCAGGGGCTGAGCCAGGCCGGGATGTCCGCGGACGCCGTGCACGACGGCGCGGCAGCGCTGGATGCCGCCGCGCAGACGGCCTATGACGTGATCGTGCTCGACCGTGACCTGCCGGTGGTGCACGGCGACCGGGTGTGCCGTACCTTGGCCGGCGGCGGCCCGCGGATCTTGATGCTCACGGCCGCCGCCGACGTCGACGACCGGGTCGGCGGGCTGGAACTGGGCGCGGATGACTACCTGGGCAAGCCGTTCGCGTTCGCCGAGCTTGTCGCCCGAGTGCGAGCGCTGTCGCGCCGCGCGCCGTCCGCGCCGCCAGTTCTGTGTCGCGGGGACCTGTCCGTGGACCTTGCCCGGCAGCGCGCCAGTCGCGGTGACCGCTCGCTGTCTCTGACCCGCAAGGAATTCGGGATCCTGGAGATGCTGCTGCTCGCCGACGGCGTGGTGGTCAGCGCGGAGGAACTGCTTGAGCACGTGTGGGACGCGCACGCCGACCCATTCAGCAACATCGTCTCGGTGACGATGACCCGGCTGCGGCGCAAGCTCGGCGACCCGCCGCTGATACAGACCGTGGTGGGCAAGGGATACCGGATGTGACCAGTCTGCGGCTGACCGTCCGGGCCCGGCTGACCCTGCTGTATACCGGCCTGTTCGCCGTGTGCGGGGCGATCGTCGTTGCGGTCAGCTACACCCTGGTGGCGCGGCTGGGGACGCCGGGGCAGGGCCAGCAGCCTCCTTCCGCCGACGGAGCCCAGGCCAGCATCGTCGCGCGGTGCCGGTCCGAGCAGCCGGGCTCCCATCCTTACAAGAACCTCATCGCCGGGTGCATCTCCTACCTCCAGCAGCAGGGCGCGCGAGCCCAGCGTGACCTCACTCTGTCGCACCTGCTGCAGTACTCGCTGATCACGGTCACGGTGGTCATCGCCCTGGCCGCGGTACTCGGCTGGATCGCCGCAGGGCGGGTGCTGCGCCCGGTGCACCAGATCACGACGGCCGCCCGCGCCGCCTCAGGACACGACCTGTCGGCGCGGGTGGCGCCGACAGGCCCCCGCGATGAGCTACGCGAACTGGCTGAGACGTTCGACGAGATGCTCGGCCGGCTCCAGGCCGCATTCGAGGGCCAGCAGCGCTTCATCGCCAACGCCTCGCATGAGCTCCGCACCCCGCTGGCCGTCATGCGCGCTACGGCCGATGTCGTGCTAGGCAACCCGGACAGCACGCCTGGCGACCTGCGCAGCATGGGGGAAGACATCCGCGCCACAGTTGATCACGCCGAGCACCTCATCGGCGCGCTGCTTCTTCTCGCCCGAAATGAGCACGGGCTGACCGTCCGGGAGCAGGTCGACCTGGCCACGGCCGCCGAAGACGTCATCGACACCGCCGACCTGCGCGACCGGCGGGTGCACGCCACGCTGGAGCCCGCCGTCTTCTCCGGCGATCCGGTGCTGGCCAAGCGCCTCGTCGCGAACCTGGTCGACAACGCAATCCAGTACAACATCGCCGCCGGTGACATCTGGATCAGCACCCGCACGGCGGCGCGCAGCAGCCAGCTGACCGTGGCCAACACCGGCCCGGTCATCAGCCCGGCTGATGTCGGCCGCATCTTCCAGCCATTCCAGCGGCTTAACGATCGCACCTCCCATGACGGCTTCGGGCTCGGCCTGGCTATCGTCGCGTCCATCGCCGCGATCCACGGCGGCACCGCCACCGCCCGCCCCCGCGACGGCGGCGGGCTGTCCGTCACGGTCACCGTCCCCTCCGCCAGTGACCACGCGCAGGACGCCGACCTTAAGGTCACCGGACGACCAAGAGTCCCGTCCCCAGGCTGACTTACCGGATCACGCGGAAGCCGATGTGTGCCGCTGTCGGCCAGGTGTCGATTGGGGCGGAGGCCGTTCGTGTCAGAGGTAGGAGCGGCAAGTTTCCGCTCAAGCCCGCGTCTGAAAACCGAGCGGGCCGGAAGGCCCGGCGCACCCGTGAGAGGAAGACCCATGCATGACCGTTCTCGCTGGATAGCCCTGGTGGTCCTGTGCACGGGGATGCTGATGATCGTCCTTGACATGACCATCGTCAACGTGGCGCTGCCGTCCATCCAGGCCGATCTGGGCTTCTCGCAGCCGGGCCTCGCCTGGGTTGTGAATGCTTACCTGATCGCGTTCGCCGGCCTGCTGCTGCTGGCCGGGCGGCTGGGTGACCTGGTCGGCCGCAGGAACGTCTTCATCGCCGGCCTGGGCGTCTTTACTCTCGCCTCGCTGCTGTGCGGGCTCGCGGCGAACCAGGAGATGCTGGTCGCCGCGCGGTTCCTGCAGGGCATCGGCGGCGCGCTCACCTCGGCCGTGATCCTCGGCATGATCGTGACCATGTTCTCCGAGCCGCGGGAACAGGCCAGGGCGATCGGCGTCTTCGCCTTCGTCGCGTCCGCGGGCGCCGCGGTGGGCCTGCTGGCCGGAGGGATCCTCACGCAGTTCCTCAACTGGCACTGGATCTTTTTTGTCAACCTGCCGATCGGTGCGGTCACGGCTGCCGCCGCCCGGCGGATGATTGAGCGGGACCGGGGTGCCATCGAGGGGGGCAGGGGAGGCGGGCGGAGGTTCGGGGCCGACGTGCCGGGCGCGGTGCTGATTACTAGCGCGATGATGCTCGGCGTGTTCACGATCGTCGGTCCTGCAGCGCAGGACGGCTGGCTGGCGGCCAAGACGCTCGGCCTCGGAGCCGGTTCGCTCGTGGTGCTCGGCGGCTTCATCGTCAGGCAGCGCACCGCGCGTAACCCGCTTATGCCGCTGCGGATCTTCTCCTTGCCCAACGTGACGGGCGCGAACCTGGTCCAGATGCTCGGCACCGCGGGCATGTTCGGGATGTTCTTCCTCGGCTCGCTCTACCTGCGCCGGATTCTCGGCTATGACCCGCTGCAGATCGGTCTGGCCTTCCTGCCCGTAGCGGTGGTGATGGGGACCCTGTCGGTGCGCTACACCGACCGGCTGGTGATCCGCTTCGGCGCCCGCACGACGACGCTGACCGGCCTCGGCCTGATCGCCGCCGGGCTGGCCGTCTTCGCTACCGCGACCGCAGGCGGCGGCGGGTACCTGAGCCAGATCTTCCCAGTCGCGGCCCTGGTCGGCGCCGGTGCGGGCCTGTGCTTCCCCGCCCTGATGGCGCTGGCCATGTCCAGCGCCACCCCGCAGGACGCCGGGCTGGCCTCCGGCCTGGTGAACACGACCGCCCAGATCGGCGGCGCGCTCGGGCTCGCTGTGCTGTCAACCGTCTCCGCCTCTCGGAGCAGGGCGCTGCTGGCGCAGCACCACCCGGCCGCCGCTGCGCTGACCGACGGCTACCACCTGGCCTTCTGGATCGCCTGCGGCCTGGTGATCACGGCGGCCGGGATCGCCGCCACCACGTTGCACCACCAGCCCACCGCCCAGCCATCGCCCCAGCCGGTGCCCGAACTCGTCCCCACGGGCCAGGCACACTGACCGCAAACAGGTCCCGGTGAGCACGAGCTCAACCGGACGGCGTGACCGGGGACCGCATGCCGAACCACTGCTCGGCGCCCCAGGCTTCGAACCGCTCTACCTCGGTGAACCCCAGCTTCGCCGCGAGGCGCATCGAGCGGGCGTTGGCGGTCTGGGTAAAGAGCACCACCGGCTCGCCGGGAAGCGTGTCGTCGAGCCAGCCGAGTGCCGCTGCGCACGCCTCGGCGGCATACCCGAATCCCCACGCCTGCGGCAGGAACAGGTAGCCGAGCTCAGCCTTCCCGGCGGCAACCGGAAAACGGCTTGCCTCTGCCCTCCTGAGAATGACCTGGCCGATCATGGTTCCGTTGAGCTCAACAGTGAAAAGGCCGGGAGGCCGCTCGGGCACCCCGGGCATCTCGCGCTCGAGCTCGTCACGCGGCCGGGGGCCACCGAGGTAGGTGCCCACCTCGGGCGAGGCCAGCAACTCGATGAACGCCGCCCGGTCCCGGGCCTCGGGCTCACGGAGCACCAGCCTTTCGGTCCTGATCGGGGCAGGCGGCCAGGCGACGGGTCCGAACTCAGTCACGGCGGGCAATCTACCGCACGCCCGTAGGGGCAAGATCCACAGACGACACTGGCTGGATTGCCGCTGCTGGGGGCCGCTCATGTGGCCAACACGACCGGCTACGCGCTGCTGGCGTGGGCGGGCCTGGCGCTGGTCGTGGTCAGGATCGGGCGGACCGGGGAGTGCCGCTGGTGGCTGGCCGGGGGCCTGGTCGCGGGCCTGGGGGTGGCCGACGACCACAGCATGAGCTTCTTCGCCATCGCGGTGGTCGTCGGCGCGCTGCTCAGCGGCGGCGGCCGCCGACGGCGTAGTCCTGATGGCCAGCTACGAGGGGAAGTACCTCGCAGATCCGGTGTTCGAGCCGCTGCGGGCCGAACTCGATCGCCGCCACGCGGTCGTATTCGAACACCCCGGCGCGACTCCGGGACAGCCCCCCTCCCGCGGGCAGCGGGAGTTGCCCCGCCGATGACCGACTTCCCGTTCGAGACCACGCGAACCGGTGTCCAGCTCGTGCTCAGCGGCGTCCTGGACCGGTATCCGGGGGCCCGCGTCATCCTCTCGCACGCGGGCGGCTTCCTGCCTTACGCCTCCCTTCGCTTCGCCGAGCTCGCGCGGGTCTTCCAGCCCGACGCGCCCAGCCCCGATGCCCTCCTGGCCAGAGCCTCCTGACCCACACGACGCGGCCGGAGATCATCGCCGGCCTCGTCCTAGCGCGGATTTCCGGGCATGGGCCACTCCACCCAGCAGAGCCGGCCGCAGTGGGCAGTGAGCAACCATCGGTTGCATGTCTAGCACTGGACGTGCTACCTTTGGTTGCACATCAAGGCCCAGGGCAAGCCGTGACCGCGCCCAGGGGCCGCGACGAGGGCGATCAGCCGATGGGCTGGCTGCGCGGCCACGACGAAGACCTCAGCCAGTGACACGTACCGGAGGAGATCATGGCGAACCAGGCAGCCGGCGGGGCCGGCGACTACAACAGCGAGATCATCAGCGAGTTCCGGGCCAACCGGGGACGCGTCGGCGGGATGTGGGAGGGCACCACGCTGATCCTCATCCATCACATCGGCGCCCGGTCTGGCATCGAGCGCGTCACCCCGGTGGCCTGCTCCCCTCAGCCAGGCGGCCGGTTCGCGATATGGGCGGCCAATGGCGGATCACCCGCGCACCCGAACTGGTACCACAACCTCAAGGCCCACCCTCAGATCACCGTCGAGGCGGGCACCCAGACATTCACGGTCGTGGCGGAGGAACTGAGCGGCAGCGCCCGGGCTGAGTTGTGGCCCAAGCTGGTCGCCGAGTGGCCAAAGCCAGTCCCGGGGTCCCCTGACCTCGGCGCGGCTCAGGCCAAGACCTCGCGGCAGTTTCCGGTATTCATGCTGACCCGCCAGGAATGACTGGCGACGGGCGGGCTCTCGTATCCGCGATCGATCTGGCAACTCAGCGACTGGAGGGAAGGCAATGAAAGCTCACGGCGACATGACGACAAGCTTTACCTACACGATCTACATCCACGCCACAGCCGATCGGGTCTGGCGAGGCCTCACCGACCCGGCCATGACCAAGCGCTACTGGCGCCACCACATGGCCGGCCCGAAGACGTTCCGTTCGGACTGGACGAAGGGCTCGACCTGGGACTTGGAACACAAAGATGTCGGGCTCGTCGTGAGCGACGCCGAACAGGTGATCCTCGAGTCCGATCCCGACCGTCGGCTTTCCTATACCTGGCACTCGTTTACGCCCGAATGGGCCACCGAGGTCGGCATGGATGAAGCAACCGCAGATACCTGGCGGGCTGAGCCCCGCTCGAAGGTCACCTTCGACATGGAGAACGTCGGGAAGGGCGTCACAAAACTGACTGTCGTGCACGACGGATTCCCGCCCGAAAGCAGTGTCTTGGAGGCCATCGCGCAGGGCTGGCCTGCGGTGCTGTCGAGCCTGAAGACCCTCCTTGAGACCAGCACGGCCCTGCCTGCCACCTAGGCAGCGCGTTCGCCGACACTTCTATCTGCGTTTCCGCGGGCCCGGTTCACGGTTGTAGTTGCCGCGCCGGCACGCCATCGCCGTAGAGGCGGGTGCGGAGCTTACTGGCGTCAGGATGGCTTAGCTCGCTGAGCAGTCGCAATGCTTCCTCCCAGGCATCCCGAGCCCGTTGCGGCTCGTGGGAGTCGGAGTAAGCATCGCCGAGATGGGTGAGGGTGTCGGCCTGGTGGTACCGGTCCCCGACCTCACGGAACAGGCTGAGGGCGGATTCGTAATAACGTATGGCGGCGGGATGCCAGCCGCGGTGGTGGTTTATGTAGCCGAGGCTGTCCCAGGCGGCGGCTTCACTGTGCCGGTTACCGAGTTCCCGGTGCACGGTGACGGCCCGCCAGCAGAACGCGCGGGCCTGCTGATAGGCGCCGAGCATCGCGTGGTACCAGCCGACTGAGTTGAGGGCGTCGGCTTCCTGCGGCCGGTCGGCGAGTGCCCTGGACAGGCTCAGCGCCTGACTGGCATGGCCCAGTGCCTCGGCATACCGGCCCTGGGACTCAGCCACCTTGCTGAGCACCCGGTGGGCGCGGGCCTGGCCCGCCTGGTCGCCAGCCCGGTGGTAGCAGTGCAGTGAGAACCGGAGGTTGGCGCGGGCCTCGTCGTACTCGGCGAGCTTGTGGAGGGCGGTTGCCAGCAGGCGGCTGGCCATGGCCTGGCCGCTCACGTCGCCGAGCCGTGATGCGGCGGCGAGCGCGGTCCGCTGCGTGGCGGCGTAGTCGTGCCAGTGCCCACGCCGGTCGAGGAAATCAGCCATTGTCCAGGGGATCTGCCAAGCGTGGCTGTCGCACCCGGCATCCGCTGCCATGCTGGCCGCAGACATCAAGACATGGCGCTCAGCTCCGAACCAGGCCATCGCCTGCTGCTCCCCGGCCAGACGCTCAGGTGTAACGCCAGGCTGGGGCGGACTGAGGGTGACGCGTTCACGCGTCGGTCTGATAAGTAACGCGGCTGCGTGCGCCGTGTGCAGGTAATGATCAAGTATCCGGCGGGTGGCAGCGTGGCGGTCCGCGGCACTGTCCTGGGCGCGGACTTGCTCGGCGGCGTACACGCGCAGCAGATCGTGCAGCAGATACCTGTCTGCGCGTTCTGCGAGCAAGCCGACGGCAGCTAGTTCGGCAAGAACCTGACGGGCCCGCTCCGGCGGGGTTCCGGTAAGGCTCGCGGCAGCCGCAGCCGTCAAGTCCGGGCCCGCGTGCACCGCTAGCAACCGGAACGTCCGGGCTGCTTCGCCGCCGAGATGCCCGTATGACCAGGAGAACGCCCCTCGCACATTCACGTCGTCAGCGTTGAGCCCGTCGAGACGTCGCTCAGTGGCACGCAGCTCCGCGGCCAGCGCGGTGAGCTGGACGCCTGGATTGACTGCGGCACGGGACGCAACGATGCCAAGAGCGAGCGGGAGCCCGGCGCACAGGCCGATCAGCTCTGCTGTCGCCGCGGGTTCCGCGCTGATGCGCTCGGCCCCGAGCCTGCTGCCCAGTAGTTCGCGGGCCTCGGCAGTGGTGAGGGGGTCCAGCGCGATCAATTGCGCTTCCTCGGCGGCCGCGAGCGAGATGAGCTGACGGCGGCTGGTGATGAGCACGAGGCTGCCAGGTGCGCCCGGGAGCAGCGGGCGGACCTGCTCGGCGTCGCGGGCGTTGTCGAGCATTACGATCATCCGCTTGCCCGCCAGCAGTGACCGGTACAGAGCCAGCTGGCCAGCCAGGCTGGACGGGATCTGGTCTGCTGCCACTCCCAGCGCGTCCAGGAAGTCATGAATCGCCGCCTCGGGCTGCACCGGGGTGTTGCCGGCGTCGAAACCTCTCAGGTTCGCGTAGAGCTGGCCGTCCGGGAACCGATCAGCGACCCGACGCCCCCACTGCACGGCCAGCGTGGTCTTGCCGATCCCGGCGATACCGCTGATAGCGACGATCACCCCGGCATCTGCGGCCCCGGCAGCCTCACTGGCAAGCCGGGTCAGCTCTTGCATCTGTTCGGCGCGGCCCGCGAAATGCCGCACCCCGGCCGGGAGCTGACGCGGCACAGCCGCTGGCGCCGCGGGCGTGGGCGTCACCGGGCCCAGGGCAGAGCCGGACGAACCAGCCGGCGGTCTGGGTGCCCCAATCGGGTCGCCGGCCAGGATGCGCTGGTGCAGTCTCTGCAGGTCAGGTCCGGGGTCAGCGCCCAGCTCGGCGGCGAGGACAGCCCTGGCGTCCGCGTATGTCTCCAGTGCTTCAGCCGGGCGGCCGCAGGCGTCCAGCACCTGCATCCGCTGATACCAGAAACGCTCGTGCAGCGGATAGTCGCCAGTGAGCCGCCGGAGCGAAGGGATCAGCGGTGCCAGCTCGGCCTCCCGTCCTTGCCGCAGGACGGCATCAGTCCGCAGCTCGACGGCGGCCAGCCGCAATTCTTCCAGCCGCTCAGCCTCGGCGGTGGCCAGCGGCCCCGGGGGTACATCGGCCAGAGCGCGTCCCCGCCACAACGCGAGGCCTTGCGCGGCAGCATCTGCGGCCGGATCGGCGTGCCCGTTTTCCATCATGGTCCGCGCGCTGGCCAGTAGCTCTTCGAAACGTCCGGCGTCGACGCCGTTCCTGGGCACGAGCATCTGGTAACCCAATGGCCGGGTCACCAGGATCTGGCCACG
>Ga0335074_10010726_pt1 | contig 12817 bp, 9 predicted proteins | sample Lox_Sample_23_FD_206715 | JGI IMG/M metagenome (GOLD analysis project Ga0335074, IMG submission 206715) | Soil microbial communities from Loxahatchee National Wildlife Refuge, Florida, United States - Lox_Sample_2.3 | ecosystem: Environmental > Terrestrial > Soil > Wetlands | place: USA: Florida...
TCATCCCAAATGCTGCCTGCGGGAGCGCTGGCTCGTGTGGACCACGTCACGAGACATGGCCAGCCTTTCAGCAGCAGCCAGTTCTGGCGGCTCAACTGCCAGTGACGGTTTCTCTGGTGAACGACCAAACCTCGCGCGATTGCGAGCTGTGAAGGGTCGCCAGTAAGCTCGTACAGAAACATCCGCATCGTGGCTTCGACGGCAACGTAGTCCGCTGGCGCGTTTGTGCCTGCGGCAGCGCTTGGAAGCCAAATCGGATTCCGCAGCCGAAGATCACCGTCACTATCCGGTGCGAATTCATCTTCGTAGCTGTGAGCGATCGCCAGAACTTCAGATGTCCAGGACGCGATCAGTTTCGGGTCGGCAAGACCCGGATTCTCTTTGGCGAGCCACAGGAAGCGGACAAACGGAAGGAGAATCCCGCCCGTTTGCTCGTGCCAGATGGTCCAAAGAGGGGAATTCACCCGGTACGTTCCGGGCGCGGGAAGTCCGAGACTCGTCGGTTTGATTCGCCCGTAGGATTGGCCTTCGATGAGCGGCGCGGAAGCGAGGGCCGATAAATCGGACATGTTTTGGATGGTGTTGCTCTCGAGCGTCTGGGTTGCTCCGACCCACGCTAAGGTGAGGCCGCCACCCGCCGCGGGCGTCACTTGGAAATAGCTCGGTCCGCTGGGATCGGTTGGGTCGAGATTCTGAACATACAGAGAAGTCTCTCCGTTGCGAGTGGGAATCGCGACTGATTGGCTGAAATCGCCGAGCTGAGTCGGCCAGCCATTTACCGTAGTCGTCGGTGAATCGATTGTACTGCCGGGCGCACTGGGATCGGCGACATCGACGACCGTGAGGCTCTGCGCCTCTCGCATAACCGTCTTTCCGGTTGCGATGAACGCCTGAACGTATTTTGTATTGCCGGTCGCCTCGTAGGCGTCGAGCAGAGACTCCATGTAGTATCGGGTACCCCAAACGATGTTTCCTTGCGAATTGTCGTCGGGATATTGGGTTGCCTGGTCGAGAAACTGTTGGGATAGCGCGTCGTAGTGGGTGAGGCTGTCTGCGGAGAGTTCTGAGCAATCGGCCGCCGTTCTGTTTTGATTCGTGGCACACCCGTCCAGCCCAAGGATTAGAGCGACCAAGCAAAGAATGTGAACTTTTGCCTGAAATGCCATTCCCAAGAGGCATTCCCCGGTGTTCTTAAACTATCCGCCTATGTAAGAACCCGGCAAAACGAGAAAGGTCGCAGTTGTTGTGCTACGGACGTCGACGAAACGAGATCGGCGAAGTTCGCTCTTCGGGCGAGAGGCAAGAAGAACGGAGCCGAGTGGTGATCGACGGTTGAAGCGTGTGGTTGGGCCCCCGGGTCAGTCGTCGTGTTCCCCGCGCTGTGCCAAAAGCCGCGGCGCTCAAGCTTTCGCTACGGCGGCCAGCTGAGGCTCAAAGAACGAGAGGTGTTCCTGATACCAGTCGATTGTCGGTGCTAGTGCGGCGGTCAGGTCATACGCAGGCTTGTAATTGAGAATCGATTGCGCTTTTGTCAGCGACGGCACCCGGATTTCGATGTCGGGAAAGGGATGATCCAGAAACTTGATAGGGGACCTTGAGCGCGTCATTTCCACAATCTGCTGGGCGAGTTGGAGAACGGTGACTGTGTTCGCCGGATTGCCGATGTTGAAGTCTTGTCCAACAGCTGCGGGACGAGCAATCATCTCGACGAGAGCGTCGCAAAAATCCGCAATGTAGCACCAGGAACGAATTTGCGAGCCGTCGCCATGCACGTCGATTGGACTGCCCACGAGGGCGCTCAGGATGAAGCTCTTGATGGCGTGAGCGCCGAGCCGCCGCGGCCCAAATACGTTGAATGGCCGCACGGTCACGACGGGCGTGCCGCACTGGCGATAGTAGGCCTGAACGAGATGCTCGCCGGCGAGTTTGGCGATGGCGTAACTCCAGCGGGCCTCGGCCGCCGGACCGACTAGTGACGGAGCCTCTTCGTTTACGCGGAACGAATTAACGCCGAAGACCTCGCTCGTCGAAAAGTATACGAAGCGCTCGATGCGGGAACTGTTTTCCAGTGCTTTTAGAATTCTCGACGTCCCCGAGAAATTCGTCTCGAGTGTTTCGCGCGGGTGGTTGCAGACTCTTCCGACCCCTACGATGGCGGCCGCATGAATCACGATTTGAGCGTCGCGGACCACTGCCTCCACACCCTTTGTCTGCAGGATGTCCGCTTCGACGAGTTTGACGTTTCTATTGGACTCGAGCGAAGTGAAATGAAACGGCTGTCCGCTGAAGGTGCGATCCAAAAGCGTAACTTCGTTGTCGCCCGCGAGGCGCTCCGCAAGATTCGATCCGATAAACCCTGCGCCGCCGGTGATCAGTATTCGTTTGTTCCGTACTTCAGACCGCACGAACTGGCCGTGTCCGTTCTCGGATGCACCCTTGGGTCGACGCCCGTTCCCATGATTGCTGCCGTTTCCGTGCCCGTTCGGGGAGCAGACCGAAAGATGCAAGCCACCGTCGCTCTCGATGATCTCGTCGATCGTGGGCACAAACTTGGTGGTGATCGGCAGATTTTCGAGCAAAACTGCGAACCGATTAAACGAAGCACGTGATGAAGGGGGTGTGCAAATCAGAACCTCGTCCATCGCGCGCTGTTTCGCGAGCTCGGCGAGCATTCCCGTTGTTCCCAGAACTCTCGCGCCGGCAATGACGCAACTGATGTTTCGCGGGTCGTCGTCGAGAAACCCGATAAGCCGAACGGACGGATTGAGAGACATCTCCTTTGCAACACGAGCGCCGGTGACCCCCGCTCCGATCAGTAGCACGCGACACGGACTGTTGCCCGCCGGACGGCGGTCACCCTCCTCCCGTTCGTACATATGTCGGCGAAGCATTCGAACGCACAGGCAACCTGAAAAAGACAGAAGGAATTCAATCGCGATCACGCTAGTAGGAATCCGGAAGAGGGGCCAATGCGCTGGGGTTACGTATCGCAGTCCGAGGAAAATCCCGGACACAGCGAGGTGCGTGCGGCCAAACCGAAAGACGTCACCGATGCTAAAGTGTCGCCATGGTATGCGCTCCACACCAGACGCAAAGTATGACAACAGGCGCGCCGCGATCACCGGTAGCAGCAGCATCCAGGACTGCCTCACCTGATACGACGGCATCGCGGCATCGTATCGGATTTGGTAAGCGAGCAGAAACGAGACACCCACGATGACGGCGTCTATGATGACTTGGTTTGTTTTGGTATACAGTTTTTCGGACATCTGCGGTTCTCCCTTGGGCTTGTAAAATCTATGGGTGCTCGGCTCGCCGGGGCGGATGTGAAGGGTTAAATGATCGGCCAGTCGTCGGAAACACGGGGCCGGCAAACGCGCAAAGAAACAGTCGTCGCGCTCGTGTGGCTGCGCTTGCGAAGTCAGGAGGCGTGAACGGTTTCCAGAAGTGGCTCCAGCGAACGCAAAATCGAAGTTGCCGAAAGCCCGCATTGCTCGCGCAAAAAGTCCTGTGTTCCCGGCGGCGCGGAGAATGACTGGGGAATGCCAAGGCGCCTAAATGGCACGCGCAACTCGGCCGATTCTGCAAGGCATTCCGCGACAGCTCCGCCGAGACCGCCGAAGATGCTGTGCTCCTCGATCGTCACGATCGCACGGGTTTCTTGTGCTGCCGCCAGAACGGCTTCCGTGTCCAATGGCTTGACGGTGTGCATGCTCAGCACGCGGACCGGCGTTCCGCGAGCAGCCAGCAGATCCGCCACGTCGACGGCCGTGCGCAACATCGCGCCCGTCGAAATCAGCGTGAGCCCGTCGCCTTCGCGGACGCGGATCGCCCTTCCAAGCTGAAAGTCTATTCTTGACTCGTGGACCGCCGGCTCGCCCGCGCGTCCCAGGCGCAAATAGCACGGCCCGTCGTGTACTGCGGCAGCGCGAGTGGCTGCTTCCGCCTCGAATGGGTCGCCCGGGGCGATCACCACCATTTCCGGCAGCGCCCGCAGAATCGCAAGATCTTCTGTGGCGTGGTGGCTCATGCCCAACGCGCCGTAAGAATATCCGCCGCCGATCGAAACGATTTTCACGTTGGCGCGGTGGTAGCAAACGTCGTTTCGTACCTGCTCGAGGCAACGTAGGATCGGGAAATTCGCGATCGAGTATGTGAACACGATCTTGCCGGTAAGAGCGATGCCAGCTGCGACACCGGTCATGTTCTGTTCGGCGACGCCCATGTTGAGAAAGCGCTCCGGGAATTTCTGCATGAACGGCTCGACTACTCCGAACCCAAGATCACCAACGAGCAGGAAGATGCGACTGTCCTGCCCAGCCAAATCCATCAGCCCACGAAAGAATGCGCCGCGCATTTTTATTTGCTCTCCAGTTCCACCAGCGCCATTCGCTGCTCTTCGGCGTCAGGGCATCGGTAGTGCCATAGGATTTTGTCTTCCATGAAGCTCACCCCTTTGCCTTTTACTGTGTGCGCGATTACGCAGGTCGGCCTTCCGCTAACCCAAGAAGTCTCGTCCAGGGCGTGCGCGATTTGCGCATGGTCGTGGCCGTCGATTTCAAACACCTCCCAGCCGAATGATTTCCACTTCGCGGCTAAGGGAGCAAGGCTCAGGACGTCCGCGACGGTTCCGAAGCTTTGAATCTTGTTGTAATCGATAATCGCGACCAGATTGTCCAACTTGTGGTGCGGCGCGAACAAAGCCGCCTCCCATGTCGATCCCTCGTCGCACTCGCCGTCGCTAAGCATTACGAAGACACGGTACGAAAGACAGTCGTGTTTGCCCGCAAGTGCCATTCCGCAGCCGAGTGATAGGCCATGTCCTAGGGAGCCGGTCGAAGCCTCGACTCCGGGGACGCCCCAGTGCGTCACGTGGCCCGCAAGGCGGCCCCCGTTGGCGAAGAATTCATCCAGCCAAGATCCGGGAAAGAATCCGCGCTCTGCCAGCGCGGCGTAAAGCCCGGCGCAGGCGTGGCCCTTGCTTAGAATGAAACGGTCGCGGTCGGGCCAAGCCGGGCGCTCGGGATCAAGACGCAGGATGTTGTCGTAAAGCATCGCCAGGATATCCACCGCCGAGAAGACGGAGCCGATATGCGAGCTTTTCGCGCGGCAAATCATTTCAAGCACGCGCCGGCGGATGCGACCCGCAAACGCCGCCGAGGAATGTAGCGTGTCAGTCGTGTATTCCATTGTTTTTGTCCTGTCGGAAGTGGTGCTCTCCGCGCGGCGAAGGCGTCGACTAGATTGGGCGGGCGTGAGCTGGAGCTCCCGCGAGACCATCCGGACATGCAGAAGACAAACGCGAAAGGAGACGATGAGTCTCCGTCGTCAGTCGCCACCCGACTGCCTCGAGGTTTTCATCGGCCTGTTGGCGGTTTTTGACGCCCACAAGGACAGAAGTAATCTGTGGATGGTCCAGAATCCACCGTATGGCGACGCTGGGTAGCGGTTTGCTCGTTTCCGCGCTCGTCTCGCGGATCGCTCCCAAAAGAGCAGCTTTTTCCGATTGCCCTCGCTCGGAAAAGTACGCGCTGTTTCGCCGGGTGTCCTTTCCCTGAAACGGGCTTTCGGCCGATTGACGCCCCGCGAGAAAGCCACGTGCGAGGCCGCTGTGAGCAATGTTGCTGATGTTCACCGAATCGCACCACGGAAAGATGTCCCGCTCGGGTTCGCGCGAAAGCAGATTGAAGGCAATCTGCTGGGATTCAAATCGGCGCATGGAATGCGCGCTTTCCAGAAGGTCGAGCGAGAAATTGCACACGCCGAGGAATTGTATTTTGCCTTCGTCCTGGCACCGTCCCAGCGTTTCCATAGCCTCTGAGATTGACACTGTGGGATCGGGCCAATGCACTTGATACAAGGGAATGGAGTCGATCTCCAATCGCCGCAAACTTCCTTCGAGCGCTGCGATGACATTTTGGCGGCTCAGGTCGCGGCGGACTTCCCCGGCCGCGTTCCATGCGAGACCGCATTTAGTAGCGATCACGACGTCGTTCCGCTTTTCGCCGAGCGCACGTGCGAGCATTTGCTCGGCCCGGCCAAAACCATATACGTCGGCGACGTCGAAGAAATTAACCCCCCGCTCCACGGCGTAGCGCACAGCAGCGGACCACTCCGCCTCGTCGATCGGGCCGTAATCATATCCGCTGGCCGGCCCGCAGCCGAAGCCAATTCGAGAGACGGAAATCCCCGTCGCGCCAAGGAGCCGGTATTCCATCAGTGCTTCCATACGACACGCACCAAAGTCCAAAAAAGAATCCGGCAATCTTCGCCGAGCGACTGCCGCCTCACATAGGCGACGCGCAGCCGGTTTTTCTGGGGCCGGATTTGGTCGACATACACTCGATGTGGATCTTTCGAGCCCACCGCATCGCTCAGGTTGTGAAAATGGAGGGAGGCGTAATCCGTGATTCCCGGCCTCACGGACAGGATCACTTTTTCGTCTTCGCGATAAGCAGATGTGTGTTCCTCGAAGTCGGGCCGTGGGCCAACGAGGCTCATGTCGCCGCTGAGAACGTTCGTCAATTGTGGCAGCTCATCTATTTTGTACCGCCGCAGGAATCGTCCGACGCGGGTCACCCGTGGGTCGTCTTTGCCGGTGGTAATTCCGTCGTTTTCGGAATTGAGTCGCATGGTCCGGAACTTCCACATCGCAAATGGGGCGCCGTGCCGGCCAACGCGCAGGCTTTTGTAGAACGCGGGACCTTTTGAATCAAGTCGGATCAAAACCGATATCACCAGAAACGCCGGCCACAAAAGCAACAGCCCCACAAACGAGGCCAAAATGTCCAAAGCACGTTTCGTAGCTTCTTCCGCGCGTCTCATGAGTTTCGTTGAGTGGCTAGGCGCTCTTGGAGAACCGAACGCCTCCGCGATTGTCCGGTATCAGTTGCGGCCGAATGTTTCGTTTAGCGAAAAACTCATGGACGGCCTTCTTGCAGCCGAAGCAGACGCCGTAATCGTCAATGATAATCGAGCCTCCGGGCGTCACGTGGTCGTAGAGATTATCGAGGCAGCAGATCGTGGACTCGTACCAATCGCCGTCAATTCGGAGCAGCGCAATTTGGCCGATTCGCCCCTTGTGAAGCGGCAAGGAGTCCTGGAACCAGCCCTGAACCAGCGAAATCGAATCGCGGGCGAAGCCGAAGGTGGAAAAGAGGAGTGCCTCAACCCGGTCTTTCGTTCCGCAGCAAGAGCCGCGAACTAGCGGCCGAATATGTCGCCCAGTGGATCGGTGGCCTTGATCGAAGTCGTCGCTCGTCGGAGAGGGGAGCCCGTCGAAAGAGTCAAAGAGCCAAAGGTGCCGCACGGGCGAATCCTGAGCTGCGACTGTGGCCATCAGAGCAGCGCATCCGCCCCTGGCAACCCCACATTCGACGAACGCGCCGGGGACGTTTCCTGCAATCACTTCGGATGCGGCGTCGAATGTCGCTTCGAGGCCCGAGGCGCCGACGAGAGAATAGGCCATCACACTATGCACGGATTTCGCCCGACAGAGTCCCGCGCGATCTCTGGCAAGCCATCGCGTTACAACTTTGCGTCGATAAAGTATCCCCAGTCCTCTTTTGTAAACAGCAAACAAGGCCTCATACAGCGGCTCGTAAATTGCATCGGGAAGAATCGCACGCGAGGAGGCCAGCACTGGCTTGAGTGCCTGAACGAGTGGATTGCGAGGGCAGACCACTTGGTCATCGAGATATGTAGAAGTGATTGCATGCGACTGAGCGCGAATCCTCTCCCTCATGCGGTTCACCTTTCGGCCGGTCGCGACCTCACAATCGACCGTGCCTCAGTTTTCTTGGGACAACGGCCGGACGCGTTCCGTGGGAACTTCCGTGTCCTTGGGACTGTGTCGAGTGACTTCGGGACCGCGCGAACAGCCGGATCCTTCCGTAGCAGAAAGCAGCATTCCTTCGAGTCGCTCGGCCAGCATGTTCATGTCAAATCGCTCGCGCGCACAACGGGTCCCATTGCGGCCCATTTCAGCGCGTTGCTGCCGCGTCATTTGGAGAAAGTGACGGATTGCCATGGACAGCGCCTCGGGGTCCTCGGGCGGAATCACTATGCCGCATTGAAACTCTTCGACGAGATTATGGCTGGGATTTCCGGCAAACAAAATTGGCCGACCAGCGGCGGCGTAATCGCACAGCTTGTTAAAGCTCATTCCGAAGCGATAAAGCTTCGGCAAGTTTCTCATGCTGAGTAAAAGGCCGTCAGCTTCTTCCATCACGCGAGGCAACTGGGATTTTGGAACCGCGTCGCGAAACTCCACGTTGCGTAACTGCAGCTTGCGCGCCATAGCCATGAGACGAGGCTTATCCTGGCCTCCGCCGACGAAAACGAAACGCACGTCCGATCCGCGCCCCATTTCGATGTGCGCCGTGCGCACGATCGTATCGAGAGAGTTGGCAGAGACCAGTCCGCCTGCGTACAAAAGCGTGCACGGTCTCGAAATGTCCCCGGAATACGGCGACAGATTGGCATAGCGCGAAAGTTCAAGTCCGTTAGGAATCCAAACGACTTTGTGAGACGGAATGCCGAGCCGTTCGTAGTATTTGGTGGCGCCCGGCAGCGTCGTCATAATCCGCGACGCCCTCCGTGCGAGAGATTGTTCAAGGCGGCCCAACAGCAGGGCGACCGGACTTCGTCCGGAGAGGCGCCCAAACTCGACTGCAGTCAGGGGCCAAAGATCCTTCACCTCGAACACGAAAGGCCGGCGCTTGCTGGCCGCCGTCAGGCAAGCGGCGAGGGACGCAAGCGGGTGAAATGTCGTGCCAATCACGATATCGGGCGTTTCTTGCCGGCTGCGCGCCAGCCGGAGCGCGCGCCACGCATAGACGCAGATGTTGCGGGCGCGCCTCCAGTCATTCCGTGTATATGGCGGAGTACGGATCCAGACGAAGCGAACGCCTTCGCACTCTTCGATGCGCCATGGCTCGGCCGTTTTGAGGCGGATTTCCTCGAAGCGGTAGTGACTGAAACCGGCAGAAAAGAAGGTGACGCGATGGCCGCGTTCGACGAGCCGCTTGGCCAAGTCGAATTGCGCGGTGAACTGCTGGTCCGGTGTCGAAGCGTACTGCGAAAACCACCAGACGTTCAGCTTTCGCGACTGAATAGAAAATTCGGCTCGCATGGGCTTTTCGCTTAACGGCAAGGACTACACAACCCCAAATACCTGCGACCAGAGCTCCAGATTCAGCACCCGAAACATTTCGGCATCCGTAAGGGCGCCCTTTTTGCCGGCAAAGAACAACTCAGCTTCGTTCCGCACTTTCGGCATGGAGAGAACGCGGCTCATGCGCAAGTCCGCATGGTAAAGTGTCGAGCGAATAGTTCCGCGCGAGTCCTCCGCCAGCCACCTATGTTGGGGAGTTTCAAAGCCGAGCTTCCTTTTGCGCATTCGTACGCGTTCCGGCAACCTGCCCTTCATGGCCTCGCGCAAAATCCATTTCGTCAAGCCATGTCGAAGTTTAATTCGCGCAGGGCAGTTAACCGCAAAGGTTGCCAGCTCGTGATCGAGCATCGGAACCCTCGACTCGACGGAGTGCGCCATCGAGCTGCGATCCTCGTAGCGAAGAAGCGCTGGCAGACTGTAACGGACGAGGTCGTCTTTCTGGCGCTCCTGGAGGCTACCGCCCGGCCCGATCGACAAGCTCGGAAAGCTCCTCCTGCGATAAACGAAATCCGGCGAACACACTCTGGAAATGATCGAATTTGTCGATTTGCGCGGATGAGAAACGTACCTCTTCGCGTGATCCCAACTCCAATTGTAAAGGCCGCCGCCCAGAGCCCACGACGCGCACTCGGAAAATACCTGTGGGTCGGCGCGCTTGAGCAGGTACCAGAGATAGAAGACATAGAATTTGCGATAGCCGCAGAGGATTTCGTCGCCACCCTGACCGTCGAGCAATACCGGAATGCCGGCCTGCCGCGCCGCCCGCATCACGCACCACTGTGCATAGACGCTTGATCCTCCCACCGGTTCGTCCTGGTGCCAGATCAAACAGGTCAGATCGTTCCAGAAGGCTTCTGCCTTCGGAAAAATCCAATGCGCCGCAACGCCGGCCGAGGAAACTATCTCCCGAACGAACGGCCGCTCGTCGAGCGCCTTTTCATCGAAGGATGAGCAAAACGCGTGTAGTTGCGATCCCGGGTTCGCGGCCGACGCAGCCACCACGATCGAAGACGAGTCGAGCCCCCCGCTAAGGCAGGACCCTACCGGCACGTCGCTACGTAAATGTTCACTGACCGCTCTGGCGAACAAGTCCGCAAACTTCTCGACGTTGGCTTTTCCCTCCGCCTTCTCCTCCTCTTCGATTCGTAATTCCCAGTATCGTTTCACGCGCGGCATGAGCGTCGGCTTCGACAAATCCACGTAGAGCGAATGGCCGCCGGGCAGCTGGCGAATGCCCGTGAAAAACGTCTCGTCTGAGTGGTCGTGAACGCCTTGCGCCAGGTATTGGAACGCTACAACTTCGTTAAGCTCTCGGTACACCTCAGGATGTTCCAATATCTGCTTGATCTCGGAGGCGAACAAAAGCAGTGAGGGAGTCGCGAAATAATAGAACGGCTTTATGCCAAATCGGTCGCGCGAACAAAACAGCGTTCGTTCGTTGCGATCGTAGATCGCGAATCCCCACATGCCCTTGAAGAGATCCACGCACGACTCGCCCCATTCGCGATACGCTCGAAGGATCACTTCCGTGTCCGTGCCGGTGCGAAACCGGTGGCCAAGCGATTCGAGTGTGTCACGGAGTTCGACGTAATTGTAGATTTCGCCGTTATATGTAATCCACAATTGCCCGTCTTCGATCTGCATGGGCAGGTTGCCTGCGGGCGACGGATCGAGAATCGCCAGCCGACGCGAGCCAAAACCCAGGCTGGGGCTTTCGAATTCGGGCGTCCCGTTGTTGTCGTGAAAGCATTCCGGCGGACGGTCGGAGTGCAAATCGAAATAGACGGTTCCGAATCCGTCGGGCCCGCGGTGCTTGGCCACGTGAGTCATGGAGATCAGGAGCTGGGGGTCAAATCCTGAGGGCGAAACGACTCCTGCGATGCCACACATCTTTATTCAACGCCTCTTTCGCGCCGGCTTGGCGCGGTGGACGGCTGGGGAGTCAGCAGCCTCGCGTATAGAGCGAGCAACTTCTCTTCTTCGCTCGTCCAATTGAATGTTCGACTGGCCGCTTCGCGTCCTCGCCGTCCCATCTGCTCGGCTTCCATGGGATGAGTGAGAAGGTATTCGATGGCGTGCGCGATCGCCTGCGGGTTCAGCGGGTCCACCAGCAGGCCGCACCGCGCCGCGGCGACGATGGCGCGGAACGCCGGAAAATCAGATGCGACAACGGGCATGCCCGCCTGCATGTATTCGAATATCTTGGTCGGCGCGGATTCCAGATAGCCGGGAGTGGGGCGGCAGAGGCACAAACCCACGCGTCCGTCTTCGAATAACCGCGTAACCTCAGTATGGTCGATCACACCGAGAAAAGTTGCGCAGTGCCTACCTTCGGTAGCCCCGATTTCCCGGGCGTAGGCTGGCGGCGAGAACGTTCCGGCGAGATTCGCCCGTGCCTTTAAGGTCGAGGGAAGAAGCTCCAGCGCCTGAAGGATTTCTTTGATGCATCGATCAGGAGAAAGAAGTCCCGCATATACCACGGAGTTGCTGCGCTGCGACCAAGGCCGCGAATCAGATGAAAGCTCGTCGGCGGAAGGGTAGTTTCTGATGAGAACCGTATCGGCAGTGTGCGTTTCGAACCGACGCTGAATACCAGACGTTGCTGGAATGATGGCGGAAAAGTGACAACAGGATCTCATTTCGAGGAATCCCGCCAGCGACGCGATAGCGCTGCGAAAAAGCCGCGGGATGTAATGCTTGGCTGAGATGTCGGCAGGCACATTTTCGTGTGCGTCATAGACGACCTTTTTGCTCCGAAGACGCAGAATGAGCGCAACCGGAATGAGTTCGGGGTCATGGAAGTGGTACAGGTCCGCGTCTTCGCGAAGGGCCTGCCGAAGAATGGCTATCGTGGTGCGCACCATGCGCGAGAGGCGACCCTCGAGGCGGGGCACCGCTCGGAGGCGTACCCCTTCGACTGTTTCGTCGCGGTCGTGGCAGGCGATCAGCGTCACGTCATAGCCCGCCCGGGCGAGTGATTTGCACTCTTTGTGAAAGATGCGCACGTCGAATGGCGGATGTACGGAAGTCAAATGCGCGATCTTGCGCGCTCCAGCGTACACCTCCGCCGCCGGACATTCAGGCGCCTCTCGGCGAACCGCTTTTGCGGCGGCACTGGTCACGCGGAAACGGACCTCGCTGGCGACGTTTCGGGTCGCGCGTCCGGGCGTGATGTAACGGGCTTGGGCATGAGACACGTTCTCGCCCAGACTTCAAGTGACAACCAACGCCAAATGATGGTGTGCAGCGCAGCTTCTCCGGCCTTAAACCTCGCCGACACGTGATCCAGTGCACGCGTGTCGACCCATTCGCGTTGCCTGAATTGGGCCGATGACAGCACTTCCTCGGCCCAGGCGTGCAGCGGCCCCCGCAGCCAGATGCTTTCCGGGGGCGCAAACCCGAGCTTGTCTCGCCGGTTGCGAATTTCTTCTGGAAGGATACCGCGTGTCGCGTTGCGCAAAATAACCTTTGTTGTGGCGCCGTCGATAGTCTGTGTCGCAGGAATAGCGAAAGCGTATTCGACGATCCGGTGATCCAGGAAGGGGAGCCGGACCTCGCGAGAAAAAGCCATCGAGTTGCGGTCGGCGTAGCGCAACAGCGCGGGCAAGCTCGTTTTTGTCAGCATCTCGTAAAGCGTCTGGT
>Ga0335074_10010727_pt1 | contig 12817 bp, 15 predicted proteins | sample Lox_Sample_23_FD_206715 | JGI IMG/M metagenome (GOLD analysis project Ga0335074, IMG submission 206715) | Soil microbial communities from Loxahatchee National Wildlife Refuge, Florida, United States - Lox_Sample_2.3 | ecosystem: Environmental > Terrestrial > Soil > Wetlands | place: USA...
ACTATATTTTTTTTAAAATGACTCAACTACCACCTGGACCGCCACACGGCAAAGTGTAATTTAACAGATTTAGAACATCAGAATTAATTTACACAGAATAATACAAACACTACTGTAAGTATGCTTATATAAACAGCAAAATCGGACTGTTAGAAGTCTGTTGGATTAGCCCATATGTCATATACGAGCGCTGTAGTTTGGTGATTATGTTAAATTACTTTTTGCCGCGCCTTTGTACATATTCCATGCTCTATGCCCTGCTGTGTAGCAACACGTTCTCGAGTCATGATAAAATCGAGACAGCCTGACCTAGTCTTCCTAAGACTTCATGAATACACCTCAATGCCACCCTGCTAGTTGGCCTATACACACATTTTTTAACGCTATTCCTAGAACTATTTGTATTCGGATATCTAAGAAAGGGTATACTAAATTTGACCTACATACATGCCGTCCTGTTGTCTATTACATCGGAGTCACTTTAAAGGGTATGGATGGCAGTTCAGACCTCTGCTGATATTTTTTTTTATCTCTTCCTCCTGTCTACTTTCTACTGGTATACAATTCTGGCATCTTCTCTAATCGAAGCTGGATCCCCAAAGAAAAAAATCTAAACTCTTAAATGAAGAATGAAACTTTTTTTAATCACAACGCCGGCCGTGTCATCTCTCCACTCAACCGTCTCCGATCTAACCGCTTGACCACTGCACCAAGCACAACTTTCAAGATACCCTCAGCTGTGAGTTTCAAGGTCCCATCTGCGCTCTCTCCGCCCATCCATGTACACGTGTCAACCATATCTCTGATACCGCCTTGCACAAGCCCCACAAGTCCATCATCAAGATCTCGCAATGCCTCTGCAGCGCCCTCCTCATTGCCGACTTGGAAGAACTGCACGCCCACTTGGTGCGGTGCAGCGTCTAAGGCATCTAGCTTCTTAGCTGCAGAAATCAGGACGGATTCGACGTCATCCGATGGCATGCCGTCCGTTATCGCAAGGATGTTCAAGGGCTTGACTTCGTCTATATCCTTCTTGGCTTCGGCCTCGAGCTTGGTCAGGTAGGGCTTAAGGATCGAGCGGCAACGAGTTCCCATTGGTGTTCCTCCTCCGGGCTTGACGGTTTTGAATATGCGCTGGACTTCTGCGACGTCTTTGACATTGCGGTAACCGCCGGCTGGAATGCCGTCTTTTACGGAGCCGAGGTCTGAAGATTGGTGGTTTAGGAAGAAGATATCGATGCCATCGGCATCTCGTGCTACGATGATAGGAAGGAGTTGACTGAGAGCCTGAGAGGTTTCGCGCCATGATCGGCCGGCCATAGAGCCGGAATCATCAATTAGAAGTACCGTATGGAATGTAGTTAGAAAGGTGTAAGGATCCTCTTGCTGCGCAGAGGAGCTTGATGAAGCTTGAGATGAGGCACTAGCCGAGGCTGTGTAGGGGGGAGAGGGGCCCAAAGTAGGACCTGAAGCGCGCGTAGGTGAAGGCGTATAAGCTGGAGGCGGCTCATTTGAAGGCACGGTGAAGGCGTTCATGCCGGGGCGATCTGTGAAATGATGTGTTAGCCTTGTCTCGTAATTTTGAGATGTAGGAGGGAGTGAGAACCTACCTGGACGTCTTGTCGCAGGACTGGGATTTGCCAAAGGAGATCTTTCCCTCTCTGGCTGTGTGGCATTCAGGCTCAGAGAAGCGGCCGAAAGCTCTACTGGCGTTCTGAACGAGGAGGAAACGGGTCTTGGAGTTTCCTCTGCCGACTCTCGTGACGAGGTCGAGTGCGCACTGTTCTTGCGCCTGAAGCTGGATTTGAATGAGTCAAACATACTGTTGCGATGTGATTCTGTATCTTCAGAAGTGCGAGGGGAATGACGGTGGTGAGTCCTCGAATAGGCATTTAAGTGAAGTTGTGATTGCCACTCGGGTACGAAAGTGTTATCTGAATGCGAGTGTAAATGTGAGTGTAAATGCGAGTGCAACATTTTTGAGCTGGTGTGGATTGAGGTTTGCCTCTGGTCCTGTGGCAAAGGAAGTGTGTACAACGAAACACGGCTAAGTGCAGATCAAGTGGAGGAAAGTTGCTTGCTGCTGGTTTCAGATGCTTGAATCTGCTTCTACTTAATGTTATGAAAGAGGAATCTCGGTGAAGAAGAGAGACTCATATATACTACCATTCTGATACCTGGTCTTGCCCCTCGGGGCCGATGGTTGAAACCGGTGGAGCATAATCAACTCATTTCACGGGGGCAAAGAGAGCCTGTTAAGCAGCCTTCGGAGATGAAGGAAAACCTAGGCAACAAACATTCTTTCTTACACTAAAGGTGGTAAAGAATCTGTTCATCCTCATTTGGAGTGGAGGCTCGAGGCATTTAGAGGAGGGGCTCTGCAAGGTTAGGCACCCGCATTCCGTTTTCTGATTGGCAGGCGCCACTGCACTGCCGCCAATGCACAGCCTTTTTCATAGCCTCACACTTTCCGTCATTTTCCCGCCGTGACACTTACCAAACGCTCCTGACATCAAACGTGATTCCGCAAGGCTGGAACTGCGCCTTGCACTTGCTCGGGGAGAGGTAAGTTAGTTAGGCAACTTCATGTTCTACGTGTAAAATCTACTCTATATCTGCCTTGGGGAAGCCTGGATTGTGACTGGCCCACCCCTTTCCATACCACTGAAGTGGGTCAATTGTGACGTTATCTCACAGGCCACTACCACGTCCTATATCGTACAAACCTAAGTGCGGCTTTTGCGGGGAAGATGCGCAAGGCGCCAGAAAGGTGCCTCAAACCCTTCTTCGGTATTATTCAATCTTCTTTTGTCTAATTTGTAAGCCTTACGCCCATTCAAATGTTCGACACCCTCTTTACACGCAAAGCCTCACTGTTATTCCCCTCCATTTAACTCTTGAAACGAAGGGAAGAGCACAGCGCAAGGTATGCAGGCACCCTTCACCCCTCGGGACTCCAATCCCATTGACTAGCCGTAAACAGTGCCTTGGCATATTTGTCCGCCATAAGAGAACCCTCCAATTTCAGCCTCGGATCCGCCGAAACCAATCTGGTAAAACGGAAAGGCTCTTCACCTTCCACCATAGTCCAGGAGCTGCCTTTTCGGTCATTTCTCCAGCTGCGGCTGTTAATGCCCATGTTTGATGACAACATTGCTTGTATGTAGTCGAGGGCCGGTATGATACGGGTTCTCAAACCACAGTGCCCATGATTTTTGTCAATTTGATATGACGGACATTGACGCAGGGCTGTAATTAGGTTCTCAATATCACCTCCATAACCTTCAGGGTACTCTTCTTCGGGAGACAGAGTAGATTTGAGTGTAAGTAATCCCTTGTGCGTAAAAAATTTAATCATTTCGCCAAGTTGATACGAGTCGCAAGCGGCAGAAGAGTCGTAGAATTGTTTGCATTGACGCTCACGGGAAGTATAGAGTTCTAGGAAGTAGCTCTGAAGAGAGGCTATCGTTGAAATTATACATGTGCGACGATATTGGAGTTCAGCTATCTGTATTAGCCTGTTATGAAGGGACATATGCATATGACCATACCTTCGAGCCCGTCCTGTAAATCCCACCATGTCGCCTGCTGTTCCCTAGCTGAATGTTCCTCAACACCAGACCATTTCAGCGAACCTCTGAGGATCAATTCTTTTGTAGCAGATGCAAGCTTCGCTGGATCATCCAGAAGCCATGAAACCAGGATCTTTTGTCTCAAAACTTCTTCCGTAGCGGAAGAATTGTTACCAGAAGTCTGGGGCCAAGGAAACCTCCTCGAAGATTTCACGTATCTCGCTACAGTAGTGGTACAGTCGAACCGGTCTGCCATGACAACCAGAATCGCAAGATGAGGGATCGTAAGGCGCGTGGTGATATCGCCGCCATGCAGAATTTGTAGGAGATCACTAAACACGGCCTCCCGACCCGCTATCCGCGTCGGGTCGTCATCATCTATGATCGAGATGCGGGGTAAGTCTTGTGGCTTGGCCTCGGAGGGTACGATACCTCGTAATCGCAGGGAGGTAAAGATTGCGGCGATTCCACTGCCTTCCGCAAACTTGTCGGAGCCTAGGAGGAGCTCAAAGTATTTGGAAGTCTTCTTCAATGTATCCAGTCGTACCCGATACAGGACTTTGCTATTTGAACTCTTCGTGTGCTTGACTACGATGCCTCCGCGAGACGATGCATCGTGGTTGAATACAAATTTTGACGACGATTTGCGGTTCTCGAATGTTACCTCTAAAAGGGTATCTCCTGTAGCTCTGATATCAACGAGGCTGTACAAATCCCCATTTATATATATATTGGATGTTTCTGGGAGTGACGAGGACTTTTCAGTACATCTTGGGACGGTCTTTCGTATGCGGAACGACCCTGTATCCATCTTCAGTAGCTGAGAAGTTCATCTGAGCCGCTTAGTGTCAGGCTGTAGTGGATGTCAAGTAGCTGATAAATTTAAGGATCCAGAGTGTGCAGTCTGCCCAATCCGGATCGGATGATGCATTTATTTGTAGGACATGAGTAGCTACTAGTAGTGGGAAAGCTTCACGGGTAAGGCCAGGCCATGATTCTGCAAATCGTAATCATCGTCTTCGTGAAGAACTCCAAATAAATTGTCTCTCAAGCAAAAAGCGAAAGGCTTGCTTAGACGTTATATGCGTCAGCCAATCAGATGTTGCCGCCAACTGTCCATCCATTTTAAAACTACCTACAGCATTTGCAGTCTCCCATCTAGATATTTAATGTAAAATTTATTTGCCATAGGTGAAAGTGCACATATATTCATTGATTTGTCATATATCTATTTAATAGTACAGCACGCCATACGCACAGCGCCGTTTTTTGCCTAAAGGGGCCATTCGCGTTGTATACCTTAGCTACTACGTCTATTGAGTTCAATTCCGACTGGCAACGTTGCGGATGAATTCGGTGCAGGGTAAGAATGAACCACTGTATGAGAACATGTCATACCTAAATGTATTCAGTCTGGGACTTTTAGACGCTTTTCTAATACGAACCAGTAGTTGATTGCACAGCAAAGGCCTTCTACTGAGCAAGATTGTGAAACTTTGTGATACCTTAAAATAAGTGAGCATTTCGTTTGCCATGGCATTAAAAAATCGCATCAGCCAGGTCACTAACCATAGAGCTGGGAGATATAAAATGTCTCCAGGTTCCAAAGTTATACGTATTGGGCTTGCAAGACAAGAGTATCTTGTAGCCCTTTCATTGGGATTGTCGGGATTCCAGGTAGGGAAACGAACTGCCATTCCTTCCTCTTCTAAGATGTCAAGTTTGCCATCTCGATGAATGTAAGACGCGGGCTTCAAGTCCTGCTCTGCAACGCAAGGAGATGATAACGGTGGCAGCAAAACAAAATGCTTTTTGCCAATGATTTGACAGTAGATATTCTCATAGTTGTCCTGGTGCAGTGCTGATACGGACTTTGAATTCCCTAGCCAAAGGTTCACAGCTTCTGGCGTCTTCTGCAAAGCAATCCTTGCCCAGGATATATCTTTCTCTACATCCCCAGCCAGTGATGCATATTCCCCACGAAGATTGTCGTTCTCTGATGCCGGTCAGCAATTTGTTCTTCAAGATCGTAATGCACACTGACGTGTTTGTGCGTATCGCACGTCACCTGGTTTGTGGTTCAACTCTTGGCTTGTAATGTAATCTAGAAACTCTTCAAAGAGTTGGTCTTCTTCCAGAGGTTTGACGAATCTTAGGGTTCCATCCCCAAAGTTAACTGGAGAATCGGCGTTCCTATGGATGTGTAAGGTAAGCTTACAGAAAGATGTTGACTCCCAGAAGTCATACCCGAAAGGCGTCACTGCTACGTTGACGGTCTGACCCTTTAAAACATCTCGAAAATAAGAACTACTCCATAATTTCGTTGCCCTCCAATCCAAGGTAGCATTTTTGACAATGAAAGGCGTATTGAGGGCAACGAAGCGCATGAATTGAAGAGGGCTGGGCTCCGTATTTAGCTCTACGACATAAGAAGCATTTAGGTCAGCGTATGAAGTTAGAAGCTCCACAACGGGATCCATTTAGACAGGAGTAATTTCCCAAACTGCATATAAAGCACGGCGATGTTATCCCTAGAAGAAGTCAGTCCCCTACGATTCAGAAGTTGGTAGTGGCTGGGACTCTTCACCAATCGAATGTTCTGGTACTTTTCTGCAGTCAATAGCTGACAGAGAATCTCCAATTAACTATGAACGATATAGATATTCTATTCAAAGCCGGGTCTTCAAGCACGCCGACGTATTAATATACAAATCAAGCAAAATTTTATGCTGTGTGCCTCTTATGCTGTGTGCCTTAATCCATTTTCCCTTCTACACCACTGTATATGTCCTACATGCATTGTATCGTATTGCAGTCAGTAGGAAATTGTTGTGAAAGTGGATGGTACAAGCTGCTGCTCTTCTCTACCCGTATAATTCTAATCCCTATTGCATAGAGGTTCACTGCTTCCCGCCGGCGGAACTGAACTCTCCTCTTCACGACTTTCGTGATTAATGAACAAAAAAGAGAAGAACACGACGAATGCTCCCACCCAATATAATCCGCTCGCGTACTGCGACCGAAGGATCATCTGTCCTATCAATGACAGTGGTATTGTCAAAGACAGTCCAACTGTCACTACGAGTGGCGTAGTCAACAGCATTGCATAGGCCCAACAATAGTCACTGGCGAACGAAGATATCGAATTTGCCTATTTGGGAAGTCAGATTGGCTCGAAATGATTGGATACAAGGATATAGGACCCTACCAAAACGATTGTCCATATCTTTCCCGTTGGTGGCAGTTCAAAAGTCTCAATCCCCGTGAAATGCAGAATCAGAAAGCCTGGCCAGAGGAACATAACATTGAACAAACCAACCATGCCGAAGAAAAGAGGCATATTAACGCGATCTTCGTTACCAATACGTTTCTTCATGACAACGGTGTATATGCCATACATCACAGCGCTGAAGAAGGCCATAGAATCACCAATCGCAATTTGTTGCTGTGATTTGTGGGGGAACGACCCGCGATTGCCATCATTGTCTCCAGAAAGATCAACGGATGAGATGAGGATGACGCCCGCAAGCGAGGCCAGCACGCCTACGAGCTTTTTCAAGCTGAATCTCTCAACTCGTACCAAAGCACCAAAGATAAGTGTCCAGATGCTGCTCATTGAAGTCAGGATTGTTGAACTGGCAACACTAGTATATGTTAAGCATGCTGCCACGAAGTAATTCGCAATAAACCAGAGTAAAGAGAATTCAAGGCTGAGAAAGGCTGTCTCGCGCATTGTGAGAATCTCTTGGCTGTCATTTCCAGGCTGATCTGGAGGCGGTTGCGCCATAATGTCATCCTCAACCAGTAGCCGTGCATCCGAAGAGGCATCTTGGTTGGAATTATCCTCTCCGTTATAATCCTCTCCATTGTAATCCTCTCCGTTATCAACTTTCGATCCAACCAAGCGATAATCGTTTAAGCGGCCTTGCCAATAACTGATTGTTGATATCTTGATCTGGCGGTATCCATATCTATGGGCAATTCTGAGAAATATTGGGAGTAACGATATTGCAAAAAATGATGTATTGAGGTACGTGACGAAGTACGGCTTTGAGTAGGTGTCGTCGGCGAAAATGGACTGAAATTGCTATTAGTCAAGAGATAACAAGTATACATGTGGGCCACTAACGCTTGCAAGAAAGTTGGAGCCTGTCCATAGAACCACTGTAACAAGAAGTAGAATGATGCCCAGGGTTCGTCGAGCTACATTTCTTAATCCTACTCCAGCTCGGAATCTTCGACCACCTCTGCTAGGACGATAAGACGAACCAGAGCGGCGAGTATGGTGAGTGTCCGCAATTGAAATTACGTCGTCAGCGACAGTGAAATCCTCGGTCATCAATGGCGGGGACATTCCTCCCGGGATACCGAGGATTTCTCTGCCACTCATGGCACCGGAAACAAAGGAATTTCGTGCTCAGGTTTGGCCAGGATCGCGGAGGTCAAGTCATGGAGGTCGAAACGAAGTTTTTTGATACATAGGAGCAGCCAGACTCCTTATCAAACAACAACTCTGACAATGGTTCTAGGACGTGTAAAAGCACGAGACTCCTAGGCTGCGAAGGCGGGTGATTTCGCAATAAAAGGTACTTAAGGGCTACTTTTAGCATACCGCTAGCCTGAAATCGAAAAGCTGTGCCGAGCCGAACCAAACTGTCAGACTGATGACATGGGAGGCTCTTGCAGCCTGCGTACCTAATGAGAAGGTCTGTACAAGGAGGAAGTAGAATATATATCGGCAAAGTTCAATTACTATCTCAAATACACACTAAAAGAGGGAAAGTCAGAGCATCGCTATGCGTAGTGAACTTATACCTTGGGATTCGAAAATGCAGGAAAGAACACCATGAGCGCCAGTCATTGAAACTTAATGGTACAAGGATGCGCGCAATTCAGACCTCTAAGCCCTCGAACAAAAAAGATACCTTAGACCATATATGTCTGAAAGACTCTAAAGAAGAGCTTCTGCCATGATTTACATGCTCCATTCCCAAAATGCCCCTAGCAAGGACAACCATCCCTATCATTTTCGATATGAATATTAATTGGATCAGAGAAATCTCCACTGAACTCCTCGGACTCTTCTTGCGCTAAAGCATTTCGTGCAATGACTGCCAGCCGAAGGTCAGTATATCTCATCAAAACGAAAATTCTCACAAGCAAGGGGCGATCATCATAGCCTAGAGGAAATATGACATACCTTCGAATGCTTGTTCAACATTTATTGCTTCCTTTGCGCTTGTCTCAAAATATGGAATACCTCCCTTTGACTGACAAAAGGTCATCGCACGCTTCGATGAGATCTGGAAAGATTCATTCAGCATGTGGGAGCTCAAGAACAGAAAGGGCTTCACATACCATGCGCTTATTCTCTTCCACGTCAATTTTGTTTCCAAGTACGACCTAGATCGACTGTTAGCATAAAACTTCTTTGACGATAGCATGATCCTCACAAATGGAAAACTTTCAGGGTCTCTAGGAGACGCTTGGATCAGAAACTCATCACGCCAGCTATCAAGCGTATCGAAGCTTTTCGAATTGTTCACGTCATACACCAAGACGCAACAATCCGCCCCTCTGTAGAAAGCCACCCCCAGAGACTGGAACCTCTCCTGCCCAGCCGTATCCCATAGCTATAATATCCTCAGTCATAATTATACACTTAAACTTCTGCTATCCCTACCTGCATTGTTACTAGACGATCGTCGACAAGTACCTCTTTGGTGAGAAAATCTGCTCCTATCGTCGCCTTGTAGCTAGCGCTGAACTTCTTATTGACCTATGTAAGTAAGGCTTTAGTATTTGGCGTAAAAGGCTAGTATTAAAACAGTAGTAGGGAAGAGGAAAGCAGACGCACATATTGGTTCATCAAGCTCGTTTTACCAACGCCGCTGTCGCCTAGTATGATAACCTGATATGATTTAGAAGTAATCAGCGGTGATCAGAAGCAGAGAAAGTAGCTAGCTCATGTTCCCATCGACTCACCTTTAGCAGAACCTTCTTTTTGGAGGCCATTGCGGTTATGCACGTGAGACTTTGATGGCTCGCAGTTGGCGATAAGAATACTCTCCAGAAGTGGTACAGGCAGCAGCCGATGTGTTGACAAACTTCGCCTTGACAAGCGTGATAGGTTACGATGCTATGTGGAAGCGCGACAGAAATCGGTTCGAAAGAGGCCAGCAATCTATGGGGTGGGTGCAGAATGTTGATGTCTGGAGCTCCGGCAGTCTTCACCGTGGTTGGGCAAGCTGTGTAAGGCTCTATTATGTCTCGGCTCGGCGAGCCAATCACCATAAGTAAGCAGCAGCTTCTCAGCCTCGAAGCTATTTTGCTGTAATTAGGCAAGGTGATAGCATAAATGAGCAAGAACCCTCAAATTTTATCGGCCCGAAACGCAATATGATGTCCTGGCGGGAGGAATACTTTGAAGCTTTAAAGGACCGCGATAAGCACGAGAAGCTTGACTATGAACTTATTGATGCTTGTGGGTATCCGTCAGCCTTCCTAGACGAGAAAGCTGACCATAGATAGACACAAGACTTGCTGATCATACAGCCGCCCTGGAGGCAGAGAAAGCTGCCATCATTTCGTCTGGAGTACCGAGCGCCTCATCGAAAGATCCCGCCTTAAGTCTGCCGACCGCTGATATTACAATACAACTCAAGAGCGATCTCGCCGAAGCTCTACGGGCTAAAGGTCAACTGCAATCACGATTAAGGGCGGCTGAAGACGAGCTAGATAAATTAAGACTCAAGAGCAAATCAGACGCCAAGGCTATCAAAGATCTCTCAGCAGAGCGCGCAGCTCTGATAATCAAAGTGAAGGATAGGGATGAAGAACTGAAAGGCAAGGCAAAGCTGCTAGAAGTACCCACCCAAGATCCACCTGAATAAGGCCGGCGGCTTATAGCTATCATAGGAAGTTCAAGATGAGATGATATCCCTCAATTTACAGCTGAATATGGCTGAACAACGTTCCAACAAGTTACAAGGGGACAACCAAGATTTGATAGACCGTTGGATGGCACGAATGGGTCAAGAAGCCGATGCTATGAATGATGCTTCAATGTTTTCATGAAGCCTGTGGATGTGTGGCGCTGTTGTTCAGTATGCGTGACGCCTGCTCTAACCAATGCTTTCCAGTACCGACCAACCATGCCATGCATTTGCCCCAGCTAGCATCAAAACTGGGCTTGAAAGGAAATCCCAATGACCAGTACCATCAGTTTAACCCAAATGACTATAAGACTTTAGTCTCTTACTGTCCTTGGTCGCGACGAAGTATTGACCCCCTTCGCCTTTCCAACTGACGCTCTTACTTGAATACGTCTTCTCAACCACATCCAAGAGGTTGACCGGGTTATTCAAGTTGTAAGAGGTTATCTTGTGGTTATGGGGCACAAAAGATTTCAAGGAAACAATCTTGCAACCGTCCTTGAGATCTAAAAACAGATTGACAAGGTCGTTATTCAATTCTGGTGTGAAGACCTCGTTGTTGACCAGAACAACATCTGCACGCTTCAAAGCCTCACGAATATTGACATTCGTCATGAAGTCACCCCGCTCAAGCTTTACTGCTCCAGGAGTGAACCCCCACAACCGACAGCGCGCCTCGAATTCGACTCTCTGCGCTTCTGCAAGCGTACAAGCATTTTCCATGATCTCACAGCCCCAGCTCTCGCATCCAACCTGTAAAGCCGCCTGCAGTACCACGTTTGCAACTCCTGATCCCAAATCGACAAAGACTTGATCGGAAGTAATTTCCATTTCAGCCAGGATGTTGAACACGAACCTGCGCTTTAGCTCGCCATATATGAAGTCTGTCCCGTTCTCGTACTTCCTTAGCAAGTCAACCTTCGGCGAGACGGCACGATCATATGTCTGTCTGACAATACGTTTGACAAGCTCAACAGGAATACTGTGCTTTTCATCAATGTTCTTTGCGAGCGCTCCTTCTCTTCTCAGCGCGCTCACCGCGGTATTGTAGGCATCGAGTGCGGATTTGAATCCCTCGAGCGATTGAACATTTCTACTAGTAGCTCGCTCTAGCCGACGGATGATACCCGATTCAGCGTCTATGAATGGTTTTGCTTGCTCAGCCGTTAGGAAGAAATTTGTAAAGTCCCGGACAACCTTCATGATTTCGCGGACAGGATTGAAGTCTTCTCTGCGATATACTAGTTCGTAACTAAAGGCCATTAGCATGAAACCTAATTCACCGACTGCCTTCGTACCGCTCAGGTTGTGCAGATCCTGGATAATGCAACTCCACGCAAACGTCGGCTGCTGACGCGTTAAATGCTGGTAGAAATTTATTTCTTCTGCAAGCTACATCGGCAGCATGAATCAGAACGTCCGCATCTTCCTTGGAGAATGCCTGGAGTGACCGAAGATGCCGATGGAGGTCGGCGGTGACGTTTGCGACAGTTTTGACCTTTTTGCTTGAGATAGAGTCAAAGCGTACCAAGCTTCCATCATCTTCACTGTCCGATTCGACGCGTTGGAAAGCAGGAGAACGCTTGCGGGAGTCAACCCTCTTCCGCGAATCGAGCGGTGTGGAAGCCCTTGAACCAGACGTTGGCGTCAAAGAGCCTTCCGCTCGTTGTGGCAAGACATGATCCGTAGCTGTTCGAGGTTTGTTTTGTGCTGCTGCTACTTTTTTTTTCAATGAGGCTGGCTGGGAGGGAGCCGCAACCTTCTCGATCCTAATGTTCGGCGCATTTCGCCCCTTTTTACCCCAAAAAGACATGTATAGCAATAAGTGTAAATAGTAATGACTCCAAAAATTGCCACGTCAAATCCAGCCAGTTTTAGCAATAACGAGAGTTGTTGATGTTGGTCGGCATGAGCGAAACCGTGCGCCGAAGCCTCGTTTCTCCAGCCTTATGAGATCGGTTGTTCCTGCCTAAAATCTGCAGCCCTTTTTCCAGCCACAAATGCAAACGCGCATGGTCCATTCATCACGTGAGTATCGAAGTACATGAAGTACAAGCTTTCTTTCGTATATAGGTGTACAGGCCCTAGTTGTCTAGCAGGTATCAACTCTACTTAAGTCTATGATAACGCCGAGAGCTTTTCCTTGCTTCTTTCCTCATAGCTTCTACGATTTTATAACTTAGATTTGACTGCCTCAAGCCTGTATTTAACATCTTTCAACACCTTCGTCACTGGTTTCCATTCGTCAAACTGCTTCAATAGCTCTGCAGTTTCTTGATCCAGTTCTGTTTTCACGATATCTTCTTCAAG
>Ga0335074_10010728_pt1 | contig 12817 bp, 12 predicted proteins | sample Lox_Sample_23_FD_206715 | JGI IMG/M metagenome (GOLD analysis project Ga0335074, IMG submission 206715) | Soil microbial communities from Loxahatchee National Wildlife Refuge, Florida, United States - Lox_Sample_2.3 | ecosystem: Environmental > Terrestrial > Soil > Wetlands | place: USA...
GCGATCGCATCGCGGCGAGCCATCCGCGCCCGGCGCAATGGGATCTGCGTTATCGCCGCGGCGGCCTTGTCGATGTCGAGTTCATCGCGCAATACCTGATGCTGCGCGAGGCGGCGCGGCAGCCCGGCGCGCTGCGCTGCAACCCGGGCGAGGCGCTGACCGCGCTCGCCGCCGCCGGCGCGTTGCCGCCGCAGGGCGCCCGCGACCTCATCGAGGCGCTCCTCTTGCTGCTCCATCTGCGGGCATTGCTGGCATTGCTCTTCGAGGGCGTACCGGACGCCGCCGCGCTCGCCGGCCCGGCCGGCGCAACCCTGGCGCGCTGCGCCGGCGCGATTGACTTCGCCCGGCTGGAAGCGGATATGACTGCCGCCTGCCGCCGCGTCGCGGCCTGGTATCAGCGGCTCATCGCCCGCCCGGCACGGGCTGTGGCGCGGCATTCCGCGCCCGGGCGCGGCGACAAAAACGGGGAGAGGACGGGATGAGCGTCAACCTCGGCGACAAGGCGCCCGATTTCACGATGCCGACCGACGGCGGCGGCTCGGTCACACTGTCGGGGCTGCGCGGCAAGCCGGTCGTGCTGTATTTCTATCCGAAGGACGACACGTCGGGCTGCACCGCCGAAGCCTGCGGCTTTCGCGATTCGTTTCCCGATTACGGTAGGACCGGCGCGGTCGTCATCGGCGTGTCGCGCGATTCGGTAGCCTCGCACGACAGGTTCAAGAAAAAGCACGGGCTGCCGTTCATCCTCGCCGCCGACAGCGACGGCAAGGTTACCGAAGGCTACGGCGTTTGGGTCGAAAAGAGCATGTACGGCCGCAAATACATGGGTATCGACCGCAGCACATTCCTCATCGACAAGGACGGCGTCGTGCGCGGGGTGTGGCACAAGGTCAGGGTGCCGGGCCATGTCGCCGAGGTCCTGAAGGCAGCGCAGGCGCTGTAATCAGGTCCCGGCGAGGCCGGGACCTGCCCTCATTGCGTCACGCGCTTGCTACTCCGCCGCCTGCGGCAATCGCTTCAGGTCGGTCGAATATTTGAGGTGGACCGGGGCGTTTGTTTCGAACGGGTCGGTCAGCCCCAATTCCTTGCCGATCTCGCGCATTGCCGGCATGACCTCCTGCCCCAACAGGCGGATGCAGGTGCGCGCGTCCTCGTTCGGCACCGAGCCATCATTGCCCCAGATGCCGTAGATGCTGGGACGTGTTTCTTCGAGCACGCGGCGCAGTTTCGGGATCACCTGCTTTGGCGTGCCGTAGAAGATGCGGCCGTCCTTGACCTGCTGCTCGAAGGTTGGCCGGCCGCGCGGGCTTTCGGCCCGGCCGACAGAGAACTCGACAAACTGGCGGCGATATTCGGGTGAGAAATACCCCGACGGGTTGGCCCATACCGGATGCGCAAGGCCGGTGAACTCGCCCTGCATCCACAGGAATTGCCGGGCGTTCTTTTCGGCCTTCTCCTCGGTATCGGAGACGTGCACCTGCTGCAGGTAGCCGCGGTTTTCCGGCCCCGCTTCGTAGCCCGCTTCAAGCGCGGTCTTGTCATAGAGTTCCCAGATCTTTTTTGTCGCTTCGATCGATGTGTTCAGCGCAATATACGGGTAGCGCTGCTGCGCCGCCCAGACGATTGTCTCCTTCGAGAGGACGCCGGGCACCCAGATGCGCGGATAGGGTTTCTGCAGCGGCACCGCCCATGGGTTGACGACGCGGTGCTGGTAATGCGTGCCCTCCCAGCGGAACGGGCCCTCGCGCGTCCACGCCGCGACGATCAGGTCGTGCGCCTCCTGGAAGCGCTCGCGGTTGAATGCCGGGTTGATGCCGTTGGCGAGCGATTCCTGGCCGCCGCCGCGGACGATGCCGGGCACCAGCCGGCCCTTCGAGATCATGTCGATCATCGCCAGCTCTTCGGCCAGCCGCACCGGATTTTCGGCCAGCGGCAGCGGGTTGCCGAGCAGGACGATCTTCGCCTTCTTCGTCACCGCGGCGAGGATCGAGGCAAAAATGTTGCATTTTGCCTGCATGCAGAACGGCGCGTTATGGTGCTCGTTCAGCATGAAGCCTTCGACGCCCTGTTCTTCGGCATAGATGTATTGTTCGAGGTATTCGTTATAGAGGCGGCTGCCGGCGACGGGGTCGAAATACTTGTTCGAGAACATCAGCGCGGTATGGCCGATTTCGAGGCCCTTGTCGGCGGGATAGGCCGACATCGGCTGTTCGGTGAAATACATAACGAACATGGCGTTCTCCCAGCTTCAGTCCGCGGCGTTCAGTCCTGTTCAAGGAACGGCATCACCAGGCGGGCGAGTGCGTCGGGTTGTTCCATATCGACGCAGTGCCCCGCATTGGCGACCGTTGCAACGCGCGCCTCGCGCAGGGCGCGGGCATAGGCGTCGCCGGCGCTCTTCGGGACGATCCGGTCGTCCTCGCCCCATATGACCAGCGCCGGCGCGCGCACGCCGGCCAACAGATGCGGCAGGGTCTGGCTGTACATGTAGGGCTTCCAGGCGACGCGGAAGCTCATCTCGCGGCACAGATCCCAGGCGACCAGCTGGTCGGTCGAAACATCGCCATAGACGCGTGCGAACGCCGCCGGGTCATGAAAACCGGCGCGGGCATAGTCGATATAGCTGACGACCGCCTGGTCCATGATGTCGCCCTGCGGCGGCTTCAGCCCCATCGCGCCGACCAGCACGAGGCGATGAAAGTCGCGCGGCGCCAGCGCCGCCATCTCGGCGGCGATCCAGCCGCCGAAGCCGAGCCCGACGAGGCTCGGGCGCTCGACCGCCAGATCCGCCAGGAGCCACTGGTAGAGCGCCGCTAGATCGCGCGGGTGACGCAGCCAGCCCGGCCGCTCGGCCACGCCGAAGCCGGGGTGATGCGGCACGATCGTATCGAATTTCGCCGCCAGCGCGTCGTAGAACGGCAGGTGGTCGGGGGTGCCAATATCGTGATGCAGCACCAGCACCGGCCGGCCGCCGGGACCCGCACCGCCGCGCCACAAATGCAGCCTCACCTCGCCGAGCTGCAAATCGTGTTCGCTCCACCCCGCCATCGCCGGCATCCTTTTATGAACGGCGTTCAGCCTAGCGCCCCGCCGCGCCCGCCGGCAATTGCCGAATTCGGCATCGCAGGGTTGCGGATCGTAAGGCAGGATACCGATAAGCCGGCTTATGATCGAGCGCAATCGGGACGACCGCCGATCGATCGCCGATGGCGGACGAGGCCTGACAGGGGCTCCCGGCAATGCTAGACTTGCCCATGCCGAATGATCGAAACGGGATCGTTGGAGGACGGCAATGCACGTGCGCATCGACTGGTGCAAGCCCTGAAACTATGAACCGCGGGCCCTCCGTGCGAGGGCATTGTTGCAGGACAAATACGGCGCCGACGTCGAACTCGTGCCGGGAACCGGTGGCGTGTTCGAGATCACCGTAGACGGCCAACTGAAATTCTCGAAGAAACAGACCGGGCGGTTCCCGACCGACGAGGAGGTTCTGGGCGTAGGCGGCGGGTAAGGCGGGTTGGCCGCCGCGCCGGCCGCAGTGCGCCCGCCGCGCCCGGTCGGCGGAGGATTGCGATGAGCGTAAGCGAAACGGCGCTCTCGGCGGCCGAAATTACGCGCTGGTTCATCGCCGCGGCGCCGCCGCCGGCAAACACCTTCGAGATGGCGCTCGTTCTCGGCGGCACGGTCTCTGCCGGCGCCTACACGGCGGGCGCCGTCGATTTCCTCATCGAGGCGCTCGATTGCTGGACGGGATTGCGCGATGCCGACGATCCCTCGGCGCCGCGCCACCGGGCGGTCTTGAAGATCGTCACGGGCACATCGGGCGGCGGCGTCAACGCCGCGATCGCAGCGCGCGCCCTGGCCTATGACTACCCCCACGTCGTCCGCGCGACGCCGAACCCCGAGCGCGGCACCGGCAACCCGTTCTACGACCTGTGGGTCAACCGGCTCAATCTCGCCGGGTTTCTCGGCACCGAGGATGTCGCGGCCGGCAGCGTCGTCTCCCTGCTCAGCGGCAAACCGATCGATGACGCCGCCGCATACATCGCCGGGTACGGTGCCTTCGCGCCGCAGCTTGCGCCGCGTCCGGTGACGCGGAGCTATATCGCCGATCCGTTGCGCGTGATCCTGACGCTGACCAACCTGTCCGGCATGCCGTACAAGGTTTCGCTCGGCGCGCCGTCGCTGTCCGAAACCTTTGTCGATCACGCCGACTACGTGCGGTTCGCCGTCGTCTATCCCGGCCGGTCGCTGGCAGAGCCGCGGCCTGACGAGTTTGTCGTCGGCTTCGCCGACGCGCGGCTGCCGCAGGCCGTCGATTGGGCCGCGTTCGGCCGCTTCGCCCAGGCCACCTGCGCGTTCCCGCTGGGATTTCCGCCGCGTGCGCTGGTTCGCCCGCTGGACCATTATCGCTATCGCGTCGTCGTCTTGCCGGGCGATGGCACGCGGCCCGCCCGGGTCGTCGGCCGGCAGCCCGACTGGGCGCAGCTGACGCCGGCCGGGGCCGCCGCGCCGCCGTCCGACTATCATTTTCTCGCAGTGGACGGCGGCGCCACCGACAACGAACCGATCGAGCTGGCGCGCACCGCGTTGGCCGGCGTTCTCGGGCGCGACCCGCGCGACCCGAAAACAGCCGATCGCGCGGTCATGCTGATCGATCCGTTCGCCGGCAAGGCGGGGCTGGGGCCGGCCGGCCCGACCGGCCTGGTCAACCTTGTCGGTGCGATCGGATCGACCTTCATCGAGCAGACCCGCTATGACAGCCAGGACCTGCTGCTCGCCGCCGACCCCGATGTGTTCAGCCGCTTCATGATCACCCCGCAGCGCGACGGCAGGACCGGCGGCGACGCACTCGCCAGCGCCGGCCTCGGCGCGTTCATCGGCTTCGCCTGCGCCGCGTTCATGCGGCATGACTACCTGCTCGGCAGGGCGAATTGCCAGCGATACCTCGGGTCGGAGTTTGTCCTGCACGAGGCCAACCCGATTTTCGCAAACGGCGTGTGGAGCGAGGCGCAGAAGCAGACCCTCGGCATCGTCGCCGACGGCGAACGCTTTCTGCCGGTGATCCCGCTGCTGGGCGACGCCGCGGTGCCGGAAACGCCGGAGCCGTGGCCGCGTCATCAACTCGACCCGAAAATCTACGCCGACGCGATCGAAGCCCGCTTCAAAGGTATCGTCGAATCCGAAGGCGGCGGCTTGATCGGGAGTTCCATCGCCTGGCTTGTCGCGCAACTCGGCGAAGCGAAAGCCGCCGATCTCGTTATCAGCCGGATGACGCAGGCTCTGACCGCCGCCGGGCTCGATTGACGCTCGGCACCCGAAGCTGAAAGCCGCAAGGGCGCCAGGGGCCGCGTTAGAACGCGACGGCGTCGCCGCCTTTCAGCGCGAGGAGCTGGCGCGCCTCGTCGGGCGTTGCGACCTCCAATGACAGGTTTTCGACGATCGTGCGGATGCGGCGCACCTGCTCGGCGTTGCTCTTCGCCAGTTGGCCGCGCCCCAGCCACAGCGAATCTTCGAGGCCGACGCGCACGTTGCCGCCCATGATCGCGCCCATCGTGATGAGCGGCATCTGGTGCCGGCCGGCGGCGAGGATCGACCAGGCGTAACTGTCGCCGAACAGTTTGTCGGCGATGCGCTTCATATGCGCGAGGTTTTCCGGGTCGGCGCCGATGCCGCCGAGGATGCCGAAAATCGTCTGCACGAACAGGGGCGGCTTGACGAGGCCGCGGTCGAGGAAATGCGCCAGGTTGTAAAGATGGCCGACATCGTAGCATTCGAATTCGAAGCGCGTGCCGCAGCCTTCGCCCAGTCCCTTCAGCAGCCGCTCGATGTCGGCAAAGGTATTCTTGAAAATGAAATCGCGCGTGTTTTCGAGATGTTGAGGCTCCCAGGCATATTTCCATTCCTTGTAGCGGTCGAGCATCGGATAGAGGCCGAAATTCATCGACCCCATATTCATCGAGCACATCTCGGGCTTGGCGCGCAGCGGCGCCGCCATGCGCTCTTCGAGGCTCATGCCGAGGCCGCCGCCGGTCGTGATGTTGACGACGGCGTTTGTCGCCTGCTTGATGCGCGGCAGGAACTGCATGAAGACCTCGGGATCGGGCGTCGGGCGGCCGTCTTTCGGGTCGCGCGCATGCAGATGCAGGATTGCGGCGCCGGCCTCGGCGGCGGCGATCGCATCCGTCGCGACCTCGTCCGGGCCGAGCGGCAGGTAAGGGCTCATCGTTGGGGTGTGGATCGACCCCGTTACCGCGCAGGTGATGACGACCTTGCTGCGCAACGGCATGGCAGGCCTCCGCTCGACCGTTGAATTTGGCCGAGAGTGCGTCCTCGGCGCGCCGCCCGCAACGACAATTGCACCGGGCCGCGGCCCGCCGGAAGCCGCGGGCGCGCGCCGGCATTTTTCATGCACCGGGATTGCGTCCGCGCGGACCTGCTCATAAGGTCCGCGGGGCGCGCGACGGCGGCAAAGTTTCGGGCAATGGCGGTTTATACCGAGATCGGCGACGATGAACTGCGCGCCTTTACCGCACTCTACGATCTCGGAGAAGTGCTGGCATGCAAGGGGATCGCCGAGGGCGTTGAGAACTCCAATTACCTGCTGACGACCGCGCGCGGCAATTTCATCCTGACGCTTTACGAAAAGCGCGTCGCGCGCGGCGACTTGCCGTTTTTTATCGCGCTGATGGATCATCTGGCGCATCAGGGCGTCGCCTGTCCGGTGCCGGTGCGCGCGACGGACGGCGAGGCGCTGCGTGAATTGTGCGGCCGCCCGGCGGCGATCGTCACGTTTCTCAACGGCATGTGGCCGCGCCGTATCGAGCCGCATCATTGCGGTGCGCTGGGCGAGGCGCTGGCGCGGCTGCATCTGGCAGGCGCATCCTTTGGCCTGGCGCGGCCGAACGATCTGGGGCCGGCCGGCTGGCGGCGGCTGTGCGAACGCTGCGGCGCCGGCGCCGGCGCCGTGCAGACCGGCCTCGCCGACGAACTCGCCGCGGAACTGGCGTTTCTCGAAACCGCTTGGCCGCGCGACCTGCCGTGCGGCGTCATTCATGCCGACCTGTTTCCCGACAACGTATTTTTCCGCGATCACGAATTGTCGGGCCTGATCGACTTCTATTTTGCCTGCACCGATTTCCTCGCCTACGACATCGCGATCTGCCTCAATGCCTGGTGCTTTGAACCGGATGCCAGCTTCAACGTGACGAAGGCGCGGCTGCTTGTCGCGCGCTACCGTGCGGTGCGCCCGCTCGCCGCCGCCGAACTGGCGGCGCTGCCGCTATTGGCGCGCGGCAGCGCACTGCGCTTCCTGCTGACCCGCCTTTACGACTGGCTGCATCGCACCGAAGGCGCGCTGGTGCAGCCGAAGGACCCGTTGGAGTATGTCCGCAAATTGCGCTTCCACCGCGGCATCACCGGGCCCGAGGCCTATGGCATCGACCGCTGACGTGGAAATCTTCACCGACGGCGCCTGCAGCGGCAACCCCGGGCCGGGCGGCTGGGGCGCGGTCTTGCGCTATGGCGCGGTCGAGAAGGAGTTGTCGGCGGGCGAGCCGGCGACGACGAACAACCGGATGGAGCTGATGGCGGCGATCGCCGGCCTCGAAGCCCTGAAGCGGCCGTGCCGGGTCAAGCTCTACACCGACAGCCAGTACCTGCGCGACGGTATCACCCGCTGGCTGCCGGCCTGGAAGAGCCGCGGCTGGCGCACCGCCGACAAGAAGCCGGTCAAGAACCGCGATCTGTGGCAGCGGCTCGAAGCCGCCGCGGCGCCGCACGCGGTCGAATGGCGCTGGGTGCGCGGCCATGCCGGCCATCCGGAGAACGAGCGCGCCGATGCGCTGGCGCGCGCCGCGATCGTGCGCGGCTGAGGCGCGGGCATCGACCATGTGTCTTTGCACCATTCGCCGACTCTCGGCCGGTCGATCGCGGTATATGCCGCGTCAGGCGCGGCGGCACGGTGCCGCTTGCCTTCGTCCCGGATTGTTTCGTTCCGGCGCCCTCGAATGACCGTCATCGACGAAAATGCCTACAGCTCGATCCATCCGATCGATCCGATGCCGGACGACATCGCGGAGCTGCGCCGCGGCGCCGCGCCGGTGTGGCTGTTTGCGTACGGCTCCTTGATGTGGAACCCGGGGTTCGACGCCGCCGAGCGGCGGCCGGCGCGGCTGTACGGTTATCACCGCCGCTTCTGCCTCTATTCGCGTGATTATCGCGGCACGCCCGAGCGGCCGGGGCTGGTGCTGGGTCTCGATCGAGGCGGCTCGTGCCGCGGCATTGCCTACCGCCTGCCGCCCGATCAAACGGCCGCGGCTCTCGACCGCGTGTGGGCGCGCGAGATGACCGGCATGGTCTATTGCATGCGGCGGATGGCGCTGCAGACGGCGGCGGGGCCGGTACTTGCCTACGCCTGCGTCGTCCGCCGTCGGTCGCCCGATTATGCCGGCCGGCTGTCGCTTGACGACACCGCGCGGCTGCTGGCGGCAGCCGCAGGCAGCCGCGGTTCCGGGCGGGAGTATCTCGCCCGCACGCTGCGGCATCTCGACACGTTGGGCATCGACGACAGTTTACTGCGTCGGCTGGCGGCGCGGATCGCGCAGTTCGATGCCGCCGGCATTGATCCCGCCGTCGCCGCGCGTTGTCGCCCGTCGATGTTCTATCTTGCGCCGAAATAACGCGCTGGTTCGACGCGAATAGCGCGCCGGGCTTTCCCGGTTTCTGTTTCAGTTTCCAAGGTAATTATATAAATAAACCTGTGATTTCGCGCCTGATCCGGGCCGCGCTTATCTCGAACTTTTCTAGGTTACGACGCGTTTACCTAGCGAAACCATCGGCCCGTCGCCCTCGCAGGGTGGGGCCGCGGCGGACGTTGAGGAGAGGTGAATAAACATGGCTATGTATCAAAGCAGTGGCGGCGCTTGGACCGACTCGGCCGCAACGACCGTCGGGCCGATGACCGAGGGCGCCGCCGGGATTGCGGTGATTGTTCTGACCATTCTCGGCCTGTCGGCGATTTCGCCGGCGGTGCTGACGTCGGTGGCGACGATCATCGTTGGTGCCGCCTTACTGGTGGAGGCGGCCAATACCGGCCTCGAATACAGCAAGGTGAACCGGCGCATGGCGGAAACGGGCGCGGCGCAGACCGCCGAACTCGGCGCCGACGTCACGGTCGAACTGGCCGCCGGGTTTACCGGCATCGTGCTGGGCGTGCTGGCGCTGCTCGCAGCCGGCTCGATCATGCATCTGTTGCCGGCGGCGCTGATCGTGTTCGGCGGCGCGATGTTGATCGCCGGCCTCAGCGCGACCTCGGTAGGGGGCATGACGCAGTCGGTTGCGGGCGGCCAGGTGGTCGTCATGGAGGCCGATCTGGCGCCGGCGCGCGGGCTGCAGATCCTCGTCGGGGTCGCCGCCATCGTGCTTGGCATCCTGGCTTTTGTCGTGCCGGCCGGCGGGACGCTGTTGATGGTGGGTCTGCTGGTGGTCGGCGGCGGTCTCCTCGCCACGAGCGCCAATTTCACGCAGTCGTTCATCCGCATGCTGTCGCAGTAGGACGGCGATAAATTGCGGGGACCGGAACGCGGGGCCGGCCGGCCCCGCGTTTCGTTATGGCGTGCAATGTCCGCCGCGCTCAAAGCCTAGCCGCATTTCGAATAGCCGCAACTGGTGCACTGGTCGCAGTCCTCGATGCGAATGAGGGCCGCTTCGCCGCATTTGGGGCATTGCCGCAGTCGGGGCGCGGCCGCGCCGAGGCCGCCGGCCGGAAACCGCGGCACGTTGACGATCTGTGCTTCGATCGCCGGGTGCTCGGGCGCGCGCTTCGGCGGCAGGAAGCCGATTTCCACCATGTGCCGCTCGATAACGTCGCCGATCGCGGCGAGCAGCGAGGGCACGTATTTCCCGTCCATCCAGGCGCCGCCGCGCGGATCAAACACCGCTTTCATCTCCTCAACGACAAACGACACGTCGCCGCCGCGGCGGAACACCGCGCTGATCATGCGGGTCAGCGCCACCGTCCAGGCGTAATGCTCCATGTTCTTCGAGTTAATGAAGATCTCGAACGGGCGGCGCCTGCCGTCCTGGATGATGTCGTTCAACGTGATGTACAGCGCGTGCTCGCTGTCGGGCCAGCGCACCTTGTAGGTCTGTCCCGGCAACGCCTCTGGGCGCGACAGCGGCTGCGTCATATAGACGACGGCGCCGGCCTCGTAGATGTCGGCGGGTTTGCCGGCAGCCGGCGCCGGCAGCGGCAGTTCCGGCTGGCGCGGCGCGGGCGGGTTTGCCGGCGACCGCGCGGCAGCCTCCGCCATCTCCGGCCGCGCCTCCAGCACGGCGCCCGTCACCTCGTTCGGTCGATAGGTCGTGCAGCCCTTGCAGCCGAGCGCATAGGCGCGCAGGTAGATGTCCTTGAAGCGGTCGAATGCGATGTCGGCCGGCACGTTGATCGTCTTCGAGATCGAGCTGTCGATATGGCGCTGCGCGGCCGCCTGCATGACCAGGTGGTCTTCCGGCGCCAGCGTCTGCGCATCGACGAAATACTCCGGCAGCGGCGCCGCCTCGCCCTTCAGCCGCCGGAACAGGCGATAGGCGTAATCGCTGACCTCCTCCTCGCGGCGCACGCCGTCCGGCATCAGGACGCTGCGCGTATAGCGGAAGCTGAACACCGGCTCGATGCCGGAGGACACGTTGTCGGCCAAAAGCGAGATCGTGCCGGTCGGCGCGATCGCGCTCAGATGCGAGTTGCGCATGCCCGATTTGGCAATCGCGTCGCGGATCTCAGGGTCGAGCGCGGCGATGGTCTCACCGGCGAGGAAGCGGTCGCGATCGAACAGCGGAAACGCGCCCTTTTCGACGGCCAGCGCGGCGGAAGCGAGGCAGGCGGCGCGCTCGATCACGGCGAGCCATTCCTCGGTCGCGGCGACCGCCTCGGGGCTGCCGTAAGTCAGGCCGCACAGGATCAGCGCGTCGGCCAGGCCGGTGACCCCCAATCCGATGCGACGCTTGTTCACCGCCTCTTCCTTCTGTTGCGGCAGAGGAAAGCGCGAAATGTCGATGACGTTGTCCATCATGCGGACGATATCGGGCACAATCGCCGTCAACGCGCCGGTGTCGAGCCGCGCCGCATCGGTGAACGGGTCGGCGACGAACCGCGCCAGGTTCAACGAGCCCAGCAGGCAGGCGCCATAGGGCGGCAGGGGCTCCTCACCGCAGGGATTGGTCGCGCGGATGTCCTCGCAATACCAAAGATTATTGCGGCGGTTGATGCGGTCGATAAAGATGACGCCCGGCTCGGCATAGGCGTAGGTCGCGCGCATGATCTTGTCCCACAATTCGCGCGCCGGAATTACTTTTGCCACCGTGCCGCCGAACGACAATTGCCACGGCGCGTCGTCGCCGACGGCGCGCATGAAAGCATCGGTCACAAGCACCGACAGGTTGAACATCCTGAGGCGGCCGGGTTCGCGCTTCGCGTCGATAAAGGCTTCGATGTCGGGGTGCTCGCATGACAGGGTCGCCATCATCGCGCCGCGGCGGTAGCCGGCTGACATGATCGTGCGGCACATCGCGTCCCACACGTCCATAAAGCTGAGCGGTCCCGAAGCGTCGGCGCCGACGCCCTTGACGTAGGCGCCGCGCGGCCGCAGCGTCGAGAAATCGTAGCCGATACCGCCGCCCTGCTGCATCGTCAGCGCCGCCTCGCGCAGATGCGCGAAGATGCCGCCCATGTCGTCGGGGATTGCGCCCATGACAAAGCAGTTGAACAACGTGACATCGCGCGCGGCGCCGGCGCCGGCCAGCACGCGGCCGGCCGGCAGAAAGCGGAAGTCGCTCATCGCCGCATAGAACCGCTCGGCCCAGCGGTCAGGCTCCTTTTCCGGCGCGGCACAGGCGCGGGCGACGCGCCGCCAGCTGTCTTCGATCGTCTTGTCGATCGGCTCGCCGTTCGGCCCTTTCAGCCGGTATTTCATATCCCAGATCTGCTGCGAAATCGCGGCGACGGTCGGCATGCAAGCGGCGTCCCTCTGCTGGCCCCGCGATTATGCCAGCCGACGCGTCAAAGCGCGAGTTCCGCCTTCGTTCGTGATGGCAGCTGGCCGGCGGGATCGGGTGAATCGTCGCTCGGATGTGGTAATCTCACGCTTATGGCTGCTGCCGATGGATCGCGTTACGAGGAAGACTTTTACGCCTGGACGCAAGAGCAGGCGGAATTATTGCGTCGCGGCCCCGCCGGCGCGAACCGTCTGGATAAGGAGCTTATTGCTGAGGAGCTCGAAGATTTGGGAGGCAGTGAACTGCACGCCGCTCAGTCGCTGTGCGAGCACATCATCGAGCACCTTTTGAAGTTGGAATATTCGGGGATTGCGGAGCCAGCCAACCATTGGTGCCGCGAGGTTGTCGAATGGCGGCTCCAATTGGGGCGGACATTGACGCGCAGCATCATCGCCAAGCTCGATCTCGCCGACCCCTATCGCGCGGCGCTGCGGCTGTTGCGCTACGTCGAAGACGATGCACAGGGATTGACGGCGCGCCTCCCGGCCGAGTGCCCCTATACGCTCGACCAGATCCTCGGCGGCGGCGACGACGAGGACTGGTTTCCCGCATCACGCGCTCCGGCATCCTGACGATCCGCGTCCGCTGCCGCTTTTCTTTCCGGCCCGCCGGTTATCGATCATTCGCCGGTCATTCGTCGGCTGCGGGTTTGCCGCGGGTCAACGATTTGCGATGAACCGGGCGTAGCCTTGGGCGCGCAGATCACAGGCCGGACAGGCGCCGCAACCGTACCCCCAGGCATGTTCCGGGCTGCGGTCGCCGA
>Ga0335074_10010729_pt1 | contig 12815 bp, 11 predicted proteins | sample Lox_Sample_23_FD_206715 | JGI IMG/M metagenome (GOLD analysis project Ga0335074, IMG submission 206715) | Soil microbial communities from Loxahatchee National Wildlife Refuge, Florida, United States - Lox_Sample_2.3 | ecosystem: Environmental > Terrestrial > Soil > Wetlands | place: USA...
ATTATCTCCTGCTTGTCATGGTCGTAGCTTGAATTTGCCATGGGATTTTCCTTCAATGCTGCCACAGTGGCTTTTATCACAAATGGCAGGAACGTGAGCTTCACTCCTAGCTTTTCGGCATTGAGCTTTTCCTTCTTGACCATGTTGTAGAGGCTCGTTGCATTTATTAGGTCCATATGGGTGAATGTAGGTATTGCAAGGGACAGCTCTACGTTCTTTGCTATCGCCTTCCTTGTCTGCGACATTGGCACCCTTTCTATCTCGCCTTCATGCTTCTCCTCCAGTATTTCGGAGAACTTGGGCATCTGCTTGTGCGGCATGGCATTCTGGTTCATGTGGCTCTTCACGTCGTTCTCGAGTATCCTCCCGCCCGGCCCGGTGCCCACAACTGTTGAAAGGTCGATTCCGTTGTCCCTTGCGAACTTCCTTACGGAGGGCGTGGTTATTACCTCCTTCTGGGCCTGCGGCGCCGTAGTTTCAACGGGTTTTGCCATTGTCTCGTGGACCTGCCTTGGCTGCGTGGCTGCCTGCAATTGCTGCGGCTGCTTTATGTTGCTTAGTTCCGACTCTTCGCCGATGTATGCAAGAGTATCGCCCACGTGCACTATGGTATCTGCTGGGACGTTTATCTTTATCTTCCCGCTTACAGGGGCAGGAGCATTGACGACCGCCTTGTCTGTCTCCACCTGCACAACCGGCTGGTCCTCCTTGACCATGTCGCCGTCCTTGACGAGCCATTTCTGGACGTGGCCCTCGGTTATCCCTTCGCCGACATCTACAAACCTTATATCCTTCAACAAATCACTCTGACATCATCTTATCTATTGCCGCAGCAACCTTATTTTCATTTGGTATATAGAATTTCTCGTAGCCGGGGAACGGGTATGGCAGGCTGTGCGAAGCGACCCTTATTATTGGCGCCTTGAGCTCGAACATCGCCTTTTCTGCAATCCTTGCGGATATCTCTCCGCCTACGCCGTAGCTTAATGGGGCTTCGTGGACTATTATCACCCTTCCGGTCTTCTTTGCGCTTGCGAGTATGGCTGGCTCATCAAGCGGGTTTATCGTCCTTAGGTCTATTATGTCTGCGTCGACCTTCTTTTTATCGACAACATTCTTGACTATGTTGACCATCGTCCCATAGGTTATTATCGAAAGATCGTTACCTTCTCTTATCACGCTTGCCTTTCCTATTGGCACTTCGTATGCCTCTTCTGGTATATCCTGCTTGAAGAGCCTGTAAAGCCTTGTGGGCTCCAGGAAGATCACCGGATCATCCATCCTTGCTGCCTTTATCAGAAGCCCTTTCGCATCATATGGTGTCGAGGGTTCCACAACCATCAATCCGCCTATATGCGAATAGAGCGCTTCGGGGCTTTCAGAGTGGTGCTCAAGTGTCCTGACCCCTCCGCTTACCGGAGTCCTTATTGTCATGGGAACCTTGAAGGTCGACCTTGACCTTGAGCGGTACCTTGCCGCATGGTTGACTATCTGGCTAAATGAAAGATACATGAATCCTGCAAACTGCACTTCCGGTATCGGGTGCATTCCCGAAAGCGCCATGCCTATCGAAGTGCCTATTATGGCAGATTCTGCAAGGGGCGTGTCTATCACCCTCTCTTCGCCGAACTTGTCTACCAGGCCTTCGGTTACCCTAAATACCCCTCCGTCCCTGCCAACGTCCTCTCCAAGTATGACTATGTCATTGTTCTCCTTCATGCTGAGCTCGAGTGCGTTGTTTATTGCGGTTACCATGTTTACTAGCATCTATTCACCCTGCCAGAAGTTGTTTGCCTCTGACTCCCTGAGTTCATCTGCAAGAACATCTGGTATGTAGCTGTACAAATGCTGGAACATGCTCTTCGGATCAGGCTTGAACGATTCCGCAATTTCAACGCCTTCGTCTATCTTCTTCTTCTGCTCCTCTACAACATCGTTCTCCATCTTTTCATTCCACAAGCCCTTGTGTGTCAGGTATGCACGAAGCCTGAGTACTGGGTCTTTTTGCAGCCATTCCTGAACATCCTTCTCGTTTCTGTATTTTGTAGGGTCGTCTGAAGTCGTGTGCATTCCCGCCCTGTATGTTATGCATTCTATAACTGTCGGGCCGTTGGGCGCATTCTTCAGGGCGTCAGCAACTGCCTTGTATACTGCAATAACATCATTGCCATCGACCTGCATTCCTGGTATTCCAGCTGCAAGTGCCTTCTGTGCAAGCGTCTGCGCAGCGCTCTGCTTTGACCTTGGTATCGAGATTGCCCACTGGTTGTTCTGTATTATTACAACCAACGGGACCTTCCAGACGCCTGCAAAGTTTATCGCTTCGTAGAAGTCCCCCTCCGAAGTGCCTCCGTCACCCACATAGACGATTACCGCATTGCCGGTCTTCCTGTATTTCTGCGCAAATGCAAGCCCCACTGAATGCGGCATTTGTGTGCCTACTGGAACTGACATAGGGAACCCGTTAACTTCAGGAGGTATCATGTTTCCCTCTTCAAAACCCATCCAGTAAAGATAGAACAGGCTCAATGGAAGGCCTCTCTTCAGGTAAACGCCATGCTGCCTGAATGCTGGTACGAATATGTCACCCTTTCTCATCGCCATTACGCTGCCTATGTTTACAGCCTCCTCGCCCAGGGTAGGCGCATATGTTGCTGCCCTTCCCTGCCTCTGTAGGCTTATTGCCTTTGCATCGGCATTCCTTGTGAATAGCATCTGCTTTAGCATTTCGACTAACGTCTCGTCTGTCAGCTCATTTGGGAAAAGCTGCGGGTCTATGACGCCTTTTTCATCCATTATCTGCATGTACTGTATTTTTCCCTCAAACGCATCTCTGATCAAGATTATCTCCGTTTATGATTCTCGCATTAAAGGATTTATTACTTCCGTATCTAACAAGTGCCTTGTCATATAATTATGATGCCGATGCTTTCTGCCATGGCAATTGCCTCGGACTTGCCTGTTTTTGCTCTCCTTCCCACCAGTTTTGCTGCAGTTAGGACACCGATTATGCATCCGCTATCGGCCTTGAGGCCTGAAAGGTTTGCTCCTGAAAGATCAAGACCTCGCAGGTTTGACTTGCTGATTATGGCCCCCTTAAGGTCAGATCCCCTAAGATAGGCGTTCTCCAGGTTTGTCCTTGTGAGGTTGCATCCCTTCAGGAATGCGCCCCACATGTACGAATCCGATAGATCTGCCCCTTTAAGTGATGCGTATCCAAGATAGCTACCGCTCAGGTTTGCGCCCCTTGCGCGCGACTTGTCAAGCCTCGCATATGCCATGTTCGCGCTTCCTAGGTTTGATGTCTGCAGGTCAGAGCCAGAAAGATCCGCATAGCTTAAGCTTGCGCCCCCAAGGTTTGCGCCCCTTAGGTATGCGTGCCTTATCTTGCTCTCCGAAAGATCCGCACCGCCAAGGTTTGCGTTCTTTAGGTTTACTCCGCTTATGTTTAGCCTGCTCAGGTTTGCGCCTCCCAGGCTCGCTGCCGAAAGATCGTATTTTACCTTTGACAGGTCATTTCTGAGCTTAATACCGTACTTTTTGGAATGGTATATATTGTTTCTTATCCCTTGTATAAGCAAATCCTTCTGCATAATTGCCTTTGAATGTTTATGCTTAAAATGTTTTCATAATGTCTTGATATTGTGGTACTTTGGACGCAATAATACTTTGTGGAGGTTTTGCAACAAGGCTGGAACCGGTTACGCTTTTCGTTCCAAAGCCCCTGTTGCCGATAGGCGGAAAGCCGATACTCGAGCACATAGTGGACAGCGTAGCGGCGCTTGGGGCCGATAGGATAGTGCTGTCAACAAACAAGAAGTTCCATGACCAGTTCAAGTACTGGGCAGATAACAAGCTCGCCAGCGGCTTCAAGAAAAGGATTGAGATAATAATGGAGCCCACAATGCATGAAGGCGAGAAGTTTGGCGCAATAAAGGGCATAAGGTACACCATCGAATCCGCAAAACTGAATGATGATCTAATCATAATAGCAGGGGACAACTACTTCAAGTTCGACCTGAGGAAGCTTTACGAAAGCTTCAAGAAGACAAGGAAGACGACCATTGCGGTATACGACATAAAGTCGAAGGAGGAGGCAACGCACTTCGGCGTGGTGAAGATGCAGGGAGATGTGGTCAAAGGATTCGAGGAAAAGCCAAAGGCCACAGACTCTTCATTCATAAGCACTGGGATATACGTATTCCCGAAGGAGGGATTGCCAAAATTCGACGAATACGTAAGGGATGGGAACAACCCTGATGCACCTGGGTACTTCCTGCAGTGGCTGATAAAGAAGGAACAGATACACGGAGTGGTGTACTCTGACGAATGGTATGATATAGGTACCATAGACACTTACAGGAGCGTTTTTGACAGGCACCTGAAGAAATAATTTACATTTCCCTCATTATCGCGGAGTATATGCTTACCAGTTCCCGAAGGCTTCTTAGAGATACCCACTCATTCTGGCCGTGCTCATTGCCCCCAATAGGACCTATGGTGACAATTGGTATCCTCGTGCTCTTTGAGAGCACATTGTCATCCGCAACAGAGCTTGCGTAGTTTATTACAGGCTCCCTCAGGTTCTTTTTTATCAATCTAAGCACTTTTCTTATCCTTGGATTTGCAGCGTCCTGGACATATGGCTCCATGTACGGGGTCTCCCTCTTCTTCACCGCGACTTTGACCTTTGTGCTGCTGTTGAGCCTGCCTTTCCTGCGCAGCTCGGCCACCATTCTCTCCACCCTTGCCCTTGCATCCTGAACGGTACTTGGCGGCACAAGCTGTATGTCGAATTCGATGTGGGCATGGTCGGGCATGTCAAGTGCACTTTCAGAGTCCCCTTCCATTTTCCTTACGAATATGTTTTCTGCACCTAGGTATTTGTGGTTCCTGAGCTTGAAGGTGCTTACGGCCGTGGCAATCTTTGCTGCCTCATCTATGGCGTTTACGCCTTTTTGCGGGCTCAACGCTGCGTGTGATGATATGCCCTGCACGTCTGCCTCTATTACAACCCTGCCTCGGCGTCCAATTCCCACCACGTTTGCGCCTCCTGTATGCTTTACAGAATTCCCAGGCTCGCATGAGACGATTAATCGCACGTCATTGAACCATTTTTTCATTCTTATTGCACTCCATGCTCCTTGCGATATGTTTTCCTCGTCGGCGCAAAGAAGTATCTTGACCCTTCTTTCTTTATCTTTATTTGCAGCCGTCAGCATTGCAGCTATGCCTCCCTTCATGTCGCATGCCCCCAGGCCATACAGCCTGTCGCCCTGCTTAAATAAGTTGAATGGGCCCTTTTCCCATTTTCCGTGGGGGGTCACAGTATCCATGTGACCGTAGAACATCACTGCATCTCCATTGCCAGGCCTTTGTGCAAATATGTTGAACCTGTCGCCAGAAAAGTACTGCCTGCTCGTACTGAATCCCATTTTACGGAGTTTGAGTTCCAGATGCCTGCCTATTGCAGCCTCATTTCCAAAGACAGAGTTTATTTTTATAAGCCTATCTAGCGTGTTTTGCACTTCCATGATATCATGATTTGGATAGTATTAGCTCCTTGCCGCTTCCCGGAGTGCTGCATCCTGCCTTTGCTCCAGCATTGACCCTATCTGTGCCATTGTCATGTATGTGATCACCATGCTCTTAAGCTCCAGTTCGCCCGTCCTTGGATTTATTATCCTGTGATGGTTTGGAAGTATGCCGTCGAAAACCCTTCCGTCATCGACCGCGGCCCTTAGCAGCGGCATGCTTGAGACATTTGATTCAGCATAGACAATTGCTATCTCGCGCCTGTTGGCGTGTATATGCGCATATACCTCATTAAGTATTGTTGAGTACAGCGAGTTGCCGCGTGCGCTGTGGGCAACCACGCCGTCGGTCAGTTCTGCTATGTTTAGCCGTGTTCCATCGGATAGTTCGATCGCCCTTCTTTCAGTTATGGACATGCCTGCCACCCTTCCATCGCCTGTGTATGCAAGGCCTATTATGTTCATGCCGTCTTCGATCATCTGGATTGCGCTCTGCCTTGTATGGCCGAATGTCCTTAGAAGGCAGTATATGTCCTCTTTCTCAGGCCCGCTAAAGCTTCTTTCCTCCCCATCAATTATCCTTATGGAATAGGCTGCGGAGTTATAATGCGATTTGTTGGCGACGCGCATACTTGACGCGCTTACGTTTGCCCTGTAGGCCATCATTAGCTCGCTGCTAAGCTCCCTGGATGGATCGTTGTAGCCTATGTAAACCAGCGTGTAGTTTGCATTCAGCGGAATCTGTGCCTCGAGCTGGCCTCCGGCCCTTCTTACCTGTTCTGTGAGCATTGGCATCATTCCAGGAGCCGCTATCGTCCTTATGCTTAGCCTTGTGTTGTCTCCTTCGCTGATTCGCTGTATTCCCTCCTTCACCACATCAGCAATAAACTGTGCATGCATTGCGGTCGTTATCGGGGTAATAACTTCATTTCTGGTCCTGAAGCGGCTAACGTAGTAGCCCACGAGCCCTTTCAGCCTTTCTGACTTCACCTGGGATATACGGCCTATCGGGCCGAAGCTTGTTGAATCGGCATCGCCCCTGAACACTGTCTCGGCTAGCGATCTTCTTGACGTTGCAGGTGCTGTCTGTAATGCGCTCCCCATAACGATAATTTGAAGATTCTTGGTATTTAAAGCTTCGTATTAATTTTACGATTTACGTAGAGTTTATATACGTCGTCAATATGGCTTAGATTTAGGTATATTTCTAGCTTATCTACGAAATTCGTAAGAAATGTTGCTTGAAATGCGATTTACCAAGATTATTTGCGTTTTTGTTATTTCATGCCCTTGAAATCCGATCCGTTGAAATCCAGAGTTGCAAAATAATCCTTGTTGGTCTCTGCGCGCCTTACCATTATGACCGATCCATCGCTTTTCTTGAGCAGCTCTGCGCTCCTGAGCTTGCCGTTGTAGTTAAAGCCCATTGCGTGTCCGTGTGCACCAGTGTTGTGTATCGCAATCAGGTCACCTGGCTCTATCTTTGGTAGCATTCGGTCTATGGCGAACTTGTCATTGTTCTCGCAGAGCGATCCGACTATGTCGTACTTGTGGTCGTGCTTTGCCTTTTCCTTTCCGAGCACGGTTATGTGGTGGTACGCACCGTACATACCGGGCCTCATCAGATTCGACATGCACGAGTCAACTCCGATGTATTCCTTGTATATGTGCTTCTCATGTATTGCCTTGGTTATCAGGTATCCGAAAGGTCCTGTCATAAGTCTTCCGTTTTCCATCAGGATCCTGAGCGGGGCTATGCCTCTCTTGGTTATCTTCTCCTCGTAAGCTTCCCTGACTCCTTTTGCCAGGTACTCCAGATTGACCTCTTTCTGCTCGGGCCTGTAAGGTATTCCTATGCCTCCGCCCAGGTTCACGAAGTCGAATTTTATCTTTAGCCTGCTAGATATCTCGTTTACTAGATCGAACAGCATGTTTGCAGTCTCGATGAACGCATTCGGGTTGAGTTCGTTTGAGACAACCATCGTGTGTAATCCGAAACGTTTTGAACCTTTTTCCTTCATTATCTTATAGGCATCAAAAAGCTGTTCCTTTGTAAGTCCGTATTTTGATTGCTCTGGATTGCCTATTGGATTTTCATCCACCGTCTTTAGCATAGGGCCCGGATTGTATCTGAATGATATGAGCTCGGGAATGCCAGCACTCTTCTCTAGGAAGGGTATATGGGTTATGTCATCAAGGTTTATCACCGCGCCAAGCTTCGATGCAATCTTGAATTCTTCAGGAGGAGTGTCGTTTGACGTGAACATTATGTCCTCCCCTTTCAGGCCTACTTTGTCCGCTATGATTAGTTCGGGCAGTGAGCTGCAGTCAGCTCCGCCGCCTTCCTGCTTTAGTATATCGACTATGTATGGATTTGGGCATGCCTTTATTGCAAAATAGTTCTTGAAGCCCTTCGCCCAACTGAACGCCTTGTAGAGCTTGCGCGCGTTATCCCTTATTCCCTTCTCATCGTATATGTGGAACGGCGTGGGGTATCTCTCGGTTACCCTCTTAATTTCGGCGTAATCGAAGAAGAGATCGGAATCGTTATTCATTTAATATCACAACGCGAGCTTTGTTCTTATGCTTTCCACGGCTTCCTGTATATCCTTTTTGTGGCCGAAAGCGCTTATTCTTACATACCCCTCTCCTGCCGGACCAAAGCCCGCGCCGGGCGTTATCACCACGTGAGCCTCATTAAGCACCTTGTCGAAGAATTCCCATGATCCCATGTTATCAGGGGTCTTTATCCATAGATAAGGGGCATTGACTCCTCCGAATACCTTCAATCCCTTTTGGACAAGGCAATCCCTTATCATGCGCGCATTCTCCATGTAGCCGTCTATTACGGCCTGGTTCTCGGCTATCCCCTGCTCTGATATTGCAGCTATTCCACCCTCCTGGGCTATGTTTGATGCTCCGTTGAACATGGTCGTCTGCCTTCTGTTCCATACAGAGTTCACCCTGCCCGGCTGCTCTCCATCTACAAGAAGCGCTTTGGGCACGACCGTCCATCCCAGACGCACTCCTGTGAAACCGGAGCTCTTTGAGAAACTGTTTATCTCTATTGCGCACTCTTTCGCCCCTTCTACCTCGTATATGCTCCTTGGAAGGTCGGGATCCGACACAAACGGATGGTAAGCGGCATCGAAGACTATGACTGCCTTGTTTTCCCTTGCATAATCAACAAAGCCCTTAAGCTGTTCCTTTGTTGCGACGGCCCCGGTAGGGTTGTTGGGGCTGCACAGGTAGATCAGGTCAACCTTCGCGTTGGGTATTGATGGAAAGAAGCCATTTGCTTCGTTGCAGGGCATGTATAGTATTCCCTTGTATGTAGTCCCGCTTGACGCTCCAGTCCTGCCTGCTATGACATTGCTGTCAACATAGACAGGGTATGATGGATCCTGGACTGCAACAATGCTATCCTGCGAGAAGATGGATTGTATGTTTGCCGAGTCGGGCTTTGCGCCATCGCTTACGAATATCTCGTCCTGTGCGATGGACATTCCCTTCCTTGAATAGAAGTCAGATATGGCCCTGCGCAGGCGCACATCCCCCTGTTCATCGCCGTATCCGGTGTATGTCTTTGCGTCGGCAAGCTTTTCGACTCCTGAATGGAGCCCATTTATAACAAATGGCGTTAGCGGCTCTGTAGTATTGCCTATTCCAAGCTTCATTACCTTTACATTAGGGTTCTTCTCCAAGAATGCCCTTGTCCTTTTTGCTATCTCTACAAAAAGGTAGTTCTGGCTTAGCTTGTTGTAGTTCTCGTTTATTTTTACCATATCACTTACCTATGTATCCCTTGGCCTTGAGTAGTTCTGCATTAAGTATTGCCGCTCCTGCAGCCCCCCTTACCAGGTTATGGCCCAGTACGACAAACTTGTAATCAAGTATGTTACAAGGCCTGAGCCTCCCAACAGAGCATGCCATTCCGCCTTCAGCATTTACATCAAGCTTGGGCTGCGGCCTGTCATAGTTCCTTAGGTATACTATGGGTCTCTTAGGCGCCGTTGGAAGCCTCGTGTCATTTAACGGATGAAAGCCCTCAAACGCGGCTATTATCTCCTTTTCCGAGGCCTTCTTTGACAGTTTTATGCTCACGCACTCCATATGTCCGTATCTTACTGCTACCCTGTTGCACTGGGCACTGAATTTTGCGTTGAGCGGTTTTACATCTCCTGCTGACATGGTTCCGAGTATCTTGAGCGGTTCTGTCTGTACCTTCTCCTCCTCGTCGCCTATGTAGGGCATTACGTTGTCTATCATGTCCATGGACGGCACTCCTGGATATCCGGCTCCGCTTACAGCCTGCATCGTAGTAACCATGACCTTTTCAAGGCCAAACTTATCTTGCAATGGCTTTAAGGCAATGCACAGCTCTATTGTGGAGCAGTTCGGGTCCGTCACTATGAATCCCTTCCAGCCCCTTGATTTCTTCTGCTTCTTTATCAATTCCAGATGGTCGGCGTTTATCTCGGGTATGATCAAAGGCACATCACTGTCCATCCTGTGGTTCTTTGCATTGCTTGATACAGCATATCCTGCCTGCGCGAACTGCTCTTCGATGCCTCCGGCGACGCTTGAATCCAGTGCCGAAAGGACTATCTCACAGTCAAGGCCAGGCGCGCACTCCTTCACTTTGAGTTTCCTTGCATACTCAGGTATTTGTGGGCTTATGTTCCATCGCCTCTCCATCACTTCCTCGTATGTGCGGCCTGCCGACCTCTCTGACGCAGCAACCTCGGTGACTATGAACCACGGGTGGTTGGCGAGCATGTTTATTATGGTCTGTCCTACCATGCCTGTGGCTCCAAGTACGCCTATTTTTATTTTGTCCATGCTACCTACCGAAAAACTCTTTGTGGAGCTTTCTTACGGTTTTATCCGCATCCTCCTCCCTGACTACAAAGCTCTGGTTGATCTCAGACGAACTTGAGGATATCATTTCCACTTCTATGTCGCCTATCGCGGAAAACATTTTTCCGAAGAGCCCGGGTATGAACGCCATGTTCTTTCCAACAAGCGAAACCTTTGCCCTGTTGCTGAATACCTCAACCTGTGCTATTCTCTCAAGCTGCTGCACAACCTTGTCAATGTTGTGCTTTCCATCAAGGGTAACCGATATGTTGACATCCGATGTTGCGACCATGTCTACAGATATCCCATTATTGTCGAAGGCCTCGAATACCTTCTTTAGGAATCCGTGTGCGAGGAGCATCTGCGGGTTGTTGATATTGATGACCTTTATCTTTTTCTTGCATGCTATTGAAGCTATGCGCTTCTTTGCGCTTATCTCCTTTAGCACTATGGTGCCTTTGTGCCCTGGATTGAACGTGTTAAGTATCTTTACAGGTATGTTCTTCCTTATTGCCGGAAGGATTGTCTTTGGATGCAGCACCTTGGCCCCCATGAATGCAAGCTCTGACGCCTCGCTGTATGAAACCTTTTCAAGGTTCTTTGCATTCTTTACTACCCTTGGATCCGCGGTCATTATCCCATCGACATCGGTCCATATCTGTATTTCGCCTGCATTTATCGCTGCGCCAACTATGGATGCTGTGTAATCGCTTCCCCCCCTTCCCAGGGTCGTTATCTCGCCTTCCTTGTCCTTCCCTATGTATCCGGTTATTACAGGTATGGTATTCTTGTTCCTTGAAAGCGCCTTGTTTATCATGCCTTCTGCCTCGGGAAGGTAATCTGCATCGCCAAAATGCGAATCCGTTATCAGGCCTATGTCATAGGCATTGCAGGCCTTTGCGCTTAGACCCATCTTGCTCAGGTATGCCGCCACTATCTTGCTTGAGAGCCTTTCGCCGAATGACACGACTTTGTCAAGGGTTCTTGGGCTTAGCTCGTCAAGCAATGAAACGCTGTCTATTATGCCCTTAAGCTCCTTCAAGTCTGCGTCTATTACGCTGCTTTGAAGTCCGAGCGCCTTCACAGCCGTAATATGTTTCTCCTTTAGCTTCTCGAATTCGCCTTTCTCCTTGTTTTCAACAGCGTGCGTGGCAAGCGTTATCAGGCTGTCTGTAACTCCGCCAAGCGCTGAGACTACAACAACGGGCGATCTCGACTTGTTAAGCTTGACTATGTTAGCGACGTTCCTTATCCTTTGTGCATCGGCGACAGAAGATCCGCCGAATTTCATTATTATCATGCTTTACCAACCATCTCCGAGATTATATCTTCAAGCGTGTAGAACCCCTTTTTGCCTTTTATCCATTCAGCAGCCATTATCGCCCCTTCGGCAAACCCGGACCTGCTCCTTGCAGTGTGCTTTAGCTCTATTGTATCGGCTTCGCCGTCAAAGCCAACAACATGGGTTCCTGGCATGTACCCTCCCCTTATGCTTGCAACATGCAGCTCGTCCGGATCTATCTTTCTCTCGTTTATCCTGTCGAATGCAAGCCTCTTCTTCCTCTTTATGTTCTTGACAACGATTTCACCAAGTATCTTTGCAGTCCCTCCAGGCGCATCTACCTTCTGCCTGTGGTGCATCTCGTAAACATATGGGTCATACATTGGAAAACGATCCATCAACAGCGAGGCGTCCTTGACCATCCTGAAGAAGAGATTGACACCTATAGAAAAGTTTGGGCTGTATACAAAGCCGATATTGTTGTTCTTTGCTATTTTCTTTACCCTTTCCATTTGCCCATACCATCCAGTTGTCCCTACTACAAGGTTCTTTCCCAGACCTGCAATCTTTTCGACATTATTCACTACTTCGGAAGGGGTGGTGAAGTCTATTGCAACATCAGCACCGTCAAGAGCCTTCTCGTTTATAGACTTGTATTTTGCTCCTTGGCTTGTTGGATCTATTATTGAAGACACGCTTATTCCCTTGGATAGCGCCATCTCATGTATCGCATGGCCCATCTTACCGTATCCTATTATCGCTATTTTCATTTCACTGCCTCGTTGGCGCTTTTTTATATGAACGTAGTTCTGAATATCTGCCTATTGCACTTTTCAGCCTTTCTATGTTCTTTGCCTCCATACTGCACAGCGGCGCCCTTACGCTGCCTGCGGGCATTCCTGCAATGTTCATTGCTGCCTTTATCGGAGCGGGATTTGGTTCTATGAAAGCACCCTTGAAGATAGGCATAAGTTCGTAATGCAGTTTACGCGCGAGTTCCATGTTCCCGGATAGGGCATTCCTTACCATCTCGCTTACCCTGCTAGGCAGCAGGTTGCTTACCACAGATATTGCCCCATGACCCCCCAGTGCAATTAGAGGTAGGGTATAATTGTCATCTCCGCTTAGAACCGAAAACC
>Ga0335074_10010730_pt1 | contig 12814 bp, 13 predicted proteins | sample Lox_Sample_23_FD_206715 | JGI IMG/M metagenome (GOLD analysis project Ga0335074, IMG submission 206715) | Soil microbial communities from Loxahatchee National Wildlife Refuge, Florida, United States - Lox_Sample_2.3 | ecosystem: Environmental > Terrestrial > Soil > Wetlands | place: USA...
GCACCGCAGCTTCAGCACGCAACTCGTTCAGGTAAATCTCAATCACCTCTTCGGTGATGGGGTGGTCGGTCCAGCCCTCCTCGACCAGCGGCACCAGCAGCGGGCAGGCCTTTTCCAGGACGCGCAACCCGCGCGCCTGGCAGGCTGCGGTGTAGGCGTGGCTGCGGACCGTGGCTTCGGTGGCGATCACGAGCACGTCGCCGGTGCGGGAGGCGGCGCGCGCCGCGCCTGCGCCGGGCTCGATCACTCCCAGGACAGGAACAGGCACGGCGTCCTGAATGGCGTCGAGCGCCAGCGCACTGGCCGTGTTGCAGGCGATAACCAGAAACTCGGCGCCCTGTTCGCTCACCAGGAACTTCGCGCTTTGCGCGGCGTAGCGGGCGATCGTGCGGCGTGACTTCGATCCGTAGGGAAGGCGCGCCGTGTCGCCCAGGAAAGCGAAGCGCGCATGCGGCAGGCGGTCAATGAGGGCACGCAGCACGGTGAGCCCGCCGAAGCCGGAGTCGAAGACACCGATGGTTGCTGCGGGATTCGTTGCGGTCATGGGTGTATCCCCTCGGTCGGAACGGTTTCCGCAGTCAGGTAAGTCCGGCTCAGGTCGGCGTGGCCAGCGAGGGTAGCGCGCGGCTGACCATCGACGAGGAATCGCACCTGGGTGACGGAGGGCAGGTTGGCGCGCAAGGTTGCGCAGATGGAGAGGATGGTAAGCGATTCGGTCTCAATTCCCGACGGATGCCCGGAAGCAAATGCGCCGGACAGATTGACGACGGCGAGTTGTGCGCCTGGTGACTCTTGCTGCGCTGGGCCATTCGCCTCGGCGGGCAGCAGAAACACCTGCGCGATGGAACTGGCGCCGCCCTGCACGGGGTGCAAAGCGCCGGGCGCGGCATAAAGCTCGAGGAGCTTGCCGAGAATAGCGCGGGCGCGGGCCTCGGGATTCTGAGGCAAAGGCAAAGCGAGAACGCGAGGCGAGACCGAGTCGTCGGCGTCGCTTGCCACCATCAGTGTGGCCTGCTCGGCGGGAGCGACCTGCGGCGCCTGCGTCGGCGCCGAGTTTTGTCCCTGGAGCAGGCGCTCGTGCGCGCGCTCACGGAGGTGCCAAAGCACCGCCCCCATGATGATGGAAACCACGAGCAGCAGAATGAGAATGACAACCTGGTGGCGGGGAATCACGGCTCGCTTGCTCCCCTCGCGCTGCCTCGATCTTGCGATCGCCATTCCACCAGCGCGGCGGCCAGGGCTTCGGCCAATTGCGCCTGGACGCCTTGATCCTCAAGGCTTTCAGTCCCCGGCGAGTCCGCAGTGCGTTGCGGCGCAATTTCCACCGCCAAGGCCGGGCAGGTCATGCTGTCCAGCGCAGGCATGCCGACGCGGCCCAAGGTGACGGCAATGCCCGCGTGACTCAGTGCCGAATTGAGTACGCCGGCCAAGGTCAGGCTACGCGTGATCCATGCAGCCTGCGCGGTTTTCCACGGCATGAAACGCGCATCAATCACCGGCGCCAGAGAAGAAACAAAGAGGTGGACGCCCGAACCGGCGTCGGTGGCGTGCAGGCTAAGGCAGGCCATGGCGTTGGCGTGGTTGGCAATATCGGCGCGGCGGTCGGCGTCGACGCTGGCGTCGGATTCGCGCGTGGTCACCACCTGAAATCCGCGCGCCGCCAGCAGCGAGCGCAGGCGCACGCTGAAAGCCAGGGTATAGGCCTTTTCCTGTTGGCCGCCCAGGCTCGCGCCGGCATCGTCGCCGCCGTGCGCGGCATCGAGCACAACGACCGATCGCTGCTGAGCGATCGGCGGCGGGCTTTGCGCAATGAGTAATCGAGGCGCAAAGGCGAGAATCAGGCCGAATGAGAAGATGCATCGGATAGCGGCTGCGTCACCGGGTTCGCGGCAGCTCTGAGCTTTCGCAAACCATGCCAATGGAGCACGGCACAGATTCATCGGCGCACCATCCAATGTTCGCTGTTCACCGTCCGCCGACCACCGTTCACCGTTCACCAGGTTCACTCCAGCGAATAGATCGTAAGGCCACTGAGCAACTTGGGATAAAAGTCGGTGGACTTTTGCGGCATCACTTCGCCGGCAAAGGCCACTTCGCGCAATTGTTCCATGGTGACCGGATTGGTGAGGAAGGCGATGTCGGCCTCGCCTTTGCCCACCTGAACGACAGCTTCGCCGGCATCGCGCAGGTAGCGGATGTTGGTCTGTTCGCGCACCTTTTCGGCATCCAGACCCAGCAGACGGTCGAGGATGATGGCATGCAGTTGCGTCAGGTCGAGCTGGCGTTGGCGCTCCGGAATGCCGGCCAGTGTTTTGGTCACGGCCTCGGGCCGTGCCTTGAGCAGCAAAGCACCGTCTTTGGTGACGGCGACGAACGCGGTTCCCTGTTGCGCCTTCAGGGCGTTGATATAGGCTGGGGCATCGGCGGGGATGAGCATCTCTGTGGAGAAGAACTCGGCAGCGGCATTGCGGAAGGCCGCCTGATTGAAATTCTCCAGGCTGTGCACCACGCGATGCGTGGGCAGAATCAACAATCCGTCCGAGTCCATGTTCACGAATGTCATCATGACCGCAGTCTGGGGATACGGCGGCTGGGGCAGGCCCGTTGCGCTCATTTCAGGCTTCGGCGCTTCGTTCGGCGCGTGTTGCTTTGCGTAGTTCAGGGCCGTCTCATAGCGATGGTGGCCATCGGCGATGATCAGTTTCTTGTCGGCCATGGTGGTAGTCAGCAAGCGAATGGTCGCCGCATTGTCGATGCGCCACAAGCGATGCAGTACGCCATACTCGTCGGAGACTTCGGCATCGGCGGCGCCATTGCCCTCGTAGAGAATCTTCTCCACGCTTCCCGACGGGTCGCTATAGAGCATGAAGATCTGCCCGAAATGGGCGTGCGTCGCCTCCAGCAGGTTGAGACGGTCGCTCTTCGGCTTGGAGAGCGTCTGTTCGTGGCGGAAAACGACTTGATCGGAATAATCGTGCAGTCTGCCCAAGGCGATGAAACCGTGCCGCTCCTTCAGAGAGTCGCTGCCCGGAACCTTGAAGCGCTGCGCGTAAGCAAATACACAGGGCTCGTGTTCCTGAGTCAGCACACCTTGATCTTGCCAGGCGCGCAGGTCGCGCGCGGCCCTCGTATAGACGTTTTCTCCCCTATCGACGTCAAATAGTTGAGGCAGACCCAGAATGATGCGGACAAGGTTGAAGGGACTGCGCTGATAATAAGCCTGTTGCATCGCCGGTGAGATCTTGTCGTAAGGCTGCGTGACAACATCCTGAAGGCGAACAGTGGAAGGATTGTAACGCCAGGCGCGAAACGGATAAATACGAGCCATGAGGAAGGTCTTGCTCTCCGTGGGGAGGGTTGAACTGGAGAGCCGCTTTGGTCATGAAGGAGGGCTCTCTCGGTCGATTGTATCCCAGCGGTTGAGCCGGCTTCCCATTGGCTGGCGCGAGCGGTTCGGCCATTGGAAAGCAGTCGGCATCCGCGCAAGGACCCGGGGTGCGCCGAGAGCGAATCCGAATTACAATCTGGTTAAACCAGAGACGCGCTAAAGTGCTACTATCGCGTTCAACCCCATGGTGATCTATGACGACGCTTGGCAAGCAGCGCGTTAGCCAATACGGCGCAGGAAGCCTTCGCTCGCTTTTGCCGCGGGCGCTGGTGAGCTGCATTGCCATGGTGTTCTGTCTGGCGCAGGCTCGCTCCCAGGAAGATCAATTAAACAAGGTCCACGTCGAGCCATCGACTTCAAATAGCGCTCCCACCACGGAACCGGGCGGCGCAGAAAAAGGCCCGGAGTCGGGCGCGGGCTCTCTGAAGATTCATCCCGGCTCGTTCATTCGCATGAACGTGGATCTGGTGCTGGTTCCGGTCACGATTACCGACCCGCTCAACCGGCTGGTGACAGGCCTGGAGAAAGAAGACTTCCAGGTCTATGAAAACAACAATGAGCAGCACATTGTAAGTTTCGCCAGCGAAGATGCCCCGGTCTCGATCGGCATCATCTTCGACCTTTCCGGTTCCATGACATCGAAGCTTATCCGTGCGCGGGAAGCGATTCTGCAATTTATCAAGACCGCCAACCCGCAGGACGAGTTCTTCGTGATTGGCTTCAACGACCGCCCCGAGCTGATCGAGGACTTTACCAGTTCCGTCGAGGAAATCCAGGCGCGGCTGGCAACGGTCCACGCCGAACATCGCACCGCGTTGCTGGACGCGATTTACTACGGGATCAACAAAATGGCTGATGCGCATCACGAGCGCAAGGCGCTGCTGGTGGTTTCCGACGGCGGAGACAACCGCTCCCGCTTCACCGAGGGTGAAGTCAGGGCCAAGGTGCGCGAGGCCGACGTCGAGATCTATTCGATCGGCATCTTCGATCCCTACGCGCCGACACCCGAAGAACGCACCGGGCCGCAGCTTCTCGACGACATCAGCTCATCGACAGGCGGTCGTCTCTTCCGCGTGGACGACGTGGATGAGATGAGCGACATTGCTGAAAAAATCTCCACTGAGCTGCGCAACCAATACGTAATCGGCTACAAACCGAAGGACCTGTCCCGCGACGGCAAGTGGCGTAAAGTGAAGGTAAAGGTAAATCCTCCTCCGGGTTTACCTCCGCTTACGGTCTATGCTCGCACCGGGTACTATGCGCCTTTGCAATAACGCGATCTTCTTCGCTCTTCTCACAACGGCGGGGGTTGTTCTTTCGGCCCAGCAGAGTTCTGCGCCCGGGCCCGGCGGGCAAGCCCCGCCCGGCACGCCGCCGGCTCTCACCCAGGACACCGACCCGGTGCGATCGCCCGATGCTGTGCCAACGCCAGCGCCAAACAACGAAATGCGAAAGCTTGGCGAGGGTTATCTGCTGCACCAGGATGTCGAGGAAGTCGTGCTCAACGCCACGGTGCTGGATGGCACGCAGCTGGTCGAGAATCTGACAAGAGATGATTTCCAGGTATTCGAGGATGGGGTGAAACAGACACTCATCAGCTTCCAGCACACCGATCTTCCCGTCTCCATGGGGCTGGTGATCGATAACTCGGGCTCCATGTACCGCAAAAGGCCATCGGTCAACAAGAGCGCGCTCGACCTGGTGCAGGCCTCGAACCCGAATGACGAAGCCTTTGTGGTGAACTTTTCCGATGAAGCATTCATCGACGCCGATTTTACGAATAATATTGGCAAGCTGCGCGACGGATTGTCGCATATTGATTCGCGCGGCGGAACGGCTCTTTACGACGCAGTGGTTGCTTCGGCTGACAAGCTGGTCGCCGACGCCAAGCGGCCCAAGCAGGTGCTGATTCTCATCACCGATGGCGAAGACAACGCTTCCAGCTTGACACTCGAGCAAACCATTCATCGCGTGCAGCAGTTGTCGGGGCCGGAGATTTACTCGATCGGGCTTCTTTTCGGCGACGAGATGAGCCGCGCCGAGGTGCGTCATGCGCGGCGCGCCCTCGAGATGCTTTCAGAAGAAACCGGCGGCATGGCTTTCTTCCCCAAGTCGATCGACCAGATCGATCAGATAGCCGCCGAGGTGGCGCGGGACATCCGCAGCCAGTACACGCTGGGCTATCACTCCACCAAGCCGACCAGCGAACAGGGGTTTCGCCGGGTTGAAGTGACGGCTGAGGAGAAGGGCAAGGGCAAGCTCACGGTGCGCACGCGAACGGGCTACTTCCCGGTGGTGCGCCCCGCCCGACAGGCGGCTTTGGCGCCGAACTAGCCGCCCTCCACGTTAAGCTAGAAGCTAGGAGCCAGCATCTAGAAGCCAAGAACATGCCCCAGTACAAGTACTCGACTCTTGCCGTTCATGCCGGGCAGCATCCTGACCCGCAGACGGGCGCGGTAAATGTCCCCGTTTACCTCTCTTCGACCTTCGAACTCACCGGCATTGGCAGCGATCGCGGGTGGGACTACTCGCGCGCGGGCAACCCGACGCGCGACCGGCTGGAACTGGCTCTCGCAGCCCTGGAGGGTGGATCCAGCGGCCACGCCTTCACCACCGGCATGGCAGCGATCTCAGCGCTGGTGGCGATGCTGCGTTCGGGCGACCACATCGTGTGCTCGCGCGACGTTTACGCGGGCACGGTTCGCCTTTTTGACCAGATTGTGAGCGGTTACGGCATCCAGGTCGAATACGTCGACACCAGCAACCTGTGCACGCTGGAAAAGGCGATGAAGCCCAACACGAAGCTCGTGCATATCGAGACTCCGAGCAATCCGCTGATGGTGCTCACCGATATTTCCGGCGCGGCGAAGATTGCCCATGCCGGCGGCGCCGAGCTCAGCGTCGACAACACGTTTCTGTCGCCGGCGCTGCAGAGTCCCATCGCGTTGGGCGCCGACATCGTGATGCACTCGACGACGAAGTATCTGAACGGCCACTCTGACGGACTGGGTGGCGCGCTGATCGGCACCAAGCCCGAACACAAGGAGCGATTCCTGCTGATACAAAAAGCGGCTGGCGGCGTGATGTCGCCGTTCGAGTGCTTCCTTGTCCTGCGCGGCATCAAGACGCTGCCGCTGCGCATCAGGCAGCACGAAGAAAACGGCCGCGCCGTGGCGGAGTTCCTCTCCACGCACCCCAAGGTGAGCAAGCTGGCCTATCCGGGGCTCAAGTCGCATCCGCAATACGATCTGGCCGTCAAGCAGCAGCGGGGATTCGGGTCGATGATGAGCTTCGAGCTCAAATCCCGCGACGAAGCGGAGCGGTTCCTGAAGGCGATCCGGATCTTTCTCAATGCCGAATCGCTGGGCGGGGTGGAATCGCTAGCCTCGCACTCGGCCACTACCACACACGGCTCGGTGAGCGAAGAAGTCCGCCGCGCGATGGGCATCAACGAGGGACGCATCCGCCTGTCGATTGGGATTGAGGACAAGGGTGACCTGATTGCCGATCTGGAACAGGCGCTGGCCGCGGTGTGAGGAAGACCTCGGGGCCTGCGGAGTTAGCGGTTTTCTCACGCAACGGGGTTTGGCTGGTTCTGCGGGTTTCGCTTTAAGGGCCGGCCGGCAACCGGATTGAAACCATGAAAGCATTTCCGCTTCTGCTCGCGATCGACACCTGCGGGCCTTCGGGCTCCGTGGCGCTGGGGCGGATTCCCGGCCGCGATGTCGAAGTGCTGGGCTTGACCGAGCTTGCGGGCCGCACCTACTCGGCGACGCTGATCGCGGCAGTCGGGAACTTGCTGAAATCGTGCGGAGCTAAGATCGACGATCTCGACGCGATCATTGTGGTGAGCGGTCCGGGCAGCTTTACCGGTGTGCGCGTAGGCGTGAGCGCGGTGAAAGGACTTGCCGAGGGCAGAGAATTGCCTGTGGTCGCGCTGTCGCGGCTTGAAATCCTGTCCCGCAAGTCCGGGGTACCTTCGGCGGCGCTCGATGCCCATCGCGGTGAAGTCTATTTGCGGCTGGAGAATGCCGGCGCGGTTCCGCGCGAGATGCTTGCGGGCGCGGATGAACTTGCCGCAATCGATCTCGTGCCCGTGCGCGTGGCCGTTTGCGACGACGGCGCAGCAGCAGTGCTGGCGAGGGCGTGGCCGAGCGCGCAACTGGTGCGGAGCGCGGCTCCGCTTGCTTCCGACGCGCTGCGTCCGGGCGAGGCGCGTCTCATCGCCGGCGGCACTGTCGATCTGGTGCTGCTAGACGGCCACTACCTGCGCCGCTCCGATGCAGAGATCTTCGGCAACGACCTGGTCCGGCAGGCCGCCGCCCCGGGTAAGCAAAATCCATGAACGGTCTGGCGGGCGCAATGAAGATCAGGTCCATGGTTGAAGGTGATCTGGACCACGTGCTCGAGATCGCCAATTGTCTCCCCGATGCGCCGCACTGGGCTCGCTCGGCCTATGCGGATGCGCTGAACCCCGCATCCATTCCGCGTCGTCTTGCTCTCGTTGCCGCCCATGCGTCTTCGGGCCAGGTTGCCGGCTTCGCCGTGATTCGTCTCGTCTCGCCTCAGGCCGAACTGGAGTCGATTGCCGTCGCCTCAAACAGCCAACGCCAGGGTGTCGGCCAACTTCTTTTCGAGGCTCTTGCCGATGAGCTCGCGCATCAGGGGGTCGAAACGCTCATTCTGGAAGTGCGGGCCTCCAATTTGACTGCCCTGGCCTTTTACCGTTCGCTTGGATTTGTCCAGAATGGGCTTCGTCCTCGCTATTATGTTGATCCTATTGAAGATGCGGTTCTTATGGTGCTTCGGCTAAAAGCCTAGGAACGATACGCCGGTTACTGCCTCAGCGCGGACGCCTTTCGTTTTGTCAGCTTCTTTTCTCTTTGCTTTTTGAGGGCAGTTCTGGAGTAACCGGAAGTTACTCGGATTTTCACAGCTTTCCATTACTGTCGGCTGATTTGAGACTTGCCGATCTTGCCAAAAGGGCGATATATGTAAATGTTCTAAGAAAATCGGCGGCAAATGCATGTCTAAGCCAGCTGCCGTACCGGGGAGGTGCTTGATGGATGAGGTAAATGGGTTCACGCTGGGCGAAGAGATTGATCGCCTGCACGCCGAACATCGCCGCTACGCTCAGCGTTTGGAAGAATTGCTTCAAAAGCCCTATCTCACTGAAGACGAACTACTCGAAGAAGTCCGCTTGAAGAAGCTCAAGCTGCATGCAAAGGATCTGATTTTTGCGCTGGAGCGCCGCATGGCGCCTGCCGTTGCTTAGATCTGATCGAGACTGATTTCGGGCGCCCGGCTCCGGGACCCTGGAGCGACGGACACGGTGACCGCCGTCAAGGCGTGAAGCGTGATGCCTGTCTTTGGTCACTGTCCGCTCTGCGCCGCAATCCCTGTTGACAGTTTGAATCGCCGTATAATCATTGAGGACGATGGTTCGCGATGGTTATATTTACGCTTTGAGCCTTTTGGCGGTTGCCGCCGTAGTAGCGTGGTTCACACGCGGATGGCTCTGGCCCATTGCTCCGGTCGTACTGGCAGTCTTCTTCCTGTGGTTTTTCCGGGATCCTGAGCGGTCTGTTCCGCCAGGGGAAGGTGTCGTGGTTTCGCCGGGAGACGGTCTCGTGACCGAGACTGCTTCGATCAACACACCCGATGGTCCCCGCCAGCGCATCAGCATCTTTCTCAGCGTCTTTGACGTGCATGTAAACCGTTCGCCTATTGGCGGTGTGGTGAGTCATGTGACCTATCAAAAAGGCAAGTTTCTCAACGCCATGAATCCAGCTTCTGCCGAGCGGAATGAGCAAAACACGGTGACGGTTCGTGGCGAGGGACCGGACGAAGGCTTTGAGGTGACCTTCAAGCAGATTGCCGGTCTTCTGGCCCGGCGCATTGTTTTTCGGTGCCGGGAAGGGCAGACGGTGGAGCGCGGGCAACGTGTTGGGTTGATCAAGTTCGGCTCCAGAGTCGACGTCGTGCTGCCCGCATCGGCATCGTTGCAGGTAAAGGTCGGCGAGAGGGTGAAGGGCGGCGCCAGCGTGCTGGCCTTCATGCGGCCGGAGGAGCGCGATTGAATCACTTCGAACCGGCAAAGCCCCGGACAAGAGCGCAGGCGCGACTGCGGCGCGGGATGTACCTTTTGCCCTCGTTATTTACTGCGGGCAGCCTGGGCGCCGGTTATTTTTCCATCACCCAAACCCTCGAGGCCATCAGCCGCGATGCGCAATTGCATCTGGACTGGGCCGCGATCGCCATTCTGCTTGCCATCCCGTTTGACGCGCTCGATGGCCGCATCGCGCGGATGACCAACACCGCCACGGACTTCGGCAAGGAACTCGATTCTCTGGCCGATGTGATCACTTTTGGGGTCGCGCCCAGTTTGCTGGCCTTCGTCTGGGGATTTCATTTTCTGCCTGATTCGCTGAATACCCAGCTGCACCAACACCTGATGCAGGCCGGAGCATTCATTTGTTTCCTTTTCCTTCTTGGCGGAGCCTCGCGCCTGGCGCGATTCAACATCAGCCACGATGCGCAGCCGCGAAATCCCGGTCGCCCGGGCCGGAAGTATTTTGTGGGTATGCCCATTCCGGCGGCAGCGGGCCTGGTGGCCGCCAGCGTGCATCTTTGCTATGGCATTGCGAACCAGTACTGGTGGATTGCGGTCGGGTGGCTCATTCTCGTGGGCACAATCAGCTTCCTCATGGTCAGTACCTGGAGGTTCTGGTCGGCAAAGGAGATTAACTTTTCGCGCCGTCATCCCTTCCAGTTGCTCGTCGTACTGGCCGTCATCGCCTACATCGTGATCCGGTTTTCCAACGGCGTAGTGTTTCTGGTGGCGCTGGCTTATATGTTCTCGGGAATCTGGGCGCGCGCCGCCTACGGCTGGCAAAGGCGCCGCCGCAAGAGGCCGCTCGGCGAGCCCGCGGCTCCGCCTTCGCGAGAACCGGAATCTCTCGGGCCCAGGTATTCGGGATAACATCAGGATTGTGGACGTCGCGTTCTCTTCTGGATCGCGGGATCGTCCGCTGACAGCTGCAAAGGATGCCTTTGTTCAAGATCGCCATTGCCGGAGCCTCGAGCCTGCTGGGGAGAGAACTGAAAGACGTTCTGTCGGAATCTCCCCTTGCCGGCGCCAGCTTCGCGCTGCTCGATGAAGAGGACGCGCAGGGGCAGCTTGACCAGGTGGGCGATGAGGCTACGTTTATCCAGGCCATCAGTTCCGAAGCCTTCAATCGCGCCGACTTTACGTTTTTCTGCGGGTCGGAGAATCTCACGCACCGCTACTGGCGCCAGGCCCTGCATGCGGGCTCTACTGTGCTCGATCTTTCCGGCGCCCTCGATCAGGAATCGGGGGTTCTGGTCCGCGCACCTTGGTTGGGAACCGAAGAATCCGGGGTCGACCTCTTCACGCCGGCTATCGTTCCGGCCCATCCTGCCGTGATAACCCTGGCGTTACTGCTGGGACGGTTGCAGCAAGCGGCTCCGGTGCGATTTGCTGCGGTGACGGTGTTGCTGGCCGCCAGCGAGTTTGGCCGGGCCGCGATGGACGAACTGCACCAGCAGACGGTGAGTCTGCTCAGCTTCCAGTCGATGCCGCGCGCCGTTTACGATGCGCAGGCAGCCTACAATCTGCTTGGGGGGCTGGGCGAAAGCGCAAAGGTGAACCTATCTGCCGTCGAGTCGCGCATTCGCCGGCAGTTCCGCGCGGTGACCGCAGGGCGCGGACCCGAACTCGCTCTTCAGGTTGTCCACGCGCCGGTGTTCCATGGCCACGACTTCTCGATCGCGGTGGAACTGGAGCGGGCGGTCGAGTTGGCTGCGCTTGAAGAAGCCTTGGGAGGCGAGCACGTGGATCTTGTTTTGGAGGATACCGATTCGCCGTCCAATCTCGCGGCCACCGGACAGAACGAAATCCTGGTCCGCATCCGGCCTGAGAAGGCCAGCCGCGGTTTGGGCTCCGCTTCGCGAGCCTGGCTATGGGCGGCGATCGACAACCTTCGCCTGAGCGCGCGAAACGCCGTCGAATGCGCGCTTGAGCTGCGGGGCTTAAGGCCACAAGGAGCTGTGCAATAGGCCCGCCGCCGCATTCACTTTCAATGTGTTGCAATTTGTTTTTCGATGCTCCCAGATGCTGCTCGGGATTTTGTCTGTCGCCCGGTTTCGATGGGTCTACAATCCATTCCGGATGGGAGGGAGACAATGAAGCTCGATATGAAAGCTCTGGCCTTTGCCGGAGCCATTTTCTGGGGCGGTTGCGTATTCTTCACGGGGATCTCCAATCTGATCTGGGCCGGTTATGGCGCACAGTTCCTCGCTTGGCTCGCCTCTGTCTATCCGGGATATCACGCAACGCGTAGCATCGGTGAAGTCGTTATCGCCACGATTTATGCCTTTTTCGATGGCCTCGTCGGCGGCTTGATCTTCGCTTGGCTCTACAATCGGATTGCCAAATCAGCTGCCTGAAACACGCTGGGGATGCGCCGATGAGCTACACCGGTTTCACAGTTACGCGACTCGAAGCCGTCAAAGCTAAGTGGCTTTTTCCCCTAAGAAAAAGCCACCCTGAGGGAAGCGAAGACCGGCGACATCAACTGTGAAGCCGGTCTAGCCGTGGCCTTGTTTCTGCCATAGCTGCACGATGTAACTGTCGGTCATGCCGGCGAGGTAGTCGGCCACGGTGCGCGCCAGACCTTCGGTAGGAATCTGCTCCTGATGATCCCAGGGCATCAGCGACGGATCGTTCATGAGATGCGCAAAGAGCTCGATGACAACTTCTTCAGCGCGCTCGTGGACCAATTCCATGCCGGGCGAGTTGTAAAGGTTCGCGTAAAGGAACTTCTTCAAGGCCGCGCGCTCTGTTTCCATTTGAGGGCTCAGCCCCACCAGCCGCTGAGGCGCATGGCGAATTTCGGCCAGCGACTTAGCACCCAGCGCGGTCACCCGCGTCTCAACTTCGTTGATCAAATCGGTCGCAAGCGCATTCAGCAAGCGCCTCAATGCCTCGTAAACGAGAACCTTGGACGCGGCCGCAGGATACTTTGCGCGCGAAGCGTTGTAGAGGTCGCGGAAAAAGGGAACCGACTCGCGGACCTGCTCGACGACCAGAATTCCCGAGTCGAGCCCATCGTCGAGATCGGCGGTCAGGTAGGCGATCTCGTCGGCGAGGTCGATCAGCTGCGCTTCGAGGGGAGGGAATTCGTCCAGGAAATACGCCGCCAATTCCGGGTGCTCTTCCGGCACGTAGTCGCGGGAGTGCTTGACGATTCCCTCACGCGCGGCGAGGGTCAGATTCAGCCCGCGAAACGCAGGGTAGCGTTCCTCAAACCAAGTGACAATGCGCAGAGCATGCAGATTGTGGTCAAACCTCAAGCCATGGCCCCGGAGGGCGCGATCCAGGGCTTTTTCACCGGCGTGGCCAAA
>Ga0335074_10010731_pt1 | contig 12811 bp, 11 predicted proteins | sample Lox_Sample_23_FD_206715 | JGI IMG/M metagenome (GOLD analysis project Ga0335074, IMG submission 206715) | Soil microbial communities from Loxahatchee National Wildlife Refuge, Florida, United States - Lox_Sample_2.3 | ecosystem: Environmental > Terrestrial > Soil > Wetlands | place: USA...
GAACATCAGAATCGGCAGGGAGGCGGCGGCGTGAGCGGGTATTTCGACGGCGGGCCAGGACAACGGGGAGCCTTCTTGGCGGCGCGTATCCCGTCATTCACGCACTTCCTCGCCACGAACGCGCCTGACCTGCTGCCCGCTTCCCTGGGCTCGCAGCCGCTGCCCGGCGGCGCCGACATCATCAAGGACCTGCCGCACGCCACGACGATCGTGGCGGCCGCGTGCGAGCGCGGCGTGGTGCTGGCCGCGGACCGGCGCGCGACGGCAGGGAACCTGATCTCCAAGCGGGACGTGGACAAGGTGTTCCGCAGTGACGAGTTCTCCGCCATGGCGGTCGCCGGCACGGCGTCGGTCGGGTTCGAGTTCGCCCGGCTGTTCGGTGTGGAGCTCGAGCACTACGAGAAGATGGAGGGCCGGTCGCTGTCCCTGGAGGGCAAGGCGAACCGGCTGGCCAAGATGGTCAGGGACAACCTCATGCTCGCCATGCAGGGGCTGATCATGATACCGCTGTTCGCCGGCTACGACGAGGACACGGGGACCGGCCGGATCTTCAGCTACGACGCGGCGGGCGGCCCGTACGAGGAGCACCGCTTCCACTCGATCGGCTCCGGTTCCGTGTTCGCGAAGAGCGCGCTGAAGAAGCTGTACGCCGACGACATGCCGCTCAGCGACGCGGTGCTCGCCTGCGTGCAGGCGCTGTACGACGCGGCCGACGACGACTCCGCGACCGGCGGCCCGGACATGCCAAGGAAGATCTTCCCCGTGGTCACGACGATCACCGGCGACGGCTTCCGGCGGCTGCCCGACCCCGAGGCGGCCGAGTACGCAGAGCAGGTGGTGGCGAGCCGGATGCGGTCACCGGACGGCCCGCCCGCGCGGCTGCGCGACGCCAGCTAGCTGAGCCGATGACCCCCTTCGCCACCACGACAAAGTAAGGAAGCGCCTGCGGTGTCCATGCCGTTTTACGTGTCGCCCGAGCAGATCATGCGGGACAAGGCCGACTACGCGGCCTCGCGCATCGCACGCATCCGCAGCTGTGTCGCCCTGCAGTACGCGGGCGGGATCTTGATGGTGGCGCCGAACCCGTCCACGTCACGGCACAAGATCAGCGAGCTGTACGACCGGATCGCGTTCGCGGCGGGCGGCCGGTATAACGAGTACGAGGCGCTGCGCAAGGCCGGCGTCACGCTGGCCGACATCACCGGCTACCAGTACGACCGGCGGGACGTCACCGCGCTCGGGCTGGCGAACTGGTACGCGCAGACGCTCGGCGGGATCTTCACCGACAGCCCCAAGCCGTACGAGGTGGAGATCGTGGTCGCCGAGGTCGGCGTCACCCCGGACAACGACCAGATCTACCGGATCACGTTCGACGGCTCGGTGTCGGACGAGCCCGGCTTCGTCGCCTTCGGCGGCCAGGCCGACCAGGTGTCCGCCCGGCTCAAGGAGCGGTTCCACGACGGCATGTCGCTGAGCGAGGCCCTGGGCGCCGCACTCGGCGCGATCGCCGTCCCGGCCACCCAGAATTCGTCGTCCTCCGCGTCCTCGTCGTCCTCGTCGTCCTCCGCGGCGGGCAACGGCGCGCAGGGAGAGCTGACCGCCGCCCAGCTCGAGGTGGCGATCCTGGACCGGGCCCGCGCCCACCGCACGTTCCGCTACCTGCGCGGCCCCCGCCTGGAAGAACTCCTCGCGGAAAGCCGCGCCGCCACGTCCGCCACCCCCAGCACCGCCGCCACCCCCGCCCCAGCGGAGGCTTCGGACTCAGGCGCCTCCTCCACCACATCGGCCTCATCCGGCACGTCAGCCCCAGAGACCCCGGCATCCCCTCCGGACGACGAGCCCCCCACCGGCCCCGCCCCCGGCGGCGGCGACGGCATCCCGCGCCCCCCGTCGGGCAACTAACCCCCAAGGCCCCGAGGTCCCGCGCCGCCCACGGTCCCGCGCGCGCCCCGGCCCGGCCGACGGGGAACCACAGGCACACCTGGCCCCACTATTCACCCGCGAGCGTGCCACGCGGAGCTCCCGACCATGGCCCGCGCCGCCACCTACAGCGGGATGTTCTTGTGGGTGCCGCGGCGGTTGGGGGCCGCCGCGATCGCGCTCGCGATCGCCAAGGCGGTCGTCTCGGGGGAGATGATCTCGTCGATGACGCCGATCTCCACGGCGCGGTTCAGGCCGCCAACGGTGGCCGCGTGCTCGGTGGCCAGGGCCTGCTCCGCGTCGTGCAGCTCCTCCGCCGGGAGGGCCGCCAGCTTCCGCTTGTGCAGGATGCGGATCGCGGCGAGCGGGCCCATGACCGCGACCTCCGCCTCGGGCCACGCGAACACCCTCGTCGCCCCCAGCGACCGGGAGTTCATCGCGATGTAGGCGCCGCCGTAAGCCTTCCGGGTCACCAGGGTCACCCGGGGCACGGTGGCCTCGGCGAAGGCGTGCAGCAGCTTCGCGCCGCGGCGTACCACGCCGTCCCATTCCTGGCCGACCCCGGGCAGGTATCCAGGCACGTCCACCAGCACCACCAGCGGCACCCCGAACGCGTCGCAGAACCGGACGAACCGCGCCGCCTTCTCCGCGGACGCCGAGTCCAGGCAGCCGCCGAGGCGCATCGGGTTGTTGGCGATGACGCCCACGGTGCGGCCGGCCAGCCGGCCGAGCATCGTGATCACGTTCGGCGCCCACTTGGGGTGCAGTTCGACACCCGGGCCGTCGAGCAGCCGGGACGTGACCGCGTGCATGTCGTAGGCCCGCCGCGCGGACTCCGGCAGAATCCCGGACAGGTCCCGGTCGGCGACCGCGTCGGGCGAGATCTTGCCCTGCTCGGACAGCAGCGCGGCCAGCGAGCGGGCGTAGCCGAGCGCCGCCGCGTCGTCGTCGGCCACCAGGTGCACCACGCCGGACCGGCGGCTGTGCGGCTCGGGGCCGCCGAGCCGGGCCATGTCGACGTCCTCGCCGGTCACGGAGCGCACCACGTCGGGCCCGGTGACGAAGATGCGGCCGCCGCGGGACAAGATCACGACATCGGTGAGCGCGGGCCCGTACGCCGCGCCGCCGGCGGCCGGGCCGAGCACCACGGAGATCTGCGGGACCACGCCAGAGGCGGCGGTCATCGCGGCGAACACGGTGCCGACGCCGTGCAGCGACGCGACGCCCTCGGCGAGCCGCGCGCCGCCCGAGTGCCACAGCCCGATCACCGGCACCCCGCGGGCGATAGCCTCGTCGTAGGCCGCGACGATCACGCCGCAGCCCTCGGCGCCCATCGCGCCGCCCTGGACCCGGGGGTCGGAGGCGAACGCGACCGCGCCGGACCCCTCGATCAGGCCGGTGGCGGCGATCGCGCCGGACCCGTCGGCGGCCACCGGGGCGAGCAGCGACATGGTGCCCGTGTCGAACAGCGCCGCGAGCCTCGCGACCGGGTCGCGCGGGAGCGATACCCCAGCAGCGGGCGTCTGGGCAGCAATGGGCTCGGAAACCATAGTCATCATGCCTCCTCGGGAGAGCGCGGAACGTACTCGGCGAACACCAGCGCCACGTTGTGCCCGCCAAAGCCGAAGGCGTTGTTGAGCACGGCCATCGGCCCCTCGGCGCCGGGACGCGGCGCGAGCGGGGTCGCCTTCGTGGCCACGGAAATCGTCACCTCGTCGTCGAGGTCGTCCAGGTTGACGGTCGGCGGCGCGACCCGGTCGGTCAGCGCCTTGATGGACGCCACCGACTCGATCGCCCCGGCCCCGCCGAGCAGGTGCCCGGTCATGGACTTGGTCGCCGACACCACGACGCCGTCCGCGGCCGCGCCGAAGACGGTCTCGAGCGCCCGCGCCTCGAGCGGGTCGCCCTCCGGCGTGGACGTGGCGTGCGCGTTGACGTGCGTGACCTGCGACGGCGAAACACCGGCGTCGCCCAGCGCGGCGGACATGGCGAAGGACACCCCGCCGCCGTCCGGCGCCCCGTGCGAGATGTGGAACGCGTCGGCGGAGTACCCGGCGCCCGCGGCAACCGCGTAGATCCGCGCGCCCCGCGCGACCGCGTGCGGCAGCGACTCGAGCACCACGACGCCGGCGCCCTCGCCGAGCACGAACCCGTCCCTGCCCTTGTCGAAGGGCCGCGACGCCCGCGACGGCTCGTCGTTGCGGGTGGACATGGCGCGCATCGCCGCGAACGCCCCCACGTTCAGGGCCATGATCGCGGCCTCGGTGCCGCCGGCCAGGACGACGTCGGCGCGGCCGGAGCGGATCATCTCGATGCCGTACCCGATCGACTCGGCGCCGGACGCGCACGCGCTCACAGTCGCGTGCGCCCCGGCCTTGGCGCCGAACTCGATGCTGAGCCAGCCGGCCGCGCCGTTCGGCATCAGCATCGGGACGGTGTACGGCGAGATGCGCTCCCAGCCCCTGTCGCGGAGGGTGTCGTAGGCGGTGAGCGTGGAGCCGATGCCGCCGATGCCGCTGCTGACCGCCACGCCGAGCCGGTACGGGTCCACCGACGGCGAGCCCGCGTCGGCCCACGCCTCGCGCGCCGCCACGATGGCGAACTGCTCGCAGCGGTCCATCCGGCGGGCCTGCACCCGGCCGACCTCGGCCACCGGGTCGGCCGCGGCGGGCGCCCCGATCTTCACCGGCAGCAGGTCGACCCAGGGCTCGGTGAGCCGGACCACCCCGCTGGTTCCGGCGAGCATCGCCGACCAGGTGGACGCGACATCACCGCCGAGCGGCGTGGTCGCGCCGAGCCCGGTGACGACGACGCAGACCTGATCTTTGTTGCTCACGGCAACCTACCTCCGCGATAGCGCTGTAGAGAACGAGAAAACCCCAGGCGGGCGCGAACGGCGCCGTCAGGAGTTCTTGGACACGAAGTTGACGACGTCCTGGACCGTCTTGAGGTCCTTGAGCTGCTCGTCGGGGATCTCGACGCCGAACTTGTCCTGCGCGGCGACGGCGATCTCCACCATCGACAGCGAGTCGATGTCGAGGTCGTCGACGAAGTTCTTGTCGGGGGTCACTTCGTCGGCGGGCACGCCGGCGATCTCGTCGATGATCTCGGCGAGCCCGGCCAGAATCTCCTGGTCAGTCACTATTTGACTCCTTAACTGTGCGTTACTGTGCGAATTCGCAGGGGAAAGCGATGGCGCTCGCTAGGGTAGCGTGATCACCTGCGCGGCGTAGGATAGCCCGGCGCCGAACCCGATCAGCAACCCGGGCGTGCCCGGCTGCAGCCGCCCCTGCTCGGCCATCCGGGAGAGTGCGAGCGGGATCGAGGCCGACGAGGTGTTCCCGGCATGGGTGATGTCATCGGCGACGCGGTCGCGCGGGATCCCCAGCTTCTTCGCGATCGCCTCGACGATCCGCAGGTTCGCCTGGTGCGGGACGAAGGCGGTGATGTCCGCGGGCGTCACCCCGGCCCGCGTGCACGCCTCGCGCGCCACCGGGTGGATCGCCGTGGTCGCCCACCGGAACACCGCCTGCCCGTCCTGCTGCATCGCCCCGGTCCGCCCGGTCACCGTGATCTTGTCGGACATGTCCCCGGCGCTGCCCCAGACGACCGGGCCGATCCCCGGCGGCTCGTCGTCCGCGCACGGCCCGACCACGGCGGCCCCGGCGCCGTCGGCGAAGATGATGCACGTCGACCGGTCGGTCCAGTCGACCCACGAGCTCATCTTCTCCGCCCCGATCACCAGAACATTCCGCGCGCTGCCCGCCATCACCGCGTGCGCCGCCGTGCCCATCGCGTAGCAGAACCCGGCACACGCGGCGTTCAGGTCGAACGCGCCAGGTGCGATGATGCCGAGCCGGTAAGCGGTCGTGGCGGCCACGCTTGGCATCGGCACGAGCGGGCTGCACGTCGCCACGATCACCAGGTCGATGGCCGACGGAGCGAGCCCGCTCGCGGCGAGCGCCTTGGCGCCCGCCGCCTCGGCCATGTCGGTGACGCTCTCGTCGTCGGCGGCGATCCGGCGGCTCTCGATGCCGACCCGCGCCCTGATCCACTCGTCGCTGGTGTCGACGAGCTTCGCCAGGTCGTCGTTGGTGACCACCCGGTCCGGCTGGTACCCGCCGAACGCCAGCACCTTCGCGCCGGTCATCGCGCCTCCTCCTTCGGCTGGAGACGGACCAGCGGCTGGCCCTCGCTGACCGGATCCCCGTCTTCCGCCAGCCACTCCACCAGCACCGCGTCGTGCTGCGCGGTCACAGGCCGCTCGCCGCCGCGCGCGACGATCCGGCCGAGCACCGCGCCGGCTGAGATGGTCTCGCCGGCTGACGTCGCGACCCCCGCGCCTTCCCCAGCTCCCGAACGGAACGTGCCGCCTCCGGGAGCCACCACGATCTTCCACTCGGCGGGTGAGCCGACCGAGGCCGCCTGATACCCGTTCGTCGACGCGGCGTGCGCCGCGACCAGCTCGCGGGCCGCGTCGAGCTGGTCGGGGGTCTTGATCGCGAGCAGCTCCACGCCGTGCAGCGCGCGCCGGGCCATCCCGGTCAGCGTGCCGCCGGGGAGCAGCTCGACCATCGCGGTGACCCCGATGTCGGACATCGTCTCCATGCACAGGTCCCACCGCACCGGGTTGGCGACCTGGTTGACGATCCGCTCGACCCAGGCGCGGCCCGAGGTGACGACCGCGCCGTCGGCGTTGGACAGCAGCGTTATCGCCGGGTCGCTGATCGCGGTCCCGGCCGCCGCCTGCTCGAGCGCGTCGACCGCGGGGGCCATGTGCTTGGTGTGGAAGGCGCCCGCCACGCGCAGCGGCCGCAGCCTGGCGCCCGCCGGCGGGTTCGCGGCGAACTCCGCGAGCTGCTCCAGGGTGCCGCCGGCCACGATCTGCCCGGCTCCGTTGACGTTCGCCGGGGTCAGCCCGGCTTCCGCGATGGCGGCGAGCACGGCGGCCTCGGCGCCGCCGAGCACGGCGGTCATGCCCGTGGATTCGGCTCCGCAGGCGGCCGCCATCGCCTCGCCGCGCACCCGGGTCAGCGTGACCGCGTCGCTCGCGCTCAGCACGCCCGCGATCGCGCCGGCCGCGAGCTCGCCCACGCTGTGCCCGGCGGCCGCGTCGGGCTCGCCGAGCAGCCCGGCGACCGCGAGGGCGGCGGCGACGAGCAGCGGCTGGGCCACCGCGGTGTCGGTGATCTCGTCGGCGCTGCCGACGGTGCCGAGCCGTATCAGGTCGCGCCCGGCGAGCTCCGACCAGCCGGCGAGCTGGTCGGGGACACCGGGGATCTCGAGCCAGGGCGACAGGAACCCGGGGGTCTGCGCGCCCTGCCCGGGCGCGGTGAAAATAAGCACGTTGTTAACCTTGCCCTGTAGAGGTCCGCCACCCCGATAACGAACGGAACGAAGTTCACGACGGGAATATTGTAGATTACCTACAAATATCGTTCATCTCCGCGTCACCGCCCCGTCACCCGTGGCGTCCCGCCAGCCGGCCGAGGGCGATGGCCGTCCAGAGGATGAAGCCGTCGCGGCCGGCCGCGGGGGTGTATCCGGTGAGCTCGGTGACCCGGCGCAGCCGGTAGCGGACGGTGTTCGGGTGCACGAACAGCATCCGGGCCGTGGCCTCCAGCGATGACCCCTGCTCCAGGTAGGTGGTGAGCGTGTCGAGCAGTGCGGTGCCGCCGGCCAGCAGCGGCTCGTACACGCTGGTGACGAGGGCGTCGACGGCGGCGGTATCCCCGTCGAGCGCCCGCTCCGGCAGCAGTTCGTCGGCCCTGGCCGGCCGCGGCGCGTCCGGCCAGGCGGGCGCCGCGCGCAGTCCGGCGAGCGCGGCGCGGGCACTCGCGGAGGCCGACCGCAGGTCCCGGACCGATGGCCCGACGACGATGGGACCGGGGCCGAACCGCCCGGCGAACCGCTCGGCGGCCGTCAGCGGATCGTCGGTGCCGCCGAGCACGACGATCAGCCTGCTGCCCTGCACGCCCGCCAGCAGGTCGAGCCGGGCCCGGCGGGCGGTCACGCGGAGCTCCTCGATGACCGGCTCGGCCTCCTCGCCGTCGACGGTGCCGGCGATCACCGAGACGGGGGTGGACGACCAGTTCAGCGCCGACGCCCAGGAGTTGAGCGACTCGGTCGCCTCGTCGCGCACCAGCGAGTCGACGACGAGGGCCTCGAGCCGGGCGTCCCAGGCGCCGCGCGCCTCCGCGGTGCGCGCGTACACCTGCGCCGCGCTGAACGCGATCTCCCTGGCGTAGACGAGCACCGCCTCGCGCAGCTCGGCCTCGGCGCCGGGCGCGGCGAGCGAGTCCACCCGGGTCTCCACCACGTCGATGATCACCCGGACCATCTCCACCGCGTGCTGCAAGCTGACCGCACGGGCCAGCTCCCTGGGGGCGGTGCCGAAAACCTCGGTGGCAGCGGGACGGGCCCGTTCCGGATGCTGGATCCAGTCGGCGAACGCGGCGAGCCCAGCCTGCGCGACCAGGCCAAGCCACGACCTGTTCTCCGCCGACAGCTTGCGGAACCACGGCAGCCGCTCGTCCATGGCCGCGATCGCGGCCGTGCCGAGCGCGCCCATGGACCGCTCGATCCGCTGCACGGTCTCCGGATGCACCCGGGCGGCCGCACCCTCCCCATCGCCGTTCGCCCCGGCCACCCGGCCCGCCCGGGCGGCCGCGCCCGCCTGCCGCTTCGCCTGCACCCCCCCAGCGTCCCACGGCCAAGCCCCCACACCCAACGCCGCGCCCCACCCGCTCCGCCCCCATCCCCACGGCCACGCCCCGTCCCCACCCCCGTGCCCTGGCCACCTGATCGGTCCTCCTTTGCCAGACCAATCCCATGTCCTGCGGCTGAAAATCCCGATCTGTCTCTTCCGTCACACCAGGCCCATGCCCCGCGGCGGGAGACCGCCCGTTCGATCCTCCCTCGTCACGTCAGTCACATGCGCCGCGAGCAGGACCGCCCGATCCATCCTTCTATCAATTCCATAGGGATAAATCGGATAAATCGGGCGAAGAAATGGTCATAACCGATAGGAAGATGCTGAAAGTGGTCATAACCGATATGAAGATGACCTCGGGCGGTCGCCAGCTGACCGTACGGAAGTTAGCGGTGGTGCTGGTAGTGCGCTCGCGGCTGCCGGGGCGACTCTTCGTTGAGCACGTTAGGACTGGTCGACCATGCTCCGGTAGACGGCGATCAGCGCTGCCCTCTGGTCGGCGCTCAGGCGCTCGTCTGTCTCGATCACGTCTTCGGTCCGCGACTTCCGGCCGGCTTCTCCGGCGTCAGGCTTCTCGCCGGTGACGGCGTCGATCAGGCCGGCCTGCGCGAGCAGCGTCTCCGCGGAGAGGTTGAGCGCGTCGGAGATCGCCTTGAGCACGCGCACCGACGGCTCGTGCAGCCCCCGCTCGACCTGGCTGAGGTACGGGTTCGACAGGCTCGTCAGCTCGGCGAGCTGGCGGAGCGAGAGGTTGGCCATCTTGCGCTGGCTGCGGATGAAGGCGCCGAGCGCCTGCCGCCGCGTTTGCCACGAATCGGTCACGGTCACCTCCTACGTCTCGCGAATTATAGTACGCGGCAGCACCGGCGCCCGGTGCTGCCGCGTACCGTCAGGGTCGCGACGCGGCTGCCTCACTCGGCGGCCGCGGCGCGCTCCTCCGTGCCGTTGCCCGGCTCCTCCTTCGCGCCGCCGCCCGCCATCAGCGGGGCCGTCGCCTTCACCAGCTCCTCGGCGAACTGGCGCTGGCTCGAGAGCAGCTTCTCGGCGAAGTCGTAGGCGCTGGTCACGATACCCTCCGGCGTGGGCAGCCTCCCGGCCAGCGGCACCTGGATCGATGGCACCTTCGGGGTCACGGACTTGACGGTGTCGACCCAGATCCTGACCGCCTCGACGACGGTCTCCTGGCCGGTGCGGATCACGTTCAGGAACTCTTCCTGCAGGTCTTGGGTGGAGTAGCTCGGCATTGTCTCTGCCTTCCTGTGCGGTGGAGCGCTGATGTTGCTAACTATATCAAGCGCTAACTATGTCAAGCAAGTTCCGCCGCACGGCAAGAAACACGCTGGCTAACCAGGCTCGCGATTACCCCCTAGCTGAGCGCCTCCGAGACGGGGAGGTCCAGCTTGTACTTGGCGATCGCCTGGGCGGGCAGCGACTTGTCCACCGCGCCGGACCGGGCCAGTTCCGCGAGCGCCGCCAGCGTGATCGACTCCGCGTCCACGTGGAAGAACCGGCGGGCGGCCGGCCGGGTGTCGGAGAAGCCGAACCCATCGGTGCCCAGCGACGTGTACGGGCCAGGCACCCAGCGGGAGATCTGGTCCGGCACCGCGCGGATCCAGTCGGAGACCGCCACCACCGGGGCGTCCGGCCCGGCCAGCGCCGACGTCACGTAGGGCACCCGCCCCTCGTCCTGCGGGTGCAGCAGGTTGTGCGACTCGGCGGCCAGGGCGTCGCGGCGCAGCTCGGTCCACGAGGTCACCGACCACACGTCCGCGGCCACGCCCCAGTCGTCGGCCAGCAGCTGCCGTGCGCGCAGCGCCCACGGCATGGCCACCCCGGAGGCGAGGACCCGCGCCCGCGGGCCGTCACCCTGGGCCGGCGCGTACTGGTACATGCCCCGCAGGATCCCCTCCTCGAGCCCCTCGACAGCAGGCGCCGGCGGCTGCGGGTAGGGCTCGTTGTAGACGGTGAGGTAGTAGAAGATGTTCTCGCCGTCCGGGTGCTCGGGCGACGCGTCGTACATCCGCCGCATCGCGTCCCTCATGATCACCGCGACCTCATACGCCCACGCCGGGTCATAGGACACGCACGCCTCCGACACCGAGGCGAGCAGCACCGAGTGGCCGTCGTTGTGCTGGAGCCCCTCGCCGGTCAGGGTCGTCCGGCCCGCGGTGGCCCCCAGCAGGAAGCCGCGGCCGAGCTGGTCGCCGAACGCCCACATCTCGTCGCCGGTCCGCTGCCACCCGAACATCGAGTAGAAGACGTACACCGGGATCATGTGCGTGCCGTGGGTGGCGTACGAGGTGCCGGCCGCGATCACCGACCCCATCGCGCCGGCCTCGCTGATGCCCTCGTGCAGCATCTGGCCCCGCTCGGACTCCTTGTACGACAGCAGCAGGTTGCGGTCCACCGCCTCGTAGGTCTGCCCGTGCGGCGAGTAGATCTTCGCGGTCGGGAACAGCGAGTCCATGCCGAACGTGCGCGCCTCGTCCGGGATGACCGGGACGAACCGGTCGCCGATCACCGGGTCCTTCATGAGGTCCTTGAGGATCCGCACGAACGCCATCGTGGTGGCGACCGACTGCTTGCCCGACCCCTTCATGAACTCCTCGTAGACCGTCGCCGGCGGCTGCGGCAGCGGCTTGGCGCGTACTACCCGGCGCGGCAGGACGCCGCCGAGCGCGGCGCGCCGCTCCTTCATGTACTGGATCTCGTCGGAATCGGGGCCGGGGTGATAGTACGGCGGCAGCTCGGACGCCTCCAGCTCGGAGTCGGGGATCGGCAGGTACAGCCGGTCGCGGAACTCCTTCAGCTCGGCGAGCGTGAGCTTCTTCATCTGGTGCGTGGCGTTGCGCGCCTCGAAGTCCTTGCCGAGCGTCCAGCCCTTGATCGTGTGGGTCAGGATCACCGTGGGCTGGCCGACGTGCTCGCGCGCCGCCTTGAACGCGGCGTACACCTTCCGGTAGTCGTGCCCGCCGCGGGACAGGTTCCGCAGCTCGTCATCCGACAGGTGCTCGACCATCTTGCGCAGCCGCGGGTCGGACCCGAAGAAGTGCTCGCGGATGTAGGCGCCAGACTCCACGCTGTAGGTCTGGAACTGCCCGTCGGGCGTGGTGTTCATCTTGTTGACCAGCACGCCGTCAGTGTCCTGGGCGAGCAGCGGATCCCAGTCGCGGCCCCAGATGACCTTGATCACATTCCAGCCCGCGCCGCGGAAGAACGCCTCGAGCTCCTGGATGATCTTGCCGTTGCCGCGGACGGGGCCGTCGAGCCGCTGCAGGTTGCAGTTGATCACGAAGGTGAGGTTGTCGAGCTCCTCGCGGGCGGCCAGGCCGATCGCGCCGAGCGCCTCCGGCTCGTCCATCTCGCCGTCGCCGCAGAACGCCCACACGTGCGATCGCGACGTGTCGTGCAGCTCACGGGCCAGCAGGTACCGGTTGAAGCGCGCCTGGTAGATGGCGTTCAGCGGCCCAAGGCCCATGGACACCGTCGGGAACTCCCAGAAGTCCGGCATCAGCCGCGGGTGCGGGTAGGACGGCAGCCCGCCGCCCGGGTGCGACAGCTCCTGCCTGAACCCGTCGAGCTGGTTCTGCGCGAGCCGCCCCTCGAGGAACGCGCGGGCGTAGATGCCCGGCGCCGCGTGCCCCTGGAAGAACACCTGGTCGCCGGACTCGCCGTGGTCCTTGCCGCGGAAGAAGTGGTTGAACCCGACCTCGTACAGGGCCGCCGCGGACGCGTAGGTGGCGATGTGCCCGCCCACGCCGAGTCCCGGGCGGTTCGCGCGGGACACCATGATGGCGGCGTTCCACCGGATATAGGCGCGGATGCGCCGTTCCACGTATTCATCGCCGGGGAACCAGGGCTCCCGCTCCGGCGGAATGGTGTTGATGTAATCGGTCGACCGCAGGCCGGGCACTCCCACTTGCTGCTCGCGCGCCCGCTCGAGCAAGCGCAGCATGAGGTAGCGGGCACGGCCGCGGCCACGGGTGCGAGTGACGGAGTCGAACGAGTCGACCCACTCTCGCGTCTCGTCCGGGTCGATGTCCGGGAGCTGTGTGGGCAGCCCGTCGCTGATGATCGAGTAACGCTGGCGTCCGGAAGCCACGGGGTAGCCTCGCCTTCCGCAGTTCGGCGGCTGATGGCCGCGATAGTTCGTCTCGCTTGTCCAGACCAATCGTCGTA
>Ga0335074_10010732_pt1 | contig 12811 bp, 17 predicted proteins | sample Lox_Sample_23_FD_206715 | JGI IMG/M metagenome (GOLD analysis project Ga0335074, IMG submission 206715) | Soil microbial communities from Loxahatchee National Wildlife Refuge, Florida, United States - Lox_Sample_2.3 | ecosystem: Environmental > Terrestrial > Soil > Wetlands | place: USA...
AATTTGAAGCAAGTAAGAAAAGAAAACTTCAAACAACCAAATATCATATAGTTTTTCCAATTCGTATTCGCTGGGAAAACCGGAGCACTGAAGTGCCCCGGAATTATTACCCTGAAGGTGATCATGATCATCATATACGCTGGTTTCCTATAAACCCTTGAAATAAATTCATATGGGTGAAATAAAACAAAAACAAACAACTTTCCTTCCTTTTTCACTCGTTTATTTATAACTTTTCTGATAGAGCTTCCCAATTCCTCACAAATTTCTCTATGTCTTCAGGAGAAGCTTGTTGATTAAGGGCATCCTGTAACATCTTCTGAGGTAGAAAGGATTTCAGGAGGGCAAAATACCGTTCCATATCAGCATCTACATAACGTGATGAGCATGATATGTTAACATGAACTCGTGAAGAAGATGAAATTAACTTCTTTTTAACCTTTATCTACGGAAACAGAAGCCTCTCTTTTCCCTTCTTCCTCCGTGACTGCTGTTTCCGTTACACTTGTCTTCACACATGGAAAAGAAAAAGAAATGATGAGAAAACACTTATGAATACCATTTCTCTAGCCATACCTGAGACACTGATGATTCCGTGACAATGCCGTTGATTTCTGCTGGCTCCGCTGCAGGGGAGAGGGAAGCACTAGTAGTAGTTCTAGTTGTAGTAGTAACTGCGTTGGCGTTGTTGGATTTTAACAGTTCCTCATCTTCTCTCACTTTTTCTGTTTCCTTGAAAATAGGAATGAGGAAGGTCTCTCTTCACCTTTCGGAAACCATGCGTGTGCATTTTCACATACCTTTTTGCTGCGCGACCAGCGATGTTTGATCCTTCTTTCAATTTCCTCAGGGGAAGAAATCTCAAAGCCAAAGCGAGCACTCCATTTCTGCCATGATGTACTATCCATGGTTGATGCACGAGTGCATTTCTTCTTTCCTATGCAAGCTAAGCAATATCCCGTCTTTCATTTAAAAGAAAAGAAATTATTAGTCAGCCAGTGTCAAAATGAAAAAAAAAGTGTGAAGGAATGGATGGTTTGAAAATCAGCAAAAAAAAAACAAAAGAAAGTTTCTATTCACCTCTTCTTTGGCATTTTTATCAGTTCTCGTAGCATTCTTATCTCCAATGTTTTTTACCCAGATGGAGCAACAGAATTTTGCTTTTGAACGTGAACTTAATCCATTATGTTGTCGGCTTTCCATATTAAGTTGACTGTATTTATCCTCATCCCGTACAGTAGTTTTATCACTTTCTTTCTCTCTCTCCACCACCTCTTCGGAGCTTGTCTCGTTGCTTTTTTCTTCTATCTCTTTTCTGGACCGTTTGTCTTCTTCCTGTGTTCCCGTCGTTATTTGCTTTGACCTCTTGCTTTTTCTTGTGTTGGTATCTTGATTTGCTTGCTTTCTCTTTTTCTCCGACATGATTGGGAAAGGGAGGAGGATGAATGACTAAAGAGAAATTATGAATTATGAATTCAAATCACTGTTATTTATAGCGACACTTGACAACAGTGACATTGACACTGGCACGTGACGAGTCATGATTTAACAAGCGCTCATCCCTTTCTTATTCTCATTCTTTTTGTTTTTCATCAAACAAACATGCAAAACAAAGGTACGCACACACTATACACCCGGTAATTTTTGCTAACACGGAAATGTTATTTTAAATAGAGCTTTCTCTTCCCACATTTCTCCAAACGATACTTTCAATCAAGAGAGAGATTTCCAAAAAGGAAGTAGAGGCCTCTGGACTGTATAGCCGGCTACAATCCTCTCTATCACACACGAGCCTTTTGCAACAAAAGGTTCTTTTGCTGAGTTGTATGTTTTGTTAATTCATCAACAGCATTTTGATTCGATTTGTTTTTATTTGGCTTTCTCTCTATTCATATTTCTGATTCCAACCTTTGATTTATTTGATTTAAACAGTGCTAAAAGAAGACAATGCATTGAACATTTATTTCTCCGATGAAGACTTGGTCCAGATTGACAACAATGAAGGTATATGTGTTATTTGTTTTCGTCCATGTAGTGGTAATGGCTGACCACATAAAAATCAAACAGTTCTGAGGAAAGAGGTCTATTCAACTTCTCACAGTGACAAGTTCAACATGCTCATGAGGGGAAAGAGAGAAGTCCATGTCCAGGCGAGAGAAATCGAGCAAGCAGAGTATGCAGAACCCACATTTTCAGTGCCCAGTCTGTCAGAAGCGGAAGCAGAGGGAGAGGCTGCTCCTGGTCCCAGTCAGAATAATGAACAAGAAATGGAGCTAACAGTGGAAGACAGAGGAGAGGACTCAAATGTCCAGGAGACCACACTGGAAGGAGAAGGAAGAGAAGGGGCCAGAGAGGACCAATCTCGAAAAGTACAAGTGCACAGAAGACTTCGAAGGTTTTCTGAAAGGAATCCAGAGAGTTTGATGGAGGAAGACAAAGGAGAATCAGAAGAAACTGGTAACAGCAAGGAAGCAGAAGCAGAAAACGAGGATGAGGAATATGAAGACGACCAGGCGCTGCAGATTAGACAGCGGGTGAGAAAGATTGCACGGAAAATAACAGAGATGGAAATGGAGGAGGAGAAGAAAAGAATAAAAAGGAAAATAACTGAAGTGGAAAATGAAGACGGAGACCTGGTGGAAAATAATAATAAAAGACCCAGGGGAGCCAACTGGAACTGCGAGATGGGAATGACAGATGGCGCCAATTCCTCCGCTACTTCCAGTCCTGTCGGTGCCGCCAGCAACAGCAAAACCCCATCACCACGAGAAGAAGAAGATTTGGCAGTCAAATTCACAAGGGATTTCCTCTACCTGTGCGCCCCTGTTATCCCCCCGTGCGATCTCGTGAAACTGGCAACAATGAATTCCTGTATCAGGCAGAACCTGTTATTTGAATGCAATTCTCACTGCACGTTCAAATTGCCAGAAAGTAATTGTACATACTGTCCACAATCTGTTATCTGCGACGGGAGAGATTTGCGACAGTTGCCATTATATGTCAGGAAATTGACGATAAAAAGGGTATATCAACGAACGTTTGATACTCTGCCGTATGCTCTTCCCAACGGGTCCTCTCTGGAAGCACTGGATTTGAGCTGCGTCTTTGATCGTATGCTTCCTCTCAATGAACTCAACCTTCCATTAACCTTAACACAACTGTTCCTCCCCAAGAACACGTGCAGCTGCGATGCCCTCTTCTCCTGTCTTGAGCGACTTCCATGCCTTGCCAATCTTTATCTTCCATGCAACCACCTGCCTTTCGACAATGCCTTGCTTCCAAGCCTGAAAGTTCTACAATTTTCCGGAGCGTGTGACGAGATTCCCCACTTTCCCAGCATTGAGACGTTGCAGCTCGATGGTTGCAACAACGAAAATACTGCTGGATACAATTCAGCATTGCCGACTGACCGCTTGCTGAATGTAAAGCACCTGCAGCTTCCCTTTTCGTACAATTTGGATGTTCCCCTTCCTCCCCATATCACCACACTCAAGTTACTTGACAGGTTCAACCAGCGATTGGATAACCTCCCTTCTTCTTTGGAAAGGCTTTCGTTGGGAAGCTCCTTTAACAAGCCAATTGACCTTCTCCCAGAGAACTTGAAGATTCTGATACTGGGATTCAAGTTCAACCAGCATGTGGATCACCTTCCTCCAAGATTGGAACGCCTGAAATTTGGGAGAAATTTCGACCAGAAGGTGGAACACCTTCCACTTGCTTTGAAGAGCATTTGTTTTGGTAGCAAGTTTGACCAAAGCATCGACCACCTTCCCGACAGTGTTGAAAAGATTGAATTCGCTTTCGAAGCAAGTTTCTCCTCTTCCAAAGTAACCCGTCTTCCAAAGAACCTGTCCTGGATTATTTTGGGAAAAAGGCTGGGTTGGATTTTGCCCCCTGGAGAGTACTCAGTTTCCTTTGCATGCGAGAAATGAATAATAGTAGCAAGTTTGTTGAATGCGTAAGTTTCTGGTGAATAAAATTACGATTGTGATGATTATGGTGTGTATTTTACAAAAATAACTGAGTTTTTCAATTTTTCAAATTTATTTGTTGATTTGTTAAATGTTTCAATGTTTGTCTTTTCAAACAATGTTCGAATGAAAAAAACTGTCTTGCTTTGTAAAAACATGACATCAATTTATTATCACGAAATTGTTATCCCCAATGTATCTATGATTTCTTGGAATTCCCTGGCCTTTCTTTTTAACTCTGCACGAATTTGTGCAACATACTTTTTGAACTCTTCCCAAACAGAAGAAGAACCCAGAAAGACAAGCAACTTGTTCCCTGGAGGAAAACTGAGCAGTGGTAGTGATGTTGATGTTGCTCATGGAAAATGGACAATGATGAAAAAAAAGCGGAGAGATGAGATCACGTGGAGTTCACGTGAATGTTCGCGAATTTTAGCAAATTAGCCCTGCCATCATGCATCGTAACATTTATCGTAAGAAATGTCAAGTGGAGAAAAAGAAAAAATGAATGATGCCCGTGAATTGATTGAAAAACACGTGCCCACCGGGTTAAAAAGACCTCTTTTTCTTTCTTTCATTCACATTCACAACAACAAATATGAATACATCCAGCAGGAAAATATCTTCCATTCTGAAGGAGAAAAAATTCAACCCTCTTCAACACCCTATCGTCCCCTTCAACACTCTCAATGTGCCTCGTAATCGTATTCACCTGTATCAGCACTTCGAATCGACAACGGATGTGATGATGGAGTTCGAGCTCACAGAACAGGATTACATGGTCCTGTTGTCCAACTTTTCCTTCCGTTATGAAGACCTGTTCTCGTTGTTTCACTGTTCTCCTCCCCCCATTCATTTGAGGTCCATTGTGGCGATTGTCAGAGTACTTTTCGTGATGGAAAATGAGAAAGAGGATACATCCAAGGGGGTCTGTCCATACGATCAAATTCTGTTATCCGGAGTTATCCCTGATTCTCCCTTCTTCCCCACCGCCGTGTCTCCTCCCACTATGCTGCAGCGTCTAGCTAAATCCTTCGTGGACATTGTGACTCGGGTGAAGAATGTTCCCCCCATTACAGACTTTCTTGGAGAACCTCTGGTTTGTCGTTCTACGTCCGCCTACGTTGCCTTGGAGAGGTTGAAGCAACACTGCTGTCACCGACATGCAAGGGAACACCTCTTTGATCTGGTAATAAGCGCGTGACATTATTCGTTATTATTCATCATCTTCAAACACTCCTTACTCACTGTTTTTTTATTTGCTTAGTATGTGCAAAATCAATTCAATGTCAAAGGAAAGGAAATATGGCAAATGCCCAGCTGGAAGGACGACGTATTCTCTTCACTGCTGCTTGGCCATATCCTTATGAAGGACGTTGTTCTTAACAAGGCTTTCCTGTTTCGTTTTCTGGGTCGTGATGTTTGGATCGAGTTCATGAAATACTGTGAGGAGGACGAGGACGAGGACGACTTATCAGAGGAATTGGAATCCATTGAGATGGTAGCATCGTACCTGGATCAGAATCCGAATGATTTGATAGAAGCGAAATTTGCAAGGCAGACAAAGCTGAAAGAAGCTTTCCAAGTGTTGGATGGATTGTACAAAGCTGATAAGAGTCAAGAAGATGAAGGGGTGGACAGGTGATTGTAAAAATTATCATTAGTATAGATGTTCATGTTCAATAAAATCAAAAAAACAAATTTTCTCTTCTTTATAAATGATTCATGAGATGTAATATTAGAAAAGAAAGAAATGAAATTCTTTTCATTTTTTAACTATGCAATTCTTTCACTTTGAAAAGATCTGAGTAACAACTGTTGTCTAATAACAGATTGTGGTTTGCTATTTTGCTTACTTTGTATTTGTGCATTAGAAGTGAGCAAAATACAGATTTCGTATCATGAGAGTCCTTGCATTTGATATTGCAGTCAAGCACTTTTCTTTTTGTGTGTTGGAAAAGGATAAACAGAGTGGAAAGATCACTGTTGTTCAGTGGAAATTACTTGAATTGCCCATTACAAAATGGAAACAAGGAGAACCGTGCCTTGTGTTGTTTGATGTTCTGGAACACCATTCCTCCATTGTACAGGATGTAACTCTCATTGTTATCGAAGAGCAGCCAATGATCAATTGCAAGACTTCTTCTCTGAGCTTTGGAATACAGATGTACTTCATGCTAAAATATCCCCAGATCCCAGTTAGGTTGCAGAATGGAGCGCTGAAGCTGAGAGCAAAACTCCCCGAAGCAAGCAGCACAGGGAAGCAAGATCAAGATCTACTACTTTCTTTCTCAGTCACAAAGAAGAGCAGCAGAAAGAAAAGAAAGTCTAGTTCTCTCTCCACTTGTGATGTTGTTGAATCAAACAAAAAGGAACAGCTTTCAATCACACCAAAGGAAAGAAAATCCAAATACAAGTCAAAATATAAGGAAAACAAGAAGAAAGCAGTTCTTTACACTAGATTGTTCCTTGCCACTCATCACAAAGAAGAAGAGAACTTTACAAATTACTTTCTGAATTCCAAAAAGAAAGATGACCTTGCAGATAGCTACCTCCATGCCTTGTACGCATTGCAGCAACATTGTTAATTTTAATAAATTGCGTTTAATCCTTTTACATCATTTAGATTTACTTTCTGCTATATAGCGAGACAGGCAGGTATCAAAGATGACGGTCCTCATGCTGGAAAACCACCTCCATGAGACTTTTTCCACGACGTGTATTTTGTGGTAATTCTTTACCTTCCTCCAATTTGTAACCTTGCTCAGTATGTTCTGAAGTGCCTGTGAAAACACCATAAAAGAAAAAAGGACAAGTGAAGAACAAAAAACAAAGAACAACTGCAATTGCGATTACATATAAACGCAACATAAATGCATATGTATAACAGGATACGCACTCATCCAGGTCGTTAATGTTCATTCGCTGTTTGTTTTTAGGAGCGAGGCGATAAATTCAATTTTTTTAGCAGAAGAATAACTAAACTAAAAAATAATTATATTTGTACAAGTTTAATGAGTAAGCGAGATAAAATTTAGGCCATGCCATGATTTATTTTTAGTCACTCAATTATAGGACACCACCTCTTTCCAAGCATTTCACAGTGGCGAATGCACATTTCCTTGTGCCCGTTGCTCTAGTGTCTCATCTGGCATTCTTTCGTGCAATACTTGGTGATTTCACAGTTGAGACAGGAGACCAGAAGAAAAACCGTGTAGTAGCGATCTCCCACTAAAGTGCAGCCCAATTCTAGACCACACCAAGAGCACTGATGAATTTGGGAGGTCTTTTCCTTTCCAAACAAGAACAATACAGAGGTGGGCAAGGCCGAAGAGCCTTCCTTGCAAGCTTCGCACCAACAGGTACCACCAGGAAATCTCTTTTTCAGTACCATTTTCCTCCCCTCCTTGCAGTCGAAAAGAACTTTGTCGTAAGAAATGGTAATTTCGTCGTCCTTGGCGACATCCCTGAGAGCTGTGACCATGGCGTAGGCCTTCCCACTCTCGCTGACACAGGAAAACCTGGAATTGGGTACGCAGGAATGGTTCAAGAAAGAAGCCTTCTCAAACACTACAAACCGCGCTTCAGCTTTAGAAGTTCCAGTCTCTGTATTGATAATGATTGACTTGCAAAGATGGACGTTCTTCAAGATACGATTTCCAATCTCCTCGTGCTTCATGGCATGCTCGGCGTCCTCTGTGAACGACGCGCTATCTTCTGTTCTTGGGTAAATGGAAAGAAGTACTCGCAGAAAGGAGAGGATTTCCGAAGGGGAGGAAACAAGAGCCTTGCTGAGAATTGTCCTGACACCTGACAGTTCATAAACGAAGTTGGCGCTCTCCTCACGCAAAGGAATGTCTATCAAGGCTTCCTCCTTCAGAATGAGAGTGCCAGCGGATATATGGGATCTTGCAACCATCTTGAAGTTAAGGGTATTGGTATTGGTATCATGGTTCTCTTCCATCTGTTTACAGTCGACCCTTTGGCCGCGGACGAAATAAAAAATTTGAAACGACACATTAAATTAATTTTTATTCCTCATGTAGCTTGTTGCAACAGATAATAAAAATTGTTTGTGAGACAGTGGGTTCTTAACTTTCTTTGAGTACATAATATAGGCATTGGTGAGAGCCCATTGAAAGATTCCAAAGAGGAGATTTGTTTCACCTGAGCATGTCTATGGTTGTAGTGATAGCTTTCTACCACTCTGTTGAATTGGTCTGTGGATCTCTTAGTGGCATCATATTGTTGCAGGACTTGGAGTCTCTCTTTTGCAAGAGAAGATGAGGTTTTGCTGCACTTGAAAAAGTTGGTGAGGAGGTTGACTTTCTTCTTTCTGTGAAATGTCACTGCCAGGATACCATCTTTCTCAGCAAATCTTGCCCTGTGTTTAGGTAAGCCAGTTCCCAATGCTGCCCACAACTCTTGAGGTTGAGAGGTTACTGCACATCCAAGTGTGAAGAGGTGCCCTGCTTTCTTGAGTTTCTGAGCTTGTTTGAAGTTGGAAAAGTGGCTGTCTGCAGTGAAGTGGTGTCATCTTCCTGAGTAATTTAGCAAGGAGGGAGCTGCAATTAAGGCATGGTGTTGGGTGAGTTCTTTAGGAAGCCATAAGTAAAGCAAGTATGTGCTATCAACATCATTAATGGTGATCATCTCTTTGGCCCATCTTGTTAGTTTGTTGGAGTTGAAGGAGAGAGATTGGGGGGGGAGGAGACAAGATGCTTGGCTTTCACCCTACTTTCATCCACCACAATGAAAGTTCTTGGTATACAGTGCTTTCTGAACTCCTCACACACCATATCCCTCAATTTCAGTTCTTCAAAGTCAAGATTGGCAATGAGCCTTTCATATCTGTGTTGGGAAAGTGCCCATTCTGATCCTTCATAAGAAAAAGAAAATCCAGTCTTGCCAAAGAAGTCATCCATGCTGGGAAACTGTACAATGGAGTTGATGATCACCATGCCAAGGAGGATGTATAGTTCTTTGAGGTTGAATGGTTTGTCTGAGTGTGTGGGAGTGAAAGACTTGTTGGTGGATTTTAGAAGATATTTCATGAGATCCTTGTTCCACATCAAATCCAAGAAGGAGAAAGGATCAAAGTTAGTGGGTTGGTGGATGAATGAAAAAGGCTTGATGGCTCTCTTCCTCAGCTTTGCTGTGATCTGAGGTATTCTTATCCCTTTGAAATCTATCTCTTTTAACCTCTCACCACATTTCTCCCATCTGAATTTGGGAAGCAATTATCAACATGAGAGCAAAAAGTAAAATTTTAAATACCTTTAAAACTTACAGGTAAGCTTGTACTGAAGAAGATACCACCAACGAGCCATTATGAAATTTGATGAACAACACTTTATTTATTTTTTTCCAAAATCATAAAAAATTTGACATGGTGTCTTCGTCCGCGGCCAAAGGGTCGAGAAGTTCAGACCCTTCTACTTTTGGAACGAGGTTTATCATTGCTCCATTGTAAATCAACACGGAGTTCATTTATAGTCACTCTAAAGAAAATACCATAAAAAAAGAAACATGGTAAATTCAATCGAGCCAACAGCAAGAGAAAGAAAGGATACAGGTCATGCTTTCAGGATCAGGTAGTGTTTCTCCTATCCTCCTTTCGCGGATTACCCAAGACATTCTGTTGTTCGGAGAAAAAAAAGATGTAAAGAGGACAGTTTTTTGGTCTTTTATACTAAAGTGCAAGGGCCTCACCCAAATTTTCCTTGGTTGATTGACGCAAAATAAATTGCGCACCACGTGATGTAGCCATTTTCAGTTGTTTTCATTTTCTTTTTTTTGTCTCACATGTATATTTTTCTTACATCTGGCAAAAAAATGTATAAAGACGTCATCCTCAATCCCAGGGATAATTGATTTCTTTCTTCACCTCCCCAATGAAAAACATCGTATCAGCAGTGTAATTTGAAATACAATTCACAAACTACAATAAGTACAAGTAAATATTTTATTTCAAGTTACAACCTTCAAACAATAAAGAAAAAAAGGAAAACATCCACCACGTCATGTCCATGTCCTACTCATTTCGCCTTTCAGAGGTTTCTTTTTCTTTCCTAAATCTAGAAAAATAATCAGAAAAATAAAACCAACAGCACAAAACAGCGAATATAAATAGTAAATGAAATGAGGTGCACCTCTCAACAACAAAAGAAGCAAAATCATTGCATGACATGGTCTTTGATTTCTCTCGGTTGTTTTTGATAATACCCCTAAAAACCAAGATTGTAAGAAAAGCAGCAAAGACCAGAACATACAAGTCAACTCACTCACCTTAACATAGAAACATCTTCCTCCGTCACTTCTGTCTCCTGCGGGATTGCTGGAGCAGCGTGCGAAACAACAGAGGGAACAAGATTCATGTTTGAAACAACAGAAGGAAGAGGATTCGAGTTTCTCCCAAGAGACCTGACGACGAAATAATATTATCAATGAGTGAAGCAGGATATGAAGAGCAGAACAACATGTTATGTACCCCAAATTCTGGATTATTTGTCTAAATTGACGAGCGCTCAGAGAATGATCCATATCATTCAAAAGTTCAACATTGGTCGTCATTGTCAATTCGCTGTCCACATTCCTGTAAAGAGAAAAAAGAGAGAAGAGAGAGTAAGGAAAAGATAAAAACAAACACAAAGATGAAACATTACGTGATACGCCTTCTCTGCGATGGTCTATCATTTTCATTTGCAGAGTCCTGACGATCGAGTTCATTGGGAAGGTCTACATCGCGGTCGTGTGCTCTCTTCCTGCGATTCTCTGAAACATCAACCCCAGCTTGGACGTTGAATGGGGATAGGTCATTGGATAGAGAACTCTGGCGGCCTTCTTCTTGCTGGGAGGAGGTAGTATCTTCAACCCTCCCATCTTGGTTGTTCTGAATTTCTACGCGGCTATGAGTTTCCGTGGACGAGATTGACGGAATAAGGAGAGGCGCAGGTGTTGTACCAAGGATGATGCCTACATCCTGGAGAATGTCTTCTTCTTGCTGGGAAGTGGAGGTAGTATCTTCAACCCTCTCACTTTGGTTTTCCTGAATTTCTACGTGGCTTTGAGTTTCCGTGGAGGAGATTGATGGAATAAGGAGAGGTGCAGCTCTTGTACCGAGGATGCCTGGATCCTCGAGAACTTCTTCATCATCATCTTGAGTTGTTGTTGTTGTACTCGTCGTCGTCGTTGTCGTCGTGCTTGGTAGTCTTCTTTGTCTTCGGCGCTGGCTTGCTCTTTCCTTCTCTTCTTTGTCCTGTTGCCGTTCCAATCTTTCTTCCCGGAAATGGCGATCCAAGGCCAGCTCATATAGTTCCTTCGTCCCGTAGAACTTGATATAACGAAGGCGAAACTCCATAAAAAGAGTGCTCTCCTCCTCGATGGTTAAACTTGCCCCCTGCTTTTTCATCAAGCTTATCTTCTTCTTGGCATCACGGAGAGAAGCTAGATCAACTCTACCAGCTTCTGCTGTGGTGAGCCGTTGGGGGGCATCCTCTTCAGGGCGAAGTTCGCGAATGTTTGTTGATGGTTGCAGGTGCTCTTGGTATTGGCTAGTATTTTCCAATCCAATCATGGAATTCGCAAAGAAATTCAGCCAATGTTGATTCACACTTCCAACGAGATTGTGATGTCTCTTCTTGTTGTTGTTGCTGCCGGCGAAATCGGGATGGCCTCGAAAAAGCTCCTCTCTCTTTCCCGCCTTTTTCTTTGTTGCCCTGGTTCTTTGTTGTTGTTCCCCTTCCTCCCTTTCTTCTTGTTCTATTTCTTCCTCATTATTCTCATCATCGGATTCCTGGTTTGCAGTTGATGGCTTCTTCTTGTCCTTTTTCTTCTCATTGGCATCTTTTCTTTGCTGTCTCCTTCTAGCACATTCTTCAAATAGGGATCCAATGGAACAGTTCTCCTTGCTGAGAAAAATAATCCGTTTAGCAACACTTCTTCCTTATTAATAAATAAGATGTGTAATTTTCTACTTACTCTAGTTGTTTCTTGCAATTGAAAGGGGCACTCAATAGCATTTGCAGTGCCACCTTCGACAATGCAAAGAAAGGCCCCTGTGCTTTCACCGTATAGAACGTATCCTTGATGAAACCCAGTACAATATCTCTTTCTCCTTCTTTCACTTGAAACAATAAAGAGGAACAATTATTAGGTGTGACATCTCAAATCAAATAAGAAATAAAGAAATAATAGCGAACAACAAACAAACAAACAGAACAAAGAACACAATAAACAGAATAAAGCAATTCTTACAATCGAACTTGTCGTTGATCTCCATAATGTCCTTATCGGAGACGGACAACAGGTTGTTCACATACTTCAGAGCACTCGCCAGAAAGCTTTGTTCCTCGTAAGCCATTTCTACTAGTTTAGTTGGAGAGGAAGAAGAAAAGAAATAAAGCTAAAACATTGACAGGAACTTTTAAGCCTTCTGTCACCTGACGCATCAGTGCATATCAAACGTGTCAATGTCAATAATAGTTTTGAAGAGAAAAGATAAATAAAATATTGATAGAGAAATACTCATGCTTTAAGCAGTAAATGAATTAGAATATTAAATAATTCAGAGGAGGGTTAATAAGTTTTACCTTGCTCTCTGATTATTTTATTTGTTAATCCAAAAAGTGAATTCACATCACCACCTGTCACTGACATTCTTGTAAAATGCCACGATTGAACGAAAGCTACATGACACGCTTGACACAACACATTACTGTCAAGGGAAAAATAGTGGGAGAGGAAAAAGGTGAGACGGTACAAAATGTGGGTCTTTTGACACTCATCTTTCAATCACTACACACTAAAGAACACACTCACCTCTATTACTGTTTTTTCCA
>Ga0335074_10010733_pt1 | contig 12811 bp, 16 predicted proteins | sample Lox_Sample_23_FD_206715 | JGI IMG/M metagenome (GOLD analysis project Ga0335074, IMG submission 206715) | Soil microbial communities from Loxahatchee National Wildlife Refuge, Florida, United States - Lox_Sample_2.3 | ecosystem: Environmental > Terrestrial > Soil > Wetlands | place: USA...
CTAAACATCAGGCTCAGAGGAGGCTTCAGGTACATGTCCATATTCCTGGTGACCAATGGTTCTAATCGCGTCAGCATCTCCAATATTAGCCTTGAGATTGGATTCTAACCTACTTGGTCAAACTTACAGGCCTATCAAAAGATACTTTCATTCAAACGACGAATTGTTTGACCGCGTCTGGTATAGTGGAGCATACACTCTCCAGACAGGTGCATTTTCTGAGTTCCGGCCGGGCTAACAATGGCACACTGAGCCTGGAGGATACCATAATTGTTGATGGAAGCGAAAAGAGATCGAGCTGTTTGGCTTGGAGATATGGGTATTGCTATCCCTTTTACCTTTGTTAGCATTGGAGATCTTGAGAGCGTCCAGAACCCCCTTCAAACCATGTATGACCGTCAAGTACTCATTTAATGAAACATCCATTCATACTCATCTCGGCTGGCTTGAAGTATGCTATCCTTCTCCAACATAGAGGTAACATTGTATAGAAACCCGATGGATCCTTCCCTGAAGCTGGACCATCCTCTTACAGCAAGGATCCGATACTTATCATATGTGGACTATGATCGGAACATATAATTACCTATTATACACCAACGACACCGACTTTCTCCAGCAGAATTGGGCAAAATAACTGGCATGCCATGACCTATATATATGCGAATGTTCAACCACCTGGCCTGCTGAACGTGACTGGTATCCGAGACTGGGCACGATGGGTACAAGGCTAGGACAACAGCGAAGCCAACATGATGTAGACCTCCCATCCCTACATCAAGAAAGTTATTAACATAAACTAGCCTCTACCCCACCCTCATCACAGGAGCCTCTCGCCGATTGGGCCAGCGACACCGAACCTCTCCACCATCTGGACATCCCAAGCCGCTTCCCTCCACGCCGCCATAAATACCTATTTCTGGGATGCCTCCTACGGAGCCTTCAAAGACAACGCCACGAACACAGACCTCCACCCTTAAGACGGAAACAGCAAGTCCCTCCTACAAGATCCTCGGCCACCTCTCCACCAACCGGCCCCAACGCGCCCTCGACCTAATCCACAACTTCCTGGGGTTGGTACCTGAACAACCATAACGGCACTAGCAGCACAGTCACCGAGGGCTACCTCGTGAACGGGACGTTCGGGTATTCGCTCCAATCGGGGATATGATTACGACGCATCGTATGTGAGTCACAGCTACGGCTGGTCGAGCGGGCCTCTTACAAGGCCGTGGGTTTCTACAAAGTTCCGATTGGGTTATTTATGAATGGCATTGTAGAAACTTAAACTTTTGGTTCATTAATTAGAAGTTCCTACCAGTAGAACTAAGATATCGACTGAATGGCGAGTCAATCACAATCCCTATCCCATCCTGTCCCATGCCATCCCATTATGTAATCCTTGTACAAAACTGGTCCCAAGCCAATAAACTATTACATGCTATCGACATATGCTAATTTCATATAAAAAAAAGACTCATTTTCCTTCCCTCGGCGTCAGCGACACTTTGACTCCATTCCCAACTGACAATGTGAGCTGCAGTCCCTCATTCCAGGGTTTCTCATCGCGAGCTTGTACAGCGCCAAAAGTCTGCATAAGCCGCACGATCGTATATCCTGCCTCGGTCAGGGCGAATTGCTGGCCGACGCAGATTCTTGGGCCGCCGTTGAAGGGGAGGTAGCCCCAGCCTACTCTGAGAGTCTCCCAGCGCTCGGGCTTGAATTCTTCCGCGTCGGGGCCGTAGATGTCTGTCCGGCGGTGCATGGAGTAGACGGAGTAGCCTATTGCTCGGCCTTTGGGTACGAAAACTGGGGATTTACCATCGGGCCCACCTCCTAATGGGATCACGGTATTCTTGTTTGCGAAGCGGGCGTTCAAGGGGACAACAGGCCAGAGTCGAAGTGCTGGATTAGGGTTTAGTACGAGAGAAAAGTGCAGAATTGGGGAAATAACTTACATTCGTTGAGGACGAATTTGAGATATTTCATATTTCTTAGAGTCTCATAGTCTGGTGCCTTGCCGTCCAAGGCGTCTACTTCCGCCTTCAGTTTTGCCCATACATCAGGCCTACGCGCCAACGCGTGCCATGTATGGCTTAATAAACTGGCTGTCGTATCCCGGCCGGCTAGTAAAATATTGAGGAGCTCGTCTCGCAATTGCTTTGGGTCGTTTGTTGCCTTAGCAAGCTCGTTCAGGAAAACGTATCTCTCGGTCTGCTTCTCTCTCCCAATCATTTTCCGATATTCCAACGCCTTATATACAAATCTGTCGACAAAATTATGAATCGTCTTGCACGCTTGGTCGAATTTCTTGTTCCGGTATAAGAAGAGGAAAGGTCCCATTCGTGTCCGTACATTGACCTCAACCTGGCCATAGTCAAAAGCAGCAGCAAAGTTCTGCTGTTCCGAGCCTTCAGGACTACGAAGGATATCCACTGATTCACCGAAGAGGAACTCTGTCGCACTATCGAAGGTTAATTGGAAGAAGAGTGGTTGTAGGTCGACAGTAGACCCATCCCGGGGAATCTTGTTAATGAGATGCTGGATATGAGACTCAAAAGTATTAAGGTCGGCAACCTGGTGCTTGACGAAATTTGGTCGGACAAGGGCCTACAAGTGTTAGCTTATCTCACTATCATCAGTTGACGAGGTCACCTACTCTGGAATGTTCCCAATGCGCGCCGTCAGTCGTAAAGATCCCACTGCCAAATTGAGGTCCAAACGCATCAAGTCTCTTTCCAATGCCGAAATCCTTGAAATTCGTTGCAAGTATGCACTTTACATTCTCGGGCTCATCCGTTGTGATGAAAGTGTGTCCCAACAGAGTAATCTGATATGTGTGTCCATGGTCAAGGTATCGCTGTCGGCCTGTTTCCAATAACTCGTGTCTCGCCCTTATTTCTTTTGACAACTGATAGGCTTCCCACCCTACAATCCGTTCTTTCTGGGGGTATTTATGCACAGGCTTGCAGCCGTGAGCCTTAGCGAAGCGTACAGCTCCAATATATGCGACGAGCTTTGTGATGACGAAGTATGAGACAAGAGCACCAAGCGCTAACAGTGCATAATTCTGAGCGGCCATAATGATTACACACAATGACTTCTTATAAATGAGAGTAATAGTGGTCGAAGTAAAGAAAGGAAGAAAATGTATTGTTTTGGAAAGAAAGAAAGGAGGAGGTATAAGAGAGGGGATCTTATCTCTATTAAAACGTCACGCTCGCACAGCTAGGTATCGAGCATCCGAGGAAAGAGAAGGGGAAGGGACATCAGTTTGTTCAGCTGCCAAATAATAACCTGATGTGGTAGTAGTCCGTTAAAATGGAACACTCTATGTGGCCCTCCCACTTAGCGCTAGGCTGAATGGTTGAGCCGTAATGTCGGGAGGCGCGCAAGCAGAAGCAGTTCAAGTTCGGGGTACAGGATCAGGATCAGGATCCACGTAAAAGAAGGCCATACCGAGGCACGCTAGTCTGCGCGGGGATTTTGCCTCGATGTTAATTTACGCCATCCACGTATTGTATGGAATGGCCGGTGGACCGGCGCTGAAACAACCGGAGACCCCGACCTTCAGGTTACATTAATAGGTGTATTGTCGTAAAATAGACGTCTCTGTACGAGCCACAAGCACATGCATCCTCAATGTCGGCTATCAAGATCGGCTGTTTTGCATGAATTTCAGCATGAAAAGTTCACATGAACATTGCGCTTCCAGCAATGTACCAGTACCCCACAGCAAACTTTGAATTGGTACAGTACTGGAACACTTTCCGTACAGCGGCGATCGGGGGAACAGCTCCACCGGTACCGATCGAGCTCAGCCATCATGTACTGTAGCAAGAATCAGGTGTTCTTTGATACAGACAAATGTATTGGCTAGGCTAGACGTGCGACCCCCATGAAAACAGAATGGGCGGATCTGGATAATGCCCCGTTGATCGAATGGCTTTGCCAATCTCCAGCTAGAATAAATTAAAGTTTAGCGTTCGGCAATATTACCAGTTAAAACGTTGAAGATGGCGGGTTACCCGCTTACTCAGCCGCATACTCCCCTCTCAAGGTTGCACTTCTCTCTGTTATTTTAAGGTCTGCCATCAAGATGTCTTCCATTGTGACCGTCTCCTCTTTTGTCCAAGGGGCTCCTCCTGGAGAAGTATGTTTGCCCCCACCCTAAGATAGCCGATGACTAATTGCCTTCAAAGCTTGCGGATGTGATAGCTGGTACCCTGACAGTTTCTGCTTCCTTCCGACCTCCTTCCAGCTAACCTGCGAGCCTGGCAGACATCAAAGCTCTCACAGTTGAGAGTCCGAACCTCATATCTCAACTAGGGCCAGCATTTCAGAAGTACAATGAGGAGCAATTTGCGACAGTAAAGCTCCCTGGGGGAAGTCAACATGTTCGTCTATAACACGTACAAGATATGGTAATGCAGCTGATACCGGCTGTTATAGGTTCTTGTCAGCTCACATAACTCTCTTGGTGACGGGAGATATTACGACGTCGAAAGCTCCTCGAGCTTCGCCTTCGATCACACTGCACAGGTATTACTCGAGAGTCTGTCGGGTTTTACGATTGCTGATTGCAGACGCAGAAAGCTAGCTCTGTGCAGAGCCACGTCTTAGAAAGCAGGCATTCAGATCTTGTGTATTTCAATAACTATAACACCCCACTAGCAGCTAGCACTAACCGCTCATATTAGGAAATCCCTGCTAAAAAGCCTATCAGCTCACGTTCAAGAACATTATCCGAATGCGTCGTACGGTGTATATCCAATAGAGGGCGATTCTAAGCTTGCGATAGTACTGGTAGCAAACAAGTACAGCCCGAACAATTTCTGGTAAGCTTTTACAATATTGGGGACATATGTAGAATGCTCATTTAAAAAGGAACGGCCGCTGGCGGTCCTTATACGTCTTTTCTCCATCCGCCTCATCTCTGGCTGGTAGTATTAGAGTCGATGTCCACTACTACGAAGATGGCAATGTCCGACTCCTGACTACTAAGCCAATATCTTTTTCGATATCTGGAGGTTCAGCCAGCTCAATCGTGAGGGAGATTGCGGTTGCAGAAAAGAAGTATCAGGAAGAGTTAAACAGAGGTTTCGGAAATCTGAGCGAAGGTGCATTTAAAAGCTTACGCAGACAGTTACCGATTACCAGGCAAAAGATTGAGTGGGATAAAATCGCAGGCTACAGGCTAGGCCAGGATATTGGAGGTGGGAGCTCGAGGAGATGATTGAGCAAATGAGCTGACATGGTAGTCAATCAAGTGCTATGTATTGGGTCCTAGGATAAGAAAGATAGCAACCGGATAGATATCTGATGATGCACAGCTTCTTTCAGTATACGAGACACAAAAGTGATCAGAAAACCGGAGCACAGCCTACAGTAAACTCATGCATAGTTGGCCCGTAGTTGCTACAGTTGCTAAAGCACAGTTAGACAGAAGACCTGACTCGGAACAAGAACGGGACATCTCCAAATCACCTCATACCATGTACCCGAAAGTCTGAGCGGAATTGATGCCGTGGAAATCGATGCTCGGAACTATAACTTGTTGCCTAATGGGTCAGGCTCCAATGATCACATGACGTTTGTTCGCCGTGCCGAGAGCTATCTTGTGCCAATCTCAACCAATACTTACTGTCCTTCTCATCTCTTTCCCCGTCTTCTCCGCTTTCATTCCTTTGGGTTTATCCGATTGTTACCGAATTAGTGCCTTCCCCGTGCTAAAAGATTCCTCAATTTACTAGAACGATCTCTCCGCAAGTTCTAGAAAAGAACAAGTCAGCACAACACCATGTCTCAAGAATTATCATACGCCGAGGTCGCGACGCATTCGACCAAGAAGGATCTCTACGTAGTCATTCATGACAAGGTTTATAATGCTAGCAGCTTCGTTGACGAGCATCCGTAAGTTACCTTTTCATTTTGAGTAAAAGGTATTGGTAGGCCAGCTCGCATAAGTACCAGGGCACAATCGACAAGAGTCGGCGCCATCAATTGGGAGCTTTCCAAACCACTACGACGCAGTTCTTTGCTTCCAGACGCTTCAGTATACGATAGGCTCTCTCGCGTCTTCCTAATATCTGCAGTTGCGCAACGGGATAGAAGCTTGCTGTTGTGAAAAGTTGGCCAAAAGTGCCTAAGCCTGTCAGCTATTGATCTGGGACTGGACTACCTAAGCGGCATGACAATGCTAACGTAAATTAGGGGCGGAGAGGAAGTTCTTCTGGACGTGGCAGGCCAAGATGCCACGGAGGCTTTCGAAGACGTTGGACATAGTGACGAAGCACGGGAAATTCTCCAGGGACTAATTGTTGGCAAGTTGAAGCGTACGGTATGTTCGAAGACTGATCTTGTCCAGCTTATTTGAAATCTACCAGTTCCTGACACACTTTGGATAGGAGGACGACCCGGCGCCGAAGGTTACAACTACTACTGCCAAGCCAGTTGCCGTGAATCAGTCTACAGGCATGGGCATCGGTCTCTACATTATCATTCTTCTTGGGATAGTAGCGGCTTTCGGTGCTTACCAGTATCTGCAGAGTCAGGAGGGCTAGGCTTAGATGACGTTTCAAAATATCGCGGATGAACTCGAGACGAAACCAAGGCAGCAATAGATCGATGGAGAGATACTTGACGCGGAGTTATGATATGCATCATGGGCGAGGTTGAAGAATCAAGTATAAGACGCACATTAGTTGTCATTCCTCGAGCCATTTAATAGACTTTATCTAAATTTTATATATCAATAGGCCATCTTGTCCTCGCACTTCAGCTGCTGCAAACTTTACACATTCAAACTGCCACAGAAAGCCCCACATTCATCCGGACAGTGATAAAGGAAGCTGAAGATGATAACTTGAGTAAGAAAGGGAGCTGTTTCTACCGATCAAAAAGAGATGCTTAATAAGGTGATGCTCGATGGAATTATGCAGCTAGATCTATAGAGCAGCTGTGCTGCTACATTCAACGAGCAAAGAATGCGCTGCTCTTCATCAAATTGTAGTTCAAGTCTCAGCCACGGTTAAAAGCATGATATAGCTGGTTATTCTTTCGGCGTTAGAAACGAGCTATAGCTGCCAAGCTGAGGCTCAAAATCAGTGCTGCGTAGATCAGGTGATTCCAAAGGATACCTCTTCTTGGAAAGCCTCGCATTGAATTTAAGTCTTGAAATCTTGGCATTCAGAAGTAGGGATCATTTTAGGCAGAAGTTTACAACAGGCCAGTTTATAGTAGAGTAGGCAAAAACAAGCCCAACACACGCGTAATGGAGATGACGATTAACCTCACACACCCGCCCCGCTAAAGAAGTTCGGGCTAACTCAGAGGCAACCTGCTTCCACAGTACTCTAAACAACTCCGAATATCTGTGCTCCTCGTTCTTCCTCTTCTTCACAATAGCTCACACATCGCAACCATGTTTCGAGCACAGCAGAACGCCTTTGATGATGTCGTCGGTAAGTCTCGGAGAAACAGGTAGTAAAAGCACTTTGAAGACTAGAGAGCTGACAAAAGGCTCAATAGCCAAGGCGACCGACGAGAACCTCACTTCAGAGAACTGGGAGTATATTATGGACGTATGCGATAAGGTTACGACCGAGGAGAATGGCGGCAAAGATGCAGTGGCAAGTATGATCAAAAGGTTGGCGCATCGCAATGCAAACGTACAGCTATATACTCTCGAGGTTAGCTTGTTGGCAGTTCTTCCTTACTATAACCTTCTAAACTTACCCTGCCTCTATAGCTTGCGAATGCTCTTAGCCAGAATTGTGGAACCAAGATGCACAGAGAGCTTGCTTCGAGAGCTTTCACTGATGCGCTATTGCGACTTGCAAGCGACCGAAATACGCACCAGCAAGTGAAGGCCAAGATATTAGAACGAATGCAAGAATGGGCAGAGATGTTCTCTAAGGATCCTGATCTAGGCATCATGAATGATCAATACCACAAGCTTAGGAATCAGAATCCGAACCTACATCCTCCGTCCGCGCCATCCAAGAGCAGGCTCACAGATATGGATCGCAGAAAGGAAGAGGAAGAATTACAGATGGCACTGAAGCTTTCTATTCAGGATAAAGCTACACAAGCCCAATCAAAGGCGCAACAACAACCAGCTCCTGAAGCAAGTAGCACACAGTCGCAGCCGGCCCAGCCGCAAGCTGTTCCGTCAGGCACTACTGCGGCAACGGTATCACGAGTGCGGGCACTATTTGACTTCCAACCATCAGAGCCGGGAGAACTGCAATTCAGGAAAGGAGATATAATTGCGGTACTAGAGTCTGTGTATAAGGACTGGTGGAAGGGGTCTCTGAAGGGTCAAACCGGCATCTTTCCTCTGAATTACGTTGAAAAGCTTTCGGATCCGACACCTGAGGAATTACAGCGAGAAGCACAGATGGAGGCAGAAGTCTTCGCTGAGATCAAGAATGTGGAGAAACTTTTGACATTGTTGAGTACATCAAGCTCCGAGTTGAAGGGCGAGGATAACGATGAAATCACCGTAAGTACAGTATGATACTACACAACTCGATTATCTCTAACGGCCTCAGAAACTCTACCACTCGACTCTAGCCATACGTCCAAAGCTCATTGAACTTATTGGGAAATATTCACAAAAGAAAGGTGGGCTTCTATCTAAACCGTTTCTTGCTACATAGCTAACTATAATCAGATGACTTCACACAATTGAATGAGAAGTTCATCAAAGCTAGAAGAGATTATGAGAATTTGCTGGAGTCTTCAATGTCACAGCCACCGCAGCCAACATATTCTTATGGCCGTCCCGCTCAAGGGCCTCAAGGATATGGAGGAGGTTACCCGCCTCAAACCGCACAACCCCAGCAAGATCCTCAAAGATTTTATCCACCTAATCCACAAGGTAATTAGTTTTCGATCCCGAGACTTTTAATTGGACAAATTTTGAATGGTTAGAAGATCAACAACATTTTGCGCCCCAACAGCCTTCGTCACCAATGGGCTATCCTCCACGAAATGGTCCCGCTCCTTTCTACGTCGTGGGAGCGGAGGCGCCTCCCCTTGCCCAACAGGAACCACAAGGTTATCCTGAACGAGATCCTACTCCTCGCATTCCTTCAAGTTCTAAGCCTGCACCCATTCAAACCAGCTCTCCTCCGCCCACTCAGTATGGTATGCAGCCACAAACCGGGCATCGCCCGCAAAGTACCTATACAAATCCTGTCGAGCTCGGCACAACAGCCTATGAATCTCCCTCCGGGCATCAACCCCATTCTGCATACAGTTCGTCCGTATACTCAGAGGACCCTTATTCAGCAACAATTCCTTCAAATCAGCAGTCTCCGCCTAGCCAACAGAGCTACGCTGCCTACGTCCCACCACAGCAAGGACAACAACCGGCTTATGAACAGCCAGGACCAGCAAATCAGCAACCTCCACCATCGCAGCAGCGTTATAATGCATATGTCCCTCCACAACAGCAGCAGCAACAACCAGCTTACGAGCCGCCAACTGTACCAGCTGGTAGAGTTCCGAGCCCTGTCCCCATGAATGCGGGTTATCCAGTAATCAACCATGATGCACGCAACACCCTCCCAAGCCAAGGTCAGTATAAGCCGTACCAGCGGCCCGGCTCAGCAGGCAGGAGGTCTTCGGGTGGAGCATCGGGTGCACCAGCAGACTTCTACAGACAAAGTACGGCGTATTAAATGTTTGTGTTCGCAAGGATGGGTGCTTAAATGGAAGCGTTTGTTTTAGGGAGGTTCGCGTTTGTATATATCATTGCGCATAGGAAAGAAAGGGTTCCGAATTAGGTCATTATGATTTGTGATACCATACCATGCCATAGCTTCCGCCAATTGAGAGACTTTATTCGCAGCCGGGGCATCCTGTCCCTGCTATTTTCATGCCATGTTGATTTCTGTTACTGCTTCCTCTTCCGGGCGTTTCGTCTTACATACGCATAACGTATGTACTGTCATCTGAAATTTTTCCGCTTTGTATTGCATATGCCTGATTAGAAGAAATAGCGAACGATGTCACAACATGGGATAACCTTTTCTTTCTACATCCACTTATCAAGAACGCTGATGCGGACGCGGCGTCTTGGACCCGTGGGGGTATTCACTGCGCCGCCCACATTTGGCAAAAGCATGGTAAGGCTATTAAGAATTTCCGAGCCAGTCTTATGGAAGTATATCCGTATAGGGAACTATGATATAAAGATATAAATTTCAAAGGGGAGGAGGGGGGGGGAAAACGAACCCAGATTTTCCATTGTATGTGATTATTTCTCGACAAACAAAAACCAAGCTGGGGATATCATATAGTATCAAATTTTGCAACTCTTTTTCCCCTTCAATCCATGCCGACAACACGATACATCCATTCCCGAGCCATCTCAGCTCCACGGCCACACAACCCTCCAAACAGACGAAAAGCACTTTCGCAATAGAAGAAGGAGCACCTAGCGATTGGCCAACACCTCCGTCGAGCCGCTCCGATACCACAGCGCCAACGGCGCCCCACAGCTCCCGCACTTGTGCCTGATGTTCTTGAAGGAGCTCATCATGTACGGGATGCAGCCTAGGCAGCAGCAGAGACAGGCGATGGCCGCCATGGCACTAGTTTTATCAAACATCGTCAGCTTCTGGCTCCATTCTCCTACACACACACACACACACACACACACATCGCTCGGAATCCGAGGCGCTTTAATGCCATAGCGGATGATTTGGGAGGGGGGGATCTTGAGCTTACTGGGTATAACCTCCGCTCTCGGGGGTTGTGATTGTCATCTCTCGCACGCCGCAGAGGGGGCAGTCGACGGGAGCGGGGACCTGCTGGAGGGAGGCGAGGGGGATGGCGGTTTGGTAGTTGTTTCCTTCGCGGGTGTGGGCGTGGGCGGCTGGTTGTTCGGGCTGTTCGGGCTTGGTTTCAGCGGCGTATTGGGCCTTGTCGTTGGTGAAGCCGTTGCCATTCTCCGTGCCGTTGGCTTGGGTATATGGCTGTTGCTCCATGGTTGCTGGGAGAGGCGAGAAGCTGGTGTACAAGAGGGCGGTTTTGTGGTCTTTAGGGGAAGTTATTGGAGAGTATGAGGGACGAGAGGAAGGTAGAGATGACAGGTGGGAGTTTATGGGCAATGCTCTTGAGTTTGGGCGGGATGGATGGGGGGGATCGGGTCTTATGAGAAGCAGAGGGAGATTGGCTTTGACTTAAGAGGTCAAGGCCGTTCGTCCACCTTATTCAAGGAGGCCCCTGGACAAGCTGCTGAGCTGCACCGTTCATCATATCTACGTGTGTATATTCTAGTCAGATCCTCAGCAGAGGATCTGTGGCTGAGACGTCTGGCATCTCAATCTAAATAACCCCAAATAAGCCAGCGCATTATCAAATTCGCAACCTGATTAGTTGACCGGCCTCGACCCATATTTCAAAGAGGCAGTGACCTACGTCCTTCAGCGGACCGTGAAACACTATCGTAAGCTCCTCGAATTGGAGCATGAATTCTACGTATCGAATATTGGAGCACAGTAATCTCCTTGGGGCTGGGCCTGTAGATATGTTGCCTAAAAATGCTAATGCACAACCGTCAAGGTCTGACTATACGAGGTCTAAATTATGATTCGCCGAGACTGTTAAGCCAACCCCAGTCTCGTACCCACCAGTGTATGACAAAGACTAACAAAGCTTTAGATGGCTGTGCCATAAATAGCCGCGAACCGTGATTAATTGTAAATTGTCGGATCGCTTTGTCTCCTGTGGGTTGGTATGCTGGGGACCGCTCCCAAAGTGAAGATATACACTCCATGCTCAGGTTCGTGATTGTCTCATGGCCTCATAGCATATTAAGTGGTCTATTTAATTAGTTAGTCACTCGTGGGAAGATTTGACCTGATGAAAACTTTACCTCACTGCCGCGTCAACTATTCACCCGTATCGAGCCTCTAATAATCTTGAAAGTGATAAGATGCCCCGGCCCGGCCAAGGCACCGGCTCAGAAACTCTGCTCTTAGTCAGAATCACATAACTATGCGCCCTTAATCTGCAGGGTTCTAATTAATCCATGTACGAACCGTCTTGTATCTCAGCCCTTGGGGCGAGGAGGACTTTTCAGTAACACTTACAAATTAGCTGCTATAACTTCGTACGAACATGCAGAATCGTGGCTCTATTTCATACAGCAGAGTCTATCCTCAAGAGAGAGGGGCTCGTGAAGGCCGGCATACACAACAATGTGTCCTACAAAGCTGTTTTCAGCTACTGTCACCTCTTAGAATCACACCTCAGAACATCACAGCATCTAAAGCTGACTTGGTCCCGCCTGCTCTAACCGGGGCCAAGAGGAGCTGCTTGAACGCTTCTTGATATTCGAATGGTCAATGACCCCAATAGGGCCGGTCTAGTCTTGAATACTGCAAGCACTTCCTAGACCTAGAAGCCCTCCGGAGCAAGGTAACGCTATGCCCATATAGCCATATCTCAATTTATTGATACTAATAATGCATATTATAGATTTTATATAATTCCACGTCATATCTTGCACTTCCAGAACGAAGCTTGCTTACTATTGGTATATCGAAGATATTATGTTCAATGTACAATGACAACGAGTGTGACTAAAGTCGAATTAACCATTCGTTCCTATGAAAATTAAGATGACTACCTAAAATATAATGCTATATAACAGGGCAATCGAATTACACATTTCTTCCTTCCTAAACCACTTTCTCAACTAGGGTTTACGGGCATCAATCTACACCTCTTCCTTCGCTGCAGCTTGTTGAGCTGTTGTGGTAGCCGTAGGCGTCTCAGCTGTAGCAGTTGCTGG
>Ga0335074_10010735_pt1 | contig 12810 bp, 12 predicted proteins | sample Lox_Sample_23_FD_206715 | JGI IMG/M metagenome (GOLD analysis project Ga0335074, IMG submission 206715) | Soil microbial communities from Loxahatchee National Wildlife Refuge, Florida, United States - Lox_Sample_2.3 | ecosystem: Environmental > Terrestrial > Soil > Wetlands | place: USA...
GGGTGACCGGTGTGCCGTAGCGATGCGTACCGCCCTGACGGCAGTATGCCAGCGACCACCCGGTCGTCTCCGTCCGTGGCCGCCCCGATCGGAACGCCGACCTCAACCTCGAGTTCACGCTCCATGTCGATGACGTTGTACTTCCAGAACGGGGCTCCGGCAGGCGCGATGCCCCGCTCGCCTAGCCAGGCGAAGACCTGTGGAAGAAGCTCGGGCAGGACCGGAGCGATCGTCTGCATCGTGACGTGCGCCCTGGCCCCGACATACGGCTGCGCCCGGCGGTCGATGATCTCTGGCTCGGTAAGCATGTGGAACCTCCTTCTCCGGTCCCACTCTTATGCATCTGCGGCCGGGCTATCTCGTGATCACGAAGGATCGGTGCCGCCGGCGACGCCGATCCTTCGTGATCACGGGGTCAGTTGCGCTGTGGCGGGCTACCGCAAGGCCGCTCCCCACGGCGCCCAGCCAGGCCGGCCCTGGCCGGTCAGCAGGAACGGGTTGGTGAACTGGGGCTTGCTGCTGCAGGTGTAGCTGGATGCCACGGTCGGGTCCGAAGTCGTCGATCCTGTTCCAGTTCAGGGTCGGCGGCGGATTCGAGTTCGTCACCCAGGGCGAGATGAGCGCGTTGGTTGAGTAGGTGTGCCCGCAGTCATCCTGCGAGATCGCATAACCGGCGGCTAGCCCCTGGTCGCTGGCGAGGGTGACAAAGCTAGCCGGACTGCAGTAGACGCCGTTGCCCTCAGCCATGTAGTTGCCGTTCCAGGTTTCCGGCAGGGTCACGTCTATCCCGATGTTGCCGGGCTGGCCGCCGCGCGGATCGGACGCGTCGGTGATCTCGATCGCCACCTGGCAGCCGCTGCCTGCCACCTCGCTGGCAGTCACCGTCGAGGTGTCTGATCCCGGGAGGTTCGGGAGGGGCAGCCCGGTCAGCGCCGCGCACGGCTCAACCGGAAGCTGCGCAGCCGTCACTCGTGAGTTTCCGCCGAGATGGGCGGCAGCACTAGCCGCTGGTCAGCCAGCAATCATCGCCGCGGTCATCGCCACGGCGACTGCCGGGCCCGCGATCAGCATGAGTACCTTGCGGCGCGGCCGTCCGCGCCATCGTGCTTGCCACGTCATGCCAGACCTCCTGCGACGCCACGAAAGTTCGACGAGAGTCGTAACGGTCCGTTCATATGTCAAGATGGCGTTCTAATATGTGGGACATGGCTCAGGTGCATCCCACGCTTGGGTTCTCGCAGTCGCTGGAGCGCGGCCTTGCGGTGCTGGCGGCTTTCAAGCCAGACCGTCCAGCGCTCGGCATCAGCGAGCTCGCGCGCGAGCTCGGCCTTACGCGCAGCACGACACACCGCTACGTCGCCACTCTCGCCTCGCTTCGGTACCTGGAGCAGGACACCGAGACACGCAAGTACCGGCTGGCACCGCGAGTCCTCGACCTCGGGTTCTCAGTGCTCGGGTCGCTGGGGCTCAGGGAGATCGCGGCTCCGTACCTGCGGCAGCTGACTGACGCCACCGGGCACACATCGAATCTCGCGATCCGCGATGACACCGATGTGATCCTGATCGATCGGGTCCGCGGCCGGCCAGGCCGCTACCACCACCTTGAGTTCACCCTGCATGCCGGGTCCCGGCTGCCGTCGTACTGCAGCGCGACTGGCAAGGCCCTGCTCGCCTTCCTGGCGCGCCCCGACCTCGACCGGCTCCTCGAGCGCATCGATCTGGTTCAGCGCGCGCCGCGCACTGTGACCGACAAGAGCTCGCTGCTCAGAGAACTCGAGCAAGTACGCCGCACCGGGATCGCGACTAACGACGAGGAGCTTGAGAGCGCGCTGCGGTCCATCGCCGCACCAGTGCGGTCGCGCTCGGGCGAGGTCGTCGCGGCCGTCAACGTGGCGATTCCCTGGTCGCCGGCCGCGATGAACGAGCTCGTGAACCGGCTCGGGCCGACGGTCCGCGAGACGGCGAACAAGATTGCAGCTCAGGTGATCTGAGCGTCGCTGTCGCGTCAGCGGGCTTATCCGCCGGCGGCGGGCTCGTCAGGCTCGTCAGGCTCGGCTGCGGCGTCGGCGGTCTCGGCGGTGTCGCCGGACCCGTCGGCGCTGCCAGGGTCGTGCTGCTCCGGTCCGCTGCCACCGGATGGATAGCTGTCGGCTGCGACGTGCACGTAGGCGAGCAGGTCGGGGTTCATCCGCTGCAGTCCCCTGCGGTCGTACCACTTGGTCACGGTCACGCCCACTATCAGCCAGAACACCAGGCCCGCGGAGGCGAGGGTAACTGCGCGGGTGAGCCCGGCGTCGGCGCGGGCGTTGAAGTAGAGGATCGACCTGGTCCCGGCGAGGACCTGGCGCAGGGGTTCGATCTGAGCTAGCCAGCGGAAGAAGGTGGGCAGTGCTTGCAGCGGTACGGTCCCGCCCGCGGAGGCCAGTCCCGCGTACACGAACAGGACGATCGCCAGGAGCTGGCCGATCGAGATGCCGAGTACGGCGAGCAGCACGAGAGTCCCCGCAGCGACGCTCGCCGCGCAGAGCCAGGCAATCAGCCACAGCAGCACGACGTGCGGTGCGTCCATGCCCATGATGCCGACCGCCACGATCAGCATGAGTGCCGTCGTCAGCGCCGTCAGGACGACAGCGATCATCCACTTGAGCAGCAGCGTCTGCCATCTGCTGATGGGGGCCGGACGCCGTTGCCGCCATCTGGTTCCGATCTCGGTGGTGGCATACCCAAGCGCGGCGTCCATCGAGGTGCTGACGATGGTTCCGCCGAGAAAGCCGCACATGAGGGTCAGCAGCGCAATATAGAACGCAGTCAGCCCGAGCGCGGTGTGGCTGGGAAGCGGCCGGTATTCGATCGTCGTGACGGTGACAGGGTCGGCCCCGAATGTCCTCGTCACCGGACTGGACGCAGCGGTCGGCACGGCGGCGCTGAGCTCCCGCCCGATGTGGCGGGATGCCGCTGCGAGCGCTGGGTCCAGTACGGCGGTCGCCAGGGCTACTCCCTGGGTGCCAGCCCGCTGGTTGGTCAGGATGGTGATCTCGGGCCGGCCGGCAGCGGGCCCGGTGGCCTTCACGCCGTACAGCCCGAGCAGTGACGTGCTGAAGTTGGGCGGGATCACGACCGTCGCGTAATAGCCGTCGCGCTGCATCGACTGCTCAGCGGCCTTGAGCGTGGTATCCGTCAGCCCGAGCCGGTCAGCGACCGCGGGAGTGCGGGACAGACCGGACTGCACCTGCGCGCCGACATCCACTGTCCTGCCACCAGCCGCGGCGCCGCGGTCGGAGTTGACGACCGCGACGGGCAGGCCATGGAGGTGCCCGAGGGGGTTGACGAAGGATCCGATGTAGAACGTCGTGATCAGGATGACGAGGACCGAGCCCGCAATCAGCGGGGAGAGCCACACTGTCCTGATCCGCAGAAGCTGCCACGCGCTGACGGCGGCGGGAGGCCCCGAGGTTCCGGCGTTCCCGCCTGAACCCGAAGGATCGCTGTTCACCTACGGATGGTACCCGCGTCAGCCGTCCTGTGATCGCAAGCGGGAGGCCCCCGCCGCGGTGCGGACGTTGCGCTGGTGGCGGCGGGCGGTGACGGAGGGTCCGGCTGCCCAGATCAGGCTGACGCAGATGTGGGCGGCGCGTCCGCGGCAGCGCTCGCGGCGAGGTTCGCGCGGACCCGCAGGAGCGGCGGGGCGGCAGCGATCACCGCGACCGCCAGGACGACCACGCCGGTGATGGCAGCGGTCGCGCTGGAGTGCGTGATCCACGGCGCCTGAATCGCCGCGTCCACCGACCACGCGCCGGGCCCGGTGAAGCCCAGCACCACCGCGACAGTGGCCAGCACCAGCGGGTACTCCCCGCCGCCTGCGACGTTCCACACCGTTCCCTTCGCCAGCGTCAGCGTCATGCCCGCGACGATCATCGTTCCGGCGAGAACGGCCGCGCCCAGCGGCGTCGCCAGGCCGAGCACGACGAGGAACGCCCCGAACGCCTCGCTGGCCGCGGCGAGCATGACCATCTGGCGGCCGGGCCGGTGGCCCAGGTTGTGGAAGACCGCTCCCTGCTTGTCGAGGCCCAGGCCGGAGAACCAGCCGAGCGACTTCTGAGTGGAGTGCATCAGCAGAATCGCGGCGAGTGCGATCCGCAGGAGCAGGAGTCCGAGGTCCATAGTCGCGATTGTCCCAGGATGCGCTGACCGTGTCATCCCGTCGCCTGTGGCTCAGCCGGCCGTTCGCAGATGAATGTGCCCGTCGGTGAACCAGAACGGCGGCCTGGCCGGGCTGATCTCCCTGAACGGGTACCCGGCTTTCTCCGCGACCCGGCATGAGGCCGGGTTGTCGAGATCATGGACCAGCATGATCTCGCGCATCCCGGCGCCGCCGAGGGTGTCGAAGGCCCACGCCGTCACAGCCCGTACCGCCGCCGGGGCGACGCCGCGACCACGGGATCCGACAGCGGTCCAGAAGCCGATCTCAGCCGTCTCCTTCTCGCCGACGCTGCCGCCAGCCTCCCGGTTCTTCAGCGCAACGTGCCCCGCCAGCCGGTACCCGGTCGACTCCGCCTGCGCCGCGCCACCGGTACCCGCTGCCTCGAGCACGGCAAAGGTCAGCCAGTCACCGTCGCGCCAGCCCCGGTCCTGGCCGGCCAGCCAGTGGTCGGCCTGCTGCTCATTCCTCGGCCCGGTCCAGCCAGGCTGGTCCGGCCAGTCGTGCTCCGGGTGACTCCACAGCCCGCGAGCCGGGTACTCGCGGCCCATCTCCGCGATCAGTGCGGGCATGTCCGCAGCTAGCCACGGACGTAGCAGCAGCGCCGCGCGACCCTGAGCGGCCGGCACTTGCAGTTCGACCATCACACCGCGCATGCTGCCGCTCGTGCGGCGCGGCAGACAACCGGATTTCGCCGGGGAGGCCCGCGCGCCTGGCGCCAGATTGAGGCATTGACGCGCCCCGCGGGCGCTTTCATACTCGGCAGTAACCTCGAGGTCGTAACCGCCCGTAACAGCCCACGCGAGCACGGCGGTTACCCGCGCATTCCGCGAGGCCGCAACGGTGCGGCACTGAGTCACTCCTGCCCGGCCAGCACTGTCAGCTGCCGGACTCAGTCGTGAATGTGAGAGGCACCATGAGACTCCGGCGTGTCCGCATGCTCTTCCTGACTGCCCTGACCACTGCTATCGCCATAGTGCTGGCGGTGGCGGCTACCTCAGCTCCGGCCGGCGCCGCGACGCTCCCGTTAGAGGGAGAAGCGCAGGCCTTCCTCGGCTCCGTCCTGGTCTGGAACTACAGCGCGCCGCCACCCGGTGCGAACGTCCCCTGCACGCCCTCGGCCGCCCATCCGTATCCGGTGATCCTGACCGAGGGCACGTTCTCCAGCATGTACAACAGCTTCGGCGCCATCTCGCCGGATCTGGTCGACAGCGGCTACTGCGTGTACGCCTTCAACTACGGTCAGACGATCCCGTTCACTAGCATCAACGCCACCGGCAACATGGTCGCCTCCGCCGCGCAGCTGTCAGACGAGGTGAACAAGGTCCTCGCCGAGACCGGCGCCAGCAAAGCCGACATCGTCGGCTGGTCCCAGGGCGGCATGATGCCGCGCTACTACATCGACAATCTCGGCGGCGCAGCGAAGGTCAACATGCTTGTCGGATTCGCTCCGTCCAACTACGGAACGACGCTCGACGGCGTCACCACGCTGATCACCGACCTCGGTCTCGAAGGGCTCGCGACCGCGCTGCTGTCACCGCTCTGCGAGGCCTGCGTGCAGCAGGAGCAGGGCTCGTCGTTCCTGACCAGCCTCAATCAGACGCCGACCGTGCCGGGCGTCCAGTATGTCGTCATCGAGACGGCCGACGACGAGGTCGTGACGCCGTACACGAACGCTTTCCTGCCGGCCGGGCCGAACGTCCAGAACATCACGCTCCAGAACCAGTGCCCGCAGGATGCCAGCGATCATCTGTCCATCTCGTACGACTCCAACGCCTTGCAGGACATGATCAACGCGCTCGGCCCGGATACTCCCGACTTCCAGCCATCATGCGCGGCCGTCGGGCCGATCATCGGCAACGTCTGACTCCTCTTTCTGACCGGAACGTGGCCGCCGGGCGGACTCTCGTTCGCCCGGCTGCCGCCGTCCCGGGCGTCCGCATCCCACTCTTCATTGGGTAGGTGGGCACGAAACCGGCGAACCGGGCGGCGGATGCCCCCTAACGAATGAAGAGTGGTAAGTCTTCACCGGTTAGGTGGCCTTCCGCGTCTGCTTCATCCTGGTTCGCGCCTACCGCAGCGGTGAAGAGTCGTAACGACAGCGGACCTTGCTGGAAAACGCTGGAACCGCTACGCTGCCGGGCGTGAGCACCCCAGTGGAGGAACTCGAGCGGCGCATCGACGAGCTGCGCGGCGCTGTGCGCCGCGCAGCCGCGGCCGGCGACCGGGCGCGAGCACGCGAGCTGCGCGGCGAGCTGCGCGCGGCCGAGAGTGCCTGGGACGACGCCGTTGCCGAACTCGAGTTCCAGTCGGCGCAGCCGCGGACTGCGCCGCGGGCCGCCTGGCCGACGAGCGCCGCCTCGCCGCCAGATGGTCGGCAAGTGGACGGCGGGCCGCCGGACGCCGAGGCCGACGCCGGGTTGCGGCACGCCGGGCCTGCGGACGCGGGGCTGGCGGACGCAGGGCTGCCAGTCGCCGGGCTGTCAGACGATCCCGGCGACAGCCGGCCGCGGGCAAGCGGGACCCGCTCGCTGCTGCCGATCCGGGAGCAGGTTCACCAGGCTCTCACGCTGATCGGCGTCCCCGGCGCGCCGAAACTGATCGTGGCGGTACATGACGCGTTCTTCTCCGGCCCGCTGGTTGCCGCCAGGCTGACCAGCATCCGGAGGGACGAGGAGCGCTCGTTCAGGACGGCGCCGCACGCGCGGGCCTATTACCTCTGCGCGGCGCTCACCGCCGACCTGCTGGCTCCGGCGCGCGGCCTGCTCGCCGTCTCGACCTGGCCGCTCGCGCAGCGTGTCATCGGACCGCTGAGCCCGCGCGTCGATTATCTGACGGCTGCGATTGCAGTGGCCGACGGCGTCCGGCGGCTGCCGGCTCCGACCCCGGACGCCACCAGGCTGCTATGGCGGTTCGCCGTCAACATCCCCGGCGCCCACGCGGGCGGCCGCCGCGCGCAGCCTGGTCTGGTGGAACAGGCGGCGCGGGCGGAGCTGGCGGTGCACCGGGATCAGGACCTGGCGCACCGGCAGGCTGCCGCAGCGCGCGCGCAGGCGCAGCTGGACGAGGCTGCCCAGCTCTTCGGCAGCCGGCTGGGCGCAGCCGGCCAGACCGCCGCCAGCCGGTAACGAGTAAGGACCCTGAGCTAGTGAGAGGCCAGTGACAAACACCGAGGCTCGCCTCGACCAGATCCGCGGGCCGGTACCTCCGCGCCCGCATAACGCCCGCACGATCGCAGCGCTGACCAGCAACCCGGCCTGCGTACGGCGGGCGATCTTGGACGCGGCTGGCGTCGACAAGGCGAAGCTGGCCGCAGCCCTCGGCCTCCCTGCGCCGTTCGGTCAGTCACGGTTCGCGATCACTCGCGGTAACGCGTTCGAGCAGCAGGTCAAGGCGAACGGCTGCGCCGAGCTGCTCCGCCTGCTGCGCGAGCAGCTCGGCCTGCCGATCCCCGAGGTCTCCTACGACGACCTGGAGGAGGTCGCCGGGAATCCCGGCCTGCCGATGCGGCATGCCCGCACTCGCCAGCTGCTGACCCGGGCCGCGGACTCCGGGGACGACGCGGGCACGCTGTTCGACCATCCGCTGCTGTGCCTGGAGGTGGGTGGCCGCCTTGCTTACCTTGAGCCCGACCTCATCGCGTTCCGGCTGCGCGGCAAGTTCCACGTCGTGGAGATCAAGTCATTTGCCGCGATCGACGGGCAGGCTGACCCGGATAAGGTCGCCGCTGCGGCGATCCAGTCCGCTGTCTACGTGCTGGCACTCCGGCAGCTGCTCGCCGATTCAGGACACGCCGCTGACCTGGTGGCGGACGAGGTGTTCCTGGTCTGCCCGGAGAACTTCGCGAACCGGCCGACGGCGGCCGTGCTCGACGTGCGCAAGCAGCTCACGGTACTGCGGCGCCAGCTATCGCGGCTGGCGTTCATTGCCGAGCTGGTCGAGGCGCTGCCGCCGGACATCTGCCTGGACCTCGAGCCGGATGCGGCGGGAGTGGCGCGCCGCCCGGCGGCTGAGCTAGCCGGCGCTCTGCACGTGCTCCCGCCCAGGTACATGCCGGAGTGCCTGGCGAGCTGCGAGATGTGCCGCTACTGCCGGGACGGGGCGCGCGCCGAGACGGCCGCGCTGGGGCGGGCGGTGCGCGAGGACCTCGGCGGCGTCGACTACGTCGAAACCGCACTGCAGCTGGCCGCCGGCGAGCTGACGGCGGGCGGCGGCGAGGAGGACGCGGCCGCACTGCTGCGAACGGCCGAGCGGCTGCGGCTGGAATGCCTGCAGGCAGCGCAGTTCCCGGCGCCTGACTTCCGGGGATCGCATGAGTCGCTCGCGGCGCCCCAGTCCCTGGAGACAACAGCGTGAGCACGCTGACGGCGCTCGCAAGGGCGCAGGCCTGGTCCGCTGGCACCGCGCAGCGTGTTGCACTTGTGCGGCACGTGCACCTGGCCGAGCGGCCGCTCGTCTTCGTGCCACTCGCTCTGGCGGGCGAGGCCAGCGCACCCCTGGCGACCATGGTCGGCGACGACCCTGACTCGCCCCGGCTGCTGGTGGTCAGCCAGCCGCGGAACCGGGACCAGCGGTTCGCGTTCGTGGCCGAGCTTGCTGACGTCATGGTCTCGTACATGGAGGGGTTCTGCTCGGTGGCCGAGGAGGTTGCGGCCGGCCGGGACGAGACCCGGCCCCGTTTCGTTAATGCTCCGCAGGTCGTGGTGCCGAACCAGGCCGCGATCGGGTTCGTGCGGCTGCTCGGGCGCTCCACCAGGTTCCGCCGCACAACTGGCGAGTTCGCCGTCGGGCCGGCCGTGCCAGTTCTCGGCCGGTGGCTGACGTACCTAGCCGAACGTACCGAGCATCCGGGCTCGTGCCTGCTGCTTGCAGCCACGGAGGCGCTATCGCGGCACTGGGCGAGCGGTCAGAGCGAGCTTGAGGACCTGAACCTCGCGGCGCTGATGGGCTGGATCGACCCGCCGCCTGGCATGACAGGGGAGGAGGCGGCGGCTGCTGCCGAGGATCCGGTGCTATCGCCGCCTGCGGGGCCGGCGACGGACCCCGGCTTCGATAACGAGGTCCTTGAATCGCTGATTGAGGCGTGCTCGCGGGCTGACGGAGACGCAGCAGCGTCCTCGCGGGCTGTGGCAGCCCTCGAGCGTGCGCTGGCAGGGCAGCTGGTCCCGACCTGGCGGCTGGTGTGGCGGGCGCTCGAGCTGCTGCGAGCACTGCCGGAGGGCGCGAGCGTCGCCCGGCGCTGGGAGGGTGACCGTGACTCGTTCACCGGTTACGCCGCTTACCTGCGCGACACCGGGCTGCCGCAGCCGCGGCGGGACGGTGCGGTGGCTGCCGCACGGCGGCTGGACTGGCTGGAGCGTGCGCAGGCGAGCTATGCGGCGGAGCGGGCGTTCGACGACCCGCTCGCGATGGCGGAGTACCGCATGACGGGTGAGGCGTTCGCCGGGCTGGTGGTGAAGGCCGAGCCGGACCGCCTCGACCACAGCGGCAAGCGGCGGAAGCTGCGGCCGCTGATCATGGTCGAGACCACCGACCCGGTACGGGCCGAGGTAGGCACGGTCATGACCGCCGTGACGCGCCAGGGCCAGAGCGCTCGGGTCGTGTCGATCTCGGCCGACTCTGGCGACGCCATGAGCGCGGAGAACGGCCCCGAAGACGGCGCCGAGCCAGCGGGGATGGTGCGGATCGTCCTGGAGCTGTCCGGCGGGATGGGCCGGTCGCTGACTGCCGCACCGGGCAGCGTGCCCGAGGTCGGCGAGTGGCTGTGCTACTCGTCACTGACCGCCGACTACCAGCGGCCGTGGGAATTTCCGCCAGCGGAGGAGACGCCGTGGACCCATGGCGGGCCGCCGCAGCCGTATGTCCCGGCCGACGAGGACGCCGTGGAGGAGTGGTCGTGACGCCAGGCCAGCACGAAGCAGCACAGGCCGAACCCGCCCGCGCAGGTCCCGCGCAGCTCGCGGCCAGCGCAGCCGAGAAGGTCATTGGCGACCTGACGGCCGGCCACCGTGCAGTGGTCGTCGACTCGCCGCCCGGCGCGGGCAAGTCCTCCCTGGTCGTCCGTGCCGCTCGCACGCTCGCCTGCGCCGGGGAGCCCGTCATGGTGGTCGCGCAGACCAACGAGCAGGCTGACGACCTGGTGGACCGGCTGGCAGCCGCGTCGGCCGCAGGATCTCAGCTGCTCATCGGCAGGCTGTCAGCCCAGGACTACGTGGTGTCGGCCCGGGTCGGCCGGCACGCCGGTGTCATGGTCGCGACGGACGCGGCAGCGCTGAGCGGCTGCCTGGTCATCGTCGGCACGGCGGCCAAATGGGCGACCGTGAAAGCGCGGACGTGGCTGTTCCCCTGGGCGATCGTGGACGAGGCCTACCAGATGCGGTCGGACATGCTGCTGCGCATCGCCGGGCAGTTCGACCGGGCGCTGTTCGTCGGCGACCCGGGGCAGCTCGACCCGTTCTCCACCGTCGACATCGACCGGTGGACCGGGCTCACCTGGGACCCGATGCAGAGCGCCGTCGAGGTGCTGCTGCGGCATAACGACGACATCCCGGTCCGGCGGCTGCCGGTGTCGTGGCGGCTGCCGTCGAACGCGGTGCCGGTGGTCGCCGAGGCGTTCTATCCGTTCTCGCCGTTCGTGGCCGGGACCCGGCCGGGGGAGCGGCGGCTGTCGTTCGCCACTGCCGCCTTCCGGGCCGGCCCGCTCGACGACGCGCTGGAACTGGCCGCCGAGACCGGCTGGGCGCTGTACGAACTGCCGCCCCGGCACACGGTGCGTACTGACGCGGACGCCGTCGGCGCCTGCGCAGCGCTGGCCGCCCGGCTGCTGCAGCGCGGGTGCGTCGCGCACTCGGAGTTCGCCCCGGCCGGGATCGATGTCAGCCCGGACCGGATCGCGATCGGCACCGCGCACCGGGACCAGGCCAGGGCCGTCCGGTCGGCGCTTGCCGGGCTGGCGTCCGCTGGCCCTGGCTGCTCAGTGCCCGGCCTCGCGGACGTGACGGTCGACACCGCGAACCGGCTGCAGGGCCGCGAGTTCGATGTGGTGATCGTCCTGCATCCGCTGTCTGGCCGGCGCGACGCGACCGCGTTCCACCTTGAGGCAGGGCGGCTGTGCGTGCTCGCCTCACGCCACCGGCACGCCTGCATCGTGGTAGCCCGGGCGGGCATTCCTGAGCTGCTCGATGCCTACCCGTCGACCGAGCCCGTGCACCTGAACGTGCCGGCCAAGTTCCCTGATGGCTGGGAGGCCAACCAGGCCGTCCTGGCAGCGCTCGCTGAACGCAAAGTGACCGTACGGTAGAAGCGCGGGCCGTCAGCGGCTCGGCCTTTCCGCGCAGCGTCGCCCGCCATCCCTGCCCGACCGCTGCGCCGCTGCTGCACCGCGCCGGTTCTGCCCACCGTGCCATTCCCCGCCGCACTTCGCACTCCGGCTACCGGCGCTGCTCCACTTTTTCCAATGAAAATCAGTGGAAAAAACTGGAGTAGCTTGGTAGCGTCTCGCCTGCAGCACAGTGACCGGCCCGGCTGTACGCGGGCTTCCCGGTCACTGATCGCCACCAGAGCCGGCCAGCACCGTGGGGAGGGGAGCACCGATGACCGCCAGGCCCGCTGAGCTTCGGCTGGCGGTCGCCGGGCTGCTCGCGGTGCTGGCCCTGGCGGCGTACACGGTGGTCGTGCTCGCCGGCTACGTCGGCACGCTCAGCAGCGAGGTGGCCGCGATGCGTTCCGAGCAGGCCGTCGCTCACCCGCCGTCCGGCAGGGCAGTGCAGGACCGTGCCACGCCTGCCCCTCACGAGGCCAGCGCCGCCAAGCTCGTCTATATCTGCCAGATCACCGAGCACTGCCGCGACAGTCAGGAACTAGAGGTCTTTGACCGCAACAGCGCGCCGATCTTCTCGGTCGCGGCGTACGGCGGAGCAGCGGTCTTCGGTGACAGCCTGACGGTCTTCCCGCCCGGCACCGTGGATCAGGGCGCTGGCCTCACCAAGGTCACCGACCACGGTCGGCACGGCTGGCTGGTGCAGTCGTACGAGCCGCCGTCCGACTACGCGACCGGCCACCCGGGCTCGCCGGCCGGCTGCACGGCTCCGAGCCTGTGGGTCGCACCGCAGGGCTTCTGGCACTGCTCAACCGCCGGTCGCTGGGTGCCTGGCCCCTGACCAGTCAGCGCGCGGCGGCCAGGGGTGTGCTCAGCTGACCAGCTCGGCGGCGGCGGCAGCGAACACCCTGACGTGCCCATCTGCATCAGCAAACGTCGTGTCCGGGCACATCAGTGCCATGTTGTGGAACGGCGTCAGCAGGATGCCCCGGTTCACCAGGTACAGGTGCAGGTACTCGTCCAGCTCGGTATCGGCGGCGGCGGCTGACTCACCGCCACTGCGCGGCGGCACCGGGCAGAACCGGTACTCCGCGCGCGCGCCGAGCTGTGTGATGTTCCACGGCAGGCCGCGGCTGGCGAGCACGGCGCGGACGCCCGCGGTGTACTGGTCGGCAACCGCGATCATCCGCTCGAAGGCCGCGTCGGTCAGCACGTTCTCCAGCGTCGCGCGCATTGCGGCCACCGAGAGCGCGTTCCCGGCCAGCGTGCCGCCGACGCCGCCGGTGTCGACGAT
>Ga0335074_10010736_pt1 | contig 12810 bp, 11 predicted proteins | sample Lox_Sample_23_FD_206715 | JGI IMG/M metagenome (GOLD analysis project Ga0335074, IMG submission 206715) | Soil microbial communities from Loxahatchee National Wildlife Refuge, Florida, United States - Lox_Sample_2.3 | ecosystem: Environmental > Terrestrial > Soil > Wetlands | place: USA...
GATCGAGCGAACGCCGTGGCGACACAGGCTGTGGGCGGCTGGCTTATTGTCAGGAGAGGACGCGGAGGCAGGAGAGGACGTGGAGATGATTTTCGTGGCTTGCAGATCGAACAACGATTGGAAAGGCCACTCCGGGAAACGAGGCTAACTGCATGGATTGCTCCCGACCAATGCCAGGCTCGACTCGTTAAGTTAGCGCGCATGGGGCAGCGCCCCTTGGTGGGGTTTCAGGGGCGAAGCCCCTGATCCTGCCTGCTTCACCCGATCACCCTACCCCCTACACCGGCAGCGTCACCGTCGCCTTCACCCCGCCCGGCCCTGTGCCGGCAGAGGCCGGGGGCCGGTTCGCCAGCACCACGTCCCCCCCATGCGCCCGCAGGATATTGCGTGCGATCGGCAGTCCCAGCCCCACGCCGCCCGTTTCCCGGTTCCGGCTCGGCTCGCCGCGATGGAACGGCTCGAACACTTGCTCCAGTTCGGCGAGCGGGATGCCCGGCCCGTCATCCTCTATCTCGATGGTCAGCATCGCCCCCGCCGCCCCTACCGAGGCCGGCGGCACCAGCCGGATCCGCGCACTGCCGCCGTACTTCACCGCGTTGGACACCAGGTTGGTGAACGCCCGCTTCAACCCCAGCGGCCGCCCCCGCACCGTCCAATGCGGCGGTCCCTCATAGGCCAGATGCGGCACCGCATCCGGCAAAGCATCTCCAGTCTCGTCCAGGATCGTCTGGAGCAATTCGGCGAGATCCAGCGCCTCCACCGGCTCGCTGGTCCGCGCGTCACGGCCGAACGCCAGGGTGGCGGAGACCATCGCCTCCAGCTCCTCCAGATCCGCCAGCACCTTCCCCCGTTGCTCATCGTCCTCAATGAACTCGGCGCGCAGCTTCAGCCGGGTGATCGGTGTGCGCAGGTCGTGGCCGATGGCGGTCAGCAGCTCGGTGCGGTCCTGCACGAAGCGGCGGATGCGCGCCGCCATGGTGTTGAAGGCGGCAGCCGCGGTGGCGACCTCCAGCGGCCCGTCCTCCGGCAGCGGCGGCGCGTTCACATCGCGGCCCAGCGCCTCGGCGGCGGCTGCCAACGTGCGCACCGGCGCGGTCAGTGTGCGCACCGCCCACAGCGTCAGCCCGGCCGCCACAACGGTCATCAGCAGGAACGCCGCCAGGAAGGTGGGCGAGTGCCACGGCCGCGGCGGCTCCATGGCGGCGGTGACATTCAGCCACTCGCCGTCGGGCAGGCGCAGCCCGATAACGATGCGGTGCCAGTCAGGACCGCCCAGGATCTGCATACCCCGCCAATGGTGCGGGGGTGGCATTCCAACCAGATTCAGGTTGATGCGCCAGAACCGCTGCCCGCCCGGCGGCATTTCCGGCAGAGCCGGATCCACCGGTGGAGCCTCGCTCAGCTCCGCGTGCAGGCCGGGCCCGTGGTGAAGCTCACCCAGCACGGCAGGCCGGTCCTCCGGCGCGGTCAACTCCACTGTGCGATACAGCCCCACCACCCGGAACGCGAGGCTCCGCACCTCCGCGAGGCGCTGCAGGTCGATGCGGTCCATCGCATGGATCGCCAGCCCCGCCGCCTGCACCACGATCAGCCCGACCAGCAGCACCAGAGCCGTGCGGGCGGCGAGGCTACGGGGCCAGAGACGGAGGGTCATCGCGCCAATGCTCTCCCTCCCCTTGCGGGCTTGGGCCGCGAAGCGGACCAAGGGTGGGGGAAGAGGGAATGTTCAGGCCAAAACCGAAGCACTACGCATGCTCCACGGTCGCCGCCAGCACGTAGCCGCCGCCCCGCACCGTCTTGATGAGCTGGGCGTTGCGCCCGTCATCCTCCAGCTTGCGGCGCAGGCGGGAGATGGCGACATCAATGGCGCGGTCGAACGGCCCGGCCTGCCGGCCGCGCAGCAGGTCCAGCAGCATGTCCCGGGTCAGCACCCGGTTGGCGCGCTCGACCAGCGCGAGCAGCAGATCGTATTCGCCCCCGGTCAGCGCCACTTCGGCGCCGTCGGGGTTGAGCAAGCGGCGGCGGGCCGGCTCCAGCGTCCAGCCGGCGAAGCGCAGCGGACGGGCCGTGCCGTCGTGGCGCTGGCCGACGGAATCGCCGGCGCGGCGCAGCACCGCGCGGATGCGGGCCAGCAGCTCCCGCGGGTTGAACGGCTTCGGCACGTAGTCATCGGCGCCGAGCTCGAGGCCGATGATGCGGTCCGTCTCCTCGCCCATGGCGGTCAGCATGACGACGGGCACATCGGACTGGCTGCGCAGCCAGCGGGCGAAGTCCAGTCCGGACTCGCCCGGCAGCATCAGATCCAGGACGATAAGCTGGTAGTGGCCATTGGCCCAGGCGCGGCGGGCGTCGCGAGCATCCCGCACGGCGGTGACGCGCATGCGGTGCTTTTCCAGGAAGCGCGCGAGCAAATCGCGAATCTCCCGGTCGTCGTCCACCACCATGATATGCGGCGGCTGATCCATAGCTCGAGAGAATAGGCGCGAGCCGGCCGTCTCGTCAGTGCGCGTTGCAATCCGTTGCATTTCGTCGCCTATCCGGCGCAGTCCGTTTACTGTGATCGGCTTATTTAATGCGCACTTTGGGTTTGGGAGAATCAAAACCATGCGTAATTCTCTGCTGGCTGCTGCCGTTGCGTTCGTGGTCGGCGGCGCATCCGTCGGCAGTCTAATGACCTACGCTCAGCCGGCGCCGCCGCCACCCGCCGCCGGCGGTCCCGCCGCCCCGGCCCCTCATCCGGGCATGATCGGACCGGGATGGCGTGGTCCGATGGGGCCGATGGCCTGGATGGAGCGCTGGCGCCATCACCCGGAGCCCGGGACGTTCGCGCTGGTTTATCGCCAGAAGGACCGCAACCTAAGCCCGGCAGACGTGCAGAAGATCGCCGAAGGGTTCTTGCTCTGGCGCGGCAATCACACGTGGAAGGTGACCAACGTTGCGGCGACGCCGGACGGCCCGATCGCCTTCTCGCTGGCGACGCCGGACGGCACCGTGATCGCCAGTTTCACGATGGATCCCCACACCGGGCGCATACAGCGCACGTCGTAGTCTCGCGGCCGCCTGTCGCCATGGCCGCGTGATGCTTCAGTCATGGCGAGGCCGACAATGTCATTGCGAGTTGCCACCGGCCGGACCGGCCGACCCGCGACAGAATGAAAGGTCGCACGGGTGGAAGGTTCCCCCTCCCCTTGTGGGAGGGATTAGGAGGAGGGGTCGAAAAGACAGCATCTTTCGACCCCTCCCCCTGCCCCCTCCCACAAGGGGAGGGGAATTCTTACCGCTGCTGGCTGTTTCATCCAGTCGCGGGTCGGCCGGTCCGGCCGGTGGCAAATCGCAATGACCGCGTACTGGCAGCGCCAGGCGGGGCGATCTGGCCGCCCCGGCCGGCAAGACATCCATCACCCCAGCCTGTCCGCCAGCGCCCGCGCTTGCTCCCTCGTGAAACGAAGGCCGAGCTTGCTACGGCGCCACAGCACATCCTTTGCCGTGCGAGCCCATTCGGTGCGGGCCAGCCAGTCCACCTCGCGTTCGGTCAGATCGGCGCCGAATACGCGACCCAGATCCGAGGCGTCGCGCGCATCCCCCAGCATCTCCGCGGCAAGCGTACCATAGGCGCGTACCAGGCGGTGTCCGGTTGGTTCTGCCAGGAACCTGTATCGCCGCAGCAGGTCGTCCCGCAGCGCATCGACGCCGTCATGCGGAAAATTCCCGCCGGGCAGGGGTGCACTGGCCGTCCACGCACCGCGCAGGCCGGGAAAGAACGGGGTTAGCCTCGCCATCGCGGCTTCGGCCAACCGGCGATAGGTCGTCAGCTTCCCGCCGAACACCGACAGCACGGGCGCCTCTCCTGCCGGCGCCTGCACTTCCAGCACATAGTCCCGCGTCGCCTCCTGCGCCTTGGACGCGCCGTCGTCGCGCAGCGGGCGCACCCCGGCGTAGCGCCAGACGATAGACGCAGGATCGATCGCTTCGCGCAGATAGTCACTGACGGCGGCACAGAGGTAACGTTCCTCCGACGCCGAGGGCGCCACGGCGGCAGGGTCACCGGCGTAATCCTCATCGGTGGTGCCGATCAGCGTGAAGTCGTCGTGGTAGGGAATGGCGAAGCACACGCGCCCGTCGGCATTCTGGAAGATGTAGCAGCGGTCGTGCCGGTAGAGGCGCGGCACCACGATGTGGCTGCCCTTCACCAGCCGGATCGCGGTGACCGAGCGGTGCCCCACCACCGACGACAGGACGCCCGTCACCCACGGTCCGCCCGCGTTCACCAGAACGCGAGCGTGTGCCTCCGCGCCGCCGTCCAGCGTCAGGTGCCACACGCCATCGACACTGCGCGCGGCGGTGACGGCCGTGCGCGTCTGGATATCGGCACCGCGGGCAGCGGCATCGCGCGCGTTCAGCACCACCAGGCGCGCGTCATCGACCCAGCAATCGGAATACTCGAAGCCGGTGGTGAAGCCGGGACGCAGCGGCGCACCGGCGGGATCGCGGCGCAGGTCCAGCACGCGTGTCGGCGGCAGCAGTTTCCGCCCGCCCAGATGGTCGTACAGGAACAAGCCGGTGCGGATCATCCAGCGCGGACGCAGGCCGGGATGATGCGGCAGCACAAAGCGCATCGGCCCGACGATATGCGGCGCGGCGCGCCACAGCACCTCGCGCTCGGCGAGCGATTCCCGGACCAGGCGGAACGCATAGTACTCGAGGTAGCGTAGCCCGCCATGGATCAGCTTGGTGGAGGCCGACGACGTCGCGCCGGCCAGGTCGCCTTGTTCCAGCAACAGAACCGACAAGCCACGGCCTGCCGCATCGCGCGCGATCCCAATGCCGTTGATGCCACCGCCAATGACGGCGAGATCGACCAGGCGCGCCATAGGTTACTGTTGCGAACGATCGCGCGCCTGGCGGGATGCAGCGACGTTCATTGCTCCGCCGGACCGCCGACCACGGTGCCGGAATAGGGTTCGACGAACACCATGTGGTCGTTCACCTGCTGAACGCCCGGGGTGTTCTCGGCCAGAACGCAGATGGCCCGGCGTTCCTCGTCGTTGGTGATGGTGCCCCACAGGTCCACGACACGGTCGGCGACGGTGACGTTCAGCGTGGTGAGCGGAGTCCAGGACTGCTTGTCCAGCGCGTCCAAAATCGCCAGGCGGATCGAGCGGTCATCGGTGGCGACGGGGCGGTCGTGCCGCTCGGCGACGACCAGGGCACGCATGAGGTCGGAGCGGGAAACGACGCCGATGATGCGATTGCCTTCGGTGACCGGGACGCGCTTGATGCGATGGCGTTCCATCGACTCCACCACGTCTTCCAGCGGGGCATCGGCGCTGACGGTGACGACGTCCTGCGTCATCACGTCGCGCACGCGGCGGCCATGCGCACGGGTGAAGTCGGCGGCCTGGCGGCCGGGCGAGAGCAACATGCGCAGCCACCAGGGACGGTGGCGGACGGTGCCGAGCTCGTCGCGGCGGAGCAGGTCGCCTTCGGTCACCACGCCGGCGAGTTCGCCCTTGGCGTCCACCACCATGAGGCCGGAGATGCCGCGTTCCAGCATCAGCCGCGCGGCGGCCTCCACCGTGGCGTCGGGCGGCACCGAGATCACGTGGCGGGTCATCACGTCGGCGACGTTCATGGCTGCGGTGTCCTTTGGCCTGCAGGACGGCCGGCGCCTGGCGGCATCCGGTCGGGCTGCCGGCGCAACATACACCGTGGGACCGCAGGGGCCAGTGATAGCAGAGCATGTGCCACACGGGTTGCGATGCCGACCTGGCCCAGGGGACGTGCAGGCTTGCGGGCTCAATCGGGCGGTGGCCGGCTTCGTGGCCCGTTTGCAGGCAGCCTGGTCTCGAACAAGGGCATAGTCGCCGGCACCAAGCCGATAGCGTCGTGATCGGCAGTCGACACCGATCATGGCGAGTGCCGGGAGGAAATCCTGCGTCTGGCCGCGTAAGCCGCGGGTCGTTTGGCAATACCCACTCGCCGCATGAGGTGGGATGTGTTAGAACGCTGTCAAACGCAGCAATGACGACATAGCGTGGGCGGCAGTCATGGCAACGCTTACCGTAAGGAATCTCGACGACGGCCTTGTCCGGCAACTGCGCGTGCGTGCGGCAGAGCATGGACGGTCGGCCGAGGCAGAGCACCGGGAAATCCTCCGGATGGCGCTGACGGGCGGGCGAGCGGTGAGCCGCCAAGAGGCGGCGGACCGCCTGGCCGCTTTCCGGCAACGGACCGCCGGACGCGGCGGGCCGTCAGCGAGCGAACTGTTGTCGGAAGCACGGGCCGAACGGCTGCGGTCCCTGGCAGGCCCCGACACCTGACGTGGCGCTCGTCGTCGATGCCTCGGTGGGTCTGAAATGGGTGCTCCAGGAACCCGACAGCCCCCAGGCGGAGCGTCTGGCCCGCAGTGACGTGGATTTGCTCGTCCCGGACTTCTGGCTGAACGAGGCCTGCAACGTCCTCTGGCTGCGCGTGCGCCGGAAGCTGTTCACGCCAAAGGAAGCGCGGGACGCGCTGATGCTGCTGCGTGACCAGATAGAGCCCACGCCGACAGCCGATCTCGACCTGCACGACATAGCCCTCGACATCGGCCTCGCCATCAGCCACAGCCCGCACGACACGCTCTATGTCGCCTTCGCCCTGGCCATGGCCGCGGAAAAGGTCATCGTTGCCAACAGCCCGTTCGTGGCGGCGATGCGCACCCACCCAGATCCGGCGCTGGCTGGTATTGTCCTGCCGCTTGCCACCTGGGCCGCCGGCGCCGAGGCGTGATATTCGGCGCGTTCCGATATTACCTGCCGCGCCCCGTCACCCTCCGGCGAACTTTGCCAGCAGCCGCGCATGCGAGCGGATGCCGTGGTGGAAGCATGTTTGCTCGAACTTCTCGTTCGGGCTGTGCACCTGGTCGTCGTCGAGGCTGAATCCCATCAGCAGCGTGTCGATGCCGAGTTCCTCCTTCAGCGAGGTCACCACCGGCACCGAACCGCCGCTGCCCATCAGCACCGGCTCCTTCCCATATTCATCGCGCAGCACCGTCTGCACCGCCTGCACCCAGGGCGACTCCAAATTCGCCTCGAAGGCGGGTGCCCCGGACAGCGAGGTGAACTCGGCATGTGCGTCCTTCGGCAGCCGCTCGGTGACGAAGCGCTTGAATTGCTCGAACACCTCGTTGGGATCCTGGTCGGCGACCAGCCGGAACGACACTTTCGCGCTGGCGTGCGCGGGGATCACCGTCTTGCTGCCCTCGCCGGTATAGCCGCCCCAGATGCCGTTGATATCGGCGGTTGGCCGCGCCCACAGCCGCTCCAGGGGGGAAAAACCGCGTTCGCCGATCGGGGCCGACAGGCCGATATCGCCGAGGAACGCCGCCTCGTCGAAGCGCAGCGAATCCCATTGCGCCCGCACCGCGTTGGAAATCGGCTTCACCCGGTCATAGAAACCCGGCAACTGAATGCGGCCGTTTTCGTCTTTCAGTTCACCGAGGATTCGCGTCAGCGCGTTAATGGGGTTCAGCGCCGAGCCGCCGAACAAGCCGGAATGCAGATCCCGCTTGGCGGCGTGCAGCGTGACCTCGGTGTAGATCATGCCGCGCAGCCGCGTGGTGACGGCGGGCGTGGCGACATCCCACATGCCGGTATCGCTGATCAGGCCCAGATCGGACCGCAGCAGATCCTTATGCGCGGCGACGAAGGGCTTCAGGTTGACGCTGCCGACTTCTTCCTCGCCCTCGATCAGCACGGTGACGCGGGCGGGAATGCCGCCGCCCGCCTTGTGCCAGGCACGCAGCGCTTCCAGGAACATGACGGACTGGCCCTTGTCGTCCACCGCGCCGCGGGCGACGAAACGCTTGCCGTGCGGGCCGTCCACAAGCTGTGGTTCGAAGGGTGGGCTGTGCCACAGGTCCAGCGGATCGACCGGCTGCACATCGTAATGGGCATAGAACAGGATGTGCGGGCCCTGGTAGCCGGCGGGCCCGTCATGGCGGCCGACGACGACCGGGTGGCCCGGGGTGGGCATGATGTCGGTGGCAAAGCCAAGGCTCGAAAGCTGGTCGCGCCACCATTCCGCGGCGCGCTGGCAATCGGCCCGATGCGCCGGTTGCGCGCTGACCGAGGGGATCCGAAGCAACGAAAACAGGCTTTCGCGGGACTGGTCGAACACGGCATCGACATGGCGAAGCACAGAGTCGACAGTCGCAGCGGTGGGCGCGGGCATAGCGGGTCTCCGGCTGAATTCGATTGAGATAGACGGTGGGAAAGGCTGCCGCAATCAACCCTGTCGCGCGAACACAAGTCCCTTCACCCGCCCGCCTTCAACCGCGATCCCCGTCACCCGTCCCGCGCCATTGCGCTGCACCCTGGCGTCGATCCAGCCACGGTACAGCGTCAACGGCGTGTAGATGCGAAAGCAGTCACCCTGGACCGGCTCGATCTGCCACGGGCCCAGGATACGCCGGCGACGGCCGAAGCGTAGCTCCGCCCCCCCGCCGGTGCCCGCGATCGTCCAGGCGGTTCCGATGTCCAGGTTCACATACTGGCCGGGCAGATCGGGCGGCAGGGAAGCGTCCGCGGCGACCCGGTGGAGCGTCTCGGCAAACCCCGCATCCCGTTCCACGCGCAGTCCGTCGCGCGACAGCCGCATGGTGAAATCGCCGGAGCCGCGACTGGTGGTCAGACGCCCTTCCTCGGTCGGCAGCAGCCACGTGGTCACACCGTTGGTGCTGGCCGTGATGCGATCCTGCCTGTCGCGCCCAATATCGACAGTGACACCCGTGTGCGGCTCCAGATACCGGCCGGGCAGTTCGGGCGAGTCCGCCCAGTCCGGCATCGGCGGCACCGGCCGCACGCCCGACGTCCCTTCCAGCAAAACATCCACGACCTGGAATGCGAGATCATGCGGATCGGAGGCGCCGTCGTTGCTGAGGCAGATCACGGCCGCATCATGGTCCGGCAGCCTCACGAAGCTGCTTTTGAAGCCGGGCCACAGCCCGTCATGGCCGATCGTGGTGACGCCGCGCCAGGTCTTGATGCGCAGGCCGCAGGCATAGGTGTTCGCGGCGCCGTTCTCGAACGGCATCATCGCGGTCAGCATTTTTGACAGAATATCGTTATTGTCACTTGACAGGCCGAACCGCGCGTGCCATAAGGCGAGGTCTTGGACGGACGATACGAGCCCGCCCTCGCCGTGCAACGGAAAGCGGTGCTGGGCACGGCGCCAACCGTTTTCACCCGGGAGGTAACCGGTGGCGAGACCCGGCACCAATGCGTCGGTGGTTGGTGTGTGGCGCGTCATCGCCATGCCGAGCGGCGCGAAAATGCGGCGTTCCAGGACGCTGGCAAGCGGTTCCCCGCTGATTTGCTCCACGATGCGGCCGAGCAACATGAAGTTGGAATTGCTGTACAGATAGCGGGTGTTGGGCGGGAAATTCAGCCCTTGCTGGCGGAGGACCGCGTCCAGCAGGTCCTCGGGCATGCAGGGCTCCCCCAGATCGACACCGCGCAGCCGCATGATTTCCAGCATGTCGCGGATGCCGGAGGTGTTGTGCATCAGGTGCGACAGGGTGATCCGGTGACCGAGGTCCGGGAAATCCGGGATGGTGCGGCGGATATCGTCCTCGACATTCAGCTGCCCCTCGGCAGCCAGCATCAGGATAGCGGCACAGGTGAACTGCTTGCTGACCGAGGCGATCCGAAAGGTCGTGGCGGGTCCGATGGGCACACCGAGCTCGATATTGGCAAGGCCGGCACTGCGATGCAGCACCAGTTCATCGCCGCGCACCACGCCGATGCTGACACCGGGGCCATTGGCCGTGCGCCAGGGTTCGAGCAAGCGATCGACGATGCGCTCCAGGCGGAGCATGGCGAGATTGGTCATGGACATTCCTCCGTCATCCGGGCGCTGTCAGCAACCACGCTTATACGCAACGTTCGGAAAAGCGCCATAAGCGGATTTGGGCGAATAGCCCCCATGCCCCGAAAACCGGACCAGGCTTGCCTTCGAAATCGCTGCTTTCGCTTTTGATATCGTAACTTACGAACCGCCGTGATCATCACTCACACGCAAGTCTTAACTGCAAACAGGGTTACCATGCCATTACACCACATACTTAAGCCGTTAGGGATATTGATTTCGATTTCGGCATGCTCGCCATACCTCTATACCCAGGAGATCAGCGGGTTCAGCACCGGCGTCAACGACGTGGTCGCGAGCTACCAGGCCGGACGCCAGTCGATCGACGCGGCCGCAGGGCAGCGGCGGGACGCGAGGCTTGCCGCCGGCCGGACAAGACTGATGCTGCTACCGGGCTGCGATCAAACTGCCCCGGCTGGAACGCCGCCCAAACTTCCCGAGTGTGCGATCGTCACGTTCGGTGCGTCGTCCGTGCCGCCGCCAAACGCGGTGCAAAAGGCTTTGGCAGGCGCGGCATCGGCATTCGATGCGCTGAAATCGTATGCGGCCGCGCTTGTGGCGGTGGCGTCGGCGAATGATGCAGCGGCGCTGAACCAGGCGGCCGCACGGGTGACGACCGCCACCGGTGATATGGCCGCCGCTGTTGGCAGGCTCGCGCCGCGAGCAGCACCGGCCGACGCCTTCGTGGGCCCGTCGGGCGAACTGCTTGGCCAGGGGATCGAATTCTACCTCGATCAGCGGCGCCTCGCCGCCCTCCGTAGTACTGTTCTTGCCGCCGACCCGGCAGTCAACGGCCTGGGCCAGGTTGTATCGGCCGCGCTCTTGGACATTTGGCAGCAGCAATTGCGGCAACTTGGTCCCGCCATGCGGCGCGCGGCGGAGCCATTTGAGGTGCCGTCCGTCAACAAGCTGACCATAGCGGATTACCAGGACAAACTGAGCATGCTTGAGACCAGGGTTGCCGCCTACACGCAGGCGCGCGCCGTCAACCCGACCGCCACGGCCAGGGCCCTGGTCGCTGCCCATCACCGACTGGCGCAAGCGCTGATGTCGAACCCCGGCCAGGATCAGACCGTCCTTGCCGCCGTGCGGGCATTCGCGGCGTCGGCCGGCAAACTGAAGACTGCTTTCGAGTCTGCATCCACGTCCGCCGCCCCGCCAAAAGCACCTGCCGCGGCCACGAAACGAACCGCGGCCGGACCTGGTACAGCACCTCTCGTTGCCCGGAGGCTGCCATGAACCGAGTAAGCCCCAACGATGCCGCTTCGGCGGGATCGCAGGATATACAGAACGCCATTGCCAAATTGGATGCTCTCAGAACAGTACCAGGCGCGGACGTGGTCGCCATCGATCGGAAGATCGATGACCTGCAGGCACAGGACGCGGCCCTCGTTAACCTGCAATTGCAGGCGATGATAGATGCGCAACAATTCAACCGGGAGGTGGCAGCACTGAATGCCGCTGCCGGCACGCTGAAAAACGAAGCTGCAAACATGACGGTCGCTGTCAACGACCTCTCCACGGTCGCGCAGGTGGTGAGTGCCGCGGCGTCACTGGTGGCTGCGCTGACCCCATTCATCTGATGTCACTGCCGCAGGCGTTGGCCGGGAGCAGTACAGCGCACACGTCATTGCGAGGAACGAAGTGCCGAAGCAACCTCGTTCCTGTGCAAGCGCGAATGGGCTCGAGAGCCGCGCGCCTCATGTCATTGCGAGGAGCGGAGCGACGAAGCAATCTCCCGCGGGAAAGCGCACGGACCGCCGGTGCGATGCAATGACCATGTCTCGCACCGACATGCAGCAGGAGATTGCGGCTAAGCCAGTACGCTGACCCCGTCGACCTGCGGCATGACAACAGGTTCGCGTACAACCATCAGGTAGACCAGCGCCGACAGGATGGAAACGACCGCAGACAGGATCAACGCCGGTGCAAAGGAGTGGGTCGCCTCGACTATGAACCCGGTAAGCATTGGAGCCAGCGCGCCGCCCAGGAACCCGCCAAAGTTCTGCATCGAGCCCAGCGAAGCAACACCTTTGGACGGTGCCGCCACAACGGCCAGTGCCCAGATCGTTGCGCCGGCCAGATTGCCGCAGAACAGCGCGACGGAGATCGCCGCAACCGCAGAGGTGTTGGACGGTGTCAGCGCGGCGAAGACCGTGCAGGCGGCGGCGCCGAGCATCCCCAGGATGATTGGGATCTTGCGACTGTTGATCGGCGAAAGCCCGGCCCGCATCAGGCGGTCAGACACCCATCCGCCGAACAGGCTGCCGACGATGCCGAAGACGTAAGGAATCGCCGCCAGCCAGCCGGTGTGCGGGATGCTGATGTGACGCTGGATTTCCAGGTATCCCGGCAGCCAGGCGGCATAGAGCCAGATCATGTAGCCGTTGCCGAAGTTGCCGAAGATCATTCCCCAACTCGTGCGATAGCCGAAGAGAGAGCGCCACTCGGCGAAGGTCACCTGCGTGCCGTGCGTCTCGTCCTCGCCGTGCGCCAGGTAATGGTGCTCCTCGGCCGTCAGGCCGCAGTTCTCCGGATTGCGATAAACCGCCCACCAGAGGACGCCAATGATGATTCCGACGATTCCGATGATGATGAACATCCAGCGCCAGCCACAGCTGAGCATGAGGAAGGTGAGCAGCGGCGGGGCAATCGCCGGACCGACTGTCGAGGCCGAGTTGAAGATGCCGGTGGGAGTGCCGCGGTCGCGCACATTGAACCAGCTGCGTACAACCTTGGCGTCCAGCGGAAATTGTGGCGCCTCACCGATCCCGAGCAAAACGCGGGTCAACGCAAATTGGCCCATCGAGGTAACGACGCCCGCAAAAATCTGCGCGATGGACCAGACGACAGCGCCAAGGCCCAGCAACAGCCGCGGTCCGAGGCGATCGACTGCGAAGC
>Ga0335074_10010737_pt1 | contig 12808 bp, 11 predicted proteins | sample Lox_Sample_23_FD_206715 | JGI IMG/M metagenome (GOLD analysis project Ga0335074, IMG submission 206715) | Soil microbial communities from Loxahatchee National Wildlife Refuge, Florida, United States - Lox_Sample_2.3 | ecosystem: Environmental > Terrestrial > Soil > Wetlands | place: USA...
TCCGCCGGATCCCGGCTTCGACGCCGAGCCCGGGGCCGAGGATCCCGAGACCGAGGTTGCCGAGCTCGCGGGTCCTCTTGATCCCGTGGTAGAACAGCGGGAGGGCGGTCTCGGCTCCCAGGAGCGTTTCGAACACCTCTAACGCGGTCAGCTCGACGAACGGCCTGCCGCCGGTCCCCCGTGCGGCACGTTCGGCGGCCTGCATCTTCGCGAGGCCGGCGGCCTGCTCCTTGGCGCTCGGCGTACGTCCCCGCCCCGGGAACCCCCGCGGTTGCAGCGGAACGACGTACGGGGCCTCGGCGTCCTCGCCGACGTAATCGCAGATGCGCACGCGGCTGTCGAACCGGCGCCGCGTCACGAACCGCGTGAGCCGCGACCGGAAGGCGTGCGGGGAGTCGCGGGACGGGAGCACGGCCACGAGGCCGCGCGATCGGTAGAGCATGCTGAGCAGCGTGGGGAACAGGAGGAGATCGAGGTCCTCCGTCCCGACCGACTCGTCGGCCCGGAAGAGCGTGACCGTCCCCCGGCGGTAGCCCCCGCCGAGCACCCGGTCGAAGTCCGCGATCCCTGTCGAGAACCGGCCCTCCGCCTCGACCGGCGCGCGCAGGTCCGTCCCGCTCGGGGCGGGGGAGCTCGACGGGGGCACGGGAGAGGGATGGGCCGCCCGGGTTCTTGAACCGATGCGCGCTCGCCGGCCCGACGACCGGCGGTGAACTGGCCGCGATTGACGGTACGTTCGACCCGGAATCCGGGCGAGGACGGTGCATCGGCCGTGCCGGGCCCCGCGAATCCGGAACGCGTCCCCGGCCCGGCCCGTCTCGGTTCCGGAGCGGGCGTGCGGCCGCTCGCCGGGCCCCCGGACCCGTTCGCGGGGCGGCGGTCGAGCTTAACTCGGACGCGGGGCTCGGGGACCGGTCGGCCGGAGGAACGGGGTGCCCGAACCGGTAGCGAGGCCCACGTCGAGCGCGCCGCCGCCCCCGCCGCGCCTCCCGTCCGGCAGCGCGCTCATCTCGGAGGTCGAACAGCGCATGGGATCGGGCGATTTCTCCGGGGCGGTCCGGACCGCGTTCCTCGGGGCCCTGGCGGACCTCGAGAAGGCCTTCGGGCTGCGGGTGCCCTCGAACTGGACCGACCGCGACGTGATCGCGTACGGGCTCCGGAACGACATGGGGCAGCTCCCGGACCTCATGTTCCGTCTCTACGCGCTCTACGAGCCGATCCGCTACGGCCAGTTCAGCGACTGGATCCGCGAGGACCCGGTCGCCCTGCTGCGCGCGATCTACGGTCGCACGAGCCTGAGCTCGCTCGCCCGACCTCCCGAGCGGGCCGCCCCGGTCTCCGTCCCGCCGCCGATCGCGACCCGGAGCGGCGCATGACGAGCCCCGAGGCGATGGCGGTCGGGTTGTTCACCAACCTGACGTACGGCATCCCTCTGCTCCTGATCGGCATCGCCACGCTCGCCTGGTTCCTGATCGACCGCGGGCGGTTCCCCCCGCGCTTCGAGCCGACCCGTCCGAACCGAGACTGGCTCCGGGGCCCGACCGCCGCGGTCTACGAGTCGCTCCAAGCGCACCGGTACTCCCCCGCGATCGACTATGCGGCCTATCGGGCGGAAGTGGTCCTGGGACGTCGCTTCGGCGTGGCGCTCGTGCCGCGGGCGCCCGGGTGGTGGCAACGGCGCCGTCTGCCCGCGACCGCCCGTCAGCTCCTGCGGTCCGCCGCGGCCCTCGACCGGGCGTATCGGCTCGCCCGGCTCGCCGAGACGTCGGACCCCAACGATCCGATCCTGCGGTGGCGCCGACCCGCGTGGGAGGCTCGCGCTCGGACCCTGTTCGAGCGCGCGCTGAGCGAGCTCGGGCCGCTGCTGCCCCCGCTCGAGGAGGGCCTGTGACCTCGCCCACCGCCTCGGGCGCGATCGCGCCCTCGATCCCGCCCGTCCCGGACGACCGGCCGGAGGACGCCGGCGGCCCGCTGGCCCGGCTCCAGGCAGCGATCGGCGACAACGTGATCGGCCACGCCGGGGCCGTGGAAGCGCTCACGATCGCGCTCGCCGCGGACGGCCACGTCCTGCTCGAGGGGGTCCCCGGCCTCGCCAAGACGTATCTCGTGCGATCGTTCGCGCACGCGCTCGACCTCACGTTCCACCGCATCCAGTTCACCCCCGACATGCTCCCGTCGGACATCGTCGGCAACGTCGTGCTCAGCGCGCGGACGCACGAGTTCGAGTTCCGGCCCGGACCGATCTTCGCGAACGTTGTCCTCGCCGACGAGATCAACCGCGCGCCGCCCAAGGTGCAGTCCGCGCTCCTCGAGGCGATGCAGGAGTTCCAGGTGACGGTCGACGGCCGCAGCTACCCGCTCTCGCGCCCGTTCCTCGTGATCGCGACCCAGAACTCGATCGAGCTCGGGGGGACGTACCCCCTGCCCGAGGCCCAGCTCGACCGGTTCCTCTTCCGGTACCTCCTGGGGTATCCCAACCGCGCGGACGAGGTCGAGATCCTGCGCCGGCAGAGCGCGGCCCCGGGGCGCGAACCGCCCGCGCACGTGCTGTCGGTCGAGGACATCGCGGGGCTGCGCAGTCGGCTCGCCGCGACGTACGTCGCGCCCGACCTCTTCGAGTACACCGCCGACCTGGTGCGGGAGACGCGCACCGACCCGCGCATCCTGATCGGCGCCTCGCCCCGCGCCGGGGTCCACCTCCTGCTCGCGGCGCGCGCGCGAGCCGCCGCCGAGGGTCGGACCTACGTGCTGCCGGACGACCTGCGGGCCCTCGCGTTCCCGGTCTTCAACCATCGCATCGTGCTCCGCCCCGAGGTCCGCCGGCCGCCCGGCAAGGACGTCGGCACCCCGCGCGAGACCGACATCCTCCGCGAGGCGATCGGCGGGGCGGTCGACCGCGTGAACGTCCCGCGCTGACGGAGGGGGTCGCCGAGTGCCGCGCGCCCGCGTCGTGCTGACCCCGCGCGGGTGGGGACTGCTCGCCGGCGGGTTCCTGGCGCTCCTCCTCGGCGCGCTCGCCGTCAGCCCGCTGATCCTGCTGATCGGCGTCGTCGTGAGCGTCTTCGCCGGCGCAGAGGTGGTGGTCTTCGCCGTCGCGACCCGCTGGCTCGCTCCGGACGCTCTCGCCGTTCGCCGGTACGAGAACACGAGCCAGCTGCCGGTCGACGGCCTCGGGACGATGGCGGTCGAGCTCGATCGAGGGCCGGGGGCCGGCGCCTACGTCGAAGTGTTCGATCGTCCGCCCGAGGCCCTGAGCCCGGTGGTCGGCTCGCCCCGGCTCGCGACCTGGTGGTCGCCGGGCCGGGCGATCCGGCTGGCCTACGCGTACCACGCGGAGCGTCGGGGCGCCTACGAGATCGGTCCGGTGATCGTGGTCGCGCACGATCCGGTCGGGCTGGCGTTCCGGATCGCCACGCTCGACTCGCGCTGGCCGGTCGAGGCGGTCCCCCAGGCCGCCTACTGGCGGGGCGACCTCACCGAGCGTCTGCGCTCGGCGCCGCTCGGACAGGTGCTGGTCGACCTTCGCGGCCGGGGCTCGGAGTTCCGATCCCTGCGCGAGTACCAGGCGTCCGATGACTTTCGCACGATCGTCTGGAAGCGGTCGACCTTCGAACGGCTCTACGTCCGGGAGTCGGAAAGCGAGAACCGCAACGAGGTCGCGCTGCTCCTGGATTCGAGCCGCTCCATGGCGGTGGGGCTCCCCGGCGGGGACGCGCTGGACCGGGCGGTCGACGCGGCCGTGCTGGTCGCGCGATACGCCTTCTCGCAAGGCGACCACGTGGCGTTGCTCGTCCATTCGGACCAACCCCAGGCGTTCGTCCCTCTGGGGCGAGGGATCGACCACAGCGTGGCGATCGATCGGGCGCTCGCGGCCGCGACCTGCACCGGGGGTGCGTTCCGGTTCGGCAGCGCCCTCCAGCTCCTCGGCGACCGCCTCTCGCGACCGACCGCGATCTTCGCGTTCACCGCGCTCGACAGCGACCCTCCCGCCGAGGTCGTCGCGCGGCTCCGCAGCGTCGGCCACCGACTGTACGTCTTTGCGCCCGAGGTGAAGGCCCAGTTCCCCCCGCTCGCCGACCCGTTCGAGGCCCGGGTCATCGACTTCTCGTCGGTGCCCGAGCGGGTGCGGCAGGCCCGCGCGGTCGAGGCCGTGCGCGCGCGCGGGATCCCGATCGCGACCTACGGCCGCGCGGGGCTGCCCGACCTCGTCGCGAGCCAGTTCGCCCAGCTGCGGGTGGGGAGCGGCGGCGGATGAGGCTCGCCGGCTCGGCCTGGGCCCTCCTCGGCGTTCCGGCGTTCGTGTACGTCGGCCTCGCCGCGTCCCTCGGCGTCGCGCCCACCGCGGCCGCCGTCGCGCTCGGCGTGCTCGCGATCGCGGCGGTCGTGGTGGTCCTGCCCTACCTGACCGACCGCTTCGCCGCGCGGCTCGCGGCCGCGGCGGTGTACCTGTTCATTCTGATCGCGGTCGTCTCGGTCCTCGGAGCGGGCGCCCTCTCCTTCGTCGGGGGATCCGGGATCGCGCTCGGGGCGCTCGCGGCCGGCCCGATCGCGGTCTTCCTGGGGACCGCTCTCTACGAGGGCGGCCTCGGGACCCGGGTGGTCGGGCTCGCGCTCGCCTGCACCGACGGGCTCGTCCTCCTCGCGGCGGCGGGCGCCGCCCCCCCGTCCGGCTCCGCCTCGCTCGCCTCGGACCGGGTCGCCGCGTACTTCGATGTGATCGGGAGCCAGCTCCATGCGCTCGGAGCGGCGCTGGCGGGGGGATCCGTGAGCGCTGCGCCCCTCGCCGGTGCCGGCGACCCCGCCTTCGTCGCGCTGACCGGGCTCGCGCTGCTCGGCACCCTCCTCGCGATCGTGCGACCGGTCTCGGGGCGCGGGGACCCCCTCCCGGCCGCCGAGCCGTCCCGCGCCGCGGAACCCCCGCCCGAGGAACCGCTGTCGTCCACGTTCGTCCAGGTCCTCGCCGAGCGGTCGCGGCCGGAACCCCCGCCGCCCGGGCGGCTCCCCGGCTTCCCGTCGCTGCTCACCGGTCTGCTCGCCGGCGGAGTGGTCCTGGGAGTCCTCTACGCGAGCCCGTCCTCGACGCTCCTCGCCCTCGGGATCGGCGCCGTCGCGGGCGTCGCCCTCGTCGTCACGGTGCTCCGGACGAGCGCCGCGACCGCCGCGGCCGCTCCGCCGGCGGCCGCGGTCGGCGCGGGGACGGGCGAGCGCGGCTAGGCCGCGCGACGGTCGCGCGATGTCGGGGCGGGCGACGCGCGCCGCGGGATGCGGAGCGAGAACAGGTAGAGGGCGACGCCGCCGCCCACCACGAGCAGGAGGAACACGAACGGCCAGGCCGCGGTCAGGCCCGAGCCGAGCCCGCCCCACGGCGCGGAGATCGTCGTCGCGGTGGGCGGGAGCGGGGTCAGGTTCACGAGGAACGGGTCGAGCACCTCGCCGATCGAGAACGTCACGTTCGTCGAGTTGGTCGCGTACCCCGAGCGGCTCACGACGACCGCGAACCGTCCGAAGTGCACGTTCGTGAAGTTCGCCCAGCCGTCGGACGAGGTCGGACGGACGAGCTGGAACGGGATCGCGACCGCGGCGTCCGGGACCGAGCCGCCCGTCGTCCCGTCCCGGACGAGCACGTCGACGGTCGCGCCGGGCCGGGGGACGAGCGCGAACGTGAGATTCACCTGTTGGTCCGAGAGGACGCGCACGTACGGACCGGACGTCTGGGGGAGGTAGTCAGGGGACGAGACGTTGACCCAGTAGTACGCCTGGGGAACGGCGACCACGGCGACCCCGCTCGCGTTCGTCGCCGCGGCGCCGGACGCGGCCACGCTCGACTCCGCCGTGGACGCGTCGGCCCGGACCTGGGCGGCGACCGGCGCGCCGGTGATCGCGTCGTACACGAAGGCGTGGATCGTCCCGAACGCGTCCCCGACCAGGACCAGCAGGATCGGCGCGGGGCCGGTGCGGGGCAGGGCCTGGGGGAGCGACTGGGGCGCGAACCCGTCCGCGATGACCTCGAACGCGGCGACCCCCGCCACCGTGGAGGTCATGTTGAGCCAGCCCGACGCCGAGGTCAGACCGAGGGCCCGGCCGGACTCGAAGACGGACGCGTTGCGGACGTTCACGGTCGTGAGATTGGCGAGGTCGCCAACCACGTGGATCTCGAGGTCGGGATACGAGACGAGCGTCACCTCGACGACCTCCGTCGTCCCCGGGGCGATCCCGATCGTCGACCAGTTCGAGTAGGCATCGGGGCCGGACACCGTGAGGTTCGTCGGCGGGAGCGGCAGCGCGGTCGGCACGCCGGTGAAGTTCGCCCAGCCCGAGCTCGAGGTGGACGGCGGGCTCGACGCGACGACCGACCCCAGGGTCCGCGCGACGACGAGGGCGTCCGGAATCGCGGTCCCGTTCGCCCCGACGACCCGGACCGAGAGGCGAGCGTCCGCCACGGCGCCGAGCGAGGCCGTCCGCGTCACCGAGGCGCCCGGGGCCAGCCAGAACGAGAGGTTCGCCCCGGCGTAACCCAGCGCCTCGATCGTGACGTTGGTGGCCGCCGCATCGACCTGGAGCTCCGTGGCGGCGCCGGCCGCGTCCGTGTCGAGCGCGCGTCCGTCCACGGCGACGATCGCGCCGGCGATCCCGGTTCCGTTCGCCGCGCTGTCGACCTGGATCGTGAGGTTCGACGTGGCCGCGAGCTGCCAGAGGTCCGAGGTCGTGGGTCCCGCGGGCCCGCCGCCGCTGACGAGCAGCGACTCGTTGCCGGTCTCGGCCATCCACGCGTACCCGGCGTCGGCCCGCGCCCCGGGCGAGGTCGTCGGCGCGAGCTGAAGCCAGGCGTCGGCGGCGGGGCTGTACTCCCAGGTGTCGTTCCAGGTCGCGGACCCGTCGGTCCCGCCGTACAGGAGGTCCCATCCGAGCGACGGGTCGAACGCGAACGCGGCCTCCTCCCGGGGCGCCGGCTGGGGGCCCGCGAGCGGGGAGAGCGGGGTCCAGACGTCCGTCCCCGGCGTCAGGCTCCAGAGGTCGGAGGTGCACGGGAAGCAGCCCCCGTACAGGACGAACTCGGCCGGATCGGTGTTCCAGGCAAGGGAGGCCCCGGCGAGCGGCGGAGGTTGTACCGCCCCGGTGGCGTTGATCTGCGCCCAGGCGTGGCTCGTGAAATTGAAGGTCCAGAGGTCGTCGTAGGTCACGGAGCTCGTCGGCGAGAAGTCCAGGTTCTCACCCCCGAACAGGTACGCGAGGCCCGCGCCCGGATCGACCGCGAACGCCGCGTCCTCGCGAGCCGGCGGGGCGACCGGGCTCGAGATGTTCGTCCAGGTGTCGGTCGCGAAGCTGAAGAGCCACGTCGATCGATCGACGTGCAGCGTCTGGGCGTTGACGACCCCGCCGAACAGGACCGCGTCCCCGTCCGCGGGATCCGCCGCGAACGCGAAATCGCTGCGGGCCGAGGGCGAGGGGGACGAGTTCAACTCGGTCCAGCGACCGCTCGTCGTGTCGTAGAGCTGGGTGGTCGCGCTGAGGTTGCCGCCCACGTCGCCGCCGAACAGCACCGCTTCGCCGCTCTTGTCATCCGCCGCGAGGCCGGTGCCGACCCCGGTCGGGGCCGCCAGGGAGGAGGCGGTCGCCCAGTCGAGGGTCCGGACCACGGTCCAGTTGTCCGGGTCGGCGAACGTCGCCGCAGCCGACGGCGCGGGGCATCCCAACGTCGTGCGAGATCCGCCACAGCCCGCGAGCGGAGTCCCGGGGGCGAGACCCGGGCCCGCGCCGCTCGTGCCCGAGGGGATCGGGACGGCGAGCAGCGCGCTCAGCAGGACGAGCGCGCTGGCCAGGAGCGCGAGGGCGACGGCAGTTCGGAGCCCACGGACCCGGCTCTCGGACGACGCCATCGCCTCTCGCGTCATCCTCGCCCCTAGGTGGGCGGTCCCGTAAACGGTTTCCGAGGCGGCCGGTCGGGCGGACCGCGGGGCCGGCCGGGGGCACCCCCCGGTGCGGGGGCATCGCGACGGACGTCCGTCACCCACGCCGGCCGGACCGCTCCGTTCCGGCTCGGGCGAAGGCCGCGAGGGCGGCTCACCGGACCTTCGGCACCGCGACCCGCTCGAGCGCGTTCTGCACGACGTCGCGGCCCCGGACCCCCCGGATCCAGGGTTCGGGCTTCACCGAGATGCGGTGCGCCAGCGCGGGCACCGCGAGCGCCTTCACGTCGTCCGGCAGCACGAAGTCGCGTCCGGCGAGGAGCGCGCGGGCCCGGGCGAGCTTCTGGAGCGCGAGCGAGCCGCGCGGCGACGCGCCGACCTCCGCGCGGACGTCTCCGCGCGTCGCGCGCACGAGGTCGACGATGTACCCGGCGATCGACGCCTCGAGCTCGACCTCCTCGGCCGCGCGCTGGAGCTCCCGGAACTGGTCCGGCGAGGCCGCCGGCGCGACCGAGATCTCCTCGACCTTGCGCGCGCGCCGCCGCTCGAGGATCAGCCGCTCCTCGTCGGCGGTCGGGTAGCCGACCGACAGCCGCATCAGGAACCGGTCGACCTGCGCCTCGGGCAACGGATACGTCCCCTCGAGCTCGAGCGGGTTCTCCGTCGCGAGCACCAGGAACGGGCGGGGCAGCGGATAGGTGGAGCGCTCGCTCGTCACCTGGTACTCCTGCATCGCTTCGAGGAGCGCCGACTGCACCTTCGGCGGGGCGCGGTTGATCTCGTCCGCGAGGAGGACGTTCGTGAAGATCGGACCCTGGCGGAACGAGAACGCGCCGCTCCGCGCGTCGAACACGTCCCCGCCCGTGATGTCGTGCGGCAGCAGGTCGGCCGTGAACTGGATCCGCTGGAAGCCGAGCCCGAGGGCGCCGGCGAAGGAGCGGGCGAGCAGCGTCTTCCCGAGACCCGGGAGGTCCTCGAGCAGGAGGTGGCCGTCGGCGACGAGCCCGAGGAGGATCTGGTCCCGGGCCTCGTCGCGCCCGACCACGGCGGCGGCGACCGCGGCGCGGACCGCGTCCGCCACCGGCTTCGCCTCGGCGACCTTCATGGGACCCCTCCCCCGAACCACGGACTCGTATATGGCCCACGAACTCCCCGCCCGAGGGGTCCCTGTGCCCCGGTCCTAACGATCCGCGTCACCGCAGGCGCTCGCCCTCTCGGCGGTCTGACCCGGACCGGGGGTGTCGGACACCGGGGTTGTCCTCACGTCATCCTCGGCGGACGACCCGTCCGCGTAGAGTCAAGAGGGACCCTTCGTCGGCATCCGGGCGCGACCGAGGTCGCACCGGGTCCCGGAACGGCCCCGGAACTAAAGCGTTGGCGACGGCTCGGCGAAATCGGGGCGGCGGATCAGCGCGGCGAGGGCGATGACCGCTGCCGCGACGAGGCCGCCCGCCACGCCGACCGGGGCGGCCGACGGGGGGAGGAGGTAGGTGCCGGCCCAGGCGAGCCCGACCGCGAGCCCCGGCAACCCCCACCCGAGGGCGCCGCGGCCGATCCCGCCCGCAGGACGTTCGGGGTCGGCGGCGATCCAGGCGAGCAGGGCGACCGCGCCCGCGCCGGCGAGCAGTTCGGGCGCGGGTCCCGGCGGTGCCGCGAAGGCGAGGACGCCGAGCGCGAGGAGCACGGGGGCGAGACGGTAGCGCCGCACGGTCGGGCGGGAGCGCCCGGCGAGCCCGGCCGAGAGGCCGACCCCGACCGCGGCCACGATGGGGCCGATGAGCATCCCGAGGGAACCGATCGCGCCCAGCGCGAGGGCATCGAGCGCGAGCGCCGCGAGCGGGACGATCGCCGCGAGGTCTCCGCCCGTTCGCCCCGCCCCGGACGTCACACGCGCCGCCCCCAGCGACCCGGTCGGCGGAGGAGGTCGACCAGCCCCCCCAGCGACCAGTACTCCTCCCAGTCCACCACCGGCGCGTGCTCCCAGACCCGCGAGAGCCGGTCCCGGCGCACGAGCCGGGCGAGCCGCGCCACGAGCAGCTCCTCCTCGTCAGAGAGGATGCGGGCGGCCTCCTGCAGCGGCAGGGGCGAGGGGCTCACGACGAGGGTGGGGAATCCGCGCCACCGAAGGTGCGTGAGGAGGTGGTCCGACGACTCGTCCCCCAGTGGGGTGAACACGATCGTCGTGACCCCGGGCGGGAACTGGCGACGTACGGCGATCGCGCACCGCTCCGGGGGTCCGGGGCTCGTGGTGAGGCGGGCCGCCAGCAGGGCCCCCCGGAGCCGAAGCCGCTGGGTCCGGCCCCCGGCGAGCGGCACGATGTCGAGGAACTCCCCGAACACTCCGAGCCCCACCCGCGCTTTCTCGCGGAGGAACGCCTCCGCGACCCCGTACGCCGCCGCCGTGGCGAGCGACAGGAGGCGCTCGTCGATGGCGCGGCCGAGGGGCGACGGTCGCGCGTCGAGGAGGATCAGCACGTCCCCCGTGCGGTCGAGCTCGAACTCGTTCGCGAGGAGATGGCCGGCGCGGGCGCTCGCCGGCCAGTTGATCCTCCGGGGCGGTTCGTTCGGGGTCGCGTCCCGGATGCCGTAGAACTCGCCGCTGGATCCGATGCGGTGCGAGCGGGTCTCCCCCGGCAGCAGGATCGTCCGCTCGAGCCGCACCGTGCCGAGGCGCATCAGCTCGGGGGGGTACCGCTCGATGGCGAGCGCGGGCGCCTCGAGCGCGACCTCGCGCTCCACGAGCCCGAGCGGGTCGCACCATACGAGGCGGGGTGAGGGGACCGGGGCGATCACGGGCTCGCCCGTGCGCCACGCGAGCGAGAAGGAGATCGCCGTCGACTCCCGGTCGACCCGGGGCGGCGCCCGTTCCGTTAGGCCCGGGGGCCGGTCGAACCGGATCTCCACGTCCGCGGGGCGGGTCGGAGGGGCGAGCTCGATCCGGCCGAGGACGTCGACCTGCGGGCCGTTCCCGTCGACCCGCCACTCCAGGGTCCCCCGCGGGTCCCGCGGCGGGCCTCCCAGGACCGCGGCCAGCGGCGCGACGAGCAGCGGGAGACCCAAGAACAGGAGCGCCGGCTGACGCGCGAGCACCCCGGCCGCGGCGGCGACCAGGCCGGCGCCGAGCAGCACGAACGACCGGGTGCGCCAGCGGAGCGGGCGCGCCGCGGCGTCGGGTCCGGTCACGGGCCCGCCTCGAGCCGGTCGAGCCGGTCCCGGACGTACCGGCGGAAGGCGGCCGGCGAGAGCTCCGCGAGCTCGGCCAGCTCGGCGGGGGTCGGCAGGCCGACGTTCGGGTCCCGGAACCTCCGCTCGAGCCGGTTGAGGACGATCGCAACGTCCTCCCGGCCGATCCGGCCGGAGTGGAACGCCGACCGAAGCCGGTCCAACTCCGACCGGGGCGGAGCGGGGACGGGACGCTCGGGATCGGCCCGCTGGGACCAGGCCTCTACGATCAGCAGCGAGGCTGCAGCGACCGCCACAGCCCCCGCGACCACCGCCACCGCCGGGTCCGCGCTCGCGGCGATCGCGACGACCGTCGCGACCCCGGCCACGGCGGGCAGCACCCAGCCGACCGGGGATCTCATCGCGCCCGGTCGAGGTCCTCGCTTGCCTCGCGCAGCGCGGTTGTCACGCGCGCGACCATCTCGGGCGTCACGGGGTGCGACGAGTACCGGGCCTCCTCGAAGCTCCGGGTCAGCTCCGCGGCCGCGGACGGCCGGATCCCCAGTCGGACCAGGTGGACCGCCCGGATCTCCTCGGGCGTGGACCGCTCGACGTCCCCGACGCTCGGCCCGATGCGGACCAGGATCGCGGCGTAGAGCCGGATCACGATCGCGCGCGGATCCCCGCCGGCGTCGAGCGCCCGGCTCGCCTCGTCCAGCGCTCCCTTCACGGCGGCGATCTCCGCGACCGAGGCGCCCGTCCCGTCGCGGTCCCGGCCTCGCCCGAGCGCCCGCATCCAGACGGGGGAGGTGACGAGCAACGAGACCACGAGGGCGACCACGCCGACGACCACGAAGATCCCCCAGGGGGGAGCGTTCGGACCGAGCAGGAGGAACGACCCGCTGCCCGGGATGACCGTGGAGTTCGTCGTCCCGTTGGTCGAGTTCGTCGGCGTGGACCCCGCGGGAAGGCTGGGCGCGAGCCCCCCGCCGGAGGAGGGGCTGCTGCTCTGCGCGAGGCTCTGGAGGGCGATGAGGACGAGCACCGCGACCAGGATCGCCACGATCGCGGTCACGGCCGCGCGGTTCGGCAGCGCCGAGCCGCCCTGGGCCCGCTGGTATAGCAGGAAGACCAGACCGGCGCCCATCAACGCCAGGAACACGGCCTCGACGACCCAGAGCGGGAAGAGGATCTCCGCGTAGTGGTTCGAGCCGGAGTTGTTGCTCGGGGCCGCGGCGGACAGGAGGCTCGCTGCCCCGCCGACCGCGAGGGCGATCAGCACGAGCGCAACGATCGAGGGCGACGCGCGTCCGCTCCGGTCCCCCCGCCGCACGGACCCTCCGTACCCGTCAGCTCGCCGGCGGGCCATATAGCCTTCCGGACGCTACCCGGATGGATTGGGCGGGGACTCCCCCGCGAGAGGGCGGGCGAGGAAGAAGTAGCTCCGCCGCTCGTGCGCGGTCGGCACGACCGCGAAGTCGTCGACGACGTACCCGAGGTCGGTCGCGACCCGGAACGCGTCCCGGACCGCGTGGCGCCAGCGGCGCAGCGCGGAGGGCTCGTGCTCGCGCACGAGGGCGAGGTCGAACGGGATCTCGAGGTTCGCGCTCGGGCCCTCGGGCTCGGCGACCGCGGTCGGCACGCGGATCCCGGACTCGCCCGGCTCGGTCTCGACGATCGAGCTCGAGCGCTCGAAGCGCGCCAGGTCCTCGGCGGCCGACGGGAGCTTCCCGGCGACG
>Ga0335074_10010738_pt1 | contig 12807 bp, 14 predicted proteins | sample Lox_Sample_23_FD_206715 | JGI IMG/M metagenome (GOLD analysis project Ga0335074, IMG submission 206715) | Soil microbial communities from Loxahatchee National Wildlife Refuge, Florida, United States - Lox_Sample_2.3 | ecosystem: Environmental > Terrestrial > Soil > Wetlands | place: USA...
GCCTCCGAGCGCCCACGCGGCGATAGCAGCCCGAGCTCGTCGTAGTGGTGGAGCGCGCGCACGGTGACGCCCGCCAGTTCCGCAACCTCGCCGACCGTCTTCATGTCGCGGACGCTAGAGCCTGACGTCAGGTCAGGGTCAAGGGCGCCGGCTCAGCGTTTTCCGCGGACCACCCGGCGCGGCAGCGGCACCGGCGAGAATCGCTGGACCACCAGGCCGGCGAACAGCCGCGGATCGGCCTTGGCGATCAGCCGGGCCAGCTCGGCCCGCTCGGCGATCGACAGACCGCGCCCGACACCGCGCCCGCGACGGACCAGCACGAGCAGGCGCCGGCGCTCGTGCGGCTCGAGCCGGTGCCAGTGAGTGCGGGCGAGCATGAGCACCTGGGCGGCCGCGAGCAGACGCGCCAGCGGGACGGCTTTGGTCATCTTGCGAATCGTTCCGGCCACTCAGATCGAGTCTAGAAACGACAGCCGACTACTACGCTCTCGCTCGATGCCCCTCACCTTCGCCGAGCGCCCCCCGCGCGCCGAGCCGGACGGACTGCTGGTCCTCCATCACGGGCGCGGGAGCGACGAGCAGGACCTGATCGGGCTGGCCGACGTGCTCGACCCCGGCCAGCGCCTGCACGTCGTGGCGCCCCGGGCGCCGCTCCGGCTCCAGGGCTCGCCGGGCTACCACTGGTACCTCGTGCCGCGCGTCGGCTACCCGGACCCGGACAGCTTCCGCGCCGCCTACCGCGAGCTTGCCGACTTCCACGACGCGCTGTTCGAGCGCACCGGCCTCGGCCCCGACCGCACCGTGCTCGGCGGTTTCTCGATGGGGACGGTGATGAGCTACGCGCTCGGGCTGGGCGCCGACCGGCCGGCGCCGGCCGGCATCCTCGCGCTCTCGGGCTTCATCCCGACGACCGAAGGCTGGGAGCCCTCGCTCGCCGATCGCGCAACCACCACGAGCGTCCTGATCGCACATGGCCGGGGCGACATGGTGATTCCGGTGACGTTCGCTCGCCGCGCCCACGAGCTGCTCGAACAGGCCGGTTTCACCGTCGACTATCGCGAGTTCGACGGCGCCCACCACGTCGATCCGGGTGACGTCGCGCGAGAGTCCGCCTGGCTGATAGCGATCCTGGCGCGTAGCGCCGCTTAATGCACGAACGCCGCCGGGGCTGAGCCCCAGCGGCGTCCGCAGTGCGCGTGTCCGTGCTGTGTCTACTGGCGCTTGATGTAGGCGCTCCAGCCGCCCCAGCCCCCTCCGATTGGCTCTCCGGTACTCGGGTTCAAGAACAGCCGCCTCGCGGTCGGGTGCCGGAAATCGAACATGCCGTCGAGCGTGCCGGCGGTGGCGTCGTCTGAGCCGCCGCCGACGCTCTCACCGCCGAGCCAGTTGTCCTCGATGAAGCGCACGATCGAGCTCTGCGTGGTCAGCTCCGAGTCCACGTAGTTGACCCGGCTGTAGGGCGAGATGACCAGCAAGGGCTGACGCATGCCCGGGCCGCAGCGACCCTGCTGGCCGTCCGGCACATCGGCCGTGTTGGTCCCGCACTGACCGGCACCGGACAGCGTGTCCTTCGACGTCTGGGACTGGTTGATGACCGGCGCCGCCTGATGGTCGTACCAACCATCGCTGTCGTCGTAGGCGATCACGATCGCGGTGCTGTTCCAGCTCGGGAGGCTCTCGAGCTGGTCAATCGTCGATGCGATCCACGTCTGCTCGTCGATCGGGTCGGAGTAACCGGCGTGACCGTCCTGGTACTCCGGGGCCTTCAGGTAGGACACCGAGGGCAGGTTGCCGGAGTCGGCCGCCGCCCAGAAGTCCTTGATGTCGTACTGATGGTTGGCCTGATCCTGACGGCCGATCATCGAGATCGACGTCGGCGGCAGGTGCTGCGGGTTCGCCGTTGACGCGTAGTACTGGAACGGCTCGTGGTGCACGGAGTAGTCCGTTTCGCTCGCACCCGCGACGTTGTCGTGAGCTCCCGTGCAGACCGCGCTCAGGTTATCCGTGCTCGGCTTCCCGGGCACGTAGCTCGGGCTGGCGAAGCCGCCCTGGAACCAGCCCCAGGTGACCCCTCCCTGGTTGAGCAGATCGCCGATGTTCTTGCCACCCATCTCGATCGTCGACGCGCCCGACGTGTTCCCATCCTCGGTGTCCGAGCACACGTCGTAGTACGGGTCGGCGTCGCTATAGGTCGTGCCGGGGCCCTGGCCCTGCGAGATTCCCGGCGTGCCCGCCGTGCTGCCCGGAGGGTTGGTCGGACATGTCGAGTCGTTGATCGTCGCACTCGTCGGACCGCAGATCGCCCCGTACGTGTTACCGGCGATCACGTTGATCGCGCCGGGCGTCGAGGGCCCGAACGAGTCGCTGTAGGAGTTGTCGTTCAGCGCGAAGTGCTGGGCCAGGTTCCACAGCGCGGTGACGGTGTTCCCGTCGTAGTAGTCCATGACGATGCTCTTGTCCGTGCAGCCGCTGCCCGCGGTGTCCTGGACGAACTGGTCCATCAGGCCGTGGTCATACGCGCTCTGCTCGGCGGTGTAGCCATGATTCTGGTCGCAGGTCACGGCCTGGGAGCGGTCCAGGCGCTGAGGATTGGCGCTGTTGGGGTTGTGGTAGAGCAGCGCGTCGTTGAGGCCGTTCACCCTCGGGGTGTTCGGCGCCGCGTGAAATGGTGGCTCACCCGGGGGGTTGGTCGCGTGCGGATAGGTCCCGAAGTAGTGATCGAACGAGATGTTCTCGTCGAAGATCACGACGAGGTGCTTGATCGGCGTGGTCGTGCGCGGATCGGTGTTGTAGTACGTGAACGTCGCCTGAGAGGCGGTGGATGCCTTCAGTCGAGCGGATTTGTGCGAATGACCCGAGCTTTCTGCCTGGGCCACCGCGACAGCGGTCACTCCCGCTATGACGAGTGCCGCGACCAACAACGAGAACACGCGCTTTCGCGCCATGAACGCTCCTCTGGTCGGTGGTGATTACCCCGGCGTCCGGCCTGGGCGCCGCGGGCATCACTCTTCCGAGCCGGCAGCGTGCGCGAGTGACTGGCTTGTAACCCGGTTGTTGTCGGGTTGTGAACGAGCTCGAATGGCGCTCCTGAAACCGGCGCATCGGTCCTCGAATCGTTCGGAACCGACAACTTCTCGTTAACAAGTCGTGCCCCACGGGTCATTACCTTGGCCAACGGTCTTGGTGAGCCCGCTCTCATCCGAAACGAGCTCGGACGGCTCGGGGGGGCCGCGGCGCGGCCGGCTCCCGCGCCCGTCCGCTCGAGCGGCGCTGCTCGGCGTGCTGGTGCTGGCGGCGCTGACGGCCGTTGTGCTGAGCACCGGGTCAGGCGGACAGAGCGCGAAGCTGATCCCCGCGGCATCCCACTCGAAGTCCAGCAATCCGTACCCGCTTCACATCACCACGGTGGTCGGCTCGAGCGTTCCGGCCAAGCAATACGGAAACGAGCTCTCACGGCAGCAGGGTTCCGACACGGACGACGGCGCGGTGCCGGGTGCTCCCCCGGCTGCCCCGATCAGCCCGGTTTCCCCGGCCGCGTTCGCCGGACCCACGGCCGAATACCGCGCTTACGCCGAGCGCTGGGCCGCGACGCTGGCCGGCGAAGTTCCCCGTCTGCGCGCGGCGCTTGCTGGAGGCGGCCGTGCCGCCGCCGAGCGTCAGTGGGGCATCGCCTTCAGCGACTACCTGCATCTGGGCGCCGTCTATGGCCTGCTACCGGGGACGCTCGACGCGCGGATCGACGGGCTGCCCCACGCGCTCCCCGGCCCGGGCGCGCCCAACTTGTCGTTCTCCGGGCTGCACCGGATCGAGATGGGCCTTTGGACGGGCGCGCCGCCGGCCTCGCTCGTGTCTTGGGCGAACCGCCTGCAGACCGACGTCGGGACGCTGCAGCGGGTCCTGCCCGCGGTCCAGATCGACCCCCTCGACTATGCCACGCGGGCGCACGAGATCCTCGAGGACGCCCAGCGCGATTTCCTCAGCGGCGTCGACGTCCCCTGGAGCGGTGCCGGGGTGCTGGCGACGGCCGCCGGGGTGACCGCGACCGAGGAGGTCGTCTCCACGCTGACCCCGCTGCTCGAGCAGCGCGACGGCACGCTGCTCGACGTGAACAACTGGCTCGACCGGCTTCAGACCGTGCTGGGTCAGCTCCGCGCCGCCCACGGCGGAAACTGGCCGTCGCTCGGGCAGCTCACCCTGACCCAACGCGAAGAGCTCAATGGCACCATGGCCGGCGCGCTCGGGCCGCTCTCGAATATCCCCGGAAGCCTCGAGACCACGGGGATACCGGTAATTCCGAGGATCCCCGCGTCGAAGTGAAGCCACTCGATCGCCGACACTTCCTGACCCGCTCGGCCGCGCTCGTCGGCGTTGGCGGCGTCGGCGCCGCGGTGGGAGCGACGCTGGCTCCGGGGGCGGAGGCGAGCGCACCGAAGTCAGCCTCGACGGCGAACGGCCTCACCCCCGACCTCAACGTCCGGATCCCGTTCGACGGCCCCCACCAGGCCGGAGTCCTCACCACGCGCCAGGACCAGGCCACGTTCGTGGCCCTCGACAGCATCGCCCCGAATCAGGACGTCCTTTTCAGCGCGCTGGAGGCCCTGTCGGGGGTGGCGCGAACCCTGACCCAGGGCGGGCCGATCCCGACCAACCGCATCGATGATCCGCCGCCCGACTCCGGGATTCTCGGCCCGGTCAACGCCCCGGACTCGCTCACGGTGACGATCGCGTTCGGAGCCTCGCTGTTCGACGGCCGCTACGGGCTGGCCGCCCAGCGCCCTCGTCACCTGACGGCGATGCCGGCGTTCGCCCACGACGAGCTCGATCCCTACCGCACCGGCGGGGACGTGCTCGTGCAGATCTGCGCCGGCCAGCGCGACACGGTCGTGCACACCTACCGCCAGCTGATGAGCGCCGTAGCCGGCAACCTGGTCATCCGCTGGACGATCGACGGGTTCCAGAGCGCGCAGCGAGGCCCCAGCCCGCACAGCAGCCGGCGCAACCTGTTCGCGTTTCGCGACGGGACCGGTAATCCGGATGTCAGCGACGCCAGCCTGATGAACCAGCTCATCTGGGTTCAACCCGGCGCCGGCGAGCCGGACTGGGCCGTCGGCGGCACCTACCTGGTGGCGCGAACGATCCGCATGCACGTCGAGTTCTGGGATCGCGTCGGCCTGCTGGAGCAGGAGCAGATGATCGGGCGCGACCGGGTCACCGGCGCTCCGCTCGGCGGCACGGGCGAGTTCCAGGATCCCGACTTCCCGCAAGACCCGAAGGGCAAGCGAATACCGCTGGACGCGCACATCCGCCTGGCCAACCCGCGGACCGCGGCCACCGCGAACCAGCGCATCCTGCGCCGCGGTTACAACTACAACCGCGGCGTCGACGAGGCCGGCGACCTCGACCAGGGTCTGATGTTCATCGCGTACAACCAGGACCCCGTCCGCCAGTACGCGACGATCCAGAACCGCCTGGGCCCCGAGCCCATGGTCGACTACATCACCCCGGTCGGCGGCGGCTACTTCTTCGCCCCACCGGGGACCCGGGGAGCGACTGACTGGGTGGGGTCCGGGCTCGCCTGAGCGCACTATGCTCGCGCCGTGCCGCTTGCCGCCGAGCTCGACCTCCCCAGCTTCGACCACACCGACGCCTCGCTGCGCGGCCCACGCTACCGAGAGGCAATGGCGGAGCTCCACGGCCACGACGGCTGGCTGGCCGCCAGCCCGTTCGGCTTCATCGTGCTCGACCGCGAGGCCGGCGAGTTCTTCCTGCGGACTCGTCATGCGGTGTTCCCTGGGCTTACGATCGCGGATCTGTTCGGGATCACCGAGGGTCCGCTGCGTGAGGAGATCGTCCGCAACATCATCAACGTCAACGGCGACGACCACCGCCGGCTGCGCAACCTCGTCAACCCGGCGCTGTCGCCTCGCGCCGTGGATCGCTACCGCCCGGCCATGCGCCGCTTCCTGTCGGAGCTGTTCGATGCCCTGCCGAGCGACGGCCGCTGCGAGTTCATCGCCGACTTCGCCAAGCCGTACCCGTCGCTGGTGATCGCCGAGGTGATGGGCGCCCCGCTCGAGGACGCCCCGCGCCTTCACCACTTCTCGAACGTGATCCAGCGCCAGTTCGACCCGACGAGCCTGATGGGCGAGCGCGAGCAGATCGAGCAAGCCGTGGCCGAGTTCTACGAATACGAGGATCGCTTCATCGCCGCCCGGCGTTCCGCTCCCGGCGAGGATCTGATCTCCGCGCTGATCAAGGCCGAGGAGGCGGGCGACCGGCTCTCCGACAACGAGCTTCGCAACCTGGTGCTGAACATCCTGGTCGGCGGCGTCGACACGAGCCAGAGCCAGCTCGCGCACGCGGTCCGGCTGCTGGCCGGACACCCTGCTCAATGGGCGCGGTTGCGCGGCGATCCTCGCGGGCTGGCCTCGGTGGCGGTCGAGGAGGCGCTCCGCTTCGAGCCGATCACGCCGTTCACCGCCCGGATCCTGGTCGACGAGGTGGAGTACCGGGGGGTGACGTTTCCCGCCGGGTCGATCGTGCTCGTCTCGGCCTGGCACGGCCATCGCGACGGTGAGCGTCCCGACGAGTTCGACATCACCGTTTCGCGCGGGCGCGCCCGCCTGCTCACCTTCGGCGCGGGCATCCACTACTGCGTGGGGGCCAACCTGGCCCGCGCCGAGATGCAGGAGGGACTGGCCTTCCTGGCCGAGCGGGTGAGCTCGCTCGCGCTCGACGGCGAGCCGGAGTTCGGCACGCCGTCCGGGATCTATGGAATGCAGACACTGCCACTGAAGCTGGAGCTGGAAAGGAGCAACTGACTTGGCTTATGAGACCGTCACCTGGGAGCTGTCGGGCGGCGTCGGCCGCCTGACCCTCAACCGGCCCGAGACACTGAACGCCTGGACCCCCGAGTTCGGCCTCGAGCTGCGCACGCTGATCGAGCGGGACGCGGCCGACCCGGCGGTGCGCGCGGTGCTGATCACCGGCGCCGGGCGGGGCTTCTCCTCGGGAGCGGACCTCAAGGCCGGATTCGAGCCGGCGGACGATGGCATGCCCAACCTCCGCCACGAGCTAAAGGACATCTATCACCCGATCATCGCCGGAATCCGCCGGCTCGAGAAGCCGGTGGTGGCCGCGGTCAACGGGCCGGCGGCCGGGATCGGTTGCTCGCTGGCGCTCGCGTGCGATCTGATCATGGCGGCCGAGTCGGCGTTCTTCGGGCTGGCGTTCGTCAACGTCGGACTGATGCCCGACGGTGGCTCGACCGCGCTCGTCCCGCCGTCGATCGGGCGGGCGCGCGCGTTCCAGATGGCCTTCCTGGGCGAGCGGGTCCCGGCCCCGCAGGCGCTCGAGTGGGGACTCGTCAACTGGGTGTACCCCGACGATCGCCTGATGGAGGAGGCCGAGGATCTGGTGCGCCGGCTCGCGGCCGGGCCGACGCGTTCCTACGCGGGCTCCAAGCGAGCGCTCAACCAGTTCATCTACGGGGATCTCGACGCGCAGCTCGACCTCGAGGCCGAGCTCCAGCACGCGCTCGGGCGCACCCACGACTTCCTGGAGGGCGCGACCGCGTTCGTCGAGAAGCGCGCGCCGGCGTTCACCGGGGCCTGATGGCCGACTGGGCGACGATCTCATCGCTGGCCACGGCCGGCGGGACACTGGTGCTCGCGGTGGCGACATTCCAGGCGGTGCGATCGTCGAACCGTTCGGCCCGGATCGCCGAGCTGGCGCTCCGGGAGCAGCGCCGCCCGTTGTTCGCCCAGTCACGGAACGAGGACGCCACCGAGAGGATCATGTTCGGCGACCAGCACTGGGTGTCGGTCGACGGCAGCGGCGGCGCCGCCGAATACGTTGACGGGATCGTCTACCTGGTGATGAGCCTGCGCAACATCGGTGCGGGCATCGGTGTCTGCCAGGGCTGGCACGTCCAGCCCGGACTGCTACGCGGGATCAACGAGCATTCCCCCGAGGACCAGTTCCGCCTCCAGGGGCGAGATCTCTACATTCCGGCCGGCGACATGGGTCTCTGGCAGGGGGCGATACGCGAAGCCAACGATCCCCAGCAGGCCGAGATTGCCGCCGCGATCACGCACAAGGAACCCGTGTCGATCGAGCTTCTCTACTCAGACCAGGTCGGTGAACAGCGCACGATCAGCCGTTACAGCCTGATCCCGTTCCCCCACGAACACGACGACGGCGTCACCTGGGCGATCAACGCTACCCGCCACTGGTATCTGGATCGCGCAGGCCCGCGCTGACGCGCGCCAGCACGGTCTGCGCCTCGGCGGCCATGCGTTGCACGATCTCGCCGGCGGGGCGCGCCTGTGCGAGCTCGTGTGCCTGCCCGGCCCACAGGTTGAAGGCGTCCGCATCGCCCCGTTTCCGCGCCGCGGCGCGCAGCGCGCTTGTCACGTGGTGGATCTCCGGGTAGCCGAGCGGAGCAGCGTCGTGGTGCTCGGCCATGAACCGGTTGACGATCCCGCGCGCCGGCCGGCCGGTGAACGCCCGGGTCACGCGCGTCGGGGCCGGCTCGGCCAGCCGCGCGCGCTGGGCATCGGCCGTGCCGGCCTCGGGAGCGAGCATCAGCGCGGTGCCGATCTGGCCCGCGCTCGCGCCGGCGCACAGCACCGCGGCCAGCGCCGCCCCGTCGGCGATGCCACCGGAGGCGATCAGCGGCAGCTTGCTTACGGCTGCGAGGAGGCGGAGTAACGCCAGCAACCCGGTGCCGCCCTCGTCGGATCCGTCGTCTTTGAAGCCCCCGCGATGGCCGCCCGCCTCGGCTCCCTGGACGACCAGCCCGTCGGCGCCGGCCGCCTCGGCCTCCTTCGCCTCCGCCCGGTTGGTGACGGTCACCCAGCCGGCCACGCCCGCGTCGTGCAGGCGCTCGAACACGTCGGCTGCCGGGCAGCCGAAGGTGAACGAGACCACCGCGGGCCGCTCGGCGCATACCACGTCGAGCTTGGCCGCCCAGTCGTCGTCCTCAAACCGGGGCTCGCCGAGCTCGACTCCCTGGCGCTCGGCCTCGGGGGCGAGCTCGCGGAGGTACTTGGTGACGCTGTCCGGATCGGCGGGCTGCGCGCCCGGCACGAACAGGTTCACGCCGAACGGCTTCGCCGTGCCCGCCCGTACGGCGCGGATCTCCTCAGCGACCGCGTCCGCGCGCTTGTAGCCGGCGGCCACGAAGCCCAGGCCGCCGGCCTCGCACACCGCGATCGCCAGCGCCGGCGTCGACGGGCCGCCGGCCATCGGTGCCTGGACGATCGGGATCGCGAGCGCGGCGATGCCATCCGGTTGAGTCTTCTGTGAACTATTCATAGAAAACTCAACCGCAACCGTGCCTGCCGCGCGACTAACTCACGGCGACGACCTGCGCTGCGGACGGGACCATGGCCGCCTGCTCCGCATAAACCGCCGAGCGCCACAGCGCGTCGTCGCCGAGCGGGTCGCGCACGGCGGCGCCGGCCCCGACCAGCTCGAGCAGCCCCGCCTCGGCGGCGGCGCGGTCCGGGGCTTCGTTGTTGCCCGCCAAAAGCGCCGCGACCTCCTGAGTGGTCAGGCCCTCCGGGAAGCGCTCGAGCAGCGGCGCCGGCTCCTCGGGCGGCGGCTCGCGGTGAAGCTTCGGGTCGATGTTGGCGACCAGGATGTCGTAGGCCTCGACCGGCTGAAAGCCGCCGGCCACGAGCCGCGTACCGTTCGACTCGAACACCACCGAGGGAGCGGTGAAGCGCACCGGCCCGTCGGTGGTGGCCGTCTTGCCCTGGAGCTCGGCGGCCGACCCTTCGGCCATGCGGGTCTGCTCGCGATCGGTGCGATAGGCCTCCACCACATCGGGAGCGTCGATCCGGCCGACGATCTGCTCGGCGTCGATCCCGGGCACGTTGCGCAGCGCGGTCACCAGGTCCTGGTCGTCGTCGAGCAGCATCGCCGAGTTGAAGTTGTGGAGCTGGATCGCGCGGAAGACGCGCCACTCGCTGCCGGGGTCGCTCATGCGGGCCGCCACGACCGCCCGGCAGGCGCGCGAGGTGGCGCTCAGCCGTGACTTAGGGGCGGGCGCGAACGGCATCCCGTACCGGCGCCGGAACATCGCCTGGCCCAGAGCGCCGCGGATCGGTGTGTACCCGCGTCGCTCGTACTGCGATGCGTCCTCGGTGAGCCCGACGAGCACGAGCCGCCAGTCAAGTTGATCGCCGTAGCGCCATTCGATCACGCGGAGCGCGGGGCTCTCGGAGTAGGCCCAGGGGCAGGCCGGATCGCTGTACAGGGTCGCCGAAATCATGTCGTGGACGCCTCCGGGGAAAGTGGGGCTTTGCGGCGGCGCCTGGCGGCGGCGCCTTAGGTGGTTGACGCCTCAAGGATGTTAGCTAACCGGCTTCCCCGGCTTGCCGCGCGTCCGGACACGTCTATCGCACGCCGTACTTTTGCCGTGGCGAACCCGGCGGCCACGAGCGCGCGTTCGGCCTGCGAGGCGTCTGAGAAGTGCAGGTACACGCGCCCGCGCACGAAGGCCGACAGTGCGACCCGGAAGACGCGGACCTGAGGCGTGACAACGCCACCGAGGTGCAGGTCGGAGATGTACCGGCCCGCGGCGAACCCGTTCAATGTGTCCGCGAACCGCCGCCAGCTCGCGGCGACCGCATCGCTGGGCAGGTACCCGAGCAGGCCCTCGGTGACGATCGCAAGCCCCTGGCGAGGGTCGAGCCCGCCCGCCACCGCGGCCAGGCTGCCCGGCCCGTCGTCGCCTCTGAGCACGTCCAGGGCTCGCACCCGATGGCTCTCACCGAGCGATCGCATTCGCTCCAGAGCGGCCCGCTTGCGCTCGGCCATCTCCGGCAGATCGGCCTCGATGTAGACGAGCCGCTCGCCGTAGCGGCGGGTGAACCGCCAGCCGCGAGGCGAGAGACCGGCCGCCACCTCGATCACCTGGCTGACCTCGCCGGACTCGATCGCCCGCTCGAGCAGCGCGTCGATCGCCCGGTGACGAGCCAGCAGGTAGGACTCGAGCGTCGGGCCGCCGATCGCCTGGCTGCCCAGCATGACCGGCTGGAGCGAGTCGAACAGGAGCCGGCCCTCACGCGTCGCGAGCTGCGGGTGGGAGAGCCCGTTGCGCGCCCACACGTAACCGGTGTAGTGCGCGGTCGGACCGATGCGGTCGCTGGCGACGCTCACTTCGAAGTCTGTTACCCGGCCACGAGTCGCGCGAGTCGATCCAGCAGCGCGACCTGGGCCGGATTGATCTTCGCGCGCGCGGCGTCGAGGGCGAACCACTCGGCGCGGTCGACCTCCGGGACCTCGATTCGCCGGCCCGACCTCGGCGGCCACTCGAGCTCGAACGTGTTGCTCACCACCGTGGCGGGATCGAGCTCGCCGGCGATCGCCCACGCGCGCACGAACTTGCCGCTCTTCTGGCGAACCTCCCCCAGCTCGGCCGCGTCATCGGCCGGCGGTGCGCTGCCGAGCTCCTCCTCGAACTCGCGCCGCGCCGCCGCCAACGGCTCCTCACCCTCGTCGTACTCGCCCTTCGGGATCGACCACGCGCCGTCGTCCCGGCGTGCCCAGAGCGGGCCGCCGGGATGGACGAGCAGCACCTCGAGCCGATCGCCACGCCGGCGGTGCAGCAGGATGCCGGCGCTCCGGCGCGAGCCTCGCGGGCTCACCTCGGCGGTCAGCTCCTGCGCGAGGTCACGGCCAGGCCGAACCCGAGCGCGACCAGCATCGCGCCGCCGGCGGCCGTCATCCGCTCCAGGCGACGCGGCGAGCGTCCAAACCACTGACGCGCGCTCCCCGCGAGCATCGCCCAGCTGCCGTCGGATAAAAGCGCGACACCGGCGCAAATCGCTCCGAGCAGCGCGAGCTGCAGTGTGACGTGACCCTGAGAGCGGTCGATGAACTGGGGCAGGACCGCGGTGAAAATGAGCACGCCCTTCGGGTTGGTCGCGCCGACGAAGAAGCCCTCGCGCAGGATCCGGCGCATCGGTTTCGGTTCGACCGCCACGACCGGGGTGAACAGCGCTGCCAGCGACTTGCGCTGGCGGATGTTGCGTACGCCGAGATAAACCAGGTACGCCGCGCCGAGCAGCTTGATCACGGTGAACACCGCGTCCGAGCTCGCGACGACCGAGCCGATCCCGATCACCACGAGCACGAGCTGGAGGAGAAGGCCGCCGACGTTTCCGACGACCGACGTCAGCGCCGCCCGGCGCCCGAGCGCGACGCCCCGACTGATCGTGAACAGCACACTCGGGCCCGGGATGACGATCAGGATGTAGATCGTGAGAAGGAACTCAGGGAGATGGCGCGTGGGGAGCATGCGGACTCCCGCATCATCGCATTCCGGCTCCGCTTCCACGGCCGGCGCTCGAGTGTCCGGGCCGGCGGGTCCGCCACCGGCTCCGACACCTCGCGGATCACAACCGGACGCGCGCTCACATCAAGCAGCCAGCGCCTCATGCTCAGCCTCCTCACTGGTCGGAATCTCCATTACCTGAGATGCGGCCGGTTCGCGCAGCCAGAAGGCGGCAATCGCCGCACCGGCCAGCGCGATCACGGTCGCGACGTGGAAGGCGAGCTCGAATCCGTTGGTCACGGCCAGGGCGCTTGCGCCCCCCGCGCTCGTCTGCCCGGCCGCGATCGTGCTCAGCACCGCGAGCCCGAGTGCACCGCCGACCAGTCGCGAGGTATTGAGCAGACCCGACGCCACGCCGCTCTCGCGGCCCTGCACGCCCTGCATCGCGACGATCGTCGAGGGCACCAGTGAGAAGCCCATCCCGAGCGCCGAGAGGAACGCACCGAGGAGGACGTCGCTCA
>Ga0335074_10010740_pt1 | contig 12807 bp, 10 predicted proteins | sample Lox_Sample_23_FD_206715 | JGI IMG/M metagenome (GOLD analysis project Ga0335074, IMG submission 206715) | Soil microbial communities from Loxahatchee National Wildlife Refuge, Florida, United States - Lox_Sample_2.3 | ecosystem: Environmental > Terrestrial > Soil > Wetlands | place: USA...
TAAGACTACGGTATCAATAACTTTCGCCCGCGAACCATCATTATCGAAAATTACTGCGAGTTAACCCAACACGTTGTTGCCGAAAAGAATGGACCTCGGAGGTTTGGTTGCATTCGGCTAAGTAACTGTGGTTCTGGAACAAAGAATTCATCCATGGTACTATAGAGTGAACGAGCTGAACGATCCTACCAGATTTACGAAGAACGCGTGATCACACCATTCCTTCAACATACTCGGAATTTTGAGTGGCGAACGGCATTTCTCGGATATCGAATGGCTTCCAATCCGCCATGCTATGACAAGAATTGTCCAAACGTGAAAAGCATAATTGCTTTCGTTTACGTTACTACAACATGGCGCAGGTAACTCCACGCGTAAACGATGGACCCTAGACCAAGCTACGTTATCCATGCTGACAACCTGACTAGCAATACGATCAACAATGAGTTGATTCGCGGTTCGCCCACCTGCTTACGGATTGTAGGAGCATCATCCGATTAACCATGTACGATAATTCGGAATAGGCACTTTCATATAGCGTACCTAGTTAGGGCTGTTTGGTAGACTGGACAAGCAACAGTAATAAGCCAAGCGACGAGCAGTACATGGAAGACTGAATTGGAAGGGATCAACACCGACTCTAGGCGTTCCAGAGTCCAAAACGGGCTTGAGATCTTGGCCTATAGTCTTTCGAGATTAGGAGAAAAAGAAAACAGGGAGTTGTAAACTGTGAACTGTGTTGTGCTCCAGCAATGCTGCAGCTTGCCGTTGTAGATCTTCGTATTCGGCTATAGTCTGTGACATCTTGCGTTTGAAACGCTGCATGTGCCGTGGTTATCGACACATACTCAGCAGGATACAGTGTCTAATGCACTGTTCCCAGGTCCCCGAACATTCTGTGCAGAATTACATGACCGTCTCTGAGGTTTAGTTACCGTCAATTTCACCGCGATTTGCGAGGATTGAACTAGATTGTTTGGCAGCTGGAAACGGCAAAGTCGACAGTTCGAACGCATATCGTGGGAAACATCGGTGGCAGCCGCAGTCCTTGCATGAAAGCCGAATATTGAGATGCAGGTACGTTGTTCCTCGGCACGTCTGACATATAGGCACCTGCATGGTCCAACAAAAGTACGTCTATTCCCCCTTTCACATGGAGTACTAGGTTTCTTCTGCCAATACTTTCTTTTCACCGTTGGCATCAAATCCTAGCGCATCTAGCTGCCGGATGAGCTCGTTGATACGTATGACCTTCTGGAATTGCTCAGGTAATAGCGCATCGCCCTTCTCTTTGCGCTCCTTCAGCTCCCTTGCCTGGCGAAGCTTCTTTGCGAGCTTTTTCGCCTCTTTTTCCTTCTCCGCTTCGGAATCAACAAGCTTGTCGTTCTCGATGTTCTTAGGGTTGGCATCTCCTTCTGCTGCACCCTCGGCTTTGCTCGACTCCTCCTTCTCTCTCTCTTTTGCGCGTTTCCGGGCCTCCCGTCTCTTTGCATTCTTATTCGAAGCAGGACTATCATCTTTTGTATCTTCTGATTCCACTGCCTCTGCACCTGGTACTCCGCCCTTGCCTCTATTCCTGAAGCCTTCTGCGGTGCGATTCTTATAGGCTTCTATATCTTCTGGTGGCCTGTATCCAGGGCGAATCTTGATTTCTTTTCGGACGGAACCATCTGCGCGAACTGAAGCGGCTACTCGGCGCTGTCCGTCGGCGCCCGTCGTGATTCCCGCGTTGGAGACGTCTGATTCTTGGTCTTTTGCAGACATTTCGGTTCCGAGGGTAGGTCTTGGTAGATAGAGAAGAATAACAGAAATGAAAAGCAAGATGTCGCTCTCCAAACACTTTTCTCGAAGCGCTCAAGGCGCAGTAATGTCGCCTGAAGTGGCAGGGTTCTACGAATCGCAAGCTCTCAATGAGGGTATTTATTTGCTTAAAAGAAAAACATAAGTCCTGACACAACGTTTAGGGCTTCCTAAAAGTTTTCTGAGGGTTAGAGAAGGTCTAGCGATAGTTGTCTTGAAGGCGGCCCTGGTGGGCTGAAAGGTTGAAATAATCGGAGTCGAACGGCCAATTAGAAAGCCCGGGCGGGGGCCCGGCTTCTTTTCGAGAGCTTTGCAGTCTGGATGGACAACCACAACCGCACCACCTCCCATCTACACCTCAATCCACCTCCCTCGGCTGTCTAGGCTGCCAAAATGTCGGGTGTAAGTAATTCTGGTGATACGCTTACTTTATGGGCCGCTAATTGACCTTTGAACAGTTCTACTCAGGCGCATACAAGTGCGCGCCCTCGTTCTACTACATGATTTCAGACCGGCGATGACTGACAATCATCCAGCGCCTTTTTCCGCAGCAACGCTACCATGCTATGTACCGTCTTTGTTGCAGCCTTTGGCATCCAGATGTACGCTTCGAATTTGTTGATCATCGCTTCCAGAAAGATAAGAAGTTGACGTAGCACAGGGGATTTGACTACACAACGAATACAATCTGGGACACGATAAACAAAGGCGTACGCATACCCATTAAATTTATGCTCATCCGAATTCTAACAAGCCCCCAGCGACAATGGAAGGACATCAAAGGCAAAATCATGGAAGCGAGCGGTGGTGGAGAAGATGACGGGGAATAGATATCGAGCGTATCGTTGGACAAGGGTCATGTACAGTGAGACTCCGTTGTCAACGACTCTGGCACTCTAAAAGGAGGCTGCTGCCTTGTACAATAACGATGGGGCCGTTTCCATCGCGTTCGAATGGCGACCGTGACTGGCATGAACCACCTCGAGTTCGAATTTAGACCAATATTGTATCACAACATTAACTGCAAACAAAGTGCATTTCACTCGTCTCTTAGATTGCTAAAAATCGTTGGTCCATCCTCTTCTATCATTTTGAGAGGCCTAAAGTATCTTTACCATCTCTTCTATCATTTCGACGAGCCTAAAGTAGGTACCTTTGCCGCCGGCGCGCATAACGTGCTTTTGACCGGTCGGCCTGATTATGTGCAATATTGCGTATATTCCATCAAATTTGGTAGTCGCCATGCAAGCCTTGCCCCGAAAGCGTACGTAAAGTCATATCTGCATGAAATAATTGGTGTCTTGGTGCGCTCGGTGACCTTGTTTGAAAGCTGTAGCGTTGTACCCGCTGTAATGGTTGACGTTCCCCACCACACTCCCACCTTCATCATCACCGCCGGAGCTTGTTGCCACAGCGAATCTGTGATACGCCACGAACGTAATCAACGGGACACAAAACTTGCCTCGGTCATCCTCTATCGCTCCCTTTAATCAACCGCGTCGCTGTAGCCCGAACTAACAACTTACAAGCGGCATCTAAACCTGAAGCGCCCTTCCACCAGCCCGATCACAAATTCCTGTGAAGCCTAAAACTGAGCAGCAGAGCTACATAGCCGTACCTAAATAGGAGTTGCGGGCGCAGTAAAGCTACAACACGGGATCGGAGGACAGCAAAGAGACAAACGCGCTCCGCTTTAGGGGCAGCCGCCGGAATGGACGCTCTTGAAGAGCCGCCATTATCGTTGGACGCACGACTGAGCAAAAGCCTAAAGAATCTACCACGAGAATACGACTTCCGTTACACAGAAAGTGCCAGCAAACACCTGATTGAGCTGCTGTTCCGATCGCTGGTCGGTGACCGGGACGACTACCTACAACTCCTGTTTCCACACGGTCCGCCAACGGCGCTAGACACGAGGTGGAGTTTACGAGAGGCACAAGGAGCTCTTGAAGGAGCTGAATACACTGAAGCAGCGCGAGGACATCCTTGCGGTCACATATTCAAGAATGGTGAAGCAACCTACCGATGTCGGACCTGCACGGCCGATGACACTTGCGTGCTGTGTGCTAAATGCTTCGACTCTTCGGACCACGAAGGGCACACAGTCTATGTTTCGGTATCGCCGGGTAACTCTGGTTGCTGTGACTGTGGCGATGCTGAAGCGTGGCTCAAGCCCGTCCACTGTACCATTCACTCTGAGCCGACCACTGCGCAATCGAAGTCGGCCGGCAAGGCTAAAGCTGGTTCAATACTTCCATCTGATCTCCTTGAGAGCATAAGAATCACTATTTCACGGGCACTCGACTATCTTTGCGATGTATGGTCATGCTCACCCGAGCAACTACGTCTACCGAAGACTATGAATTCGGTCGAGGATGACGAGTTCCATTCACGACTTGATTCTGAGTGGTACGGAGCCGAACTCGTGGATCAAGTTCAGGAATATGCTATAGTGTTGTGGAATGACGAGAAGCACACCGTAAATGATGTCCAAGATACAGTCGCTCGAGCCTGCAGACAGTCCAAAAGAGATGGCCTGAGGAAAGCACACGAGGTCGACGATGTTGGTCGCAGTGTTCTGTTATACTCTAAGGACCTTGAGAGCCTACTCAGGATGGCCAAGATCATTGAGCAGCCCAAGCTCACTGTGACTATTCGATCAGCACGGGATACTTTCCGGGAGTACATGTGTGGGACAATCACAGAGTGGATTGCGGACATCTCTGGGTGTAATGTCGGCGCTGATAAGGACATCCTGCGTCAGACCATCTGTGAGGCAATGCTGAGCCCCTGGCGCGTGGGTAGCCAAGCACACCATGGCAGCATTGGCAAAGAAGCCATCGATGACCATGAGATTGAAGATATGGCTGAAGAGTACCTTCGATTCTTTGGCCACGCTCGACCAACACGGATCCGACGACCGAGGCCTAATCAACCCGCCGCCCAAGACGACGATGACGACAGTGACGAAGATGATGACGACATGGCCGATCAAGATCAAGATCGAATGGATGTCGACGGAGAATCGGCTGGAGGGGTTGATCGTGATATAACAATGGATCTATCGGATGAGCTCGACGATGCGCTTGAGGCTTCAGAAGCGACATTAGCTGGTTACCCACCACCGCCTCCTCCACCTGCTCCGGTGATGCGGCATCGAGTTCCAGGACCTGGAGGTGACGCTGATGCCGGGCCAACCAATGAGCCTCAGATCATGATTCCGAAAACCCCAAAGGTCAAATCAATTCGACATCCTCGACCTCCTAGGTACTGGCTGGACCGACCTTCAGGCTACGCTAGGCGGATGGGTATACCTCCGCATGAAGATCTGTGGCAGAGGGTCAGACTCGACTTTCTCATTCTTTACGATCTTCGCATGTGGAAGAAGCTCAGAACAGACCTTCGGGATGTTTTCATTTCAACAGTGGTTACCTTGCCGGCTTTCAAGCGATTGCTAGGTCTACGATTCGCAGGCGTATACACTGTTCTCGCTGAGCTATACCTGATTGCTGATCGCGAGCCCGACCACTCGATCATCAACCTGTCATTGCAGATGCTTACGACACCATCGATTACCGCTGAGGTTGTGGAACGAGGCAATTTCCTGACAAATCTCATGGCTATACTTTACACCTTCCTCACGACTCGGCAAGTTGGATATCCAATCGATGTCGATCCATTGGCTACACTTGCTTTCGAGCAGGGCGCCGTAAGCAATCGGAGAATCTGTCAATTTTATATGGACATGAAGTATCTCCTCCTCTCGGAGCTAGTCCAGGAACAAATCCGAAGCGAAGAAAAATACCTTTTGCAATTTCTCGACCTAGCCAAGCTACACCAAGGCATCTGCCCCAACGTTCGAGCTGTTGGAGAGCACATCGAGTATGAGACCGACGCATGGATCACCGCGTCAATTGTCACAGCGGAGATTATGAGACTCTGTCGCTGGGTTGCGGATGCATTCGCTGTCCAAACCCATCAGGATTTCCTCGATCTTGCAAGGGCCATTCGTAATACTGCGCGAGTCACAACGATTCATTCGTTGGGCTCCGAACGGCGCAGATTTGATCAATCTGAAATCCGAGCTGAAGCACGTATGACCACGCTACCGCCTTTCCAGTTCGACATACGGGCAGATACGGATGCCGTCAGCTATCGCGTAGTGGAGTTCGACGGAATGAGTGAACCCATGAGCTTTTATCATCCTCTACACTACACGCTTTCATGGCTGATTGACCGGGGTAAATCGATGTCCAGTGGGGAAATGCGACAGCTATTGCTGTTCACATATCCGGAGCTTACAGCCTTAACGATTCCCGTCAAGTCGGTGGTTCCAGAGCTCAGTGCCGAAGACAACCTCCTTGCCATGTTTGACTTCCCAATCCGCATCTGCGCGTGGTTGGCACAAATGCGAGCAGGACTTTGGGTACGCAATGGCATGACTCTTCGCCATCAAATGACGACGTATAAGAACGTGCCGAGGAAGGATTTAGGCTATCAGCGTGATATATTCCTCATCCAGGTAGCCTTGGCCGTTTGTCCACCAGCAACTATTCTGGCCACTATCATTACTCGATTTGGGGTTGCGGACTTGGTTAGAGGGAACTTCGACTTTTCGGGAGACGATGAGATCGATGAGCCAAAGAAACTCGATCTTGCCGAAGATTTCGTGCACCTTCTGATAATACTCCTCAGCGAACGGACACATCTAAGGCCTTTGGCCGAGGACCCGAATCCATCGCTAACCGTAGCTCGACGGGACATTATTCATGCTCTATGTACGAAGCCTCTATCTCATTCAGAGCTTTCCAGCAAACTTTCGGAGAAGATATCAGACTCGATCGAATTTGGCGATATGCTCGAAGAAATGACCACGTACCGACCACCCGAAGGGCTTAATGACTCTGGAACATTCGCTCTCAAGGATGAGTACTTCACAGATATTGAACCTTATCTGGCGCACTTCTCCCGAAACCAACGAGAAGAAGCTGATTTGGTGTACCGGAACCACATTGCGTCAAAGACAGGAAAGGATCCAAGCGAAATCGTGTATGAGCCAAAGTTGACCCCTATTCAAACTGGACTTTTCCGAGACCTAGCGGTAATTACGAGAACTCCGTTGTTCTCACAAGTCATTTTCTACTTCCTCTACTTTGCTGCGAATAGTTCCCATCATGCTCCATCGCTTCCAGTAACCAAGGTCGAGCAGTTCCTGCAGTTTGTCCTGCACCTCGTCCTCGTGGCAGTTTTGGAGGATGATACCAAAGAAGCCGACGTTAATACTGCAGACGAACTTTCATTTTGCAGTATCGTGCTTAGGAAGCGTGCTTCTGGCCCCAACCTTGAGAAAACAACCATTGCGCAAATGCTTCGTCAGTTAGCAGACATGGAAACTTTCAAGGCTTGCGAGCCAAAGATCCGCGCCATTCTCCGCCATCTAAGACACAAGAGACCATCGACATATACCGTTTGGATGCACAGTATCGATCTCCCAGTGGAACGCTCGAATACTGCTTCACCTGCGTCGTCCGCGGCGTTGGAGAAGGAGCTGAAGAAGAAGCAAGCTCTTGAGCGTCAAGAAAAGGTCATGGCGCAGTTTAAACAGCAGCAAGCTTCGTTTATGGCCAATCAAATGGACTGGGGTGATGACGATTTTAGTGATCTTGACGAAGATGTTGACACTCCCGAAGAAGAGGAGGAAGAGAACCTCTGGAAGTATCCCACTGGCACCTGCATATTGTGCCAGGAGGAAACGACCAATGACAAGTTGTATGGAACATTTTCTCTCATCAACGACAGCAACATACTTCGACAGACGGACGTGGACGATGCCGATTGGATGCAAGAGATTGTAGACACGCCTGTGAATCTCGATCACTCAGCAGATGCTTTACGTCCATTTGGTGTATCTGGGAAGAATCGACGAGCCATTCGCAAAGTCACCACAGATGGTCGAGTACAGAATATCGAGCGACAGGAACTCGGGAAGGGATTTCCGACTCGGCTTACCAAACGAGGACCGGTAGCAACTGGCTGTGGGCATATCATGCATTGCAGCTGTTTTGAAATCTTCATAGCTGCTACTAATCGCAGGCATGCGCAGCAAATTGCTCGTAACCACCCAGAACGGTTGGAACGATTCGAGTTTTTGTGTCCACTCTGTAAAGCGCTCGGAAACGCGTTTTTACCAATCATTTGGAAGGGAAAGCAAATTTCATACCCGGGCATCCTCAAGACCGGGCATTCTTTCGACGATTTCTTGAACTCCCAAATCGGCGTCCAGGTATCCAGACTCGAGAAAGAACGTGGGGGACACGATACTGCGAAGGAATCAATTGTTGCCAATCGTGTTGAGCGGCTCTTTTTGAACTACAGCAGCGAGGAGATAATTGCACCTCTGTCCGCGCAAATACCACAACTCACGAGCTCGAATGCTACCTATAGTACTCCTCCTGCCACCGCTCAGCGTCACTCGTTGATCAGTCAATTGCCGTCGTTTCTTCAATTCGGTATCGACGACCCTAGCACGACGGTACCTAGCATCGGCTCCTCGGACAACACTACTGTACCACCGCAGCTCATGGAAGTTATCAAAGTCTATCAGCGGCTTCGAACATCCTTGAGAGTAAATGGCATAAATTCTATGTTCAGCTACCCGACTACGAGCAATTCGCAAGGCGACCTCACGTTTACTGATAGTCTAGCTAGGACATTGGCATACTCGATTTCTGCCACTGAAATTGCACAACGAGGCGTGGAGTCTTCGCCGGAAGCTACCCTACTGGAGAAGATAAGTCCTCAAAGTCTGACTCATCTTCGGGTTTTGTCCGAAACTGTATCGACATATGTCACAATTGGCGGTCTCCGAGCCGGAGGTGCTAATGCTACCTACCGCGAGTTCAGTGAGATGCAACGGAGACAGCTACAGCAACTCTTCATTGGCCACCCGCAAGTACATGGTCTCCTTTCGAATGGAGTTCTCTCGCTACCTCAAGAATTGCGACTTCTCAAGCCTCTGCTGGCGTACGACCAATTTATTTTCCTAGCTGAGGCATCTGTCTACTTGGTTCCGGCTCTACACTTTGACATTCTTCACATTATGAGGCTCTGCTACTTCGCTGAGGTCATCCGTGCCATGCTTGAATATCAGCAACGCGAGTTTTCGGACAACTATATTACTCGAGAGACCAGTTACCCTCAGTCATTCATACTATTTTCCAGACTTCTCCGATACCTGGATCATGAAGGTCACGATCTCGACTTTCGACCTTTTGAGGCACTCCCTGAGCGCTCGCAGCCGGGTGTCCAGGCATTTTATAAGATCGTCGAAAGTTACGCACTGCCTTTCGTTCGCAAGTGCGTGATCCTCATACACGTCCGCTATGGTGTTGAATTTCCTCGAGTTTCGGCGTCAGCTGATGAATCAGAACTTACCCGTCTTTCACGGATACTTGGCCTCCCGACGATTGACGAAATGTTCAGCCATGCCCTCAATTCTCCTGCCATTCTCGCTATGATATCTGCTTGGATTCAGCACAGACATCTTGCAGAGGAATATCAGAGTCGCTCACAAACTGCAATTACTCTTAGCCATCCTGCAATCTTTGAACTTGTCGGCCTCCCAAAGACATTCGACACTCTACAGGACGAAATAATGAGGCGGCGGTGCCCAACGACAGGGAAAGATCTTACCGACCCTTGTGTCTGCCTTTTCTGTGGCGAAATCTTCTGCGGACAAGCCGTTTGCTGCACGAACGAGGAGCAGAATGGCGGCTGCTATCAACATCGAACCAGGTAAGGACACTTCACTAATGCCTTCCATGCTTGCGCTGCGAGAGGCGAGTCTCATCAGAACCCCGGACGATGCTAACACGCTGAACAGATGTGGTAATAACATTGGCGTCTTTCTCAACGTCCGCAAGTGCATGGTGCTGCTCAGCTTCAACGAAAATGGCAGCTGGTTCCATGCGCCGTACCTCGACAAGCACGGTGAGGTTGATCCCGCGCTGAGACGGCATCATCAGCTTTTCTTGAACCAGAAGAGGTATGATGTTCTGGTTCGGAAGCTGTGGCTATACCACGAGATTCAGAGCACCATTGCGAGGAAGTTGGAGGGAGACACGAATACGGGAGGATGGGAGACTCTATAGAAGGAGCATTATATCATGCATGGTGTTCGCGGACATTGACGATCTCAGGGTTGATGAAGGCGTTGTGGACGAGCAGCTAGATATGTTATCAAGCTTCACTGTTTTGAAGCCTGTTTATGCAGACCCATTCGTTTTGTAACGGCCAGTCTTATAGCATAGCAGTCGCAGGGCGGTTGCATCACGGAGTTGAACATCGAATACTCATCAATGGAACTTTATCTGCTCATTGCCCTTTTCTAATCGTACAGCTAACAGTAGCTATCGTCTTGTGGTACAGTCGCAAACGCCGCCCCCATGAATCAATGGGTATCGTCAACATAAATCCCTCCGTGTACACGTAAAAGCAAACCGATGAGTTCTCCCCTTCCCAAAGCATTTTTGACCCTAGCCCTTGCCTAAGAAGCAATGATCCTCTAGCCAAGATCGCTCCACTCGCAAGCCTGCGTGTCAAGGTATTGTGAGGTGTTTTCCGAAGCAAAAAGAAAATCGGCCTCCGAATCAGTGCCGATGGTATCTCCGGGGCTGGAAGAGCCTTCCTGAGCGGAAACTCATGAGACCTGATCCGATGCCGAGCCAGTACAAGTTAAATCCGAAACTCCTTGAAAGTCAGAATGTCCCTTGGAAGACGGACGTCTTCCGATCCCTGAACTCCGCATTGATGCGTCCCTATTGCAAATCAGTGAGCGAACATGCGATATAAAAAAGACATGTGTGTTGCGAAGAGGTCAAAGCGAGACTGGCTAGAAGAAGAGCAAGGGCTGGTCTCTCTTACTGCCCTACGACCAGTAAGTCTTCGAGTACCGAACCCAGTTGCTCTCGTTCATTTGCCGTTCCGCCAACCCAAGTCCAGTCACCGTCGACATCCATCATATGCTCGTCCTCGTCGTGCGTGCCATTAAGCAACAAGACGCCATTCATCTTCACCGCGCCAGAATCGGTCTCTTCGACAGTCGCTGCTTCGTCTTCGTCCATGAAGTCCCCAACCATGATGCGGTCCGACACCAAACGCATCTGGTTCAGATAGTTGTTGCCGAGCTCGATGGCGGTGCGGAGGTCATTGACATTGAGCGGGAGGCGCTTCGCATCGGCCTCGACCTCGCAGGGCAGGAGGCCGACGGCGTTCCGCGTCAGCTCGCCGCGTTCCCAGCCATCCTCCTCTCTGCGAATCCTCTTACGGAACGCGGCCGTCTGCACGTAGTTTGCGCCGTTGGTACGGACGCGCGCGAGGATGTCTGCCATGAGCTCCTTGACGTACGCCTCGGCGGCGACGTTGATGAAGTCTGCGCAACCGGCTGCCGCGCCTGCCACCAAGCCCTCCTCGTAGCATATCGGCGTCATCCGCGCGGCGACCGTGTCCGACTCGGGGAATTCGTGGCTTTCGACGAAGAGCGGCTGCGCGTAGCGCTTGTTGATCTCGGTTTCCCAATCTGTAAGTCTGGTTAGTTATTGATCACAAAACTTCGAGCGTCATACTTGTCTTGTTATAGCCCCCTGCCGACGTCGGCACTATGTCGGGCAGCTTGTTCATCTCCCGTGCGCGTTGATACTCTTGAACTGTTTGTGTCAGCCAATCGCCGTGGTCATCTTGAAGCTGCTTTAGCCGGTGTCGTTCTCTCGGCGGGAGATACATGATCTCCGTTTTCAATCTCTGCTCTGCGGCATCGCCAGTGACCGCTTTGGAGCTGGCTGTAACTTTGTCGCTGGCGGACACCCAGCTCGCAACACCGGGTTCCGGCGCATCGCGCAGCGTGTTAGCGTAGATGGCACATATAACTTGGTTGTGAAGGTGTTCCCGTGATGGGTCCGAGCATATGAAGGGATCTATTCGTCGGGCGAGTTCCTCTTGGTTAAGTTGACCTGTTGAATGTAAAGTTAGCTCCAGGTCAAAATACCATCAAAGGCGACCCATGATTTCATTGAGATTTGATTACCTGACAAGTACAGCGCGCACGCCTCTTTGTATATGGGCCATTTGTCTCCTATCGCGGTCTTGAGCTGGGAGTATAAAGGTTCGAGGTCTATCCTAGGCGCAGTTGGGGCGGTTATTTTCTTGAGTGGAGGAGGAAGCGGTTTTGATGGTATGGTGGGAGTTGCGGTTTGCTGTTGTAGAGCAGCTCCGCTGATGGTGGCCATGGTGGTCGTGGTGGGCGGCGCGCTGAGATGGGAGGTGGATGCGCGGTGCGCAAAACGCGCTGCAGCCCGCAACAAGGCCGATCAGGTCCGATCAAGCCAGGATGAGATGGAGGCCGGCAATTCTCAATAGATGAATATATAGAAATGATGAAGGAAGCCCCGGGTCGTGTCAAGAAGGGCGGCGGAGGTGAGGTGAAGGTGTGGAATGGAGGAACCGCTCTCACGGCATCCGGATGGCGCTCCCGAAGTGTAAAACTCGGATAGGTGGCAATCACTGGTTATGCAATGTTGATTTTGGGTCCAAGGACCCCAAAACTGATGGGAAATGTGGACGGAGTCCGATGGAGAGTGAGGTTTGCTGGACCGTCCGCGTTTGGCGAGAGGAACCTTGGAAGTTGGCAAGACGGTGTCGCTAAAAGAATATTAAGACGACTGCACATGCTGCGTGCAAACCACACAACATACAATTAATGCACCATTCGAACCATCGCACTTCTATTCGCGGCAAATCAAGTGCTCGCATCAAAGCGAATTCAAATCTTTTGTATCTAGAATCCATCATTGCACGAGACATAAGACGTTCGCCCAGCCTTGCGGAAGATCCGGGAAGGCTGAGGATATGATACGTGACCATCTATGACCATCATGTAAAATGCACCACAGCGTTGAGATGAGCAGTGCTTAGTATCGAAGCAGTCCATCGGATCAGACTTTCAAGATTCGT